>Ga0209640_10001754_pt1 | contig 18655 bp, 14 predicted proteins | sample RifCSP10_1_FD_184018 | JGI IMG/M metagenome (GOLD analysis project Ga0209640, IMG submission 184018) | Soil microbial communities from Rifle, Colorado - Rifle CSP2_sed 10_1 (SPAdes) (version 2) | ecosystem: Environmental > Terrestrial > Deep subsurface > Rock core/Sediment | place: Rifle... | reverse complement strand
GATCCGCCGGCGCGGCGACATGGAGGAAGCGCTCGCCTCGGTCGCGGACGGGCGCGCGCGCATCCTGCTCGGCACGCAGATGCTGACCAAGGGCCACGATTTCCCGGACGTCACCCTGGTCGTCGTGCTGGCGGCGGACCAGGGCCTGTTCGGCGCCGATTTCCGCGCAAGCGAACGCCTTGCCCAGCAGATCGTGCAGGTCGCCGGCCGCGCGGGACGCGGCGACCGCCCCGGCGAGGTGCTGATCCAGACCGCGTACCCGGAGCACCCGCTGCTGCAATGCCTGATCAAGGAGGGCTACGAGGGTTTTGCGGTCCGGGCCCTCGAGGAGCGCCGCGCGGCGTCGCTGCCGCCCTACTCGCATCTTGCCCTGCTGCGCGCCGACGGTCCCGTGCGCGCGGAAGTGCATGCGTTTCTCCGGGAGGCGCTGGCCGCGGCACCGCCCGTCCGCGGTGCCGGCCTGCGCCCGCTCGGGCCCGCCCCGGCCTCGATGGAGAAGCGCGCCGCGCGCTATCGCGCGCAGCTCCTGATCGAGTCGCCTGCGCGCGCCGGGTTACAGCAGTTCCTCGGCGCGTGGCTGCCGGAGGTCGAGAAACTGCGCGCGCCGCGGTCGTTGCGCTGGTCCGTGGACGTCGATCCGATCGAAGTGGACTAGGAACCTCTGATTTACCCGCGCATGGAACGCGTTACGCACGCGCCCTGGCGACACAAGGCGCAAGCCGAAGCCCCATAGCTGGTCCTATGGGCGAGGCGAGCAACGTAGTGCCGCCAGGGCCCGTGCGTAACCCGCAGGGACCGGGGGATTTTCGTCCCTGGCTGTGTCGCTCGTCGCTCATGTATCTCCTGATACACTTCGTTCCTCGCTCCTTGCCAGGAACGAAAATCGCACACGGTCGCGCCCATGCGCGGATAAATCAGAGGTTCCTGGACTTGCGCGCTTGAAAAACCTGATCGAAAAGCTCGTGACGGAAGCACTCGCGGCGCTGCCGCCCGGCACGCTCGGCGACGCCGCGTTGCCGGTGCCGGAGGTCGAACGCAGCCGCGACCTCGTGCACGGCGACTTCGCCTGCAGCATCGCGATGCGCCTCGCGAAACCCGCGCGGGCGAACCCGCGCGCGCTCGCGGCGAAGATCATCGCCGCCCTGCCCGCAAACGGGCTGATCGGGCGGACCGAGATCGCCGGACCCGGCTTCATCAATTTCTTCATGACGCCTGCCGCCTGGCAGGCGGAGGTCGCGCGCGTGCACGCAGCGGGAGCGGCTTACGGCCGCGGCAACGCCGGCGCTGGCCGCAAGGCGATCGTCGAGTTCGTCTCGGCGAATCCGACGGGGCCGCTGCACGTCGGTCACGGCCGGCACGCGGCCTTCGGCGCGACGGTCGCCAATCTGCTCGAGGCGGACGGCTGGCAGGTGCATCGCGAGTACTACGTGAACGATGCCGGCCGGCAGATGGACATCCTCGCAGCGAGCGTGTGGCTGCGCTACCTCGAGAGCTGCGGCGAGGCGATCCGCTTCCCGGCCAATGGCTATCGCGGCGACTACATCCGGCCGATCGCGGCCGCGCTCCACGGCCATCACGGCGACGCGTTCCGCCAACCGGCCGCCGCCGTGTTCGCGGGCCTGCCGCCCGACGAGCCCGAGGGCGGCGACAAGGACCTTTACGTCGATGCCGTGATCGCGCGCGCCAAGGCCCTGCTGGGTGATTCCGGGTTCGGCGTCGTGTTCGACGCAGGCCTCGGCAGCATCCTCGCCGATATCCGCGCCGATCTTGCCGACTTCGGCGTGCGCTTCGACCGCTGGTACTCCGAGCGCGACCTCGGCGACGGCCGCGACGGCGGACCGATCGACCGCGCGCTCAAGCGCCTGCGCGCGCGCGGGCATGTCTTCGAGCTGGATGGCGCCGTGTGGTTCCGTGCCACCGCCTTCGGCGACGAGAAGGACCGCGTGGTCGTGCGGGCCAACGGGCAGAAGACGTACTTCGCCTCCGACATCGCCTATCACCTGGACAAGCGCGAGCGCGGCTTCGACCTGCTGGTGACGATCCTCGGCGCCGATCATCACGGCTATGTCGCGCGCGTGCGCGCCGGCCTCGCGGCCATGGGCGAACCACCCGACTCGCTGCAGGTGCCGATGGTCCAGTTCGTCACACTGTTCAAGGGCGGCGAAAGAGTGGCGATGGGCAAACGCGAGGCGCAGTTCGTCACGTTGCGCGACCTTCGCCATGAAGTCGGCAATGACGCTGCCCGGCTCATCTACGTGATGCGCTCGAACGACCAGCCGCTCGACTTCGACCTCGAGCTTGCGAAGAAGCAGAGCAACGACAACCCGGTCTACTACCTGCAGTACGCGCACGCGCGCATTGCGAGCGTGCTGAAGCAGGCCGCCGGGCGCGGGCTGCCGTTCGACCGGAACGCCGGACTTGCCGCGCTCGGCGCGCTTTCGGGCGCGCCCGAACAGGCACTGATGCGCGAAATCTCGCGCTGGCCGGAGATCGTGCGGCATGCCTCGGAACTGCGGGCACCGCACCAGGTCGTACATTACCTCCGCGAGCTCGCGGCCTCGTTCCATGCCTGCTACGCGTCGCTGCCATTCATCGTCGACGACCCCAAGTCCCGCAACGCGCGGCTCGCGCTGATCGCCGCGACGCAGCAGGTGATCCGGAATGCGTTCGGACTGCTCGGCGTCTCGGCGCCGGAGACCATGTAATGGTGTCACGCGACTACAAGCGGAGCAGGGCGCGCCGCGAGCCGTTTTCCGGCTGGACCGGCCTGTTCATCGGCCTGGTCACCGGCCTCGGCGTCGGCCTGACGCTCTATTTTTTCGATCCGCGCACGCCGCCGCCGGCGGGTGTCGCGGCGACCGGCGCGGAACCGGCCGACTCGCGTGTGGATGCCGGCGAGGAGCCGCCGGACCGCTATTCCTTCTACGAGATGCTGCCGAACTTCGAGGTCGTGGTTCCGGAGCGGGAGGCTGCAGTGCGGCGCGATGCGCCGGCCGCGGCGGCGGTCGGGCGCGCGGGTTCTTACGTGCTACAGGTCGGCTCGTACCGGAAATTCGAGGAGGCCGACCGGGTGCGGGCGCAGCTCGCGCTGCAGGGCATCGAATCGAAGGTGCAGCGTGTCTCGGTGGACAACGACACGTGGCACCGCGTGCGGGTGGGGCCGATCACGGATCTCCCGGAGCTCAATCGCGTCAGGAGCCGGTTGAAGGAAGCCGAAATGGACGTGCTGGTCATCCGGGTCGGGGACTAGAAGGGAACGCGCCACTTTTCGGAGCTCACAGCTCGGCCGGGATAGCTCGCTCGCGCCGCCGGAACTTACGCGCTCGCTCGCCACCCGGCCGAGCTGCGCGCGCAGAAGGGGTGCGTCCCCTTCGGTCGCTGCTGCGAAAAAGGGGACAGTCCCCTAGTCTTCGGTGATCTGGCGGAAGTCGACGCCGAGCGAGCGCAGCTTGCGGTACAGGTGCGTGCGTTCCATGCCGACGCGCTTGGCGAGCAGCCCCACCTTGCCATTGCACAGCATCAGCTGCTGCAACAAATAGGCGCGTTCGAACTGCTCCCGCGCTTCGCGCAGCGGCAGGGCCAGCAAGTCCTGCTTGACCAGCGGCTCGTCCGGCGCCTGCTGGGTCACGAGCTGTTGTTCGATCTCGTCAAGGCCGATCTCTTCCGGACCGCCGATGATCAGCACCCGCTGCACGAGGTTTCGCAGTTCTCCCACGTTGCCCGGCCACGGATAGTTGCGCAGGCGGTTCTGCGCCGCGACCGAGAAGCGGCGGAACGGCATCCGTTCTTCGTCCACCAGCCGGTCCACGTAGTGGCGCAGCAGGTCCGGCACGTCCTCGGCGTATTCGCGCAGCGGCGGAATGCGGATCGAGATCACCTCGAGATGCGCGAGCAGATCGCGCCGCAGGCCGACGGCCGGGCCGTCATGGCCGGGCCCCGCGCCGGCGACGATGCGCATCGCAAAGCGCCGGCGCTCGCCGCCGCCCTCGGGCTGCCACCCGCCCTGCTCCAGGTCGGCAAGCAGCACGCGCTGCGCCCCGGCCGACAGGTCCTCGACGCCGCTCAGGAACAGCGTGCCGTCGATGGCCTGCTCGTACCAGCCGGACTCGCTCTTGCCGTTCGTGACGGTGCCGCGGAGCTTCGCCGCGGCGGTCGCGTCGTCAAGGCTCGCGCAGGTGACCGTGACGAACGGGCCCGCCGCGTGCGGACCCAGCGAATGCATGTAGCGCGCGAAGGCCTCGCGCCCCGTGCCGGGCTCGCCGGTCAGCAGCACCGGCGCGTCGTGGCCGGCGACCTGTTGCACCTGCTCGCGCAGCTTCTGCATCAGCCGGCTCTTGCCGACCGGCGTGACCAGCGGCGGGATCAGCGTGCGCTGCGCCTGCCGGCGCCTGCGGCCCGCCTCGAGCGCGCGTTCGACCGTGCGCAGGAGCTTCGCGATCGACAGGGGCTTTTCGACGAAGTCGAATGCACCGAGCCGCGTCGCCTCGACCGCCGTCTCGACCGTGCCGTGGCCCGACAGCATCACGACGGGGCAGCGCAGCGAATGCTTCTCCGACCATTCGCGCAGCAGCGTGATGCCGTCCATGTCGGGCATCCAGATGTCGAGCAGCACGAGATCGGGTTCCTGGCGCGCGCAAGCGCGCCGTGCGGAAGCGGCATCGGCCGCGGCCTCGACCTCGTAGCCTTCCTCCGTGAGGATCTCGCTCAACAGGCCGCGAATGTCGGCCTCGTCGTCAACGACCAGAATTCTCGGCGAGCTCATGCTTTCTCTCTCCTAGCCTCGGCGCGCCGCGCTTCGCGCGGCACTGCCGGCAACGTGATGCGGATCCGCGCGCCGCCCTGCGGCGCGTTGTCCACCTCGACCTGGCCGCCGTGCTCCTCGACGATCCGGCGCACGATGGCGAGCCCGAGGCCGGTGCCCTTCGGCTTGGTGGTGACGTAAGGATCAAATGCCTGCTCGATCAGCCCGCCCTGGAACCCCGGACCGTTGTCGATGACGGTCAGCACGATCTGGTCACCCATGCGCCTGGTTTCGATCATGATGACAGGATTCTCGCGCCCGTCGAGCGCCTCGAGCGAGTTGGTCAGCAGGTTGTTCAGCAGCTGGCGTATGCGGCCGGAATCGGCCTCGAGCGCCGCCGCGCGCGGGTCCAGCGACAGCCCGAAGGCAACGCGCGGATCCTGCGCATGGTAGAGGTCCGACACCTGATGGATCAGCGCGGTCAGGTCGAATTCGCTGATTTGCATCTCCGGTGCCTTCGCGTACTCCGAGAACGCCGCGACCATCTGCTTCATCGCCTCGACCTGCTGCACGATCGTGTGCGTGGCGCGGTCGAGCAATTCCGCCTCGGCTGGCTGCAGCCCCCGCATCAGCTTGCGTCGCATGCGCTCGGCGGAGAGCTGGATCGGCGTCAGGGGATTGCGGATCTCGTGCGCGAGACGGCGTGCGACCTCGCCCCAGGCGGCCTGACGCTGCGCCTGCAGCAGCTGCGTGACTTCGTCGAACACCAGCACGAGGCCCGCGGTTGCCCCGGTGTCACCGGGCAGCGCCGTGCAGGCGCAAACCAGCTCCCGGCGCCCGGCGTCGCTCTTCAGCGTGACTTGCTCGCGCCATTCGGTTTCGCCGGCATTCACGTGCTCCAGCAGCACCTCATGCAGCTGCAGCAGCAACGGACATCCCGCGGCCAGTTCCGCCAGCGGCCGGCCGGCGGCCTGCGCGAAATCGACGCCCAGGATATTGCCGGCCGCCTGGTTGGCGACGCGCACGCGAAGATCGGGCTCGAGCGAGATCACGCCGCTCGTGAGCCGCGCCAGGATCACCTCGAGCGCGGCGCGCTCGGCCTCGACCGCGGCGCGGCTGCGCTCGGTCTCTTCACGCGCCCGGGCGAGCTTCTTGGTCATGTCGTTGAACGAGGTGACGAGGAAGCCGATCTCGTCGTGCGACGGGCGCGAGAGCCGGGTGTCGAAATCGCCCTTCGCGACCGCGCGCGTGCCGGCGATGAGGTCCTGCACCGGGCGCACCAGGCGCTCCGAAAAATACAGGGCGCCGTACATCGCCGCGAGCAGGGCCATCAACAGCACCAGCGACAGGGTCAGCACGAACGCCTGCTTCAGCGGCACGCGCAGGACCGAGAGCCGGCCGTATTCCTGGTAGGCGTCCTGCACGGTCCTGGCGAGATCCGCAAGCCGCTGCGGCACCGGATAGGTCGCGATCAGCAGGCGCGCAGACTGCAGGCTCGGCTCCGCGCCGATCTGCGTCGCCACCTTGATCAGGTAGCCTCCGCCGGCCGCCGGTTCGAGGCTGACGAATGGCCGGCCCTGCCGCAGTTGCAGCAGCAGTGCGTCCGACGGCGTCTCCGGCAGGCCGTGCTGCATGCCGGCCCGGCTGTAGCCCTCCGTCTGTCCGCCGGCGCTGGTCACGATCAGCTCGTCCGCGCCTGCGTTCCGCATCGCCTCGTCGAGCACCAGGTACAGCGAAGCGCCGGAAAGGCCGGCGAGGCGGTCGGCAATATGCCCGGTGCGATCGAGGTACTCGCGCATGCGCAGGTCGAGCGCCGCGCGCGAGAGCCCGAGCGCGTCCGACAGTCCCTGGCGGATCTCCGCGTGGAACCAGCTGTCGATGCCGCGGGTCAGGAACAGCACCGAGAACGTGAACACCAGCAGGAGCGGCGCGATCGCGAGGCCGCCGAACATCAGGATGGTGCGCCCACGCAGCCGCGAGCCAGGCACATGCCGGCGCCAGTCGCGGATGAAGTCGTAGAGCCGGCCGCCGATCAGCACCAGCAGCACGACGACGCCCAGGATGTTGATCAGCAGGATCCAGGCCGAAAGCTCGCCGTAGCGCTGCGATCCCTCGGCCGTCATCGCGAGCATCGCGAGCGCGACCACCCATACCAGGATGCCGACGCCGATCACGACCGGGAGCCAGCGCCGCGTCATGGCCGCACGCTCCAGGCATACCAGTCGGTGCTGCGCGACCAGCTCTTCCAGAACAGCAGTATCCTGATCGCCGCGGGCAGCTCGCCGATCTCGACCGTTGCGCGCACGCGCATGTCGAAACGCCCGTCCGGCGGCAGCTTCCCGGTGTCGGCGACCTCGATCGCGCTGATCCGGGCGAGCGCTTCCAGCGCGTCCGCCTGCGACGCGTGGCTCACCTGCTCGTCAGTCGCCATGTCGGTCACGACGAAGCGCTGCGAAATCGCGTCATGGGCGAGCTGCCAGCGGCGCGCCAGCGAAACGACGGTCTCGTCCGGCAGCAAGCGGCGCTCGACGCTCGCCTCGGCCTCGAGCACGAGGACGAGCGGCACGCCCCCGTCAAACGCCTGCTGCGCCGCCTTGGCAAGCGCGAGATCGAGGCGCACATCGAGCAGCCAGGCATCGTCCTTCAGCTCGACGTAGGCGTTGCGGATCTCGAAGCGGCCGGCATCCTGGGCGCGCGCGCCCGCGAACGCCGCCGCGCACAGCAACGCCGTGCAGCAGACCAGCCAGGGATGTCGCCACCGCAATGACTGCACGCCGGTTCCTCAGGCCCGCTTCTCGAGGCAGGCGTAGTAGAAGCCATCGGCGTCGGCTGCCCCGCTCGCCAGCGCGCAACCCGGCCCCGCGTCCTGCACCGGCAGAGTGCCGGGCAGCAAAAGCCTAGCAGATTCGGTCACATCCACCGCCTGCGGCTCGCCGTCAAGGAATGCGCCGACGACGGCGGCATTCTCCGCCCGCAGCACCGAGCAACTCGAGTAAACGAGCCGGCCACCCGGCGCAAGCAGCGGGAAACATGAGCGCAGCAATGCCGTTTGCTGCGACGCAAAGCGCGGGATGTCATCGGGGCGGCGCAGCAGCTTGATGTCGGGATGGCGCCGGATGACGCCCGTGCCTGAGCATGGCACGTCGAGCAGGATGCGATCGAACGCGCCTCCGTCCCACCAGGCCGCCGGATCGCCGGCATCGCCGGTGACGACGCGCGCCGCGAGGTCGAGGCGGGCCAGGTTGGCGGTAATGCGGCCGGTTCGGGACGGATCGATGTCGAGCGCAACGAGTTCCGCTACGCCCGGCGCGAGTTCCAGCACATGGCAGGCCTTGCCGCCGGGCGCCGCGCAGGCGTCCAGCACGCGCATACCATCCCCCGCCGCCAGGAAGAATGGCGCGAGCTGCGCCGCCGCGTCCTGCACCGACACGTCGCCGTCCGCGAATCCCGGCAGCGTGCCGACGTCCACCGGTTGCGAGAGCCGAAGCGCCTGCGGCGCGAAGGCGCAGGCCTCCGATTCCATGCCGGCCGTGGCGAGCCTCGCGCGGTATCCATCGCGCGTGCCGCGCGCCGCATTGACGCGCAGCCACATCGGCGGCTCGGCATTGCCGGCGGCGACGATCGACTCCCACTGCGCGGGCCAGTCGCGCTCGAATGCGTCGAGCAGCCATTCCGGGTGCGCATGGCGCGCCGCAGCTTCCCGATGGGCGGCAACCGTGATCGCCCCGCGCTCGCGCAGGAAACGGCGCAGCAGCGCATTGACGAAGCCGGCCGCACGCGGATGGCCGAGCGCGCGCGCCGCCTCGACCGTCTCTGAAACGGCGGCATGCTCGGGTGTCGCGCCGTGCGCGAGCTGGTACAGGCCGACCAGCGCGAGCGCGCGGATCTCGCGATCGAGCGTTGCGATGGGGCGGTCGAGCAGCAGGGTGAGCATCGCCTCGAGTTCGAAGAACCAGCGCACCGTGCCGAACGCGATCGACTGCGTCGCCGGGCGCGACGCCGGGTCGGTCGCGAATTCCGCGAGCGCCGACTCTAGGCGCCGCCCGCGGGCCGCGACGGCGACCACCACGCGGGCCGCGGCGGCGCGGATCGCGGCTCCCTCGCGCGTGCTCAGGTCAGCACCTGGCCCACGAGACGGCGGGCATTGGCGAAATCCGCCGCCGGCACCGCGCGCCGGCCCGGCAGCTGCAGGCGCCGGATCGCGAGCGCCTGCTCAGCAGTCATCACGACGATGCCGTCGGCGCCTGCGTGCAGGATCGTGCCGGGTACGCTGTCCGACTGCGCCGCGACCACATCGGCCTCGAAGATGCGAAGCTGCGCGCTGTCGAGCGTCGTTTCGGCGACCGGCCAGGGGTTCAGCGCGCGGATCCGGCGCTCGAGCACGCGCGCGGGCTCGCGCCATGACAGGCGCGCCTCGGATTTTTCCAGCTTGTGCGCGTAGGTGGCGTGCGAAGGATCCTGCGATTCGAACACGGCGGTGCCTTCCGCGAGCGCGTCGAGCGCCGGCACGATGAGCCGCGCGCCCTCCTCCGCAAGGCGCGCCTGCAGTTCGCCCGCGGTTTCGCGCGCCCCGATCGGCACTTCCTGACGCAGCATCACCGGGCCGGTGTCGAGACCCGCTTCCATGCGCATGATGCAGACGCCGGTCACCGGATCGCCCGCCATGATCGCGCGCGCCACCGGCGCGGCGCCGCGCCAGCGCGGCAGCAGCGATGCGTGGATATTGAGGCAGCCGTGTCGCGGCAGTTCGAGGATCGCCGGCGGCAACAGCAGGCCGTAAGCGACGACCACCATGACGTCCGGCGCAAAGGCCGCAAGCACGGCCGGCGCCGCCGCGTCACGCAGGCTCTGCGGCTGCCGGACCGGCACGCCGAGCGCGAGCCCGCGCTCCTTTACCGGGCTCGCGGCGAGCCGTTGCCCGCGGCCGGCGGGACGGTCCGGCTGTGTATAAATGACTGTGAGGCGGTGATGCGATGCGGCGATCGCGTCGAGCGCCGGCAATGCGAAGTCGGGTGTTCCGGCGAACGCGACCGCCAGGCTCTGGTCCATGGCGGGTTACCGGTCAGATCGCGGGCGCGCGGGCAGGCTCCGGAGCCCGGCCTTCCGCGCGCAGCCGCTTGTCTTTTTCGATCTTCTTGCGCACGCGCTGGCGCTTCAGCTCCGACAGGTAGTCCACGAACAGTTTGCCATCGAGGTGATCGATTTCGTGCTGCACGCAGATCGCGAGCAGGCCGTCGAGCTCGCCTTCGAATGATTTTCCGTCCCGGTCCAGTGCCCGCACCCGGATGCGCTCGGCGCGCTCGACGTCGTCGTAATAGCCGGGCACCGACAGGCAGCCCTCCTGCGAAGTCGTCACGCCGTCCCGGGAGAGGATCTCGGGGTTGATGAACACGCGCGGCTCGTTGCGCGCCTCGCTGACGTCGACGACCAGCAGGCGCCGGTGCACGTTGACCTGGGTGGCGGCCAGGCCAATGCCGTGGGCCGCAGACATCGTCTCCAGCATGTCGTCGATCAGTTCACGCAATTGGGCGTCCACGGCATCGACCGGGACAGCCCGGGTCCGCAACCGGGGGTCCGGATACTCCAGGATTGTGAGGCGCGTCATGGGTGCAGGGCCGTGGATGCGTGTAACTGACCGGTGAATGCTGCTAAAGTTCGCCGAAGCATGGACTTACGTCGGAATCCGCGTGTTGGGAAGTATACGGCCGTTCGGGCCGCCCCGGCAGTCAGGGAGCACCTCGCATGGCACCGTTCCTCAAGATCCCGTCCCGCAATACGATCCGCAGCCTGACGGTCGCCGCAATCGCAGCGGTCGCCGTCGCGATCGCCGTTCCCGCCGGCACCGCCAGCGGCCAGGAACAGGGCATCGACCGCGGCGTCATCCCGGTGGCGCCCGATGCGCCTTCGAGCTACATCGTGCAACCCGGCGACACGCTGTGGGATATCTCCGCGAAATTTCTGACCGATCCCTGGTACTGGCCGGAGATCTGGCACATCAATCCGCAGGTCGCGAATCCGCACCTGATTTATCCGGGCGACACGCTCGCGCTGACCTGGGTCGACGGGCAGCCCCGCGTCGCGGTCGCGAGCGGCGGGCCGACGCGGCTGTCGCCGCGCGTGCGCGCGAACCCGCTGACGGACGCGGTCCGCGCGATTCCCTACGACCGCATCGCGGCAATCATGTCGCGGCCGGGCGTACTGTCGGCCGAACAGGTCAAGGCTGCCCCCTACGTCGCGTACGGCCGTGACGACCGGCTGGCCTCCGCGGTCGGCAACGACATCTATGTGCGCCGCCTCAGCAATGCCAAAGTCGGCAACCGCTACAGCATCTATCACGTGGCCGATGAGCTGAAGGACCCCGACGACGGCGACGTGCTGGGCTACCAGGGTGTGTTCACCGGCGAGGCCGACGTGAAGCGCATCGGCGATCCGTCCACGATGCTCGTGGTCGATTCCGCGCGCGAGACGCTCGACGGCGACATCCTGCTGCCGCTCGCGGGCGAGCCGAAGATGGATTTCATCCCGCGCGCGCCGAAGGCGAATGTCGACGGCAAGATCATGTCGGTCACCGACGAACGCACGGTGGTCGCGGAATACGACGTCATCGTCATCAACCGCGGCTCGCGCCACGGCCTCGAGCCCGGCCACGTGCTCGAGATCTGGCAAGCCGGCGAGACAGTGCGTGACGTCACCGACCATGCGGTCAGCCGCAGCATGGAGACCCCGGAAGAACGTCTCGGTCTCTTCATGGTGTTCAAGACCTACGACCGGCTCAGCTACGGCCTTGCGCTCGAGACCGAACGCGAGATCCGCGTCGGGGACATGGTCAAGAGTCCCTGACACGCGAATCGTCAGATCAATCGAGAACGCCGGCCAAGAGGTCGGCGTTTTCGTTTCGGGCATGTCGTCTGCAGCAGCATCTCCCGCGCGCATTTGGCTGGCGGGGTAACCCTGCTCGCTCGCGCCGCCGGAACTTACGCGCTCGCTCGCAGATTCCCCGGCCAGCCCTGCGCGCGCGGCAGGCGGCGCCGCGGACGGTGCGCGCGCCGGCAATACGTGTTTTCCACGATTGCGGGCAGTCGGGATTGCGGTAGCTTGTACTGGCATTCACGGGACGGGAATTTCGTGAATGGGGCTTTCCCGTACGATAGTGCCGGAAGGCGGCGCGAAGGGGGTTCGACTCCGACGCGCACGCTGTGAGGTCGCTGGACACAGCGAAACCCCGCAATGGGGGTGCCTGAGTCGGGCCCGTCCGACAAGGGGAAGATAGCCGGCAGAGCCGGCGCTGCGCCCGAAAAGCGCACGCGCGGCATCGAAACGGAATCGGCTATCGCCAGCGGGCCAGGAACCCTCGCAATCGGCAGCGCTGCCGTTGCGGGGGTTCTCCTTTTCTGCGGCAGGCATAATGCCGCCGTGAGCGAAATCCCCACCTTCACGACACACCTGGAATGCAGCGCGACCGGCAAGCGCTACCCGCCGGACATGCTGCACGGATTGTCCGAAGCGGGCAAACCGCTGCTCGTGCGTTACGACCTCGAGGGCGTGGCGCGGGCGGTGACGCGCGAGACCTTCGCCACGCGACGCGACGGCGGTTTCTGGCGCTATCGCGAGCTGCTGCCGGTGCGAAAGAGCGCCGATGTCGTGAGCCTCGGCGAGGTCGTGACGCCGCTCGTCGCCCTCGATGTGATCGCGAAGCGCCACGGCGCGCGGCGGCTGCTGGTCAAGGACGAGGGCCGGCTGCCGACCGGATCGTTCAAGGCGCGGGGACTCGCGCTCGCGGTCGCGATGGGGAAGGCGTTCGGCGTCAGGCGCATGGCGATGCCGACCAACGGCAATGCGGGCGCGGCGCTCGCGGCCTATGCGGCGCGCGCCGGCATCGAGACCTTCGTGTTCTGCCCGACCGACACGCCCGAGATCAACGTGCGCGAGATCGCGCTTGCCGGCGCCCGTGTGACGCGGGTCGACGGCCTGATCAACGACTGCGGCAGGCACGTCGCGGAAGGCCGCGAACGCATGGGCTGGTTCGACGTCTCGACGCTGAAGGAGCCGTACCGCATCGAGGGCAAGAAGACGATGGGTTACGAGCTCGCCGAGCAGCTGGAGTGGAAGCTGCCCGACATCATCCTCTATCCGACCGGCGGCGGGACCGGCCTGATCGGCATGTGGAAGGCTTTCGACGAACTCGAGGCCATCGGATTCATCGATTCGCGCCGTCCGCGCATGGTGGCGGTGCAGGCCGCCGGCTGCGCGCCGATCGTGCGCGCCTGGGAACGCGGCCATGACCATGCAGAACCATGGACGGATGCGCATACCTGCGCCGCCGGCATCCGGGTGCCGGCGGCCATCGGCGATTTCCTGGTCCTCGATGCGGTGCGCAAGAGCCGCGGCTTTGCGATCGCGGTGGATGACACGGCGATCACGCGGGCGCTGGCCGAGGTCGCGCTCGTCGAGGGGCTGTTGCTATGCCCGGAGGGCGCCGCCACCCACGCCGCGTGGCTCGCCGCGCTCGCCGACGGGCGTATCGGCGCTGACGAGACGGCGGTGCTTTTCAACTGCGCGAGCGGCCTCAAGTACCCGCTGCCGCCGGCCTGATCCCGCCGGCGGCCGGGGCCACGCCCCGGGCGCCGCGAATCTGGCCTTTCCGCGCGCTTATTGGCGCTTCCGTCGGCCCCCTCATCGCTGAAGATCGGCGGATGACGACTGCCGCGCATCGGGGGGACCCGACGGACTGGCTGCGGCGCCTGCGCGGTCACGGCGACCGCGATCCCGCCGGCATCGAGCGCGACCTGCGCTGGCTCGACGCACCCGGGCGACACCTCCTGACCGCCGACGATCCGCGCTATCCGCCCCAGCTCGCCGCCATCCCGGACAGGCCGCCGGCGCTTTTCGTGCTGGGCGATCCGGCGGCGCTGTCGCGGCCGCAACTCGCCATTGTCGGCAGCCGTTCGGCAACCGCTGCCGGGCGCGAGACGGCTTTGGAATTCGCCGCCCGGCTGGCGGCCGCCGGACTCGTCATCACCAGCGGGCTCGCCATCGGCATCGATGCCGCCGCGCACCGCGGTGCGCTGCACGCGCGGGGCATCACGATCGCCGTCTGCGGCACCGGCCTCGACCGCGTGTATCCGTGTGAACATGCGGCGCTGGCCGTCGAGATCGCAGCCAACGGGGCGCTGGTTTCCGAGTTTCCGACCGGCACCCGGCCGCTCGCGCACAATTTTCCGCGGCGCAACCGGCTGCTGTCGGGCCTCGCGCGCGGCGTGCTCGTGATCGAGGCCGCCGCCCGCTCCGGGTCGCTGATCACCGCACGGCTCGCCGGCGAGCAGGGCCGCGACGTCATGGCGATGCCGGGCTCCATACATAATGCGCTCGCGCGCGGCTGCCACCGCCTGATCAAGGACGGCGCGGCGCTCGTCGAGACGGTCGAAGACGTGCTCGAAACGCTGGGGCTGCCGGTGCTTGCGACACCGGCGAATTCCGGCGCAGATCGGCATGATCCAGTGGAAAATCCGGGCGGCCGGTTGGACAGCGGCGCGGAAATACTGTTGAATGCGCTCGGTTTCGGGCCGACGGATCTCGACAGACTGGTCGAAAGAACGGGCCTGGCGGCCCAGGCCGTCATCTCGAAGCTGCAACTGCTCGAGCTCGAAGGTCGGGTCGAGTCGCTGGCCGGCGGGCGTTACAGCCGGACTTCACCGAGGCGGACCAGATGAAGGACAGCGTGCTCGACATCCTGATACACCTGTTCGAGAACTTCCTGGATGCCGAGGATGATTCCACGCCGGACCGCGACACGCTCAAGCTCGAGCTCGAGCAGGCCGGTTACCCGGAAGCCGACATCGAGCGCGCGCTGGTGTGGCTCGAGAGCCTGGCCATGGACCCCGACCGGGCGCTGTCGGAAGGGCCCGCGCGCGCGGTGCGCGTGTTCAGCGGACAGGAGCAGGTCCGGCTCGATACCGACGTGCGAGGCTACCTGCTGCACCTCGAGAACCTCGGCATCCTGTCGGCGGCGCAGCGCGAGGTCGTGATCGACCGGCTGCTGGCGCTCGAGGCGGATGACATCGACATCGAGCAGCTGAAGTGGGTGGTCCTGATGGTGCTGTTCAGCCAGCCCGGCCAGGAGAACGCCTACCAGCGCATGGAGGACCTGGTGTTCGACGAGCGTCGGGACGCGATGCACTGAACGCCAGCCACCCGCTTCGGCCAGAGAGCCGCGGCCGGGCCCGCGGCTTTGGCGTCTCTGGGGCGACGTGAGACGGAACAGATCATGAGCGCAAATCTCGTCATCGTCGAATCGCCGGCCAAGGCGAAAACGATCAAGAAGTACCTCGGGTCCGACTTCGAGGTCCTCGCCTCGTATGGCCACGTCCGCGACCTGATCGAGAAGGAAGGCGCGGTCAATCCGGACCGCGACTTCGAGATGAAGTACCAGCTCATCGACAAAAGCCGCCCGAAACTCGAGGCGATCGAGCGCGCGATGAAAAAGGCGGGCGCGTTGTACCTCGCGACCGACCCGGACCGCGAGGGCGAAGCGATTTCCTGGCACCTCTCGGAGATCCTGAAAGAGCACGGCGCGCTCGACGGCAAGGCCCTGCGGCGCGTGCGCTTCTACGAGATCACGAAGAACGCCGTGCGCGAGGCGGTCGCGCAGGCCGAGGACGGCCTCAACGACAACCTGGTCAACGCCTACAAGGCGCGTCGCGCGCTCGACTACCTTGTCGGCTTCAACCTGTCGCCGCTGCTGTGGAAAAAGATCAAGCCCGGGCTCTCCGCGGGGCGCGTCCAGAGCGTGGCGCTGCGGCTGATCTGCGAGCGCGAGGAGGAAATCTCGCGCTTCATCCGCCTGGAGTACTGGACGGTCGAGGCGGACGCCTCGAAGGAGCAGTCCCGCTTTCCGATGCGGCTCACGGAGTACCGTGGCGACAGGATCGAGGCGGACACGCAGAAGGGCCGGTTCACGATCACCAACGAGGAGCAGGCGCGCGAAGTCGAGCGCACGATCGTCGCCGCCGCCGCCGGCTGGCTCACCGTCCTGAACGTCGAGCGCCGGCCGAAGCGCCGCAACCCGCCGCCGCCGTTCACGACCTCGACGCTGCAGCAGGAGGCCGCGCGCAAGCTTGGCTTCACCGCGCGGCGCACGATGCAGACCGCCCAGCGCCTGTACGAGTCCGGCCACATCACCTACATGCGCACGGACTCGTTGTCGCTGTCGAAAGACGCGGTCACCGAGATCCGCGACATGATCCGCGCGACCTTTGGCGACAAGGCGCTGTCGGACGGCATTAACGAGTACAAGACCAAGTCGAAGAATGCGCAGGAGGCGCACGAGGCGATTCGCCCGACCGTCGCCGCCGAGACGCCGCAGAAGGCAGAGCACGACCTGCACGACGACGACCAGCGCCGGCTCTACGCGCTGATCTGGAAGCGCGCGGTCGCCTGCCAGATGGCGCCCGCGGTGTTCGATACGGTCGCGGTGGACCTCGTCGCCGGCTTGAAGCCCGCGACGGGCGACCAGCGCCACGTGTTCCGCGCCAACGGTCAGACCCTGCTCGAACCCGGATTCCTCGCCGCCTATCACGAGGATCACGACGAGGATGAAACCGACGTCGAGAGCGAGGACGAGCAGCGGCTGCCGGCGCTCGCACCCGGCGAGCGCGTTGCGCTCGAAGCGCTCAGGCCCGAACAACACTTCACGCAGCCGCCGCCGCGATACACCGAGGCCTCCCTCGTCAAGTCGCTCGAGAGCCACGGCATCGGCCGGCCGTCGACCTACGCCTCGATCATCGAGACGCTGCGCTACCGGCGCTACGTGGAAATGAGCGGGCGTGCCTTCGTGCCGACCGACATCGGCAAGATCGTCAGCAAGTTCCTGGTCAAGTACCTCGGCACCTACGTGGACTACGGCTTCACCGCGTTGATGGAGGACGTGCTCGACGAGATCTCGAATGGCGAGAAGGAATGGCACCTCGAGCTCGGGCGCTTCTGGAAGCCATTCACCGAGCGCGTGCAGCACATCGGCAAGTCGGTCAGCCGCGAGGAGGTTGCAGAGTCCCGCGAGATCGGCCGCGACCCGGCCAGCGGCAAGCCGATTACCGTGCGAATGGGCGCGTACGGACCATTCGTGCAGCAGGGCTCGCGCACGGATCCGGACAAGCCGCGGTTCGCGAGCCTGCTGCCGGGCCAGCGCATGGACGACGTCACGCTCGCCGATGCGCTGAAGCTGCTGTCATTGCCGCGCGAACTCGGCCACGGTCCCGACGGCACGCCGATCAGCGTCGGCCGCGGACAGTACGGACCTTACGTGAAATTCGGCGCGAAGTACGCGTCGATCAAGGAGGACGATCCGTTCACGCTCACGCTCACGCGCGCGCTCGAGATCGTCGAGGCGAAGCTCGCCGCGGATCGCGAGCGCACCATCAAGGACTTCCCGGAGCACGGCATCCAGGTGCTGAAGGGCCGCTACGGACCCTACGTCACCGACAGGAAGCGCAATGCCAAGGCCCCGAAAGACCGCGACCCCGCGTCGCTCTCGCTCGAGGAATGCCAGGCGCTGCTTGCGGCCGCGCCCGAGCGCGGCGGCGGCCGCTTCGGGCGGCGCAAGGCGAAGCCTGCGGCGGCCGCCGGGACAGAATCGACCGCGCTGCCGGCGGAGGCCACGGCAAAATCCAAATTGAAGCCGCGTTCCATGGCCAAGGCACCCGCCGCGGTTCAGCCGGCCGCGCCGCCGAAAGCCGCAAAGAAAAAAACCGCGCCGCGCGCGGCCGCCGCCAGGGGCCGCGCCGCCAAGGAGTGAGCCGTGACTGATCGCGTCGCCGTGCGCGCATGGCTCAACGGACTGCAGCAGCGGATCGTGGAGGCGATCGAGCAGGCTGACGGTGCCGCGCGCTTCGGCAGCGACCGCTGGACGCGGGTCGAGGGTGGCGGCGGCGAATCGCGCGTGCTGAAGGACGGCGCGCTGATCGAACAGGGCGGCGTCAATTTCTCGGAAGTGACCGGCGCGCGCCTGCCCGGCTCCGCGACCCACGACCGGCCCGCGCTCGCCGGCGCGCCATTCACCGCGATGGGCGTGTCGCTGGTGCTGCATCCGGTCAACCCGCACGTTCCGACCACGCATATGAACCTGCGCTTCTTCATCGCCGGGCCGGATGGCGGCACGACGGCCTGGTGGTTCGGCGGCGGCTTCGACCTCACGCCTTGCTATCCCGTGCACGAGGACGTGCTGCATTGGCACCGCGTGGCCCGCGCCGCCTGCATCGACTGCCCTCCCGGCACTTATGAACGCTACAAGGAATGGTGCGATCGTTACTTCTACCTGCCCCATCGCGGCGAAACGCGCGGCGTCGGCGGGCTTTTCTTCGACGACCTGCACGAGCCGGGCTTCGACGCCTGCTTCGCCTTTGCGCGGGGCGTCGGCGACGCCTTTCTTCGGGCCTGGCTGCCGATCGCCGGTCGGCGGCGCCACACGCCCTTCGGCGAGCGCGAGCGCCGCTTCCAGCTCTACCGGCGCGGGCGTTACGTCGAATTCAACCTGATCCATGACCGTGGCACGCTGTTCGGGCTGCAGACCGGCGGGCGCACCGAGTCGATCCTGATGTCGCTGCCGCCGCTCGCGCGCTGGGACTACGGCTGGAAGCCGGAACCGGGTTCGCCGGAGGAGACGCTCTACCGCGACTACCTGCGGCCGCGCGACTGGCTCGCCGAAGCCGAAGCGTCTTGAGATATCGCCACGCCTGCCACGCCGGAAACTTCGCCGACGTAATGAAGCACGTCGCGCTCGTCGCGACGCTCATGCGGCTGAACGCGAAAGAGCGGCCGCTGTTCCTGCTCGAAACGCATGCCGGCCGTGGCCTCTATGACCTCGAGTCGCGCGACGGCGCCGCCGAGGCGGCCCGCGGCATCCTGAAGCTCATGGCGGCG
>Ga0209640_10001753_pt1 | contig 18655 bp, 22 predicted proteins | sample RifCSP10_1_FD_184018 | JGI IMG/M metagenome (GOLD analysis project Ga0209640, IMG submission 184018) | Soil microbial communities from Rifle, Colorado - Rifle CSP2_sed 10_1 (SPAdes) (version 2) | ecosystem: Environmental > Terrestrial > Deep subsurface > Rock core/Sediment | place: Rifle... | reverse complement strand
GGGCGTGGTGCCGCACGGCCTGCCCGAGCCGGTGGTCAAGCGCACCGTCGAGGGAGACCTCGGCAGATCCGACGTCGCGCCCGTCATCGATTCCGGCGCTATCGAGAGCAGACGCGACGCCCCGTCGCCAGCGGACGACGAGCTGGCCTTTGCCGGTGTCGACCTCGATCGTTCGCTTCTCGGCGAGTGACGAGAACGGGACCGCCACCGCCTGGTCTCCGACCTCGACATACACGACACGCTCCTTGGGAGGAAGCCGGTCGTCGTCCTCGTTCTGCACAGGGAAGAGCGGAGAGCTGTCGATGCTGTCGTAGCCGACGTACGGGTTGACCCCATAGTCCCGCGCGAACCCGGTATTCAGGTTCAGAACGAGGCTCTCGGGATGCTCGTTGCGGAACTCCTGCCACGCGACGATCCGGACCGGCAGCTGCTCGAGCTTCTTGCCGGCGAGCGCTCCGACGAGCGCCTCGCCCGAGAACTGCTGCCACCACGACTCGGTCTTCCGGTCGTACATGACGAGGTCGGACTCGCGCAGCTTGCCGGTCGTGCCGAAGGAGAGGACCTCTCCGTCCAGGCGGCGGTCGAAGACGATCGCGGTGTTGCAGAGGGGGCAGAACGTAACCGCCACCGGGGTTTCGCCGATCTGGTCGTTGACGATCTCGTGCCAGACGAGGATCTGGATCGGATAGCCGCGCGTCTCGCCATCGGCCTCGACGACGATCACCGGTTCGCGCCGACCGATCCAGTCGACCTCCTTCGCTCGCGTGAACTGCGGCTCGTCGATCGCGGGGATACCGTCCTTCGACGGCCCGCCGGACTGGAACTCCTCGAGCGGGACGAGCTGCTTCGAGAAGTCGGTCTTCCACTGACCCGCGTCCGCCGGCGGAGGCGAGCCCTCTCCGAGCCCGACGTTGGGCACGGTCTTGGTGAGCTCTTCGATGCTCTCGATCTCCTCGTCGCTCAACGACCCCTCGTCCGAGCCGCCGCACCCGGCGACCACCAGTGCGATCGCGACGGCAGCAAGGAGCCCGAGGATGGTGACCCTTCGCCTCACTCTTCGTTCGACGCGACGGAGCCCCAGAAGGATTCAGCGCCAGGGCCAGTGCTAGATCGCGAAACCCGTGAACTGCGCCAGGGGGCGGGTCAGCCGAGCCAGGTAGCCGCTCGCGAGAAGCACGCCGAAGACGACGAGCATCGAGCCGGAGACGGCTCCGACGAGCGATCGGTGCCGGTTGATCACGCCGACGAGCCCGAGCGCCTTGGTGAAGCCGAGTCCGAAGAGGAGGAACGGGACGCCGAGCCCGAGGGCGTACACCGCGAGCAGGATCGCGCCTTCCCCCGCGTTTCCCGATGCTGCTGCGAGCGCGAGGATCGCGGCGAGCGTGGGGCCGATGCACGGCGTCCAGCCGATCCCGAAGGCGAGCCCGGCCAGTCCCGCGGTTGCCACGCCGCCCGTCCGCGGGTGCTGAGCGACGCGCTTCTCCCGAAGAAGCGCGAGCGGGAGTGGTACTCGCAGGTAGACGAGCCCAGCGAAGACGATGAAGGCGCCGGCGACGATCTCCAGCGTGCGGCGGTTGGAGAGGAGCACGTCACCGAACCAGGCGGCGCCGGCTCCGAGAAGGACGAAGATCGCTCCGAATCCGACGACGAAGGCCACCGTCGAGGTGGCCACGCGCCGTGTCTGAGTTCGGGCCCCCAGCTCGCCGAATGCCACTCCCGAGACGATGGACAGGTACGCGGGGACGAGCGGCAGAACGCACGGAGACAGGAAGGACACCACGCCTGCGGCGAACGCTGCCGCGAATGCAGCGGGACCGAACTCGAGCGCGGCAAGCAGCTCCACGTTTGGTTAGACGCGCTCGTCGTGTTCATGGATTCCATCACGGCTCCTGTGAATCGCTCCGGGCGAAAGCGGCGTCCAAGAGTGCGTGACCTCGATCCGCATCTCGCGGGGCCTGTCGGCTGCCAGGAGGACCATCCGTTGAGTCAGCGAAGGGCGCGCCAGGCGCGACGGGCCAATGGCCCGGATAAGTCACCGCAACCCGGGCGCTCGCGCCTGTTCCGCGATCGCCGCCTCTGGAGCGTCGCCGGTGTCCTGGCTCTCGTAGCCGTCATCGGGGCCGGGATCGTCGTCGCCCGTGGCTCCGGCGCCGCGGAGCCGATCGTTCAGCGAAGTAGCGAAACGGTGTCCTTCTCAGGCACCGACCCGGTGACCGGGAAGCGCGTGTCCCTCGCCGACTACACCGGCAAGCCCGTCGTCATCAACGTCTGGGGCTCGTGGTGCCCCGGTTGCGCCGCCGAGGCCGAGGATCTGCGCCGCTTCGCCGCCGACCATCCGGAGGCTCAGCTGATCGGTATCGACCTGCAGGACTCCAAGGGCTCCGCGAGAGCGTTCTACGAGCAGTACGGCTGGAGACATCCCAGTATCTCCGACCCCGACGGCGAGATCTCGTTCTCGCTCGGGCTCCAAGGAACGCCGAGCACGTTCTTCCTCGACGCGCAGCACCGGGTGAGGACACGCATCGTCGGCGAGACGGACTATGCGGGGTTCGAGCGAGGCCTCGAGGCTGCGCTCGGCTCGAGCTGAGGCTCCCGCCCAGCGGACATGGAGCGCGCACGGCCCGATGTTGTCGTGTTCGACGTCGTGGGAACCCTGTTCGGACTGGGGCCGGTCGAGGACGCGCTTGCGACAGCGGGGGCGCCGGCAGGCATGCTCGAGGCCTGGTTCGAGCGACTCCTCCACTCCGCGACTGCGCTGACGCTCGCCGGCGAGTACGCGCCGTTCGCCGAGATCGCCCGCTCGACCCTCGCCACGACGGGCGCGCGCATCGGCGTCACGGTCGACGCCGAGACGGTGCTGGGCGCGTTCGCCGAGCTGCCGCTGCTCCCGGGAGCGCGAACCGCCGTGGAGCGTCTCACCTCGGCGGGTGTCAGGGTGGCCGCATTGACCAACAGCGGCGCTGCGCAAGCGCGGGGGCTTCTCGAGCGCGGCGGTCTTCTCGATCGCTTCGAGGCAGTCCTCTCGGTCGAGGCTACCGGGAGACACAAGCCCGATCCGGTGCCGTACCGATACGCGCTCGAGCAGCTCGACGTCGCCGCCGAGAGCGCTGCCTTCGTCGCCGCGCACGCCTGGGATGTCCTCGGCGCCGATCGCGTCGGGCTTCGCGCCCTCTGGGTCGCCTCCCATGAGAGAACCTGGCCGCTGCCGATCCGAGTCGGTGAGACCGCTCCGGACCTCGAGGCGGCGGCACGGCTCCTGCTCGGCCCCGAGAGCGCATGATCGAGCGCGCCCGACGGCTGGCCCCGGCCTTGTGGTTGGGGGTGCTCGTTCTCGGCGTCGCGGGATGTGGCGGCGCGCAGAGCAGCGCGAGCGAGGCCGCGGGGGACGCCCCTCTCGCCACCCAGCTCGCTCTGCTGCCCGACCAGCCGGAGCTCCGCCGGCACGTGCTCGTCGCCGATCTCGAGCGGCTTCGGCTTGCCTACCCGGAAGAGGCCGACCTGCGAGTGGCCCTCGCCGGGGTCTGGCTTCCCGACGCGCTCGTAGGGGCCGACCGAGCGCTCTGGCGTCGCGCGTACGGTCTGGGCCTCGAGGACATCTCGGCGTTCGCATCGGCCGGGTACCACCCCGCGGAGCTCACCGTCGCCGACGGTGAGCTCACACCCTCGGCGATGCGGACGGCGTTCGTGCGGTCCGGCTACAGGGCGAGCCCCGGCGGTTTCGCGCGTGGCGAGGACGGCTCCATCGACGTCACGAGCGAGGCCGGCCGGCTGGCGCTCAGCTCGTTGAACCGCGTCGTCGTCTCAGCGAGGCGCGTGATCGCCGCCTCGACGACCCTGCTCTCGCAAGCTGCACGCTCGCCGACGAACACGCTCGCGGCGAGGGGCGACTTCTCGGCTGCCGCGACGGCGCTCGACCCGATCACGTCGGCGGTCGTGCTCGACGCCCAGCTCGTCCGGCCGCCGTTCGGCGTGCCGTTCGAGACGCTTCCGCAGCATTCCGCCGATCTCATCGCTGTCGGTATCGACGACGCAGGCTCGGAGGGAAGAATGCTCAAGATCGCGCTCGTCTACTCGGACCCCGAGCAGGCGCGGTCGGACGCAGAGCTGATCGAGCGTGATCTCGAGTCGACCGAGCTGCCGGGTGCCCCGGGGTCTCGCTTCGCCGACGTCGCGTCGGAATGGAACGTGACGGCCGACGATCGGGTGGTCCTGATCACCGCGTCGCTGTCTCCGGAGCAGCAGTCTGGAATCTGGCGCCTGCTCGTCGAGCGTGGCGATCTCGCGCCGTTCGTCAGGCCGCGACGCTAGTGGTCTCGATCCCTGACCGTCACGACAACTCGGCCTCGCCAGCCCAGGTGCCCGACGTGCCCGCTGATGCTGTCGCGTGGCTGTCGGCGGAGGAAATGCGGGCGATCGACCGCGTCATGATCGACGAGCTCGGGATCGAGCTCGAGCAGATGATGGAGAACGCAGGCCGGAGCCTTGCCGTTCTAGCACGCCTTCTGCTCGGCGGCTCGGCTGCACACAAGTCGGTGACAGTCCTCGCCGGCCGTGGCGGCAACGGAGGAGGCGGCCTTGTCGCCGCCCGCCATCTCGCGAATGCGGGCGCGCGGGTGCGTGTCTCGATCGCAGCTCCTCGCCGGGAGCTTGCGGCAGTCACGCGAGACCAGCTCGACGTCCTCGACGCGATAGCTGTTCCAGTCGAGCTCGATGCCGCCGCCGCCGTGCCACCGTCGGATCTCGTGATCGACGCCCTCCTCGGCTACTCGCAGGCGGGGCCTCCGCGCGGGGGTGTGGCCCGTCTGCTCGACGCAGTGAAGGGGTTGCGGGTTCTCTCGCTCGACGTGCCTTCCGGGCTGGAGCTCGCGACCGGGACCCTTCACTCTCCGCACGCCCGGGCCGAGGCGACCTTGACGCTCGCGGCACCCAAGACGGCCTTGCGGGGACCGGCCGCAACGCTCGCGGTCGGCGAGCTCTACCTGGCCGACATCTCCGTTCCCGCGTGCGCCTTCTCGCGGATAGGCCGCGACTACGTCACTCCATTTGCGGACGGGCCGCTCGTCCGGATCATCTGAGACATTCGCGCGCTCCGCGGCACGCATCCGCTCTGGAACGAGACGACGGAGGAGCGCGTCTCGTCATGCGCTCCTCCGTCCCTGTTCGGTCACGCGTGACGTCAGGCTGCCGCGGTGAACTCGACGTGATCCCGGAGCGTGATGAGACCCTCGTGGTAGATGCGCTCGAAGGCACCGACGAGGTCCGGCTCGAGGTCGGCGCTCTCGGCTTCGAACTGCGCCTCCCAGGTCACGTGCGAGTGGTCGCCGTGACCGTGGACTGCCAGTCGCGAGCTGTACGACCGAAGCGGTAAGGGCGACTTCGTGATCTCGTAGACGTAGTACCGCTGCTCGTCAGAGCGCTCCACGATCCGCTCGACGATCTCGGCCCCGTCCTGCATGGTGCACGAGCGGTAGCCGTTCTCCAACGTCGAATCAGCCAGCGCCGGGACCCAGTCGCCGATGCGTCCGGGGTTACCTGCTACCGCCCAGACCTCCTCGGGCGGGGCGTTTATCTCGACCGTCTCGAGAACCTGAGCCATGAAGACCTCCTGGGTTGGATGGATGGAACGCTCTCGTTAGGACCCCGGGATCGCGAACGCGATTCACTTCGATCTCGGTGGGCGTGAATCTGCGCAGGGGAAAAGTGGCTCTAACTGAGCGACCCCTCTTCGAAGGAGATGCACCGATGCTGAAACGGCTCCGAGATGTCTTCACGCTTGCGGCTTGCGAGCATGTGCCCGAGCAGCATCAAAGGGCCCGGGCAAACACATGCGAGGAGTGCGGCTCGCGCTTCAATCTCAGGGTTTGCTCGACCTGTGGCCACGTCGGGTGCTGCGACTCGCAATACGGCCATGCACGCACGCACTTCCACCAGACCGGCCACCCGGTGATGAGAGCGAAGACGGCCATCGGCCGCGGCTTCATCTGGTGCTATGCCGACAATCGCTACGTCGGTGAGCGTGAAAGTGCGGCCGCGTGAATCTCTTGTCCGCGTTACGGGGTCGAATCCCGTGACGAGCGCGATCTGCCACTCGCAGTCGGCTCCCTCCAGCGGCGGCGGGGACGGAGTTCTCCCCCTCCCCTCTTGTCCCCGTCGCCGCAATCCGCTGCCCCGATGAAGATTCCGAGTATCCCGTGAAGCAACCGAGGCGATTCGATCTGGCTGTGATCGGCTCTGGGATGGGCGGCTGGGCCGGTGTCCGCATGGCCCGGCGCCGCGGGGCTCGAGTCGCGCTCTTCGAGAGCGGCCCGGTCGGCGGTACCTGAATCACCCGGGGGTGCATCCCCACCAAGGCCCTGGTCAGGGCTGCCGAGATCGCCCACGACGCTCGGAGTGCACACGAGTTCGGCATTCGGCTCGGCTCGGTGGACGTCGACTTCGCGGCCGTGATGGAGCGCGTCCGCACGGTGATCGACGACGGGATCTCCTTCTACGAGCGCATGATCGAGCGCGACGTGGGAACGACCCTCTACCGCTGTCACGCGCGGGTGGTCGGAGAGCATGCGATCGAGTGCGGCGGGCTGACGGTCGAGTTCGACCATCTTCTGATCGCGACCGGAGCACGGCCCCGCATCCCCGATCTGCCCGGGCTCGACAGCGTCCCTTTCGTGACGAGCAACGAACTGCTCCAGGCGACGGAGCTTCCGGGCCACCTCGTCTGCCTCGGCGCCGGAGCCGTGTCGCTCGAGTTCGCTCAGGCCTACCGCCGCTTCGGCGCGGAGGTGACGATCGTCCTGCGCGGCCCGCGTATCGCGCGAGGAGAAGACGCAGAGCTGGCCGAGCTGCTCCAGCGCTACCTCGAGGAGGAGGGGATCCGCATCGTGCCCCACGCGCAGATCGAGCGAGTCGAGCTCGACGGGGGTCGCCCTTCGCTCGTGCTGGCGGGCGATCATCGCCTCGCGGGCGACGTACTGCTCGTGGCCACAGGGCGCGAGCCCGTCGCCGGCGATCTCGGTCTCGACGAGCTCGGAATCGGGACCGGCCCCAAGGGGGTCGCGGTCGACGACCGGCTGCGCACTGCCGTGCCGCACGTCTTCGCGATCGGCGACGCCATCGACGGAATGATGTTCACGCACGTCTCGACGTACGAAGCCCCGATCGCGATCGCCAACATGCTCGACGGGGCGAGCCTGACGCCCGACTACCGCACGATGCCGCGCACGACCTTCACGAGCCCCGAGCTGGCCGGCGTGGGGTTGAGCGAGGAGGAGGCGCGCGCCGCAGGCTACGAGGTCGAGGTGCGCCGCTACGACGTCGGCAAGCTCGGCAAGGCACGGGCACTCGGCGAGCGTCGCGGGCGGATCAAGTTCGTGCTCGACGCGCGTACGGGGGTGATCCTCGGAGCCCACGTGCTCTCACTGCACGGCGGCGATCTCCTACCGGGCCCGATGGTGGCGATGAACGCACCCGGCGGAACGCTGGAGCCGCTGCTCGCGACGACACACGCGCACCCGACGCTCTCGGAGGCGGTCAAGGTCGCGGCTCGCGACGGCTGAGACGCTGCCGCCTCAGCGGTGCCGGCCAACTCGCCGACCGCGCAAGCGAACGCTGGCTCAGCAGCGTCTCGACTCGTCGTCGAGCGGAGCGACGATCCTCACGGCGAGGTGGGGCGGGCAGCCGCGCTCGACGAGGTCGAGGAGTGCGTGAAGGTCGACGCCGCAGTCGCGCGCGAGCTTCTCACTGGCCGGGAGACTGAAGCCGGCAGCGAGCAGTTGCCGACGCCGCCAGGTCACGACCGCCGCGTCTCGGATGCCCGGGGCTCCGTCTGTCAGATCGGTTCTGGTCTTCATGTCCTCTGGGACCCTGCTCCCCGGCGGAGGGATTCATCCATGGGTTTGAGGGCCTACGAGTGCTGACTGGTGAGGCGGGCGATCAGGCTGCGAAGACCACCGGTTTCCGGCGGGTTGGCCGCGGATTCAGGAGGGGACAACCCGAGCTCTTTCTCGAGTTGGGCCTTCCGCCTCGTTCCGATTGTTCCAGCCACAGCGATCCCGTCCTTGAAGAGGACGATCGTGGGGATGCTCGAGATGCCGAAGCGGGCGGCGAGTTGCTGCTCTTCGTCGATGTTGACCTTGACGAGTCTCACCTCCCCTTGGCGCTCCGCGACGATCTTCTCGAGGACAGGGGCCACCGCGAGGCACGGCCCGCACCAGGGCGCCCAGAAGTCCACGATCACCGGGAGCTCACTGGCGAGCACCTCGCGCTGGAACGTCTCTTGGGTCACGGCGCTGTTCGACACGGGCTCTCCTTGTCGCGATGGCGGGCGGGAACTGCTCACTTGGATACGCAAAGCCCTGCCCGCGATTCACACGAGCTCCGAAGCGGGCTCGCGGGGCTGTGCTCATATCATCGTGAGCTGATATGCTCGACCGCTGATGAGTCAACTCGCGCCCTTCCGGCTTCCTGAGACCCCCGTCCGCACGGACCTCGTCGCCAAGTACTTCCGCGGGCTTGGGGACCCGAGCCGGCTGCGGATCCTCGAGCTCCTGCGCGAGGAGGGAGAGCTCTCGGTCGGGGCGCTGGTGGAGCGAAGCGGACTCTCACAGCCGAACGTCTCCAACCATCTCGCGTGCCTGCGCTGGTGCGGCTTCGTCGACACGCGACGCGAGCATCGGATCGTCCACTACCGCGTCGCGGACGAACGGGTCATCGGGATGCTCGACCTCGCGCACGCGCTCCTCGAGGACAACGAGGAGCACGTCGCCGCCTGTTGCCGGATCGAGGAGCGATGACGGAGACCAGGCAGGATCTGCGTCTCGGCGCAGGCGCACTCGTCGCGCTACCGATCGTCTGCTGCGTCGGCCTGTCGCTTCTCGTCGGCGCAGGGCTCGGAGTCACCGCGGCCACCTGGATCGGCGGGCTCACCCTCGGGATGCTTGCGCTCGCCGTGGCAGTCGTCCTGGCTGCTGCGCGCATGCAACGGAGAGCCGAAGTGCGGTGCGCGCCACTCGAGCGAAAGGAGCGGTATGAGCAGTAACGGAGACGGGGTGCCCGTCGAGATCCTCTACTTCGACGGGTGCCCGAACCACGAGGGGGCGCTCGCTCTCGTCGAACGTGTCGCCGGCGAGCTCGGGCTCGAGCCCGAGATCCGTCTGGTCGACGTCCCCGACCTGGAAGCGGCCAACCGTATGCGCTTCCTCGGCTCGCCGACCGTCCGAGTCGGCGGCCGCGACGTCGAGCCGGGAGCGGACGAACGCCCGGACTACGTCTTCTCCTGCCGCGTCTACCGGACCGAGCACGGTTTCGCCGGCCAGCCGCAGGAAAGCTGGGTGCGAGAAGCCCTGACGCATGCGGAGGGAGCAGGATGACCGAGTCCTTCGACCTGATCGTCATCGGCGCCGGTATGGGCGGCGTCGCAGCGGCGAATCGAGCTGCCGCTCGGGGAGCCCGGGTCGCGATCGTCGAGGCAGGCAAGGTCGGCGGCACCTGAATCAACGTGGGGTGCATCCCCACGAAGGCCCTGGTCAGGTCTGCCGAAGCGATACACACCGCCCGCCGCGGAGCCGAGTTCGGCTTCCACGCCGACGTGGAGGTGGACTTCCCGCGGATCGTCGAGCGCAAGAACGCGCTCGTCGCGACGGTGCGCGGCGGGCTCGAGCGAGGGCTCGAACAGAACGAGAAGGTCGAGCTCGTTCGCGGCTTCGCGCGCTTCGAGGCGCCGGACCGGATCTCGGTCGACGGGCGCGCGCTCGACAGCGAGCGGATCATCGTCGCCTCCGGCGTCGAGCCGCACATCCCCGACATTCCCGGCCTCGCGGCGGTGGGCTTCCTCACGAACGAGACGGTCATGGACGTCGACGAGCTGCCGGCACGGCTGATCGTGCTCGGCGGCGGCGCCGAGGGGCTCGAGTTCGGCCAGGCGTTCCACCGCTTCGGCAGCAAGGTGACGATCGTGCAGCGCAACCGACGGCTAGCGCCGAAGGAAGATTCCGAGATCTCCGCGGCCATCGAGGAGATCCTGCGCGAGGAGGGGCTCGAGATCCTGACGGGGACGGTGCCGACACGAGTCGAGCGCCGCGGGGCGGCGATCGTCGTCGAGACCGACTCCGGGAGAACGCTCGAGGGGGACGCGCTGCTCGTCTCGACGGGCCGCAAGCCGCACCAGCTCGCCGACCTCGGGATCGACGCGGCCGGGATCGAGGGCGACCCCGAGCGCGGGATCACGATCGACGAGGAACTGCGCACGACGACGCCCGGCGTGTTCGCGATCGGGGACGTGCTGGGCCGCGTCCAGCACACGCACTTCGCCACCTACACGGCCGGAATCGCCGTCGCGAACGCTCTCGCCGGCGAGCACCGCCGCTACTCGCCCGCGCGCGTGCCGGGCGCGATCTTCACCGACCCCGAGATCGCGAGTGTCGGTCTCACCGCAGAGGAGGCGCAGGCGCAGGGGCGGAAGGTGAAGGTGGGTAAGCAGGAGATGACCAAGGTCGGACGTGCGCGGGCGATGGGCGAGACGAAGGGCTTCGTCAAGTTCGTCATCGACGGCGAGACGGACGAGCTCCTCGGTATGCACGTCCTCGCCTACCACGGAGCCGACCTCCTGGCGCAGGGCGTGATCGCCATGGCCGGAGCGGGGACGCTCGCGCCGCTGACCGACTGTATCTGCATCCATCCGACGTTCTCGGAGGGTGTGAAGGCGGCGGCAGGAAATCTGCGGCCCGTGGAGATCCTCGACGCGGCCGGCGATCTGCCAGCCGACGCGGCGAGCGAGCGGACTCGCTAGCGTCGTCGACCGAAGGCGCCAGGTCGCGGGTCGGAGCACGGGTGCGGCCCGATCATCCGCGATGAGCCGGGCCGCGAGGAAGAGCGAGAGGTGGAGCGAATCTCAGCCCTTCCGCTCGCCCAGCTCCTTGATGCGGTCGATCGTCTTCGTCATCTCGTCCGCCGTGTCCAGGCCGGTCATGGCCTGCATCATCGGACGCATCATCGGCGGCGACTTCATCGTCAGATGCACGTGCGTCCCGCCGTTCTTCGGCTCGAGCTCGAGCGTGCCCTTCATGCCCATGCCCATCGCCAGTAGCGGCCCCGGGCCGGCTTTCCAGCGCAGCTTCTTGCCCTCGATCACCTCGACGACCTTGACCTTGCCGCTCAGGTTGCCGATGCGGGCACCGAACGACAGGCCCGGTGCGACCGGGGACGCGACGGTCTCGTCGAGCCCGTGGAGCGGTGTCAGCCAGTCCTGCCAGTGGTTGGGATCCGCGATCAGGCTCGCCCAAAGCTCGCGCCCCGCGGCCTCGACCGTCGTCTCCCGCTCGATGGTTGCCATTGCTTTCTCCTTTCTCGTGGTTTGAGCCGTATTGGAACGGCCCTAGAGAGTGGGCTCCTCGTCGGGGAGCTCGCGCATGCGCACGGCCTGGAAGCGCAGGACGCGGATGATCGTCGCGAGACCGAGGAGGATCGCGAACAGGAAGACAGCAACTCCCGTCCGGCGCACGCCCTCGAGGACGATGAACCGCTCCTCCGCGTCGGCGAGCGACGCGGGCGTGTTGTCGATGTCGAAGGCGAAGACGAGATGCAGGACGGAGGCGACGACGATCGTCATCAGCGCCACTGCCATCAGCCCGATGAAGAGCTTCGCCGTGCCCGGCATCTTCAGCGTCTCCACGCTACGTCTCGCCGCGGCCTGTGCCTCGCCGCCGCCGGCGCGGAACTGACCGAGGATTCGGGCGATGGCGAAGGAGATCGCCGCGAATACCGATGCGAAGCCGAGAAACATGACTCCGGCCTGCACGTGCTGGAGCGTCGCTATCGTGTCCGCCGCGCCCCCGTCGGAGATCTCGTCCGCACGAACGATCCCGAGGACCATTCCGGCGCCGAAGAACATGAGCGCCATGAGGAACATGGGGAACCAGAGAAGGCGCCCCATCCTCTGCGGGAGGTTGTAGCCGAGCGAGCGGGTGCTCGTCTCGATCTTGAAGTCAGCTCGAGCCGTTGCGGTTGCCATCTCACTACCTCCCTGTCTCGATGATCTGTCGGATGCGCCAGTGCTGGAAGCCGAGCACGGTCCCGATGGTGAAGAGCGCGAGGACGATGCCCGAGAGAAGGATCCCCAGGGAGAGCTCGCGCAGCGGGCCCAGCCAGGCGAACCAGGTGGCAGGGTCGTCGACGTAGGCGGCGATCCCGTAGAGGACGAACTGGGCGATGCCGAGCATCAAGCCCGTGAACATGAGAACGAGGAAGAACTTCGCGCTCGTCGGCATGCGGAGCGTCTTGACGGCGAGCCCGAGCGATTCCTGGACCTCTCCGCCACCCTCGCGAAGGCCGGCCAGGATCGTCCCCAGCAGGAACGAGATCCCTGCAAGGAGCATGGCCTCGCCGAGGAACTGCGTGCCCTGCGTCCAAGCCCACAGTGCCTGACTCGTGTCGGGATCGTCAGCGCCTGTCGTCGCGAAAGAGAGGGCGAGGCCGACGAGAACAAGCATCGGGCCCATGAGGATCATCGGCTTCCACATGATCCGAGCCATCGCCTGTGGCGGGAGCAGGCCGGGCGCCTTCTCCGTGAGCGTTCCCGGGCCGAAGGGCGTCTCGATGTTCCCGTACTGGACGTTCCCCTCGGGATCGGAGTCCGCCTTCAGGTGCGGAAGCGCTGCCCTCACTGCATCGACCCGCATCCAGAGACGGACGACGATCCCGGTGAGGACGAGCGCGATCCCGAGCTTGAGGGTGGCGAAGCCCGTGATCGAGACGCCGAATGTCCAGAACAGGTTGTCGACGCCCGCGTCGTCGCTTGCGACGAGGAGATTCCCGACCAGCGCCGCTGCGACGAGAGCGACGCCGGCGAGCCCGACCGCGATGGCGACGTTTCGGACCCGGAGCTTCTGGGTCGGATCGGCGTCAGGCGGCGGGCGTTTGACGAGCTCTGCTAGTGCTGTCATGCGAACCTCCGAGCAGTTGTGGGTGTGATGTGCGTTCCGCGGCTATGACCCGGGCAGTGGGAGCGCGGATTCACCAACTCGAATGGACGCGGTGCGAACGGCTGTGAATCCGGGGGCCTTGCGACCGGTCCAAGAGCGGACATGCTCGACGACTCTCAACGCGCCTCCGAAGCGCCGGACGGACTCGCAGGGCCTCTCCGGGACATGCCCGGTGCGAGTCTGCGGCAGGGGTCGCGGATGACGTGCGGCGGCGCTCTCTCGACGGAGGTCGTCGAGACGTACGCGGACGAGACGCGTCTCGCTCATCCTCTGCCGGCACGCGGAACTGCGCCGCGCCGGCTGCGAGAAGGAGGATTGCCTTGTGCTCGCCGGGCGTCTCGACGTCGACCTCCGTCGGGCGGTCGATCTCATCGCGCGCGGTTGCAGATCCGACCTGGCTCTCCGCATCCTGCTCTGATGCACGGTCGGTGGGCGTTATGAGCCAGGCGATAGCCGACTACGCGCTGCTCGCCGACTGCAACTCGGCCGCGCTCGTCGGCCGCGACGGCTCGATCGACTGGATGTGCCTCCCGCGCTTCGACAGTCCGTCCGTGCTCGCGTGCATCCTCGACCCGGAGGCAGGCCACTGGTCGATCCGCCCGCGAGGCCACTGGGATTCTCGCCGCCGGTACGTTCCCGGGTCGCTCGTCCTCGAGACGATCTTCGAGACTGGCGAGGGAACAGTCCGCGTCTCCGACGCGCTCGGCTTCGAGCACGGCCAGCGCGGCCATGCGCTGGGGCTCTCGGCGCCGCACGAGGTCCTGCGCCTGGTCGAAGGGCTGAGCGGCCGCGTCGAGCTCGAGTGGGAGCTGGCTCTTCGCCCCGAGTACGGCCTCGGCAGGCCACTGCTCCGGCTCGCGGAAGGCGGTGCGGTCACCCGAGGCGGCCCCGATCGTTTCGCCGTCGCAGCGGAGGTTCCGCTCTCCGTCGACGACGACACGCTGAAAGCTGAGTTCACCGTCCGGGCGGGCAACCGGCTCGGCTTCGCTCTGCGCTGGGCTCCGGGCGAGAGGGGTGCGCCGACTCCGACCCGTGCGGGCGACGTCGCCTCGGCGATGGAGGACACGGTCGCCGCGTGGCGCTCGTGGGAAGCCGAGCACGACATCTACGAGGGCCCGCACCGCGAGCTCGTTCGCTTCTCGTCGCGGGTGCTCAAAGGCCTGACGTACCGGCCGACGGGAGCGATCGTCGCGGCGCCGACGACGTCGCTTCCCGAGTCGATCGGCGGGGAGCGCAACTGGGACTATCGCTACGCGTGGATCCGCGACGCGAGCCTGACGCTGGATGCGCTCTGGATCGGCACCTGCCCGGACGAGGTGGACGATTTCGTTTCCTGGATGGAGGGAGCGGCTGGAGGCCACGTGCACCAGGATCGACCGCTCCAGATCATGTACGGAGTCGGTGGTGAGCGCGATCTCGCGGAGCGCGAGCTACCGCACCTTCGCGGATTCCGCGACAGCGGTCCGGTCCGGGTCGGTAACGGGGCGTGGAACCAGACCCAGCTCGACGTCTACGGCGAGTTCCTCGACGCCTACTGCCGCTATGCGCCCCGGCTGCGCGAGCCCGACGAGCAGCTTGCGCACTTCCTCGCGGATTTCGCCGACACGGCGGCGGACCGCTGGCAGGAGCGCGGCTCGGGCATCTGGGAGGCGCGCGCCGGCCCCCAGCACTACCTCTCCGGGAAGCTCTACTCTTGGGTTGCGCTCGATCGAGCTATTCGCCTCGCCCCACGGATCGCGGCGCAGGGTCGGGTCGAACGCTGGAGCCGTGAGCGCCAACGGATACGCGACGCGATCCTGGCGCGCGGCTGGAGCGCGTCCAAGCGCGCGTTCACGCAGGCGTTCGACTCGGAGGAGCTCGACGCCGCGGCGCTCCTCGTCCCGCTCGTCGGCTTCCTGCCTGCCGGCGATGAGCGCGTCCTCTCGACACTCGCCGCAATCGAGCGCGAGCTCGTCGAGGAAGGGCTCGTCCTGCGCTACCGCTCCGATGACGGGCTGAGCGGCGGTGAAGGCACGTTCGTCATCTGCTCCTTCTGGCTCGCGAGCGCCCTTGCGCGAGCGGGTCGCAGCGAGCGTGCCCAGGAGCTCTTCGACCACGTGGTCGGCTTCGCCAACGATGTCGGGCTCCTCGCCGAGGAGATCGATCCTCGAACCGGCGAGCTTCTTGGAAACTTCCCACAGGCGCTCAGCCACGTCGGACTCATCAACGCCGCCCACGATCTCGACCGGGTTGCCGAGTTATAGGGGCCGCTCAGGGGACGCCTTCTCGGTCGCAGCGAGCGCCACTCGACCTGCGGTCATGTCGGGCGCTGCGATTCGTAAGCGAATCCCTGTGCCGGCGTTCGGGTCTTTATGTACGTGATGAGCGCGAAGCCGCCAGCCAGGAACATCCTCCATCCGCCTGGTGCGCGTCTGTTGCCCCTCCTCCCCGACGCAGACGACGACGGCGCCGCTTCGTAGCGGCGGCGGGGCCCCTCCCTCCCCGCCGCCGCCGGCGCAAGGTCAGAGCGAGGCCCGCGAATCTCACGAGGGGCATCCGGGTCCAACGCACGGATCTGTCCACAACTCAAGGGAGGAATTCGTGCTTCGATCTCGTGTAGTCGCGCTCACCATGACGGCGGCAGTCGCCGTACCCGCCGTCGCAGTCGCGGGTCTGAGCCAGGCCAGTGCCCCAGGGCTCTCGGTGCTTCAACCTCGCACCGGCACCGTCGTCCAGGGAAACAAGATTCCCACTCGAGTTGCGATCTCCGGGTGGCGTGTCGACGGAATGCTCGCGGGCAAGGCGCCGGTTCCCGGCGTGGGCCATTACCACATTCATCTCGACGGGCGACTCGTGAACGCGTACGGCGCTCCGAGCGCTGCTCTCTCGCTTCAGAACGTCCCGCCCGGCAAGCATGAGCTCTCATTCGTGCTTGCGCGCAACGACCACTCGGAGGTTGCAAGCAGCGGGAAGACCGTCGGGTTCCGCTACACGCCGTCCTCACGTCTGTCCGTCGTGAAGCCCGCGACCTTCCCCGGGGCGCCGTCGATTCGGATCGTCTCACCGAAGAACGGCGCCGTTGTGAACGGCAGCGTGGCGCTGAAAGTAGCGGTAGCGAACTTCAACCTCTCGTACGCCTTGTTCGGCAAGCTGCCTGTGGGCGGCTACGGTCATTGGCACGTCTTCCTCGACGAGCCGTCGATGGCGAACATGATGATGATGACGGCCGGCAAGACTCTCGACCTCTCCTTGAAGGGCGTTCCGCGCGGCAAGCACAAGCTGATCGCCGTCTTGGCGGACAACCTTCATGCTCCGGTACAGGGCGCGATGTCCGTCGTGGACATCGACGTGAAGTAAGGAGCGAGCACGAAGAGCGCGTGGGGAGGCGCGTTGCCTCCTCGCGCGCTCGCTCTGCGGTCACGCGCCGCTCACGGTCGCGTTCCCCGTCGGAGCTGCCGCTGTCACCCAGGACGGGAGCGTGCGGCACGCACGCGCTCCGCCCAGATCTCCTCCGCTCGGGCGAACTCAGAGACCGCGCGCGGTCCGTTGCGCTCGAGGCCTCGGGCGAACGACTCCGAATCGCGGCGGCGAGTCTCCACCTGCTCGGTGAAGAAGGGCGCGTGCGCGAGATCGAGCGGCTGCGCCTCGTAGCGGTCGAGGAAGTCGCTCACCCGTGCGGCTGACGTCCACATCGCCTTGTACAGGATGACGCCTCCGCGACCGAGCACCCAGGACATGTTCGGAAGTCCCCCGTACGCGAGGTGCACGGTTCCCTCGAAGTCATCGACGATGATCGGGCGGGAGATGCCGAGCTCGTCGCGGAGTCTCGCCGCCGCAAGGAGCTTGTCCTCGAAGGACGCATGTGCCGGAAGGTTCTCCCCGGGGTGTGCCTCCCGCGTGTAGACGAAGTACCAGTCCCAGTTAGGGTGCTTCGGCGCCAGCTCGTCGAGCAGAGGACCCTCTGCGGCGCAGTACGGTCAGGTGAACGAGCCGAACTCGAGCACGACACCCTTCTGTCGCCAAAGCTCGGACAGGCGGGCGCGCTCTCCGCCGAGCACCGTCAGCTCTCCGTCCGGCGCTCGCTCCCCGGCGTGCAGAACGTTCGGGAACGCGCCGAACTCTCGCTCGTCCTCGCCCGACTCGACGTAGGCATCGAAGTGCTCGTAGTTGTACCCACTCACGTGGCCACGCTATGACGCAGCGTTCAGGGACTCGGAGACCGGAGAAGGCCGGCGATGCGCCGCTTGCCGCTCGGACTCCGCCTTGATCGCAGTGAGCGAGTCGCGCACCGCGGTCTCCCAGCGGCGCCCGACGAGCGCTCCCCACGCGCGCCCGACCGCCCAGAGGTCGGCACCCATCTCGCCACGGTACTCGAGCTCCGTGCCTCCGTCCTCGTCACGCAGGAGGAACTCCTCGTCGGCGTATGGGACGGGGCCGCGTACGAGACGGAAGTGGACGCGCTCGGGCGGCTCGAAGCGGACGGTCTCGAGCGTCGTCGTCACCATCGGGCCGACCGGCGTGAAGTGCTCCGCGAGAACCATGTCCTCGCCGCGCTCGAGCACGCGCAGCTTGCGCTCGAGGGCGCGCGGCGTACGGCGCAGGTACGGGGCCGAGATCACCTCGAACACGAGCTCGCGCGGCGCCGCAATGCGCCAGACGAGTGGCCCGAGCGGTCGCACCGTCCTGCCGATGCCCGTGTCCACCGTCAGCTTTCCCTGCACGAGGAGGGCGTAGACGCCGACGCCCGTTCCCCCGAGCGCGGCGAGAGCGACGTGTTTCTTCCCTATCACTACCCCCATTGTGCTCAGGTCGCGATCGCGACGAGCTCCTTGCTCTCGTCCATCGTCCGACGCTGGACCTCGATCTCGTACTTCTCGAGCAGGCGCAGCCAGACCTCGCTTCGCGTCGGGAAGGCAGGGACGGCGTGGCGCAGTCGGCCGATCGGTACGGCCGCGACCACCGCGATGGTCGCTGCGTGCAGGAGCTCGGCGACGTCGGGCCCCGTGAACGTGGCGCCGACGATCACCTCGTGCTCGAGGTCGACCACGAGCCTCGCCGTCCCCGGTGCCTTGCGGCCGTAGAAGCTCGATCCGGCGACCCCGCTCGTCGGGTGGTCGACGGCGATCACCGACAACCCGGCGTCCTCGGCCGAAGCCAACGTGTGCCCCACGGCCGCGACCTGCGGGTCGGTGAAGACCACACGCGGCGAGAGGCCGCCCTGGGCACTCCTCTCAGCTCGAACGTCACCGCCGAGGATGTTCTCGGCTGCGATCCATGCCTGGTACTTGCCCATGTGCGTCAGCAGCGAGCGACCGTTCACGTCGCCGACGGCATAGAGCCAGCTCGAGCCACCGACCCGCATTCCGTCGTCGACGCTTAGGTATCCACCCGTCTCGAGCCCGACCGTCTCGAGCCCGAGCTCCTTCGTCGCCGGCCGCCGTCCGACGGCGACGAGCAGCTCGTCGCCGGTCAACCGTTCGCCGCCCTCGAGCTCGACGATCACGTGACCGTCCTTTCTCTCGACGGCGATCGCCGCGGCGCTCGTACGCACGTCGACGCCGTGCAAGCGAAGCGCCTCCGCCACGTCGTCGCTCGCGAACGGCTCCTCGCGGACGAGGATGCGGTCGAAGAGCTCGACGAGGGTCACGCTCGAGCCGAGGGACGCCCAGGCCTGTGCCAGCTCGACGCCCACGACGCCGCCA
>Ga0209640_10001752_pt1 | contig 18658 bp, 16 predicted proteins | sample RifCSP10_1_FD_184018 | JGI IMG/M metagenome (GOLD analysis project Ga0209640, IMG submission 184018) | Soil microbial communities from Rifle, Colorado - Rifle CSP2_sed 10_1 (SPAdes) (version 2) | ecosystem: Environmental > Terrestrial > Deep subsurface > Rock core/Sediment | place: Rifle... | reverse complement strand
TCGCGGGCCACTGCATCGACCATCGCCCGCACCTCGGCGTCGTGCGTGACGTCGGCCCGGACCGGCAGCGCGCGGACGCCCGCCTGCTCGGCGAGCTTCGCGGTCTCGTGGGCCGCCGCCTTCGAGCGGACGTAGTTGACGGCCACCGCGGCGCCTTCTCGCGCCAGCGCCAGCACCGTCGCGCGCCCGATGCCGGTAGCGCCCCCGGTCACCAGCACGACTTCCCCGGAAAGCTTGGGGCCCGCCGGCTTCATTGCCGAGTGGATCAGGGGAAGTGGTACCGGGAGATGTGCAGATGCACTCCGTGGGAGGATTGGGACTCGACGGTCAGCTCGCCCGCCCCGAGCAGCAGCGCCGTCCGGGCCCGCTCGAGCCGCTGCACCAGCGGCGGCAGGTCCGGCGCCACCATGGACAGCGCCACCAGACCTTCCATGCCGCCCACCTCGCTGGCGGGCACCATCAGGAGCGTGCTGCCGCCGGCCCACCCGAGCATGGTGCGCGGCCCGCCGTTGACCTCGACCTCGGGCAGCCCGAAGAGATCCTGATAGGTCTTGGCGGTATCGTGGGGCGCGGGCGAGCCGATCACGAGCCGCTTGAAGCGCACCGGGGACTCCGGGTGCGCCTCGCCGGCCGACGGCGTGGCCAGCTCCACGAGCACCCCGTGGCAGGCCTTGGGATGCAGGAACGCAACGCGCCCGGCGAGCCCGTCGCGCGGCGTGGTGTCGAGCAGGGCCACGCCCTTGGACTGCAGCACGCCCAGATCGTCGGCCACGTCCGGGGTCTTGAAGCACACGTGATGGAGTCCCTCGCCGCGCTTGGCGAGGAATCGCCCGATCGGCGTCTCGGCGCCGAGCGGCTCCAGCAGCTCGATCTCGCTGTCGCCCGCGGCGAGCAGCGCCGCCCGAACGCCCTGATCCCGGATAGTCGCCTCGCGCGCCAGCGGCAGGCCCAGCGTCTCCCGCCAGAAACGATAGGCCCGCGACAGGCTCTTCACCGCGATGCCGACGTGATGGATGCCGGTCACCATGTCGTGGTCACGACGATCACGCTAGCCGACGGCACCCGGATTTTCAAGGTCTTTCGGCTCAGGCCCGGGCGAACAGCTTCTCGCTCGGGGCGGGCGGCGTGCCCACCAGCCGCGCGTTCTCCTCCACGTGGGCCAGGCTCCGCATCCCGCAGAGCGCGGTCCCCACCCCGGGCGTGGACCGCACGAACTGGAGCGCGCGCTGCGCGTCGGTGCGGAGGCCTTCCAGCACCTGGGCGAGCGCCGCCGGCAGGTTCTGCGCCAGCTTGCCCTGCAAGATGGACGCGGAGGTCATGACGTAGAGGCCGAGCTGCTCGGCCGCCTGCATGATCGGCACGGAGACCCGGCCGATCCGCTGGTTGGCCAGCGTGATGGCCTCGGTCATCGCGAGGTTGTAGGGGAGCTGGATCATGCCGAAGTGATGCCGGTCGCCTCCCACCTCCCGCGCCAACCCCACCAGCTCCGGGAGCGAGAGATGATCGCGCGCGGTCGCGGGCTGGCGGAAGCCGGTCCACGTGGCAGCCCCGTACCAGCGGATCTTGCCGTCGCGCACCGCACCTTCCAGGGCCTCGAAGGCGGCGCGCATGCGCGCCAGGAACGTCGGCCGGTCCACCACGGCGAGCTGCGTCTCCGGATTGTGCACGTAGTAGACGTCGATGGTCTCGACGCCGAGATTGGCCCGGCTGCGCTCGAGCTGATCGACGAGGTAGCGCGGCGCGATGCAGTGGCCGTCCGCCACGACGTCCCGGGCCTCGACGATCCCCGCCCGCACGTAGCTCTCGACGGTATGCGGCAGGAAGCCGCCCTTGGTCGCGAGCAAGACGTCCTCACGCCCGATCCGGACCTCGCCCACCAGCGCGCGGAGCGCCGCGCCCACGCTCCGCTCGCTCCGCTGGTGGCGATAGTTGACCGCCGAGTCCACCACGTTGAGCCCCAGCTCGAGCGCCCGCCGCACCGCCGCCTCGTAGGCGCGGTCGGTCGCCTCGTCCTCCGGGCCCAGGTAGGTGCCGATACCGATCGAGGACAGCGTGAGCCCCTGCCAGATCCGGAAGTGCCCCTCGGCGGCCCGGCCGCCCAGGCGGGCGCGGTAGGCGGCGGTGCCCTCCGCGGTCGCGAAACCCCGTAGCGCCGCGGGCTCCGCCATCACGTCTCCCGGTACACGAGCAGGATGAGCCCAATCGCGGTCATGCACGCGGCCCAGATCCAGCCCGGGACCAGGCGGTCGGCCGGGGGCAACCGCACCTCGAGCCAGCGGCCCCAGGCCATGATCACGCCGAGCAGCCCCATCGGCGCGTGGGAGACCTCGGTGAGGAACTCGGTCTTCAGGTTGAACATGGCGTGCGAGTGCGTGAGGAGCAGCGCGCCTCCCGACGCGCAGAGCAGCGGGAAGACCAGGCGCCCGCCGGGCCGGGTGAGCCGCCCGGAGCGCACCATCCACTCGAACACCGCGAGGGCCACCACCAGCAGCACCACCAGCCGATGCTGCAGCACGTCGGGAAGCACCATGCTCTCCCAGAAGCCGGCCGGCCCCAGGGGCCACGCGCGCGGGTCGTTGCGCATGAAAAGGAACGCGGCCAGGCCCAGGAAGCCGAGCGGCCAGTGCCGCGCCCACCGCGCGCGGCCCGTCTGCTCCAGCAGCGCGAGCAGCCCCATCCCGAAGACGAAGAACCCCGCCGCGTGGTGATTGTACTCCGACCACGCGTACTCCTCGGGCTGTCGCTTGGCCAGCGTATCGTCCATGGGCGCCGCCACCGCCAGGAGCTGGGCGACGGGCGGCGACGTCAGGCGCGGCATCGCGGGGCGGAAGCGGGCGGCCACCTCGGCGGGGGTGGCGCGATCGGCCACCACGTCCACCGACGGGGGCAGCGAGGTCAGCGAGGCGGCGGCCAGGAGGAGCGTGATGCCGAGCCCCACCTCGGTCTCGATGAAGGCGGGCGCGCGCGCCGCGATCGCTCCCGCGCCCGGCCCGCCCCGGCGGAGCATGAGAAAGTTCAGGCCGCCCAGCACCAGCGCGCAGGCCAGCAACGCCACCTTGGTGAGCACCATCACGCCGTAACCGGTGCCGGCGAGGCCGCCCCATCCGCCGATGTAGCTGATGGAGAGGTAGATCCCGGGCCCCAGCACCAGCACGAGGGCCGCGATGGCCACCGCGGAGAAGCGCGCGAGCACGCGCACCCCGAGCGGCTCCGCGGCGGGGCCGCCCGCCCGCCGCCAGAGGAGCGCGAACCCGACCAGGTGCATGAGGCCGCCCACCCACACCACCGCGCCCACCTGGTGGAGCACGGTGCCGATCATGAGCGGGGCCCGATCGTGCAGCCGGCTCACCGCGTGGGCCAGCCACGCCGCGTTCGCCGTGAGGAGGATGCCGAGGCCGATCGCCACCGCCCAGCGCGCGGGGCCGTCGCCGCCGCGCCGGATCCCCCGCGCGGCCGCCGCCAGGGCTGCGGCCAGCGCGACGCGGCCCAGTCCGGCCAGCCCGAACTCGGTGGTGAGGAACTCGCGAAGCGGCCAGCGGCCCGAGTCCTCCGCGAGGGCCCACGGGTGCACGAGCAGCAGGAGCAGCGCCTCCGCGCCCGCCGCCAGGAGCGCCCCCGCCCCGATCAGCGTGAGTGCGCGGCCGCGCGCGGCCGCCAGCAGGCCCCCCGCCCCCGCGGGCGGCCTCAGCACGAGAAGCACGTGGACGACTCCGCCGATGGCCGCGGCGAGCCCGACGGCCCCCACGCCGCGCAGCAGGACGTCGAGAAAGCCCGCCAGCTGCGTCATGCGGCTACTGGGCGGCGACCGTGAAGCGCAGGGCGCCCTCGGTGATGTGGCCGTCCACCGCGAGCACGCGGTAGCGCAGGACGTAGACGCCCGCTGCGAGCGGCCGGAGCGGGATCGTGAGCCGGTCCGGGGCGGCCTCGGCGTCGTCCTCGGGCAGGGCGACGGGCACCGGGGCCTGGTCCGCGACGGCCAGCGTCACTCGCGTGAACCGCTTCTCGATCCGGCTATTGAAGCGGAGGGTCACCCGCTGCGGGGCGCGGGCCAGGACCGCGTCGTGGACCGGCGAGGACTCGAGCACGATGGCGTGCGGGGAGACCTCGGGGGGCACGGCGAGGGGAAGGAGCAGCACGAGCAGGAAGACCGGCGCCACCGCCGGTCGGGGAACGGAAGCCACGCCGATCAGCGCCAGTCGTCCAGCACCAGATCACTGGCGTCTTCGTAGTCCTCCTGCTTGCCCCGCTTCATGCGCACCATGGTGAAGTCCACGTGGTAGCCGTGCTCGAGCAGGGCCTGGTACGCCGTCCAGTAGTAGGTGTAGGCGGGCACGACGACCCGCTGGAGCTGGGCGGAGGCCGCCAGCTCCTCGACCCCGGCGAGCAGGGCGTGCAGGTACTCGGGCTTGCGATGCGCGCGGTCGATGGCCAGCAGCTTGACGTACGCGCTGCCGTGCGGTGCCTCGCTGTTGGGCGGCAGGTGGCAGACCGCGAAGCCGATCATTTCCCGGCCCTTCTCGAGCAGGAGCGTATCGCCCAGGGTGAGGCCGTCGACGATCTCGATCTCCTTGCTCACGTCGAGCCCGCGCCAGAAGTGATTGGTGATGCGCCGCACCTTCTGCATCACCTGCTTCTTGCGCGCCTCCTCCAGCGTCGAGTACCGGCGTATCGAGGCCCCGGGCTTGGCCTGAGGCTTCGGGGCGGCGAGCTCGCGCCGGTCGAGCGCCTTGCTGGTCACCACCACGAGGCCCTTCGGCTTGTAGCCGTATTTTTGATAGAAGATCAGGTGCTTGGGACTGTAGGGGTAGGTGGCCACCCCCTGCAGCGTCGCCTTGTTCTCGTCGAAGAACTCCTGGCACGCGGTGAGGAGCTGCTGGCCGATGTCTTGATTCTGGTAGTGGGTCAGCACCGCCACCGGACCGATGATGCCCACCGTGCCCCACATGACCGCCACCGCGGCGCCCACGATCTTGCCGTCGCCTTCCTCGGCCACGAAGCAGCCCCACGGCTCCATGAGCCAGCGGTGGTGTACGTACTGGGCCCCGCCGAAGACCTGGCGCGGCCGCGTGCCCACCTGGCGCTCGAAGAAATCGCCAAAGGCCTGCTCGATGACGTCGCGGACCTTGGAGAGATCGCCCTTCCGGACACGGCGGATCTTGATGAGCGGCGAGCGACCTTGCGAGTCGAGACCGGGGCGATCGACGGTCGCCCTCATGATTTCTCCGGCACGCCCGCGAGCTCCTCGAGCAGGGTGATGACGCCCGAGTGGTCGAGCCCGCCCTTGCCCTTCACGCGCATGGCGTTGAACAGCTCCTGCACCACCGCGGTGGTCGGCAGGGGGACGCCGAGGGCGCGCGAGGACTCCATGATCAGGCCCAGGTCCTTGAAGTGCAGGTCGATCTTGAAGCCCGGGTTGTACGTGCCCGCCACGTAGTTGGGCGTCTTCTGCTCGAGGCACTTCGATCCGGCCAGCCCGCCGCCCAGCGCCTTGAGCGTCAGCGCGCGGTCGAGCCCCGCCTTGCGCGCGAGCGTGAGCGCCTCGCCCAGCGCGGTGAGATTCACCGCCACGATGATCTGGTTGGCGAGCTTGGTGAATCCGCCCGCGCCCAGCGGCCCCAGGTGCGTGATGGTCTTGCCGAGGGCCTGGAACACCGGCAGCGCCGCGTCGAAGTCCGCCTTCTCGCCACCCACCATGATGGACAGCGCGGCGTCGATGGCGCCCTTCTCGCCGCCCGAGACCGGCGCGTCGAGCATGCGCACGCCCTTGGCCCCGAGCGCTCGGCCGACCTTCTGCGAGACCAGCGGCGAGATCGTGGACATGTCGGCAAAGAGCTGGCCGCGCTTGACGCCCTCGATCAGGCCGTCCTTGCCGAGCGCCACCAGCTCGACGTCCGGGGAGTTCGGCAGCATGGTGATCACCGCGTCGGACTGGGCCGCGACGTCCCGCGGGGTGGCGGCCGCCTTGGCCCCCGCCCCCACCAGCTCCTGGACCGGCCCCTGGCTCCGGCTGTGGACAACCAGTGGATAGCCGGCCTTCAGCAAGTTCTTGGCCATGGGACGGCCCATGATTCCAAGCCCAATGAATCCAATGACTTGCGCCATGGTGACCTCGTGGGGACCGGATTGGGAGGAGCGACGGCGGCCCGGGGATGGAGTACCACAGCCTCGCGCGGCGAGTCAAGCCATTCCCCGAGTGCTTGACAGCCGGGCCGGTTCCTGCCACGCTCACGGCCGTGAATTCGACGCTCCCGGCAGCCTGGTCGTGGTGGTGGCCCTCCCTCTGAGGGGCGGGCCCGCCGGCCAGCGTTAGCTGCGAGTGACCTAGGCGAGACCGGAGCCGCCCCCAGGCCGGGGCGGCGCTCGTGTCTTCGTCGCCCGCGGCCGCGGAGCCGGCTCCTCGGAGAGAGGAGCAACCATGATCGACGACACCTACCTCACCGGCGGGGGCATCCGCGTCCACCGGCGCATCGAGCCCCTCCCGGTGGCCAACGCGATCGAGCCCGTCATCGCGGCGCTCGACGCGCGGCGCGGCGCGCTGCTCGCGTCGAGCTACGAGTACCCCGGGCGCTACACCCGGTGGGACATGGGGTTCGTGGATCCCCCGCTCGCCCTCGCGGCCCGCGACCGCCGCCTTCGGGTGGAGGCGTTGAACGCCCGCGGCGCGGTCCTGCTCCCCCCGATCGCGCGCGCCCTCGCCACCGTGGACGCGATCGAGGACCTCGAGCGGCGCGACGACGCGGTGACGGTGACGGTGCGCGCCCCCGCGGCCGGCTTCGCGGAGGAGGTCCGCAGCCGGCAGCCCTCGGTGTTCTCCGTGCTCCGTGCGTTGATCGACCTCTTTCGCCACGCGGAGGAGCCCCACCTGGGGCTCTACGGGGCCTTCGGCTACGATCTGGCGTTCCAGTTCGAGCCGATCCGCCCGCGCCTGGCGCGGCCCGCGGATCAGCGCGACCTCGTCCTCTACCTCCCCGACGAGATGATCATCGTGGATCACCGGCGCGAGCTCGCCCAGCGGCGGCGCTACGACTTCGAGGCGGACGGGCGCACGACCGCCGGCCTGCCCCGCGACGCGGTGGCGCGCCCGTTCGTCGGCGCCTCCGCGGTGCCGCGGACCGGCGATCACGAGCCCGGCGCCTACGCGGGGGTGGTCCGCGTCGCCCGGGAGGCGTTCAAGCGGGGCGATCTCTTCGAGGTGGTCCCCGGCCAGACCTTCTTCGAGCCGTGCCCGTCGCCGCCGTCGGAGCTGTTTCTCCGCCTCCGCGAGCGTAATCCCTCGCCCTACGGCTTCCTCATGAACCTGGGCGACGCGGAGTATCTGGTGGGGGCCTCGCCCGAGATGTACGTGCGCGTGGACGGCGACCGGGTGGAGACGTGCCCGATCTCGGGCACCATCGCCCGCGGCCGCGATCCCATCGGCGACGCGGCCCAGATCCTGGCCCTGCTCACGTCGGCCAAGGACGAGTCGGAGCTCACGATGTGCACCGACGTGGACCGCAACGACAAGTCGCGCATCTGCGTCCCCGGCAGCGTCCGGGTGATCGGCCGCCGGCAGATCGAGATGTACGCCCGGCTGATCCACACCGTGGATCACGTCGAGGGCCGGCTGCGCCCGGAGTTCGACGCCCTCGACGCCTTCCTCGCGCACACGTGGGCGGTGACGGTCACCGGCGCGCCGAAGACGTGGGCCATGCAGTTCATCGAGGACCACGAGCGGTCGCCCCGCGCCTGGTACGGGGGCGCGGTCGGGCTCCTCGGCTTCGACGGCAACCTCAATACCGGCCTCACCCTCCGCACGATCCGGGTCAAGGACGGCGCGGCCGAGGTGCGGGTGGGGGCCACTCTGCTCTACGACTCCGATCCGGACGCCGAGGAGGAGGAGACGCGGCTGAAGGCGTCCGCCTTTCTCGACGCTCTGCGGCGGCCCCGCGGGGTGGAGGCCGGCGCGCGGGCGGACGCGCCGCGCGTCGGCGCGGGCCGCCGCGTGCTCCTCGTGGATCACCAGGACTCGTTCGTGCACACCCTCGCGAACTATCTCCGGCAGACCGGCGCGGAGGTGACGACGCTCCGGGCCGGCTTCCCCGCGGGCGTCCTCGACGAGCTGCGGCCGGATCTGGTGGTCCTCTCCCCCGGCCCGGGGACGCCGCGCGACTTCGATCTGTCGGGGACGCTGGACGCGCTGCTCGCGCGCGGGATCCCGACCTTCGGGGTCTGCCTCGGGCTGCAGGGCATCGTGGAGCACCTGGGCGGCGAGCTCGGCGTGCTCGACTACCCCATGCACGGCAAGGCCTCGCGCATCCACGTCCGCGGCGGGCGGCTCTTCGCCGGGTTGCCCGCGGAGTTCACCGCCGGGCGCTACCACTCGCTCTTCGCGATCCGCGAGAAGCTGCCCACCGCGCTCGAGGTGACCGCCGAGAGCGACGACGGCGTCGTCATGGCGCTCGAGCACGCGCACCTGCCGCTGGCCGCGGTGCAGTTCCACCCGGAGTCGATCATGTCCCTCGAGGGCGACGTCGGGCTCCGCCTGCTCCGGAACGTCGTGAGCGGCCTGACCGCGGAGCGGGCTACCGGATCCGCGCCGGCTCCTCCTGGGCCCGGCGGCGCACCCACTCGGGGTCGAACTCGCTGATCTGCCATCCCCGGTCGCCCTGGGGGCTCATCCGGAACCGGACCGGCCCCCGGGCGGGGTCGCGGTACGTGACCCACACATCCCGCCCGGCCGACGAGACCTCGAAGGCCCGGAAGACCGCGACCGCCCCCACCGGCAGGACGAGGGCGGTGGGCTGGATGCCCGCGCGCTCCACGCTGCGCCGGATCTCGGCGCGCACGCGCGTCACCACCTGGGGCCGGATCCGGCGCTTGGCGATGCCGGCCGCGAGCTGGCGCCCGGCGGACTCGGCGTCGGTGGTGGGCGCGGGCTGGCGGGCGAGGTAGTCGGTCACGATCACCTCGCTGGCGCTGTCGGCGATCCGCTCCACGTCGAAGTAGCGCTCGGCCGCGGCCACGTCGTGCCGCTGCATGGCCACGCCCAGCCGGTAGAGGGCGTAGCGGGGCGTGGAGGTGGCGTAGAGCCAGCCGAGCGCGCCCAGCACGAGCACCGCGACCGGCACGCCCCACGCCCACGCCCGTCTCGACATCGCCCGGCCACGCTACCCCAGCCGCCGCCGCCGGCGCAACTTTCCCGCCCCCGGAGCCCCGGTTGACCGCGAGGTCGTCTTGGTGTATTTATATCCGTTATGAAGAATATCCATGCATATGAGGGCGGGGAGGCGGGACGGCGACGGCGCGAGATCCTCGCTCTGGTCGGCGGCGGCGGGGTGCGCTCGCAGGAGGACCTGCAGCGCCGGCTGCGGCGCCGGGGCATCGCGGTCGCCCAGCCCACGCTCTCCCGCGACCTCAAGACGCTCGGGCTCGCCAAGACCCCGACCGGCTACGTGCCCACGCCCGCGGGCGCCTTCGTGCCGGCGGAGACCCGGACCGCCGCCCTCGACCGGGCGGTGGACGAGTTCGTGCTCTCGGTGCGGGCCGCCGCCTCGCTGGTGGTGGTGCGCACCCCGCCCGCGGGTGCCCATCCCCTCGCCCGCGCTCTCGACGAGGCCGCTCTGCCCGAGGTGGTCGGCACCATCGCGGGCGACGACACCGTGTTCGTCGCCACCCCCGGGCCGGCGGCCGCCCGGCTGGTCGAGCGGCGGCTGCGCGCGCCGCTCACCTCCGCCCGCGGCGCGGGCGGGCGCGCCCGTGCCCGCGCCTGATCTCCTCGAAAGGAGCGAGAGCCCCATGGTCCACGAGCAGCACGACGGCGACATTCTGGTCACCACGGACCCGGCGCGCCTGGATCTGGCCACGATCCACGGCTTTCTCTCGGGTTCCTACTGGGCCAAGGGGATTCCGCGCGAGGTCGTGGAGCGATCGATCCGCCACTCGATCTGCTTCGGCGCCTTCGACGGCGACCGCCAGGTCGGGTTCGCCCGCGTCGTCAGCGACCGCGCCACGTTCGCCTACGTCGCCGACGTCTTCGTGCTGGACAGCCATCGCGGCCGCGGCATCGGCAAGCGGATCATGGCCTGCATGACGAGCCACCCCGAGCTACAGAACCTGCGCCTCTGGACCCTGTTCACGCGGGACGCCCACGGGTTGTACCGCCAGCACGGCTTCCGCGAAGCGCGCTACCCGGACCGGCTCATGGAGCGGCGCGCCGAGCGCCCCTATGCCCTGAGCGTGCCCGGCGATCCCCAGGAGAAGACGGCATGAGCACCGATCTCAGCGCGGTGATGAGGGTGGCGGACCGGCCCCCCGTGGTCATGGTGGAGGGGCACGGCTCCTGGCTGCAGGACGAAGACGGCAAGACCTACCTCGACTTCGTGCAGGGCTGGGCGGTGAACTGCCTGGGGCACTCGCCGGACATCGTCGCGGAGACGATCGCCTTCCAGGCCCGCCGGCTGATCAACTGCAGCCCCGCCTACTACAACGCGGAGATGGCCCGGCTGGCCCGGTTGCTGGCGGACGCGTCCGGCCTGGCCCAGGTCTTCTTCTGCAACAGCGGCGCCGAGGCCAACGAGGGCGCGATCAAGCTCGCGCGCAAGTGGGGCGTCCGCCACCGGGGCGGCGCGTACCACATCATCACCATGGATCACGGCTTCCACGGCCGCACGCTCGCCACCATGGCCGCCTCCGGCAAGCCCGCCTGGGAGGCGCTGTTCGAGCCGAAGGTGTCGGGCTTCACCAAGGTGCCGCTCGGCGACCTGGACGCGGTGAAGCGCGCGATCACGCCGCTCACGGTGGCGGTGATGCTCGAGCCCATCCAGGGCGAGGCGGGCGTCTACCCGGCGGGCGACGACTTCCTGCGCGGGCTGCAGGCGCTCACCCGCGACGAGGGGCTGCTGCTGATCCTCGACGAGATCCAGACCGGCATCGGCCGGACCGGGCGCCTGTTCGGGTTCGAGCACGCGGGCGTCGCGCCCGACATCCTGACGCTCGGCAAGGGCATCGGCGGCGGCGTCCCGCTCGCGGCGCTGGTCGCCGCCGAGCCCGTCTGCTGCTTCGAGTTCGGCGACCAGGGTGGCACCTTCAACGGCTCCCCGCTCATGGCCGCGATCGGCTCCGCGGTGGTCGAGACCGTTTCCCGCCCCGAATTCCTGGCCGCGGTCAACGCGAACGGCGAGTACCTGATGGCGAAGCTACGGGCGCTCTCGAGCCGCCTCGGCCACGGCGAGGTCCGCGGCCGCGGCCTGCTCGTCGCCCTCGAGCTAACGGGAAAGGACGCCGGCAAGGTCGCTCGCACCGCCATGGACCGCGGCCTTCTGATCAACGCGCCACGCCCCGACACGCTGCGCTTCATGCCCGCACTGAACGTGACCCGAGACGAGATCGACCAGATGCTGGTCCTGCTCGAAGGCGTTCTCCGCGTCACCTAACTCACGGCGAGGTCGGGGCGGCGGGCGGGGGGCCGCGGGGGGCCGGTTAACCCGTTCCCCGCACGGCCAATGATTTCGATCCGCACCCGGATTGGGAACTCCGGACCGGGTTAGCCGAAGGGGCAGCGCGTCGTGGGTAGAGGCCCCCCGCGGCCCCCGCCCGCCGCCCCGACCTCGCCTACCCGCCCATGAACTGCCCGAGCAGCGTGATGCGTTCGCCGCCGATCAGCGGCGTGTCGAGGTCGTAGGTGACGCCGAGGACGGCGTCGTTGATCAGCACCTCGATGTGGGAGCCGAGCTCGGAGTGGTCGGGGCTCCAGAGCGCGGCGTCGAGCTCGGGGAAGCGGGCGGTGAAGCGGCGCAGAACGGTGCGCGGAGTGTCGCCGCGCCGGATCTCTTCATCGAAGATACGGCTGCCGGTGCCGTCGCCGCCCGCGTGCTTGGTGACCCACGTCGTCACCTCGATCGTCGCTCGGCTCGCCTTCGGCTGCACCTCGCCAGGCAACTGCTTGCTCTCCACTTCTTACTTCTTGCCGTACAGGTCCTTCTCGAGCCAGCCAAGGTCGAGCGAGCGCAGGAGCTCCCGCTTGGGCTTGCCGGTCTTGCGGTCGTAGTTGACCGTCTCGTACCAGACGTCGAGCATGCGGTCCCACTGCTTGCGGACGTCGTGCTCCTTGGCGGGGCCGTCGACGGGCTGGGAGCCGTAGCGCGCCGAGGGGTATTCCACCTCGGTGCCGATACCGCAGCGCAGGTTGAAGGCGCGCAGGATCGCGGCGGTGCGGTTGCCGAAGCGCACCGCGTCTTTCAGCCGATAATCCCAGCCGGTCGCGGCCGATAGCGCGCTGGCCAGGTTCGCGATGCGGGTCCGGAAGGTAAACGAGCAGCCGCCCAGGGAATCCTCGAAGTGGCGCCGGCCCCGGATCATGCCGACCAGCTTGGCCACCTGCTCGCCGTCGAAGGGATTGATGCGGCCGGGGGCTCCCACCTCGGTCTGGAACGTGGGGTTGGCGCTCTCCATGGTCCCGTTGGACGACGTGCACGTGTCGAGCATCTCCTCCCACCGCCCGCGGTGATCGTGACCCCGGGGAGACGCGCCCTTCATGGTGTAGATCGCGCACTCGGCCGCCTTGCCGCCAATCTTCTCGGAGGCGCGCTTGACGCCCTCGGCCAGGATGTCGCCGAAGCCCTGCCGGTGGCTGATCATCTGGAGCAGCTTGTAGGCGCCCTCGACATCGCCCCACGTGAGCTTGAACCCGACCTGCTTCTCGGTGAGGTAGCCCTTCTCCATGCACTCCATCACCCAGCCGCAGACCCAGCCGAACTCGTTGACGTCCACGCAGGCGCGGTCGATGCGCGTGTTGAGCCAGGAGACCGGGACCTTGTCGGTGAGGCCGATGGTCCAGCCCGCCCCCGACCAGCCCTCGTACTCCGGCTCGTCCACCCGCTCGCCCGCGTGGGGCCCCCTCGGGATGACCTGGATGTGGCAGTGGCGCATCCCGCAGGCGTTGCACTGGTGCCCGCGGTGGTCGAAGCCCTCGCGCAGCTTGGGCGCCTCCCACTCCTTCATGTCCACGTCGCCGCTCAGGTTGGTCGTGTAGTTCTTGATCGGCAGCACGCCGAGCTTGGAGAGGTTCACCACCCCGGGGAGCGTGCCGTAGTTGTAGAGCGTCGCGGTCGAGGGATCGGTCTTGAGATCGTGCGCGATGTCGTCGGCCACCTGGATGAGCCCGCGGGCGTCGTGGGCGGCCAGCGCCTTGGTGCCGCGCACGATGCACACCGCCTTGAGCTTCTTCTTCCCCATCACCGCGCCGCAGCCGTTCTTGGAGGCCACGTGGCCGTAGTCGCCGTGGATGGCCGCGAAGCGCACGAGGTTCTCCCCGGCCGGCCCGATGGCGTACACCGAGAGCCGGTGGCCGGAGAGGCCGTGCTCGGCCTCGAGCGCCTGCTGGGTTTCCCAGGTGTCCTTGCCGGCCAGGTGGGCCGCGTCGCGCACCTCGACCACGTCGTCGTTGATGTAGAGGTAGGAGAGCTTCCTGGCCTGCCCCTGCATGACGATGGCGTCGTACCCCGAGTACTTGAGCGCGGCGCCGAAGAACCCGTTGGCCTGCGTGGAGGTGGCGCCGCCGGTGAGCGCCCCGCGCGTGATCACGGTGAGCCCGCCCGTCCCCCACACCGGCAGGCCGGCCAGCGGGCCGGTGGCCATGATCAGGCGGTTGTCCGGATGATCCCACTGGACCCTCGGGCCGACCTCGTCGTAGAGGATCTTGGCGCCGAGCCCGACGCCCCCCAGGTAGTCACGCCGGTCCTTCTCGCTCCACGTCTCGGTCCAGCACTTGCCGGTGGAGAGGTTCACGCGGAGGAGCTTGCCGGCATAGGCGAAGGTCGGGGCCGCCGCGGGCTTGGCGGCGGCGCGGGTCGCGGTCGCGGTCGGGCTCATAGGGCCACCGTTTGGGGCAGCTGGGGTGAGTGAGACGGCCGGCCCAGGATGGTCGCGGGCAGCAGCCGTGAAGTCGTGCGCGTGGCGATGAACGCGGGCTTGACGTCGAACGGGTTCGCCTTCAAGTGCGCCTTCCAGGCCGAGAGATCCACGCCCGAGTAGACGAGGCCCTTCAGCATCCCCACGTCGTTGGTGGTCCACACCGCCTCCGCGGGCCCGCAGATGACCGCGCCGGTGAGGCGCCCACCGTGGAAGAGCAGCTTCCGGTACTCCGAGCGGCCCGCACGCAGCGCGGTGTAGACCTCGGCCTTGGGGTCCTCCCACTGACCAAAGGACGCCACGTCGAGATGCGCGACCTCGACGATGTTCATGAGCAGGCTGCCGCGATAGGCCACGTCGCGACCGGCCATGTTGGCCCCGACCACGCGGCCGTGCTCCTGCGCGGTGGGCTCGATCGCGTGCACCTCGGCGGCTCCGCTGATCAGGTTGCGCCCGCGCGCCACGTCGCCCGCCGCGTAGACGCTCTTCACGCTCGAGCGCAGGTGATCGTCCACGATGATGCCGCCGGGGGCCCCGGAGGCCATCTCGATGCCCGAGCCATGGAGCCATTCGAGATTGGTCCGGATGCCGGTGGCCATGATCACCAGGTCGGCGGTGAGCGGGTCGCCCTTCTTGAAGGAGAGCTTCCGCCTGCCGCCCGCCTGCTCGATGCGGGTCACGATGGCGCCGGTGCGCACCGCGACGCCGTGGTCCGCGAGCCACTCCTGCACGATGCCCGCGCAGGCGTCGTCCACCATGCGCGGCAGGATGCGGGGGGCCACCTCCACGATCGTGAGCTTGGCCCCCCGGGCCAGGATCGCGTTCAGGATCGTGAAGGCGATGAAGCCGGCCCCGATCATCACCACCCGGCTGCCCGGCGCGATGCCGGCCACGACGCCCTTGGCCTCATCGAGGGTCCAGAAGCAGTGGACCCCCGGGCCGTCGGCGCCCGCGATCGGGGCCTTGGCCGCCCGGGAGCCGGTGGCGATCAGGCAGTCGTCGAACTCGATCTTGGCGTCGTCGTCCAGGGTGAGCGTCCGGGCGCCGGGATCGAGCGCCTTGGCCTTCCGCCCGACCAGGGCCTTCACCTTCCAGGCGGTCAGCGCGGCCGGCGGCGCGGTGTACACATGGCTCTCGGAGATCGTGCCCCAGAGGTAATAGGGCAGGACCATCCGAGAATACGGTCGTTCCGCCGAGACCAGGGTGATCTCCGAGGACGCGCCGCCCGACAGCCGCTCTTCTTCCCGAATGGTCCGGATCGCGTTGAGCCCCGCGGTGCCGCCCCCGACGATCAGATGGCGGGCCGGCATCACCGGGCCTCCATCGCGAGCACGCGCGCGGTGCGCTCGGCCGCGAAGTCGCCGATCCAGTCGGCGGTCTCCGCCTCCTCGAAGGTGATGGCCTCGGTCGGGCACGCGGACGCGCACGCGGGCGCCCCGCCGCAGAGGTTGCACTTGTAGGCCTTCTGGGTGTCCCCGTCGTAGAACATGGTTCCGTAGGGGCACGCGATCGTACAGAGCTTGCAGCCCACGCAGGTGTCGTCCAGCACGTCCTTGGCGCCCGCCGCGTTGATCTGGATGGCCCCCACCGGGCACGCGGTCATGCACCAGCCCTCCGCGCACTGGGTGCAGGTGTAGGGCGCGTACGAGGTGTAGCCCTCGAAGGGCGAGACGCGGATCACCGACTTGGACGGCTGGAAGAGCCCGGTCTGCATGTAGGAGCACGCCAGCTCGCACCGGAGGCAGCCGGTGCACTTCTCGGGATGGAGCGCGAGGACTTTCATCGAATGGTCAGCGACGCTTCCCTTTCCGCCCCGCCGCGGACCGGCTGCGCTCGAGGCGATTGATGAAGGTGTCGAGCGGAATGGCGGGCATCGTCATCATCTGCACCGAGCCACGCGCCCCCATCTCGATCGAGATGGACGAGACCGTCTCGTTGTCGGGCGCCTCCAGGATCGTCACGAAGTCGTACGGTCCGAGGACCGCGTATTGCGCGAGCACCTTGGCCCCGCGGCGCGACAGCTCGCGGTTGACCTTGCGGATCCAGCCGGGCCGGGCGCGCAGGACCTTGCGGCCGGATTCGCTCAGCGAGCTCAGCATCACATAGTGGGCCATGACGCGCCTCCTCGGACCTGCGGACGGTGCGCGTAGTATAGCAGAGCGCTCAGTCGCTCTCTCCGGTGATGCCGAACTCCACGCGCCCGCCCGGCGACGGCGGCTCGGCGGCGGCCGGCGGCGCGCCCGCGGGCGGCCCCTCGGGCGCGGCCTGCAGCCGGGCCTCCGGAATGCCTTCCACCTTCGCGAGACGCTCGCGGGTCGCGTCGAGACGGCGCTGGCGCAGCTCGGCGAGGCGCTCCGCGGGATGCGGCTCGCGCTGGCGCAGCAGCACCAGCTGGTCCTCCACCTTCATGGGGAGCTGGGCGTCCCTCACCACCGCCTGGTAGTAGCGGCGGAGCGCGGTCGGCAGATCCGCGATCCCCTGCTCTCTCTGGAACCGCTCGAGCCGCTCCGCGACCGCGCGCTCCTTGAGCGCCTCCACGTCGGCGGCCGAGGTGACCGAGCTGAGGGTGAGACCGACGTAGGGCGCTTGCCGGAGGAAGTCGGCGACCCGGACGGTCTGCCGCTCCAGCTCCGGGCTCAGGACCGGGCTTCCCGCCGGGAAGACCAGGGGGTCCACCCGGAGCTCGTCGATCTTGTCGCCGCTGGTGAAGAGCCCGCCGATGGCCCGGAACGGGGCCTTGAGGATATTGACGATGACGTTCCGGACCGCGGTCCAGATCGCGTCGCTGAAATCGAACTGGCGGTCGGTGAGGGTGCCGGTGATCGGGACGTTGACGTGGATGTTGCCGCTGCCGTCCTTGATCAGGGCCACGATGAGCCCGAGGGGCAGGCCGATCCGCTTCTTGACCTCGTCGGAGGGCCGCGAGGGCGCGACCCGGAGGTTGCCGACCAGGATGTCGTTCTTCGCGTCGAGCTTGTCGTTGTCGATCTTGTACTCGAGCTTGGCGGTCAGGTCGCCCCGCCGGATGATCCACGCCAGCACCTGGTCCATGTAGGGATTGGCGGCGGCGAGGGTGAACTTGTCGAGCTGCGCCGTCAGGTCCACGTAGGTGGGCGCCCCGATCGCGGACAGCTCCCCGCGGACGTTCAATGCCGAGTCGCCGCCGATGAGGGCCTGCATGAGCAGACTGGCCCGCTGGCTCCGCTTGTTGGAGAGGTCCTTGACCGAGATGTTGAGCTTCGAGACGTCCTGGGAGAAGGGGGGCTGCGTGGTGTGGTCGAGGAAGCGCACGTAGCCGTCCTCGAGCACGATCTCCTTGAAGTGCAGCTCCATCGTCTCCAGGAGCCCCGGCGACTTGGCTGGCGCGGCTGAGCTCGGAGCGGCAGGAGCCGCCGCGGGTGCTTGGGGAGGCGCAGCCGGAGGCGAGCCGACCGGATTGGGAACAAAGAGCTTCTGCACGTTGATCGTCCCGTCGGCGGCGCGGTCGACCTCGGACACCGGCGCCTTGAGCCGTATCCGGGCCACCCGCGCGTGGGTGGGCCAGGCGAAGTCGATGCCGGTGATGTCCATGCGCTCCATGCGGAGCGGGGCTTTCTTCGAATCCGGCGGTCGCACCGCCATGTCGGTGGCCCAGCTGTTGCCGCGGGAGCGCGCGGTGAGCTTGCCCTTGACGATGCGCACCCGGTTCTGGCTGTCCGAGCTGAACCGGCCCGAGGAGATCGCCGGGAACGGAAAGTACGCGCGGTAGGGCTCGATCGGCGCGTCCCGGGTGTTGAGGGTCAAGGTCAGGTCGAGGGGCTCGAGCTTGACCGCCCCCTTCGCCCCGATCTTGCCTCCGCCCGGCGGATTCACGGTCACCGCGAAATTGATCGGCCGGATGTTCGGCCACGTCACGTCGTCCACCTGCGCCGCCAGGTTGGTCAGCTTCAGCACGGTGGGCGGCGTGGAGATCGACTCGTCCGTGAACGTCGCCGCCCCGGTGAGCCCGATCTTCTCGAGGGTGATCTTGTACTCGGGCTCGGCCTTCGCGGGGCCCGAAGAGCCCGGAGCGGCAGGAGACGCCGCAGTGGCTTTGCGAGGCGCGGCCGAAGGCGAGCCGAGCGGATCGGAGCTCGCCGGCTTCTTGGCGAGCTCCAAGAGATCGATCCGCTCCTGCTTGTCGCGCACCGCCTGGAGATCGAGCCCCTCGATGTCCACGCTCGACACCGTGACGACCTTCGAGACCAGGTTCACTTCCTTGAGGCCCACCCCGATGCGCGGCACGGTGAGGAACGGCTTCGTCTTCCCGGTCTGGGCCAGCGCGAGGGACGTCAGAGTCACGTCGCCCGTCACCAGGCCGACCGCGAGCCCGCCCTCCCCGCCCTGCGCCAGCTCGAGCTTGACCGCCATGACCACCCCCGCGATCCCCGACTCGAGCACGGCGGGCAGCGTGGGCGGCAGGTAGGGCCGGATCTGGAGGAGGTTGAAGTTCTGGATCGAGAACTTCCCGCCGAACGAGGTCGGTGTGAGGTCGATGTCCTGGGCCGAGAACTCGATCGGCGAGTCGTTGAGCGCGCCGTGCACCGCCAGCTTGCCGACCGGCCCCGACGGCCGCGTGGTGAGGTTGCCCGCCTCGATCGAGAGATCGCGGACCTTCCATTCGCTGGGGGGCGTGACCGCGCGGTCCGTCGCGGTGAGGTTGAGCCGGATCAGCGCGAATCGGTCGATGCCGATCGTCCACCGCGACTTGGCCTTGGGCTCCGCCGGCTTGGCAGGCGCCGCCTCGGCGGAG
>Ga0209640_10001751_pt1 | contig 18662 bp, 14 predicted proteins | sample RifCSP10_1_FD_184018 | JGI IMG/M metagenome (GOLD analysis project Ga0209640, IMG submission 184018) | Soil microbial communities from Rifle, Colorado - Rifle CSP2_sed 10_1 (SPAdes) (version 2) | ecosystem: Environmental > Terrestrial > Deep subsurface > Rock core/Sediment | place: Rifle... | reverse complement strand
ATTTAAAGGAGAAAGTGGATCGGTACCCTGGAGCGAATCAGGTACTTGTTGTATATCCTGGATTGTAACCAGAGGATATTCCGATTGTGCAAAAGATACTCCTGAAATAATCAGGAAGAGGATAAGAATTTTTAATGAATTCATTTGCTTCTCCTTATTTAATTACTAAAAATTTTCCGGTTTTAATATTTCCGTTTCTTTTATTCTTAACAGTGTAAAGATACAAGCCTGTAGCAATTGCCTGGTCGTTGTCTGTAATAAGATCCCATGCATGTTCTCCCCCGGCAAATTTCTGCTTGCCGTCGCTTGCATAGTTTTGAAACCATTGGATATCACTGCCGTTGCTGAGTTGGTCATGTTCTATTCTTTTGACTATATCTCCTGCAAGAGTATAAATTGTTATTTCACATTCCCCTGGTAGATTAAAGAAATATATTTTTCTAAGTCTCTCTGAGCTTCCATCCCAAATTGCATTTCCGTAATATGGATTTGGAAAGACTCCTACTTCAACATTTTCGTCCTCATTTGCAAGAGTACCAGGTAATATTCTTTGAAGACTGGCTAAAGGACCAGACTCGAGACTTGCAAGATTGCTTTCAGAATCACCTTCATCAAAAGCTGTAACAGAAAATAAGTACTGCCAGCCATTTAAAAGATTGTCGATTTCAAATTTGTAATAGTATTTAGTCGTATCGTTTTCAAATGTGACAGGTTCTGCAAGTTCAACAAAAGAGAAACCGGAATTAAAACTGATCGAATTGCCGGTACTGTCAAATTCAGCAAGCAGTACTAAAGAAGAAAGAATATCCTGTGACTCAGTCAGGTCAGAACCAGCCTGGGTTCTGTATATTTTATATCCTTCAAAATCTTTATTGCCTGAGATGGGATCGATGGAATTTTCCGCTCTTTTATCCCAATAGATTGTTGCTTTCTGATTTTCAGGAATTACTTTTACAACTGGAAAAAGAGGAGGTGAAGGAAGGACATAACGTGTGATTTGATTATTACCATCAAAATCTTCATCCGGATCGAGTATGCCGTTTCTATTTCTATCTTCGCCGTAATATGCTCTTAAAGCCCAACCTCCATTTATCAACAGATTGTATTTTTGTTCCTCTGTATCCAGCGATGCCACATCGCTTCCAAATTTCTTAGCACATACTATAGCAAAAACTACGTTAATAGAATCTCCCGGTGCTATAGAATCAAAATCTCCGGCAGAGATTAATATAGACCGGTTAGAAGGTGTTTTAAGTTCAGCTGGATTAACGCCATCATTGTACCTGTTATCTGAACCAAAATAACCCTGCATTTTTCGGTATCTCTCGTTATCATTTTGAGGAGCAAAGTAATTGGGATTATCAGTATTTCTGAATTGCCATGAGACAAAATTTACAGATGGGATACTACCGTCAGATACAATTATTAAACTATCGAGAGAAGGTGTTGATCCTAAAAACTGTAAACCAACATAGCTGTCGGTAAAACCAACATCACCGGTTGCATCAAACTCGTATGCAATTTTCAGAGAGTCAGTATATCCATCGCCACCTTTATTATAAAAGGAGCTTCCGCTTGGTCTACCGGTAATTCTCGTGTTTCGTACCACAGCATCTGCCCATAATCCAACATATATGCTGTCTAAATATTTATTCGATACGTTTTTTATTGTGTAATTCATTATTACAAAAAAGTTGGCGAAAGGAAAATTCCATGCATAACATTCCTGGTGAACTGCTACTCCGAGGGGGGAATGATTTTCAATTATTTCTCCGCTACTTAGTGTTTTGTTCGTATCCGTATAATCCATTACTAAATCCTGATGAGAAACAGCACTGGGCTCAAAAAAACGGGAGTCAACAAGCGAAGATTTTTCAATAACTTTGCTACCCGGCGCAGTTGTATATTCGAATCCGCCTCCCCGTGCAGAAACTGAAGATGCATCGACAGCGCCTGTTGTTACAAATGGTCCGACTCTTCCACTACCTTGAGCATCGTTACTAATAAATCCACCTATCAATAATCCGCCATCAAAAATATGTTCGATCCCGCTGCCCAGAGGGTATTCGCAACTTGGCTGGTCTGGCCATAAAGTGAAACCGTGACCGTAAGTGCCGAAGTTTGTTACAGTAAGACCAATGTTACCTGTGTTTGTATATTTTGAATTGTCGTCGTCTAAGACTTTTAGGAATTTTTTATCATCGTCAGAACCTGATGTAAAGCAGAGAGACAGTATCGCCGTAAATAAAAACAGTAAATATTTTCTCATTTAATGATACAGTAGAAAAAGAATTATTAACAACCTCTCTAAAGCGGTAGTAGAAGATAATAATATTTACTTTGTAATAAAATATCCGGGTGTTAAGTTTTTATGATTTTTTATTTGAGTGAAAAAAGAATAGTTCAATCAAAAAATTGCCCTTGCATGCTTATCGGCATGATATGAGCTTCTTACCAATGGAGAGGACTCAACAATTTTAAATCCTTTTTCCAAGCCTAACTCTTTGTAGACCTTAAACTCTTCGAGAGGAACAAATCTATCCACGGGTAAATGGTTTTTAGTTGGCTGAAGATACTGTCCTATTGTTAAAATATCACAACCGTGATCAACCAGGTCATCCATAAGATTCAATACTTCTTCCTGTTGTTCACCGATTCCAACCATAATTCCGCTTTTAGTTTTTAATCCCTTTTCTTTAAACCATTTGATCAGGTTAAGGCTACGTTCATACTTTGCCTGTGGTCTTACGACTTTGTAAAGCCTTGGTACTGTTTCGAGGTTGTGGTTAAGTATGTCCGGGGGCTTTTTCATAATAATCTCAAAAGCTTCTTCCACTCCCCTGAAATCAGGGATAAGTATTTCTACGGTAGTATCCGGCATTTCTTCTTTAATTAGTCTTACACATTCGCTAAAGATCGAAGCTCCCCCATCATGTAATTCATCCCTGTTTACAGAAGTTATGACAACATGCCTGAGGTTTAATTCCTTTACAGAATCGGCAACTCTTCCTGGTTCATTAGTATCCAGTTCTGACGGCAGACCGACTTTAATATTACAGAAGCCGCAGCTACGCGTACATGTATCTCCAAGAATCATAAAGGTTGCGGTTCTGGCATTCCAGCATTCGGCAATGTTGGGGCACTTTGCTTCTTCGCAAACAGTGTGAAGTTTTTGCCTCCGCATAAGGTTGCGAACATCTGTATAGTTATCCCCCATAGGAAGTTTAATTTTTAACCATTCAGGTCTTTTGCCTAACTGGTCAGAACTTTTTTCTTTTTCCTCTTTGTATGTTCTCTGGTATTTATTTATTACAGACATATTATCCTGACTTTAAATTGAATCTAAATCGAAATTCTCGAGCGTATCTTTCAAAAATTTTAAAAAACGTCCGCCAAGCATACCATCGACTAACCTGTGATCGAAAGAAAGAGTTAAAGAAATTATATGCCTTATGGCTATATTATCGGCTCCCTCGACTTCGACAACTACAGGTTTCTTAACAACAGCGCCGACACCGAGAATTGCAACTTCCGGCTGATTTATTATTGGTGTCCCGAATATAGTTCCAAATACTCCGTAGTTAGTTATAGTAAATGTCCCACCTGTAATATCGTCAGGTGTAAGTTTTTTATTTCTTGATCTCGATGCAAGATCACTTATTGCGTGAGCCAAACCTATCAGATTTTTTTGTCCAGCAGCTTTAATATTAGGAACTATTAGTCCTGATGGTTCTATTGCTACTGCAATTCCAAGGTTAATAAATTTCTTCCTTATAATTGTATTTCCATCTACCACGGCATTCACGAGAGGAAATTCTTTCAAAGCTTTTACGCATGCACTTGCTACAAAAGCCATATAAGTAATTTTAACTCTTTCATTATTTAGATATTCATCCCTGTGGGCTTGAATAAAGTTATGTATCTTAGTCATATCTGCTTCAAGCATAGAAGAAACATGGACAGAAGTATCGCGGCTGTTAACCATGTGCTGCATAATTTTCTGCCGGATATTATCCATAGGGATTTTTTCAATCTCACTGCTGGAATAAACAGGTTGATAAGAAGCAGTTGCAGAAAAAGTTTTTCTTTCTTCTTTTTTAACCGCTTCAATCTTTTCCGGTTGTTTTTTTCTTATTTCTATATAATTCAGAATATCCTTTTTAGTTACTCTTCCGTCCAGACCCGTACCTGTAATTTTTCTTAATTCTTCGATCCTGATATTTTCCTGTTTAGCTATATTCATTACAAGTGGAGAATAGAAACCTGATGAGTTACCTTTGTTTTCATCTCTAGCAATGGAACTTGAAAAACTTTCGTGCATTGCAGCCGGTTCTTCGGCTTCATTTTTCTCTTCAACTTTAGATTCCTCTATTTTTGTTTCTGTTTTTTTTACAACATCATCTTTACCTGTAGAAAGTTTGGCTACTATAGTTCCCACCTCAACGGTTTCCTGCTCTGCAACAAGGATTTCAACAAGAGTTCCATCTTCCGGGGAAGGAACTTCAGTATCAACTTTGTCTGTGCTTATTTCAAAAATCGGTTCATCTTTTTTTACTTTTTCTCCAACTTTTTTATGCCATTTAATAATTGTTCCCTCCATAACCGATTCACCCATTTTTGGCAAAGCAATATCAATAATATTTGCAGATGAAGTAGTTGTTTTAGTTTCTGTTTCTTTTTGCTCGGGGACTGTCTTTGTAACAGCAGCATCTCCGTTCTCACTTATCACTGCAACTACAGTTCCTACTTCAACAGTATCGCCTTCATTTACTTTAATTTCTTTTAATATGCCATCTGCTGGAGAAGGTATTTCTGTATCTACCTTATCGGTACTTATCTCGAAAATTATTTCATCACGTTTTACTCCTTCGCCGATTTTTTTATGCCATTTGATTATGGTGCCTTCGCTAACGCTTTCGCCCATCTTGGGCATTATAACTTCCATTATTTACTCCTGAGCTTCTTTTTGTATTTAATATTCCAGCAGCTTTTTTATTTCATCATAAATTTGGGACCTGCTTGGAAGAATCGCACTTTCCAGAATAGGTGAATACGGAATATGAGAATCTTTTGCTGCAACTCTTTTTACAGGACCATCAAGATGCCGGAAGCAATTGTCTGCAATTAGGGCAACTATCTCTGCACCGAACCCGGCTGTAAGAGTATCTTCATGAATTACAATTGCTTTACCTGTCTTTTTAACAGAATTAAAAATTGTTTCTTTATCAAGTGGGATAATAGTCCTGATATCAATTACCTCAACAGAATATCCTTCATCCTCAAGTTTTTTAGCAGCTAAAAGAGAATCCCACAAAGATACTCCATACGATATAACTGTTAGATCACTTCCTTCCTTTACAATTTTAGCTTTACCGAACGGAACAAGATAATCTTCATCAGGTTCGGGAGATTGTGCTGAACTTTGCCTGTACAATCCTTTGTGCTCACAGAAAAGAACGGGATCATTAATTCTGCAGGCTGTTTTAAGTAAACCTTTTGCATCTGCCGCATTCGAAGGATAAGCTATAAATATTCCGGGTATGTGAGCAAAGAAGGCTTCAATATTCTGACTGTGATAAAGCCCCCCATGTATATAACCACCAATAGCAACTCTTATAACTACAGGAGCTGCCCAGGTGTTGTTCGAACGATAACGAATCGTCGAGAGTTCATCTTTTATCTGCATAAAACCAGGCCATATATAATCGCCGAATTGAATTTCGACTACAGGCTTTAATCCAGTTAAAGCCATGCCCGTAGCTACACCAATAATGCTGGCTTCTGCAAGAGGAGAATTGAATACCCTTTTATTGCCGAATTTTGTTGAAAGACCTTTGGTAGCTGTAAAAACTCCTCCCTTCTTATCAGCAATGTCCTGTCCAAATATATATAACTTGTCATTTTTTGAAGCTTCCTCATGAAGTGCATGGTTTATGGCATCTACCAAAACAATTTTTTTGCCGGCAGGTTCAGATTTTTCATATTCAAGTTTGTCTTTTGTGTCACTATGATCAAAAATATACCAATCCGATTTGGAAGGATCAGGATCAGGCATTTTCTGGGCTTTATCTGCCGCACTATTAACTTCTTCGGTAACTTCTTTCCAGATTCCATCAATCTCTTCCCTGGAAATTTTGTTTTCGTCGATTAAATGTTTTGAAAGCTTCTCTATCGGACATCTCTTCGAATCTTCATCAAGTTCTTTTTCTTCTCTATATTTTTTCTGATCATCCGATGAAGAATGTGAAAGAAGCCTTACTACCTCGGCTTCTATTAACGCCGGACCTTTTCCACTCCTGATATATTCCACTGCTTTTCCAATTTCTTCATAAGACTCGAAAAAATCTGTTCCATCAATTCTTGCCCTGTACAGATTTGAATAACCGCTCATCATCTCAGCAATTGAACCGTCCTTACCCCCGCTTTGATTTTCGACATGAACCGAAATAGCATATTTATTATTCTCTATTAAGAAAAGTACTGGCAGTTTTTCACGGCTTGACCAGTTTACTGCTTCATGAAATTCTCCTTCACTTGTAGTTCCTTCACCGCTACTAACGTAAGATATAAAATCCTGGCTGGTTTTCTTTGCAGCAAGTGCTGTCCCAACAGCATGTAAGAACTGTGTGCCTGTCGGACTTGATTGAGACGGAAGATTCATGTTCGGGTGTCCCCAATGTTCCGGCAATTGCCTGCCGCCGCCAGATGGATCATCTGCTTTTGCAAAACATTGTAAAAAGAATTCCAGAGGTGTAAGACCAACTGAAAGAACAAAAGCTAAATCTCGGTAGTATGGAAAAAGCCAGTCTTTTTTAGGATTGAAATAAAGTCCTGTAGCCACTTGTACTGCCTCATGTCCGGCGCCTGCAATATGAAAAAAGGTTTTTCCCTGTCGTAACAAGTTCATTGCTTTGTTATCGATAGTTCTGGCTTTTATCATCAAACGAAGAATTTCAAGCAGTCTTTCTTTACTTAAATTCAAAGTAGGATTACTTTTACCCGCTTTTCCGTCTTTACCATTGCCGGAAGAGGCAGAGCTACTATTTTTTTCAATTACATCATTCCTGGAAGACTGTTTTTTCGGCATTACAAACCTTTCATAATTTTAGTTATAAATTTTTTCAGTTCGTAATTCTGTTTCGTTTACTTCGTTAACTAAATCATAATTAAATACCAGCTTGAAGTTTTCTAATAGTGAAATTTTTACCTCGGAAATATTAATTTCTTTCCCCAGTTCTTTTTTTAATGAAGTTACTTCTTTGTCAGTTATACCGCAAGGTATTATGCCATTAAAAAGGGTGAGATCGGTATTTACATTAAAAGCAAAGCCGTGCATAGTAACCCACCTGCTGATCTTTACTCCAATAGCAGCAATTTTTTTATTCCCTATCCACACGCCGGTATATTGCGGATTTCTGCTGGCATCCAGGCCATAATTTTTACAGGTTAATATTATTACTTCTTCAAGGGCGCGTAAATATTTGTGCGTATCCTTTTGCCAGTTTTCAAGTTTAATTATGGGATAACCAACTATTTGTCCCGGTCCGTGATAAGTAATGTCGCCACCGCGATCAATTTCATAAACTGAGATATTGTTTTTTTCCAGATATTCTTTCCCTCCTATCAGATTTTTTTTATCAGCTACTTTCCCGAGTGTATATGTATGCGAATGTTCGAGAAGAATCAGAGTATCTGAATTTTCTCCTGAAACAACCTGATCAAAAATTGTCTTTTGCAGATCCCAGGCTTCTTTATAGTCTGTAATTCCTAAATTGCAATATGTAAGTGTTCTGTTAGTCATTAGAAATTGGTCATTTGTTATTCTTAGTTATTCACACATCTTCCCTGCCTTGCCGGCAGGCAGGCATTTAACATATTCCATCTTCCATCTTAAATATGAATTACTTCGCCATAAGCTGCTGCGGCTGCTTCCATTACCGATTCAGAAAGAGTTGGATGAGCATGTATTGTCTTTATTATTGAATGACCGGTAGCTTCAAGCGATTTTGCAATGCCAAGTTCCGCTATCATTTCAGTAGCTTCACTGCCTATTATATGTGCGCCTAATAGCTCTCCATACTTTGCATCGAAAATAAGCTTAACAAAACCTTCTCTTTCGCCGATGGCAAAAGCTTTTCCGCTTGCCATAAAAGGAAATTTTCCGATCTTTAATTCATAGCCTTGCTCTTTTGCTTTAGTTTCTGTTAAACCGATACTTGCAACCTGAGGCTGGCAATATGTACAGCCGGGGATATCATCGTAATCAATATCAGGCACGTTCAGTCCTTTCATCTTTTCAACACAATGTATACCTTCTGCAGATGCAACATGAGCAAGCCACGGAGGACCAATCACATCACCGATAGCATAAATTCCTTTTACGTTAGTTTCATAAGTAGATTTATTTACCTTAATATGATTTTTGAAAGTTTCGATGCCTAACTCTTCCAGACCAAATCCTTCAACGTTACCTACAACACCAATTGCATTTAAAACTTTATCAGCCGTTAATTCTTTCTTTTCCCCATCAACATTAATTGTTACTTTAACTTTCTTTCCTTTAATCTCTGCTTTTTCAACAGTAGCTTTCGTAAATATTTCTATCCCTCTTTTCTTAAAACTCCTGGCAAGAGTCTGAGACACTTCCTTATCTTCAATAGGGAGAATTTCATCGAGCATTTCTATAATTGTTACTTTTGTATCGAGAACGTGAAAAAAGTACGCAAACTCTACTCCAATTGCCCCGGCACCAATAACAATTAATTCTTTCGGTTGATCATCATGACTTAATGCTTCGAAATAGGTAATTATATTTTTATTATCAACAGGAATTGAATCAACAGTCCGTGGTCTGGCTCCGGTTGCAATTATTATTTTATCGGCATTAATAGTGTCAATCTCTGTTTTATTTTCATCGAATATTTTAATCTCATTTTTAGAAGTAATTTTTCCATATCCTTTTATACGGTCTATTTTGTTCTTTTTAACAAGCATCTCAACATTTTTAGTAATTCTATCGGAAATATCCCTGCTTCTTTTAATGATTCTCTTAAAATCATAACTCAAATTATCATGTTTAATTCCAAAATCATCCGAATGATTTTTAATGGTATCATATATCTCCACGTTCTTAAGAAGAGACTTTGTAGGAATACAACCCCAGTTTAAGCAAATTCCGCCTAAGGGACGATAGTCAATAACAACCGTTTTAAAACCAAGTTGACCAGCACGTATAGCAGCTACATAGCCTCCCGGTCCGCCCCCTAAAATAGCAATTTCATAATTGCCTGGCATTAAATCTAACCTTTTGTTTTGTTTGGATTTGAAAATATAATTAACGAAGCTCTAAAAAAAAAATTATAATGCCATCCTATTGACTTATTGGTCATTATACTTAACTTTTTTTGAATAATTATTTTGAAAGTCTGAATTGTAGAATTTCTTTTGAGAAGGTTCTATGATTTAAAACTTGTCAGTGCGTCTTTAACATTTTTGTAGATATCAAATACCTTAACCATGCCGGTTAATTCAAATATGGACTGAACGTCTGAATGAACGGCTATTAATTTTAAGGTCCCGCCCATATTATTAATTGATTTCAAAGCAATAACTAGGGTACTAATAAAAGTGGAGTCAATAAATTCACACATACTTAGATCAACAATAACTTTGCAATTTTCTTCCCTTATATCTTTTAAGAGGAATTTCTTAAACTTTTCGGCGTGTTCCTTTGTAGCACGTGTTAAATTTACGTACTTAATAATAACCCCCTTTTGTTCTTCCTGCTCGAAGTCCATTTACAAGTCCAATAAATTTATGAGGGGATAAATATAGAAATTATTCTGATAAAAGAGGCAACATTTTTTTGAATTGTTTCAACGATTCTGGATTTGCCAAAACGTCTAAATTTTCAACATATTCTTCATTTATTAGCCGGGTCAAAGCTATTTCGACCTTTTTGCCGTTAAGTGTACGAGGGATTTCATCTGCCTGTATAATTTTTGCCGGAACGTGTCTTGGGGAGGCTAAATTTTTTATTTTATTTTTTATCTCTTTGATTAATACATCATCTAAAACATATCTTTCGCTTAATACTACGAATAAAATAATTCTGATATCATTCTGCCATTTTTGACCTACAACAATACTGTCTTTAACTTCTTTCATCGATTCCACAACTCTATAAATTTCAGCAGTTCCTATACGGACACCTCCGGGATTTAGAGTTGCATCTGATCTTCCATAAACAATAACTCCACCTGACTCTGTTATTTCAATATAATCACCGTGTCTCCACACATCAGGATAATAATCAAAGTAAGCTGATTTATACTTCTTACCATCGGAATCATTCCAGAAAAATACCGGCATTGAAGGAAAGCCTTCAGTGCAGACCAATTCTCCTTTTTTCCCAATAACAGATTTTTCCTTCTCATCGAACGCATCTACTTTCATTCCAAGCCCTCTACATTGAATCTCACCAGGGAAAACAGGTAATACCGGATTACCCAACATGAAGCAAGATATTATATCTGTCCCACCCGAAATAGATGATAATTGAAGGTCACTTTTCACATTTTGATATATCCATACAAAACTTTTCTCAGGGAGAGGTGAACCTGTCGACAAAATAGTTTTGAGTGATGAAAGATCAAATTCTTTTCCCGGGTTAATATTCGAATCCTCACAGAATTTAATATACTTCGGACTCGTTCCAAATACGGTTATTTTTTCTTTCTCAATCATTTGCCATAATACTCTAATATCCGGATATACAGGACTTCCTTCATATAAATATATACTTGCGCCCAACATAAGCGAACTTATCAACCAATTCCACATCATCCATCCGCAAGTTGTATAATATGTTATCGTATCATCACTCGTGATGTTTGTATGTAAAAACAACTCCTTAAAATGTTGCAGAAGAGTCCCCCCCGCCCCATGGACAATACACTTGGGTACTCCGGTTGTTCCCGAAGAATACATTATATAAACAGGGTGATCAAAGTTTAATTGCTTAAATTCTATTTCAGTTGAACTATTTCTAAATAACTCGTTTATATACAAATACTTTTTAGTCTTTTTTAATAAATGCCTTTCATCCTTTTCAATACCAGAAAAATCGTTAAAGCGTGGAATAAGAAAGACTCTTAGAACACCTGAGACTTTATCGACAATCTTCTCTATTTTCTTTTTACAATCAATTACTTTTCCATTATAGGAATATTCTTCTGACGCAAAAATTATCTTAGGTTCTATTTGTCTGAATCTATCTAATACAGCCTGAACTCCGAAGTCGGAGGAGCATGATGACCATATTGCGCCAATGCTTGTTGTTGCAAGCATGGCAATAACAGCCTCGGGAGTATTAGCCACAAAACCGGCAACCCTATCCCCCTCCTTTACTCCTAATTGTTTCAAACCATGGGCGCACTTCGCTACCAATATATAAAGTTGATTATATGTTAATCTAACTGTTGGTGCATTTTCCCTTGAACTAATAATTGCGATACTGTCATTTTTATGGCGTAAAAGATTCTCTGCAAAGTTTAATTTTGTTCCTCCAAACCATTTAGTATCGGGCATTTTATCATCGGAAACAATAAAATTATACCCTGAAGAATGAATGATTTTTGAAAAATCCCATATAGATTTCCAAAACTCTTTAATATCCGTTACAGACCATCGGTAAAGATCATCGTAGTTGTTAAATTTCTTGCCGGATATTTTTTCTGCATACTTAAGGTAGGAAAACATGTTGGAGGATTTAATGCGTTCTTCAGACGGTATCCAGATTGGTTCTTTCATTAATCAAAATAATTATTGCTAAAATCTTCCGGCATATAAAGCAGTTTTCCACCCGAAGTCATCATCGCTCGATTCGAGAGCATCTTTAGCCGTTAACTCGAGATAATGTTTGATTTTTAAATTATTATCATTTGAAATATCTAACACAACCTTTAGCATGTAACGATAGTTTTTTATTCTATGATACCGGAAAAAGGCTTGTTCAGACGGCTCATAATTTTCAAGTTTTCTTTCTCTAATTTCATTTATAAAAACATCAACTTCACTTTCCGAAGGTACCCTTTCTATATTTCCCAGTTTGCCCAAATTGTTTCCTGAATAAACATTTGATTCTTTTATAAAAGAAGGGATATTATCATACCCAATTCCGTTCCTGATAGGTCTCTTAACCTCAAAAATAGCATCGCCATTTGCCCGGCAATAATAATTTGCAGACATACGTGCAACCAAATCCATTAGCTCAGGTTGAATGATTCCGTTTCTGAAAATGTCTTCAGTGATATGAAATTTTAAAACCTCGCAAATAAAAATGTTAGCTGAACCACCTCCCTCTCCGTAACTCATAACATCACGAACTTTACACTCCATCTGGAATGGCGATTCCTTAACTCTCTTCGGTTTTACAATATCAGAATCTATTGGTGTAAGACCGCTTTTTTCAAATTCATTAATTCCCGGTGGATATTCAGTAGAAGCAAGATTTATCTGTTCTACTATAGAAAAAGTAACGGACTGAACCACACATTCTTTTGTTTTTATTAAGTTATTATATGTGTCTTTAAAAGATGCATCTCTTCCCCTTCTTGATGGTGAAAAAGCAACAATTGGCGGGTTGGAACCAAATGCGTTGAAAAATGAAAACGGTGTAAGATTTGGTTTTCCATCTTCAGAAAGAGATGAAACTAAAGCAATTGGTCTGGGACCTACTCCACCAAGTAACATTCTATGAACTTCAGGCTGTGGTAAATCTTTGGGCTCAAAGTGAAGCATTTTTATACTTTCTTTTTTATCAAAATTGAATAGTCTTTTTTAGCCTTTACTATTTTATTTTTTAGTCTTCCAAGACCTGTAATCTCAAGTTCTATTGTGTCTCCGGCTTTCAGCCAAACTTGAGAATATTCTTCCCCTTTCTGTTTAGCCTCGAGCAATTTAGTTCCGTTTAGTTCAAGGAAACACCCCGTCCCAACTGTCCCGGATCCAATAACATCACCCGGATATAACTCAACTCCGTAAGAAGCTCTTTCAATAATCTGGGCAAAAGTCCAGTTCATATCTTTAAGATTGCCGGACGAAACCTGTTCACCGTTGTGGAAAGCTTTCATCTCAAGATTATATTTATTACCAAAAGCAGTTGCAATTTTATATTGCCCAAGCTCATCAGGTGTTACTAAATATGGACCGAGTGTAGTTGCAAAATCTTTACCTTTTGCAGGTCCTAGACTTAATTTCATTTCTTCCATTTGTAGATAACGGGCGGACAAATCATTCATTATCATATATCCTGCTATATAGCTATCTGCATCTTTAGCTTTGATATTTTTTCCCTTCTTTCCTAATACTATTGCACATTCAAGTTCAAAATCAAGCTTGTTCAGATGATCGGTTTCAACAATTACATTGCCTTCGCCATATATTGCATTGTGATTAGTAAAATAAAAAACCGGGAACTGATCAAATTCAGGAATCATTTCTACACCCCTGTTCCTTCTTGCAGTTTCAACATGCTGCCTGAAAGCATAACCATCTCTGCAGGATGTTGGCTTTGTAACCGGAGATAAAAATCTAACATTCTTAACTTCACTGGCTTTTATCTTCCCTTTCTTAATTGCCTTTTCAACTTTCTTAGCAAGAGTAAGGTTAGATTCCCAGTCTTTTAGAAACTTCCCCATCTTCGAAGGAAGTTTTATATCAAGTGCTTTTGCTGTTTTTGCTAAATCATATATTTTTCCGTTGAACCCGATACCTATCCGGTCTTTTTCTTTTATTTGAAAGGATACAAAACGCATTATGGTTTTTCTTTAAATATGATAAAATTAATTCCGCTAATATATTTTATGCTTTTTAAGTAAAAGTGGATATACTTCACTAATTATTTTCAGCGCAAAATCTGTTTCTTCCATAGTACCAGAATTTATTCTTATTCCATTTGAAATTCCAAATGACTTTACATGCCGCAGTATTAAACCTCTGTTGAGGCATTCTTCATTAAGATCGATAGCAAATTCTTCAGAAGAAAAAATCAATAAAACAAAATTTGCTGCTGTTGGAACCTGTTCAATTCCAAGTTCATTAAATTTTTTTATCATTTTGTCGAGAGAAATTCTGTTTAGCTCTACAGTCCTTTTTAAGAATTCGTCATCATTTAAAGCAGCTATTGCAGCCTCCTGCGCAAGGTGATTAGGTTCGAAAGGCAATTTTACTTTATAAAGTTCTTTTATTAATTCTTCAGAACCGAATGCAAAACCGATTCTTAATCCAGCAAGTCCATAAGCTTTTGAGAGTGTTCTGAGAACAATCAGATTATCCTTTTCATACTCCAATCCATTTGGATAATCAGGATGATATTCAGCATAAACGGTATAGGCTTCATCTAAAATAACAAGAACATTTTCAGGAACTCTGAAAAGAAATGAATCAAACTCATCTTTCGTAAACATTGTTCCTGTGGGATTATTTGGATTTGCCAGGTAAATTATCTTTGTCTTTGTGTTTATCTTATCAGCAATTCCTTCTAAGTCTATATGATATTTCTTTAAAGGAATTTCAACAGAGTTAAATCCATATTTATTTACATTAACATACCAACCAATAAAAGTTCCCTGCGAAGTAAGAAGTTCATCATCTCTCTCAGAAAAAGCAGTAATTATATATTGCAATAAAGAATCGGAACCGCTGCCTGTTATAATTTGTGGAGGTCTTTTTTTATACTTTTTAGCAATAGCATTTACAAGCTTATATGCAGAAGGATTTGTGTACCTGTGGAGTTCACTCAAATGCTCTTTGATAACTTCTGTTGCTTTTGGTGAAGGTCCAAGCGGGTTTTCATTTGAAGCAAGTTTAACAATTTTTGATAAACCTTTTTCCCTGGCTAATTCATCAATCGGTTTGCCTGCTTTATATGGCTGAAGATTTTGAATATGCTTTGGAATTTTAATCATAATAAATATTCTGTTATAGAATTTAGATATACCAGATTCTGTAAATCCGGCATATCCTTTCTTAAAATTAGCTCTTTTCTAACCAGGAATGATGGTAATCTTCAACCATAGTTTCTTTAACATTCTTTGTCACTTTCAATGAGGTAAAAGTATCAATCATAATAGCATATTCTTCAGTTTCCTTTTTGCCAATAGAATCTTCTGTTTTCCCTGGTTGCGGTCCGTGTGGAATGCCCATTGGATGTAATGTAATTGAACCTTCCTGAACTCCGGTTCTGGACATAAAATCGCCCCAAACGTAATATAAAACTTCATCGCTATCAACATTTGAATGATAGTAAGGTGCAGGAATAGCATCAGGGTGGAAATCAAAAAGTCTTGGAACAAAATTACAAACGACAAAATGCTCAGTAGTAAAAGCTAAATGTATCGGCGGCGGGAGATGGATCTTCCCAACTTTGGGTGCATACTCTTTAATATTAAATGTGTATGGATAAAGAAAACCATCCCATCCAACAACATCGAACGGATGATGAGGAAGTTCGTATTGAAATATTCTGTTTGAAACTTTAAGCAGCAATTTGAACTTCCCTAATTTATCAACCGGCTCCATAAACTGGGGAACCTTGAAATCTCTTTCATAATATGGTGCATCTTCTTTTAATTGTCCGTATTCATTCCGGAAATGCTTTGGAATTTCAAAAGGAGTATCCGATTCAACAATAAATATTTTGGCTTTATCATAATTTTTGAATTTCATCTGGTAAGTGGTTCCTTTAGGAACGATTATATAATCCCACTGTACAAAAGGAAGTCTTCCATATTCCGAAAGAAAATCTCCTTCACCATAATGAACAAAAACCAATTCGTGCCTGTAACTGTTACGATAAAAAAAGTCTGAATCTTTCGTTGGATTTGCAGTACTAATAACACAATGATCATTCTTTAAAAACTCATTTCTTGCTGAGAAAAAGTCTCCTTCAACTTTTTTCTTGTCAGTCATAAAATGATAATACTGCAAAGGTGCGCCAACCCACTCGTTCGCATTCGATTCCTTGATCTCGCCAATGCTTTCAACTTGCGGCGGCATGTAAATATGATATTTATTCGAATATATCCCGGAAAAACCTTGAGTGCTAAATAATTCCTCCCTGTAAAGGGATTTACCATCTTCTTTATAAAAAGTTGTGTGTCTTTTGGGGGGAACTTTGCCGACTCTAACATAAAAAGGCATTTTGTTTTCCTTTATTTAAAATTAATTTCTTCCGTTTATTTATTACAGGTACTTATCTATCAATTCAATATTAACCCACCGAAGTTCAAGAGTAAGTTCAGGTTCAAGAAAAAGTTAAAAGATTCCTTGAACCTACACTTAAACTTGAACTTTTTTATTCTTTATCAAGCGTTCCTCTCGCTTCCTGGTCTCTTTCAATTGATTCAAACAAAGCCTGGAAATTTCCCTGACCGAAACCTTCCGCGCCTTCTCTTCTTTGAATTATTTCATAAAAGAAAGTCGGTCTGTCGCCAATAGGTTTTGTAAATAGTTGCAGGAGATAACCTTTCCCTTCCGTATCGCAAAGTATTCCATATTTTTTTAAGTCGTCAATATTTTCTGTGATCATTTTAGATAGTTTTTTCTCCTTTAGAAGATCATAATATGATTCGGGCACTGTAAGAAATTCAACACCGTTTTCTCTTAATGCTTTTATTGTTGCAATAATATTATTTGTAGAGATAGCAATGTGTTGAATACCTGATCCATAATATTCATCAATATATTCTTCTATCTGCGATTTCTTTAATCCTTCATAAGGTTCATTTATAGGATTTTTAATTCCGCCGCCACCATTTTTAGAACGGACAACTTTTGAAAGCAAAGCTGAATACTGTGTTGAAATATCTCCTGCGCCAAATTCAAGAAATGTTTCAAGGTTTAAAGTTTTATTAAGATAATTTTCCCACAAGTTCATTTCATTTGTTCTTACATTGCCTACGACGTGATCAACTTCCTGAAGTCCTGAATCCTGGGCAGTTATATTTATTTTCTGAATCGGTTTTCCAAAACCCGGACGGAAAATACCTTTGTAATAGTCCCTGTTGATGAAAACAATTTCTGCATCATCATATAATTTAATAGCAGCTTCTTCTATATGCCCGTTTTTGTCATCAAACCTTTTAGGACTTCTAACAGGGATTCCTCCGTTCTTTACAGCCGTATCAAAAGTTTCCTGAACATTTTCAACACTGAGAGACCATCTTTTTACTCCATCTCCATGCTTCTCTACAAAAGAAGCAACTTCATAATTACTCGGCTTAATGGCTGAAGTAATAACAAATTTCATATTGTTCTTTACAAGAAAATATGATGTTTTATCTTTTACCCCAGTTTCCGGGCCACAATAACCTACTATATTGAATGCCATTGCTTTGGCATGCCAGTAAGCCCACATTTTGGCTGAACCGACATAAAATTCAATATAGTCGTAGCCTTTTATTTTTAGTTGGTTTGACATTTAAAAACTCCTGACGATTATTTTGATGTGTCTTATTGCTTCAAATTTAAGTCAAATTGGAGTGATAGTAAAGTGAGAAAATCAATTGAATTTATTCCGGGTTCGTTAAATTTCGGTTATAAATTTTTGTTACGAATTCTACAAAATATTTAAACATTATCAAGAAGCATAAATGAATTTTCGACATATTCTTTTTTATTTCCGTCGAGATTTTTGTTTTCAAACTTGCATATACTTAAAACAGGACAAACTTTACAATTTGGATTTGCAGGTTTACAAATTTCTCTTCCCAATCTTATAAGATTTGTGTGAAAAGAATGTGCAACGGTATCTGGTAAGCTTTTATTAATGAAATAAAATGTTTTATCGGGGGAAGATGTTTTTACAATTCCAATTCTGTTTAATGTTCTGTGAACGTGAGTATCGACAGGGCAAACATTTCTCCGCACTGAAAATAAAAGAACACAGCTTGCCGTTTTAACTCCAATGCCGGGAAATTTTATTAATTCGTTTAGAATTTCTTCATCTTTCATTTTTATTAAATGATCTAATGATACTTTTCCCCTCTCTTTTATTAAAGAGACAAGAAGATTTTTGATTGCTTTTGATTTTTGTTTTCCCAGTCCTGCAATTTTAATAAGCTTTTCTATTTGTGATGTTCTTAAATCGGCAACCGTTTTCCAATCGGAATATTTTTGTTTAAGATTTTGAAAAGCTTTATAAGAATTTTTATCATTTGTATTTTGCGAAAGAATTGTAGCTATTAAAAGATCAACAGGATTTGGCGGCTTACTTCTCTGAGGAGTGCCGAATTTCTTTTTCAGAAGCTTATCTATAAGAAGAATTTTATCTTTCATTTTCTAATTTTGAATTTCCGAAAGAAAGATAAAGATTCTCACTATTTCATTGAAATGTCCTTCTTCTTATTTTACATTTTATATTCTCAATATTATTTAAAGGAAACCAGATGCCTACTTTAATGATAAGTATTTCAGGAATCAGAGGAATAGTTGGAGACGGACTTGATCCGGAAGTACTGGTCAACTTCACTTCTGCTTATGCCGATTTTGTTTCAAAAGGAACTGTTGTAGTTGGACGAGATGCCCGCATTTCCGGTGAAATGGTTCAAAACATAGTTACAGGAACTCTAATTGCAAAAGGATTGAATGTAGTTGATATA
>Ga0209640_10001749_pt1 | contig 18667 bp, 20 predicted proteins | sample RifCSP10_1_FD_184018 | JGI IMG/M metagenome (GOLD analysis project Ga0209640, IMG submission 184018) | Soil microbial communities from Rifle, Colorado - Rifle CSP2_sed 10_1 (SPAdes) (version 2) | ecosystem: Environmental > Terrestrial > Deep subsurface > Rock core/Sediment | place: Rifle... | reverse complement strand
CGCTGTGCGCGGCCGCGTGCCCGGCGGACTGCATCCGCGTCGTGGCCGCCGAGAACACGGCCGACAACCGCGTCTCGGCGGGCGAGCGCTACGCCAGCATCTACGAGATCAACATGAGCCGCTGCATCTTCTGCGGCTACTGCGAGCTCGCGTGCCCGTTCGACGCGATCACGCTCGGGAACGAGTTCGAGATCGCGGAGTACTCGCGCGACGACCTCGTCTACACGAAGGACATGCTCCTGGCGGAGCCGATCAAGCGCGTTCCGGTCGCCGACCCCGAGCGCTACGACACGCCCGTGCCGGCGTACAAGACATCCTCCTGACAGGAGGATGTCTAGAGACGACATATGAGCACACGAAACCGAAATCTCAACCCAGCAGCGGCGAGGGCGACCAGCCCTCTAGCCGTCAGGTCGCCGAAGGCGAGCTGACGGCATGGGTGACTTCCTGGTCTGGGTCGTATGGTTCCTCGCGGCCGGAGGCTGCCTCGCCACCGGAGTCGCCGTCGTCAGCCTGACGAACCCGTTCTACTCGGCGCTCGCCCTGATCGGGAACCTCGCGGCGCTCGCCGTCTTCTACCTGCTCCTCTCTGCAGAGTTCCTCGCCGCGGCGCAGGTCCTCGTCTACGCCGGATCGGTGATGGTGATGTTCCTCTTCGTCGTCGCCTACCTCGGTGGTCGGGCGGACGCGCCGTGGGCGGGCGGGCCGCCGCTCCTCCGACTGGCGGCGATCGTCGCCGCAGCGGCGCTGCTCGTCGAGGTGGTCGTCGTCCTCGGGCTCGCCTGGGGCGACGACCTGCGCGGCGCGGCCGAGATCACGGACACCTTCGGCAGCCCGGGCTCGATCGGGGAGCTTTTCCTCACCGACCACCTGCTCGCGTTCGAGATCACGTCGATCGTCCTGCTCGTGGCCGCCGTGGGCGGCGTCGTCCTCGGCACGACCCCGGAGAAGAAGGACGAGGAGGCCGGGTAGTGCAGGGGCCCGGTATCGGGTGGTACGTGATCGTCGCCGCGATCCTGTTCGGAACCGGCGCGCTCGGCGTGATGCTGCGGCGGAGCCCGCTGATCGTCCTCCTCTCGCTCGAGCTCATGCTGAACGCGGCGAACCTGACGCTGATCGCGTTCGCGCGCCAGCAGGGATCCCTCGACGGCCAGATCTTCGCGTTGGCGGTGATGGCGGTCGCAGCAGCCGAGGTCGCGATCGGGCTCGGCCTGATCGTCGCCATGGCCCGCCGCGGGGTCGCGCTCGACGTCGACCAGGCACAGGCGCTCAAGGGCTAGGGAGACGATGGCCGCTGGAGCCTGGGTCTGCTTGCTCGCGCCGCTCGCGGGGGCGCTCGGGATCACCTTCGCGGGCGAACGGATCTCCCGGCGCACGGCCGGCTGGATCTCCACGCTGACCACCTTCGTCGCGTTCGGCGGTGGGCTGGTCGCGTTCTTCGCGACGTGGGCCGCCGACCCGGAGGAGCGCGAGAAGGTCTCGACGGCGTACACGTGGCTCGCCGCGGGTGACTTCGAGGTCGGCTTGCAGGTCCTCGTCGACCCGCTCTCGACGGTGATGATGCTGGTCGTCTCCGGCGTCGGCGGGCTCATCGTCTGGTACTCGATGGGCTACATGGCCGGCGACGAGGAGGAGCGCCGGTACTTCGCGTACATGTCGCTCTTCGTCTTCTCGATGCTCCTGCTCGTCGAGTCGGCGAACTTCCTGCTCCTCCTCGTCGGCTGGGGCCTCGTCGGCCTCGCCTCGTACCTGCTGATCGGGTTCTGGCACCAGCGGCCGGAGGCCGTCGCCGCCGCCAAGAAGGCGTTCGTCATGAACGCGATCGGGGACGCGACCTTCGCGCTCGCCCTCGTCCTCCTCGTGTGGGAGACAGGGGCCCTCGACTACCTCGGCGTCTTCGAGGACGTGGGCGCGCTCTCGAGCACGATCGTGAACCTCGTTGCGCTCGGGCTGCTCGGGGGGGCGGTCGCGAAGTCCGCGCAGGTCCCGCTGCACACGTGGCTCCCGGACGCGATGGAGGGCCCGACCCCGGTCTCGGCGCTCATCCACGCGGCGACGATGGTGACGGCCGGCGTGTACCTGCTCGTGCGAACGCATCCGATCTTCGAGGCTGCCGTCGACGTGCAGCAGCTGGCCGCCGTTCTCGGCGTCGTCACGCTGATCGCCGCAGGGCTGATCGCCCTCGTCCAGTGGGACATCAAGCGCGTGATCGCGTACTCGACGATGTCCCAGATCGGCTACATGTTCATGGCCGCCGGGCTCGGTGCCTACGGGTTCGCGATCTTCCACCTGATGACGCACGCCTTCTTCAAGGCGCTGCTGTTCATGGCCGCCGGCGTCGTCATCCACCACCTCGCCGGCGAGCAGGACATCCGGAGGATGGGAGGCCTGCGCGAGGCGCTGCCGCGCACGCACGTCGCCTTCCTGGTGGGCACGCTGGCGCTCGTCGGGATCCCTCCGCTGGCCGGCTTCTGGTCGAAGGACGCGGCGATCTCCTCCGCGCTCGAGACGGGAGGCGCGCTCGGCTGGACGCTCTACGTCGCGGCCCTCGCGGGGGTCGCCCTGACCGGTGCATACGCCTTCCGCCTCTACTACGCGGTGTTCCACGGCCCGGCCCACGAGCGCACGCCCGAGCCGCACGGCCCGGAGGCCGCCCACGAGGCGGGCCACGGCGAGGGGCCGCTCTCGATGCTCGTCCCCGTCGGCATCCTCACCGTGCTCTCGGCCGTCGGCGGGCTCGTCTCCATCCCCGGGGTCTGGCACCCGTTCACGCACTGGGTGGGCGAGAGCGCGGAGGCCGTCGTCGAGCCGTCGACCGCGCAGGACTACTTCACGAGCGCGCTCTCGGTGGCTCTCGGCCTGACAGGCCTCTACCTCGCGCGGCGCGCGTTCGCCGCCGACCGCCAGCTCGTGACGAGCCCGTCCGCCTGGCAAGTGCTCGAGCACAAGCTCTACGTCGACGAGCTCTACGACGCGCTCTTCTACGGGCCGGCGGCCGCGGTCTCGGACGTGCTCCGCCGCGACGTCGAGGTCCCCGTGATCGAGCGTTCCATGGACGAGATCGGCTCCGGGACGATCCAGGCCGGGGGCGGGGTCGCCCGCGCGCAGTCCGGCCTCCTCCGCACGTACGCGATCGCGATCGCCTTCGCCGTGTGCGTGCTCGTCGTCGTCTTCGTGGCGGTGAGGTGAGAGTGAGAGCGTCGTGGTGACGACCGCCCTCATCCTGCTCCCGGTCGCCGGCGCGCTCGTCGTGGCCGTCCTCCCGCTCTCCCGCACGGGGACCGCCGGGCTCGCGTTCCTCGTCGCGCTCCTCGAGGTCGCGCTCTGGATCGCCGCCGCCTCGAACTTCGACTTCGACGACGGCAGCCTCCAGCTCGGGACCTCCCGCGAGTGGGTGGAGAGCCTCGGGATCTCCTACTCGGTCGGCCTCTACGGCTTCTCGCTCTGGCTGACCGGGGCCGCGGTGGTCGTCTTCGCCGCGGCAATCGGCTACGCGCTCTGGGTCGGGCGCGACCGCCCGCGCGCCTACCACGCGCTGATGCTCTTCCTGACCGGCGCCGTGGTCGCAACCTTCGCGGCCCAGGACCTCGTCCTCTTCTACGTCTCCTTCGAGGCGATGCTGATCCCGCTCTACGTGCTGGTCGGCGTCTGGGGCGGGACGCGGCGGCAGGCCGCGACGCTGACGTTCGTCGTCTACACGATGGTGGGCTCGCTGCTCATGCTCGCCTCGGTCGTCGCCTTCGGCGTCACGCAGGGGACCTTCAGCCTGGTCGAGTCGGGGACGAGCGACAACGTCTGGATCTTCCTCGGCTTCGCCGCCGCCTTCGCCGTCAAGGCTCCGCTCTTCCCGCTCCACGGCTGGCTGCCGCTCGCCTACCGGGAAGCCCCCGTCGAGGTCGCGGCGGTGCTCTCGGCGATCGTCTCGAAGACCGCGATCTACGGCTTCCTGCGCATCGGCCTCCCCAAGTTCCCCGAGCCCGTCGACGACCTGACCGGAGTCGTGCTCGTGCTGTCGGCGGCAGGGCTCGTGTACGGCTCGCTGCTCGCCTTCCGGGCGCCCGACCTGCGCGGGATCGTCGCCTACTCGTCGCTGGCACAGATGGGACTGATCACGCTGGGCGTGTTCGCGGTCAACGACCTCGGGCTCGACGGCGCGGTGCTCCAGTCCGTGAACCACGCGCTCGTCTCCGCGAGCATGTTCCTGCTCGTCGGGATGGTCGAGCACCGCTGCGGGACCGGAGAGCTGGACGCCCTCGGCGGGATGGCCCGCGGACGCCCGGTGCTCGCGACCATGCTCCTCGTCACCGGGATGATGGCCCTGGCCGTCCCGGGCTCGGCCACCTTCGCCGGCGAGTTCCTGATCATGACCGGGGTCTACGGCGAGGGCTGGGGCTACGCGACGATCGTCGCGCTCGGGATCGTCCTCGCGGCGATGTACACCCTGCGGCTGATCTCGGCCGTCCTCCACGTGCGCCCCGGGCCGACGGTGAGCGAGGACGCGCTCGACCTCCGCTCGGTCGAGCTCGCGCTCGTCGTGCCGATGGTCGCCTGCCTGCTCGTCCTCTCGGCCTGGCCCGCACTCGTCAGCCAGAGCTCGTTCCCGGGTGACGCGCCCGCGCAGACCATCGCAGAGGGCTTCCGGTGATCGAGACTCCGAAGGTCGACTGGCTCGCGCTCGCGCCGACCCTGGCACTGCTCGGCGGGTCGGGCGTCGCGCTCCTGGCCGCGGTGCTCGTGCCGTCGTGGATGCGCAAGAGCGTCGCCGCGGGTATCGCGCTCGCCGGGTTCGCGCTCGCGGCCGTCCTCGCGGGCGTCGTCTTCTCCGAGAGCGCGACCCCGCAGGCGCTGATCGCGGAGTCCATAGTCCGCGACCGCCTTGCCGCGCTGGCGCAGGCGGTCCTGGCCGTCATCGGCGGCGTGGTCGTCCTCGTCTCGTGGGCCGAGCGGCGCCGCGAGAGCGCCGAGTACTTCGCGCTCCTCGCCGCGGCGGGCGCGGGGATGGTGTTCTTCGTCTCGGCCGAGAACCTGATGACGCTCTTCCTCGGGCTCGAGTGGCTCTCGCTCTGCCTCTACGTCCTCGTGGCCATCGACTCGGAACGCGAGACGTCGCTGGAGGCGGCGCTGAAGTACCTCGTCGTCGGAGCGTTCGGCTCGTCGATTCTCCTGTTCGGCTCGGCGCTCGTGTTCGGGGCGACCGGCGAGCTCGGCTTCGGCGCGATCGCCGAGGCAGGCGCCGGCGACGATGCGTTCCTCGTCGCCGGCCTCGCGATGATCGTCGCCGGCCTGGCGTTCAAGGTCTCGGCGGCGCCCTTCCACATGTGGACGCCCGACGTCTACGAGGGCGCCCCGACGTCCGTGACCGCGTTCATGTCCGCGGCGACGAAGACCGCGGCCATGGTGGTCACGCTGCGCATCCTCGTGAGCGCCTTCCCGGAGGAGAGCGAGATCTGGACGATCGCCGTGGCCGTGATCGCGTGCGTCTCCCTGGCCTGGGGCAACCTGGCGGCCCTCGCGCAGCGCGACCTGAAACGCCTGCTCGCCTACTCCTCGATCTCGCACGCGGGGTTCATGCTGATCGCGATCGCTGCCGGCACCGAGCGCAGCGGCGAGGCGCTCCTCTACTACCTCGTCCCCTACTCGGCGATGTCGGTCGGCGCCTTCGCGGTCGTTGCCGCGCGCGAACGCGAGCTCGGGCGGCCGGCTCTGCTCGAGGACCTCGCCCGCTTCGGCTGGGAGCGCCCGCTGTACGGAGCTGCGATGTGGACGTTCATGCTCGGCTTCGCGGGCTTCCCGCTCACGGGGGGCTTCTTCGGGAAGCTCTTCGTCTTCTCGGCCGCGTACGACGCCGGCGACTGGTGGCTCGTCGTCGTGGGCGTCCTGGCGACGATGGTGTCGATCGCGTACTACCTGAACGTCGTCCGCTGGATGTACATGCGCTCGGGCAGGGAGATGCGCCTCGTCCCGGCAGGGGGAGCGCCTCCGCGAGACAGCGCGCTCGGGGCGGCCGTGGCCGCATGTGCAGCCGTGACCGTGGGGTCGTTCTTCGCCGCGCAGCCGCTGCTCGACTGGGCGGCCGACGCTTCGGCCTCGCTTCCGTTCTGATCAGCGAACCGTGCCGGCGCGGCGGTCGCTCCTCGTGCGCACCTCGCCCAGGGCGAGCGCGATCCCGACGACCAGGAAGGGGAGAGCCGCAGCGAGCGCGGCCACGGCGAGCCAGGCCAGCCCCATGGCACCCGCGGCGGCGGCCACCGCCCCGAGCACCAGCCCCGCAGCCAGCTGCTCTCGCATGGTTCGGGCTCGTTCGGCGCAGTCGCGACGCCTCCTGCAGGAGGCGTAGTAGATTTGCGGCGATGGCCGGCGAGCTCACCTGGCTCGGGCACTCGGCGTTCCGGATCGCGTCACCGGGCGGAAAGCGCGTCTACGTCGACCCGTTCCTGAACGGGAACCCCCGGTGCCCGCAGAGCGAGCTCGAGCCGGAGCGCTGCGACCTGCTCGTCCTCACGCACGGCCACGGCGACCACGTCGGAGACGCGGTCGCGATCGCCGAGCGCTTCGGATGCCCAGTCGTGGCCCAGGTCGAGCTGCGAGGCTGGCTCACGGGCCAGGGCGTCGCCGACGACGGCCAGGCGCACTCGATCAACAAGGGCGGAACCGTGGCCGTCGAGGGCCTGAAGATCACGCTCACGGACGCCAACCACTCCTCCAGCACACCGGACGGCACCTACGCCGGGGAATCGTGCGGCGTCGTGCTCGAGCTCGAGGACGGGTACCGGATCTACTTCGCGGGCGACACCAACGTCTTCGGCGACATGTCCCTGATCGGGCGCCTCTACGCACCCGACCTCGCAGTGCTGCCGATCGGCGATCACTACACCATGGGCCCGCGCGAGGCCGCCCTCGCCATCGAGCTCCTGGGCGCAACTCGCGTCGTTCCCTGCCACTACGGGACCTTCGGGCTGCTCACCGGGACTCCCGACGAGCTCCGCTCGCTCGTCCCGACGGGCGTGGAGGTGCTCGGACCCGAGCCGGGAGAGACACTCTCGCTGTGATCCGCGAGCGCTGGTTCGGCGCCACGGGGCGGCGGGTGCCCCAGATCGCCCTCGAAGGCACGATCGACCTGGAAGGCGCGCTCGTCCTCGACGACGTCTCGGACCTGGACGCGATCCGCGCGGCGCACGCGGCCGGGACCCCGGTCGTCGTGCGCGCGTCCTCGGTCGAGGAGGTGCACGCCGCGCTCTCGCTCGGTGAGGTCGCGTGCGCGCTCGTCCGCGACGAGAAGCTCCTCGAGCTCGACCTGCCGCATCTCACCTACGGTTCATTTCCTTAACAGTCGGTGTCAGACACCTTTCGTTAAGCGCGTGGTCTCGACCTACTCGATCTGCGCGTGCGACCTCGAAGCGAAGCAGTGGGGCGTCGCCGTGCAGTCGAAGTTCCTCGCGGTGGGCTCCGTCGTCCCCTGGGCGAAGGCGGGCCTGGGAGCGATCGCGACTCAGGCCTACGCGAACCCCGGCTACGGCCCGGACGGGCTCCGGCTCCTCGACGAGGGGCTCCCCGCGGACGAGGTGGTCGCACGCTTGACCGCGCAGGACAGCGGGCGTGCGGAGCGCCAGCTCGGCGTCGTCGACGGACAGGGCCGCGGCGCCACCTTCACCGGAGACGGGTGCCTCGAGTGGGCCGGCGGACGCGTGGGCCCAGGATATGCGGCCCAGGGCAACATCCTCGTCTCGGCCGAGGCGGTGGACGCGCTCACGGACACGTTCGAGGGGACGGCGGGCCGGCCTCTCGTCGAACGCCTCCTCGACTGCCTCGACGCCGGGCAGGCCGCCGGCGGCGACCGCCGCGGCCAGCAGTCGGCGGCGCTTCTCGTCGTCGGCCCGGGGCAGGGCTACGCCGGCCTGTCCGACACCTTCGTCGACCTTCGAGTGGACGATCACGAGCGCCCGCTCCAGGAGCTCCGCCGCCTGTTCGAGCAGCACGACCGTCTCTTCGGGGAGACCCCGCGCTCGCAGTGGATCGAGGTGGACGCCGAGCTGCGGGCCGAGATCGACGGGCGCCTCGCCGAGCTCGGCTACGAGCGGCTCGAGGACTGGGCGGGCACCGAGAACCTCGAGGAGCGCGTGGACGGCGAGGCCGCGATCGACCCCGTCGTGCTGGACGCGCTGCGGCGCGCGTCGACCGAGCGGTGAAAATCCTCGCGGCACGGCGCTACCCCGGCCCTGCGTTCGAGGAGCTCCGGGAGGTGGAGGTGCTCCCGCTCGCCGAGCTGGACGGGCCACGGTCGGACGTCGAGGGCCTGATCGTCGCGAACGAGCCGGTCCCGCTCGATCTGCTCCCGAGCCTCCGCGTCGTCGCCAACTACAGCGTGGGGTACGACCGGATCGACGTGGAGGCCTGCACGGCTCGGGGCATCGTCGTCACGAACACGCCCGGCGTCCTCGACGACGCCACCGCCGACCTCGCGTTCGCGCTGATCCTCGCGACCAGGCGGCAGGTCGTGGAGGGGGACCGGCTCGTGCGCTCCGGCGGTTGGGGGAGGTCGTGGTCCGACGGGTGGGTCGCCGAAGACGCGGCCGGCTCGACGCTCGGCATCGTCGGTCTGGGACGGATCGGAAGCGCCGTCGCACGCCGCGCCCGCGGCTTCGACCTGCGCGTCCTGTATACGCGCCGGCACCCGGTCGATACGGAGCTCGCGGAGTTCCGCGAGCTCGACGAGCTGCTCGCAGAGGCGCACCTCGTCACCGTCCACGTCCCGCTCACCCCCGAGACGCGGGGGCTGATCGATGCGCGCCGGCTCGCCCTTCTCCCCGACGGGGCCTGCTTCGTGAACACGGCACGCGGCGAGATCGTGGACGAGCCGGCTCTCGTGGCCGAGCTGGTCTCCGGTCGCATCCGGGCCGGGCTGGACGTGTTCGCGAACGAGCCGAACGTGCCGCCCGAGCTGCTCGATCTCCCCAACGTGGTCCTCACCCCGCACCTCGGCAGCGCGACCCGGCAGGCGCGCGAGGCGATGACGCGTATGGTCGTGGACAACCTGCTCGCGGTCGAGCGCGGCGATCCGCCGCTGACGCCCGTCCGGCCCTGAGCCGAAAAGGCTGCGTCAGCCCGCGAAGGCCAGGGCGACGAGGGAGTCCGGAGCCGCACCCACGATCTCGCACCGGCTCCAGGACTCGCCCCGGTCCCGGCTCTCCCAGAGCTCGCCGTTCGCGAGCCCCGCGAACAGTCGGCCGTCCGTTGCGACGAGGGCGTACGGCATCGCCGGCAGCGGCTCCGGGAGACCGCCCGTGAGCGAGAGCCAGCGATCGCCTTTCCACCGGTAGATGCGCGCCTGCGGGTCATGGCCGCGGTGCGCTGCGAACGGGCCGGTGCTGGCGGACACGTACCAGACGTCCGGATCCTCCAAGTCGACCGCGACCGACCACGTGTAGTGACGGTCACGGCCCTCGTCGGCCGGACGCCAGGTGTCGCCGCCGTCGTCGCTCCAGGCCGCGCCGCCTCCCCCGGCCTCGTACGCGCGTCCCGCAACGCGTGGGTGCCAGGCGAGCGAGTGGACGTCGCGCTGCGCGCCGGGCCGGTGGTCCTGCCAGGTCTCTCCGCGGTCGCGCGAGCGCATGAGCCCGCCGAGCTCGATCCCTGCGAGGAGGAGGTCCGCGTCGTGTGGGGAGGGCGCGATCCAGCGCACGTGCGAGGTCCACGGTCGGGGAGGGAAGCTCCAGGTCGGCCTCGACGGCAGCTCCAGCAGCCCCTCGAGCTCCACCCACGAGCCTCCGTCGTCGTCGCTCCGGTACAGGGCGCTCGGCTCGGTACCGGCGTAGACCGCCCCGTCCGCAGCGCTGACCGCGACCGAGAAGACCGCAGGACCGGGAAGGCCGCAGTCGACCCAGGTCCGGCCCTCGTCCTCGGACCGGTGCACGCCCCCGCGGCGGAGGCCCGCGTAGACGACCTCGGCCCGTCGCGGGTCGACCGCGAGGCACTGCGCCCCGTTGCCTCGGAGCGAGCGGTCCGCCGTCCACGAGCCTCCGGACTCATGGAGCCGGACGACGTCCTCGCCGGTGGCCGCGTACAGCACGTGTCCCACGCGAATCAGGTCACTCCACGAGCGTCACGTCGATCCGTACGTCGGGCGTCGCAACTGCGACGCTGCCGTAGAGCGGTCACCTGCGCTTGAAGCGCTCGACGAGCCGGGATGCCTCCTCCTCGCCCACGCCGTCGAGCTCGAACGCGAGGTGAACGGCGTTGAACACGGTGACGTCGGGTCGAACCGGATGGTCGGGGTCGATCTCGCCCGAGATCTCGACGCGGGCACCGCGAAGCTGGACGTCCTCGTCCCGCGCGAGCACCTGCAGCAGCTCGACGCCGCAGGTCGCGACGCCCGCGAGAAAGAGCTCGGCCGGCGTGGCCGCCTCACCGGGGCACCCGTTGTGCACGGGACCGTCCGCCACGAAGTGCTGGCCCCTGCAGCTCCAGAGCACCCGCCCGAAGACCTCTGTCGAGCGTGCGCCGACCTCGTACCGGCGAATGGCAGCGGCGCTCATGCCTCTCGAACCTCCTCTCGTCTCGGATCACCCGGAAGGCGCCGGTCGCCGGCGAGCGCACGGAGCTCCGGAACCGGATCGTGCCGCAGCCGAGCGACGACCAGGACGGCGCCGTGCTCCGGCCCGGCGAGCGCGCCCACGAGGAGCTCGAGCCCGACCGCAAGCGCGAACGCCTTGTGAGCCTGCTCGCCCCCGAAGGGAACGAGCTCCCCAGGAGACGCCTCGCCGACGAGGACCTGCCCGTGCGTCACCGCGCCCATGGAGACGTCGACCACCACGGGCTGCCCGTCGCTCGAGGGGATCGCGATCGCCAGCGGGTTCGTGCCCGTGAGCGGCGACCCACCGTCCGGATGCGGAAGCCGCCGCGGGGAGGTCGCCGTCAGCACGGCGACGAGCCCGCCTTCGGCGAGACGCCGCGCCCAGTAGCCGAGAACGCCCGTCGGAAAGCACCGCTCCGCGACGACGAGGCGCGCGTTTGCGGGCGGCGACGCGAGCGTCCGCTCGACGAGCTCGTCCAGGACGAGGTATCCGAGCGCCCCGTTCCCGCTCCAACGCTCGAAGCCGTCCTCGGCCACGAGCCGCCTTGGCCGCGCGGCCGAGTCGAAGCCCTGCGACTCGAGCCAGGCCACGCGCTCGAGCCCGTGGCCGCGCTTCCCGCGCCGGTCCGCGTCCTCGAAGTGTGCGACGAGGACCTCGACCGCCTCGTCCGGAAGGCCGAGCCTCCGGAGACGGTCGCGCGCCTCGTTCTGCGCCACCGCTAGCCGAGGACGGTCAGCGGCTTGCGGATCGTCCCCGCGCGCGTGGCGGCGACTGCGTCGGCAAGCGCCGAGATCGCGGCCGCGCCCTCGGAGCCCGGCGCGAGCTCGAACACGGTGCTGCCCTGGTCCGCTGCCTCGCGCAGCACGGGATCGAGCGGAATCCTCCCGAGGAGCGGGGCGCCGATCTCGTCGGCGAGCGCCTGCCCGCCGCCCGAGCCGAAGAGCTCCTGGCCCGTTCCTACGAGGTAGGACATGTTCTCGACCGCACCGACGATGCGCATCCCCGTCTTCGCAGCCATCTGCGCAGCCCGCACGGCCACCTGCTGGGCTGCGGGCTGCGGCGTCGTGACGACGAGGGCCTCGGCCCGCGGCAGGAGCTGGCCGAGCGACATCGCCACGTCGCCCGTTCCGGGCGGCATGTCCACGAGCAGCGTGTCCAGCTCGCCCCAGTGGACGTCCGAGAGGAACTGCTCGAGCGCGCGGTGGAGCATCGGCCCGCGCCACATGATCGGCGCATTCTCGTCCAGGAAGAACCCGATCGACATGAGCTTCAGGTCGCCGCGGACGGGCGGGACGATCATCTCGTCGACCGCGATCGGCTTCTGGCGGATCCCGAGCATGTGCGGGATCGAGTGGCCGTAGACGTCCGCGTCGAGGACGCCGACCTGCTCGCCGAGCGCCGAAAGGGCGTACGCGAGGTTCGCGGTGAGGGTCGACTTGCCGACCCCGCCCTTGCCGGACGCGACCGCGAGGACGCGCGTCCCCGCCGTGATCGAGATCTCCTTCTCGGGCCGCCCGCCGCGAAGCCGAGAGACGAGTGCGGTCTTCTCCTCGGGGGTCATGACGTCGAAGCCGAGTCGCACGCCCGTCACGCCGGGAACCTCCCCCAGGAACTGCGAGGCCTGCTCCTGGAACGAGTGCCTGAGAGGGCAGCCGGCGACCGTGAGGGCGATCGTGACCGACACCGTCCCGTCCTCCTCGACGAGGACGTCTCGGACCATGTCGAGCTCGGTGACGGGCCGCCGGAGCTCGGGGTCGATGACCTGCTCCAGCGCCTTCAGGATGGCGTCGCGGTCGGGCCTCACGCTGGCGAGGGTAGCAACGGCCTCGTCGCGGCCGTCGCGCGGCTTCCACCCGGTGCGCTCGCCGCCGGTCTGTAAGACTCGCGCCGACGAAAGGAGCAGTCGATGGAGCTGACGAACCGCGAGTTCTGGACCTTCGTCCACGGCATGGTCCTCGGCTCGATGTTCCTCCTGGCCTTCACGGGCGGCCTCGCCGGCCTGTACAGCCTCCGTCCCGAATGGCTGACCTCCGAGGGTCTTCGTGAGCGGATGACGCGGCTCCGGTGGGGGATCTCCGCGATGGCGGTGATCGCCTGGGCCACGGTCCTGACCGGAACGTGGATCGTGTATCCGTGGTACAGGGAGAGCCTGGCCGGCGAGGAGAGCGCGGGGTGTGAGGGCCTACAAGCACCGTCCGAGACCTGCTCGCCCCGCGACTTCCTGCTCTCGAACGTCAGCGGCGACACCGAGTCGTGGCACACGTTCGGAATGGAGTGGAAGGAGCACGTGGCGTGGATCGCGCCGATGCTCGCCACCGCGGCCGCGTTCGTCACCGTGTACTACGGACGATCGCTCGCACAGAGCCCGTTCCTGCGTCGTCTGGTGCTCTGGCTCTTCGCCGGCGCGTTCGTCGTCGCCGGTATCGCCGGACTGTTCGGCGCGCTGATCACGAAGACGGCTCCCATCACCTAGGAGGCTGGGATGAGCATGACCGTTCAAGAGGAGATCCAGAAGCCGAGTGGCCCAGCCGCGGCTGTCGTGCTCGCCTCGGGCATCGGCACGTTCGTGCTCGGCCTGGTGACAACGCTCAACGAGGCGAGCTCGGGAGTCAACGACTTCCTGAGGTTCACGGACGACGTCGGTCCGCTGTCCGGCAAGACGATCATCGCGACGGCCGCGTTCTTCGTTGCGTGGGCCATTCTGGGCTACTTGTGGCGCGGGCGGGAGGTCGCATGGCGGCCGGTCTTGATCGCCACCGTCGTGCTGCTCGCCCTCGGGTTCCTCGGCACGTTCCCGACGTTCTTCGAGGCCTTCGCCGACTAGCCCAGCGCGGCGGCGAGGGCCGCGACGAGCTCGGGAGTCGCGGCCGCTGCGACTCGGGAGCGCGGGACGAGGTCGAGCGGCGCGGCGGCGAGCGGCGGCTCGTCGACGAGCTCGATCGCGAGCCCGCGCTCGCGGACCAGGAGCTGAGCCGCCGCGATGTCCACCGAGCGCGCCCCCTTCAGCGAGCACACGGCGTCCACGCGGCCGGCAGCCAGGTGGCAGAGCGAGAGCGCGAGCGAGCCCATCACCCGGAGCCGGCCCGCCAGCCCGACGACGCCGTCGATCCGCTCCGCGATGGCCGGGGTCGTCGTCGCCTCGAAGGAGAGGATCTCGATCGTGTCCTTCGGGCCCGTCGCGCCGAGACGCTGCCCGTCGAGGAAGGCACCTCGGCCCCGCTCGGCCGTCCACTCCTCGCCGGAGCCGAAGTCGTAGACGTACCCGAAAACGACGTCGCCCATCGCCGGCCCCTCCGCGAGGGCGAGCGAGAAGGAGAAGAACGGGATCCCGCGCTTGGCGTTGACGGAGCCGTCGATCGGGTCGACGACGACGTGCCTCGGGCCTCCCGCCCCGAACGCGCGCGTGCCCAGCTCCTCGGACACGAGCACGAAGTCCTCCCCGGTCGCGGCGAGCCGCTCGACCACCGCCTCCTCGGCCGCGTGGTCGATCGCGGTCGTGTCGTCGCCCCCCTGCCCGCGCCGCAGCACCGGCTCCCGCTCCGCTCGGGTGGGAAGGCGCCCGAGCACGTGGCGGATGTCCTCCACGGACAGGCGGCAGGTCTCGAGCCAGTCGCTCATAGGCCAACGCCCGTTGGCGTATGAGCGGGGAGGGGCGTCGGAAACCCATAGGCAGTGCGCCCAAGGAGGGGGCTCGTGGGGGAACCATGGGTTCCCCCACGCTGAAAGCGGGAGGTTCCCCACGCTGTCAGGAAGGAGGGGGCTCGCGGGGGGACCTTGGGTACCTCCGCGAACCCGAGCTGAAAGCGAGGGTTCGTCACGGCGTCACCGGATGGAAGAGCAGCCCCGAGAGCGGCTTGGGGAAGAAGTAGGTGCTCTTCGGCGGCATGCGCTCCCCGCGGCGGGCAACCTCGAAGACGGACCCGACCCGTGGCTCTCTGAGGATGAAGGCCGCGTCCGCCTCGCCGCGGTCGACGGTCGCGACGACGTCCGCCGCATGCGGTGTGTAGCCGATCCCGCGCAAGCCGTGACGATCGACGAGCTCGACGTCGAGCTCGCCCTCCTGCCCGCGGATGAGCTCGACGCTCCCTCTCCGGTAGGCCACCGCTGCGGAGCGGTCGAACGGCTCGGCCGCGAGCCGTTCGAGGGCCTCCTCGAGGCTCGCGCACGCCTCCCCCTCGCGGAGGTCGGCCAGGTCCGGCCGCCCCGTGAAGACGCGGTGCGTCGGGAACACGCGCAGGCCGGGATCGTCGATGGAGACGACGAGCGCCATGATGCGCGCGACCGAGTCCCGCTCCCTGCCGAGCTCGACCGTGCCCTCGTAGCGGTGGTGCCCGTCTGCGATCAGGAGGGCACTTCGGTGGAGCGGCTCGAGGTCGAGCCCCGGCAGCCGCCAGAGGCGCGAGCCGTCCGTGCGCAGGTCGGGCTCGGCCGCGGGCCTGCTCACGCCAAGCGGGCCCTCGGCGAGGAGGAAGATCGGCTCGGGCTGGACGGCCGTCGCCTTCAGGAGGCGGAGCCGCTCGTCGCGGATCCGGGGATGCGTCCGCTCGTGCGGCAGCACACGGCCGGCCTCGTACGGCTCGGCGAGGACCGACACGATCACGCCGTGGCGCTCGCGCGCGACGCCGTCCGGGCCGACGAAGGCCTCGACCAGCAGCCAGGCGGCGGTCTCGTCCTCGTGCACGAGGATGCCGTCCGCGAGCCAGCTCCGGTACAGGTCGCCCGCCTCCTCCACCGACTCGGGCAGCGTGACGTGCACGACGTTGTACGGGCTTCGCGTGTACAGGAGTGCGCGCTCCTCCTCGTTGATGGAGTCGTACGGGGGAGCCACGAGGTCGGCCAGCGGGCCGGCCGCGCCGGAGTAGCAGACGGCGCGGAACGGCTGTGTGTCGGCCATTCGCCCGAGCGTACCAACGCCGTAGACACCCGACCGTAGACTCCCGGCGTGACCACGATCGCCGAGCTCGCAGAGGACAGGACGGTCGAGGGCGTGTACGCGGTCACGCGGAAGGAGCGCCGCCGCACCCGGGCGGGCGCGCCCTACCTGGCGCTCGAGCTCTCGGACGCAAGCGGGCGGATCGAGGCTCGCGTCTGGAGCGACGTCGAGCTGCTCGACACGCGGTTCGCCGAGGGCGACGCGGTCCGGGTGCTCGGTCGGGTCGAGCGTTTCGGCGGGAAGCTGCAGGTCCAGGTGCGCGACCTGGCGACGGCGGAGGACGCCGACGCGGCGACGCTGACGCCCTCTCTCCGCCGGGACGCGGACGAGCTCGACGGGTTCCTGGAGTTCCTCGCCGCGGAGATCGCGCACCCGGGGCTGGCGGGAGTCGTGGGCTCCTTCGTGAGGGACGCCGACCTCCGCGCCGCGCTCCGCGCCCTCCCGGCGGCGGGTGCGGACGGCCACCACGGCTACGCGGGCGGCCTCCTCGAGCACACGGTCGGCGTGACCACGCTCTGCCGCGAGACGTGCCAGCTCCACCCGCGCCTGCGCGGGGACCTCCTGCTCGCGGCGGCCCTGCTCCACGACGTCGGCCGGATACGGGAGCTGACGCGCGGGCCGACCTTCCGCCAGACGGAGGAGGGGCGCCTGCTCGGCCACGTCCACCTCGGCCTCCGCATGATCGAGGAGCGCTCCCGCGACCTCGATCCCGCCGTCCTCGCGGAGCTCCTCCACGCGATCGCCTGCCACCACGACCGGCCGGCCGCGCGGACCGCCGAGGCGGCAGTCCTCTACCACGCGAACCAGCTGGACGCCCAGGCCGCCACGCGCCCCGTGGGCGACGACTGATGCGGTGCGCAAGACCGGAATCCGCTCACGCAGATTCCGGTCGCGAAATCCCTGAAGGCGGCAGCTTGGCGGCCGCAGCGCTCCCTCTGACTCACTGATGGCAGCCGCGCTCGCGCTCGCCGGCGCCCTCTCCTGGGGAATCGGCGACTTCTTCGGAGGGCTCGCGGCGAGACGCCTCGCCGTGCTCACGGTGCTCGTGGTCTCCCAGGCGATCGGGCTTCTCGGCGTCCTCCTCTGGGCCGTCCTGCAGGGCGACTCGTTCCCGGGGGTCATCGAGCTCCTCCCCGCGGTCGGGGCCGGGATCGCCGGCCTGGTCGGGCTGGCAGCTCTCTACCGGGGGCTGGCGATCGGAGCGATGGGCATCGTGGCTCCGATCTCGGCGGCCTCCCCGGTGGTCCCTCTCACCGTGGACGCGGCCCGCGGCGTCTACCCCAGCGGACTCCAGTGGCTCGGGATCGCCCTCGTCCTCGCCGGGATCACGGCCCTCTCGTGGGAGCCGGGCTCGGACACCTCGCGCTTCGCGGCCGGCGCCGGTCTCGCGGTCGTCGCCGCGCTCGGGTTCGGAAGCTTCATCGTGGGGATCGACGCCGCCGCCGACGAGAGCGCCTCCTGGGCGATCGTCTTCTCCCGTTCGGCCTCGGTCGGCCTCGCGCTCGCGGCGGCGCTCCTGACGGCCAGGTCGCTTCGACCTCCTGCGAGCCTCCTGCCCATGCTCGTCGCAGTCGGCCTCTTCGACACCGGGGCGAACGTGCTCGTCGCGCTCGCGACCACGCACGGCGCGGCCGGCATCGTCGCCGTGCTGAGCGCCCTGTACCCGGTCGCCACGATCGCGCTCGCCCGTGTCGTCCTCGGCGAGCGGCTCAGCGCCGCCCGCCGTGGCGGGGGCGCCTCCGCGCTCGCGGGAGCGGCTCTCGTCGCCGTCGGCTGATCACTGCCACTCCTCGCAACGAATCGACAGCTTCGTGCCGGACATGTGTCAGCCCAGGTCGGAGGCCCATCACGAACGCCAAGTGCATCTACGGTCGATCGCGTGGCGCGGAGGGGTTGCGATCCCAGGGCGGGATGACTGTCTGAGAAGCAGTCGACTGGCGAGAGTCGGTACCGGTTCGATCCCGGCGCCCTCCGTCACGAATCGCTCCTCTTGACGTCGCCCGGCCGCGGTCGGGACACGTGGACGTCGGCGCGCGACTGCAGCTTCCATTTGAAGCCGCCGCGCGCAATTCTTCGGACATGCCCGACCTTCCGACCGGCACGGTCACTTTTCTCTTTACCGACATCGAGGGTTCGACGCGCCTGCTCCACGAGCTCGGCGACCGCTACGCAGAGGTTCTGACCGAGCACGGGCGGCTCGTGCGCGACGCGTGCGACCAGTACGGCGGCCGCGTCGTCGACACGCAGGGCGACAGCTTCTTCGTCGCGTTCGGCGACGCTCGTGATGCCGTCACCGCCGCCGCCGAGGTTCAGAAGGCGCTCGCCGAGCACGGCTGGCCGGACGGCGTCGCGGTACGCGTCCGCATGGGCATCCACACCGGCGAGCCGTTGGTCGTGGACACGCACTACGTCGGCATCGACGTCCATCGCGCGGCGCGCATCGGCGCCGCCGCGCACGGCGGTCAGGTCCTCGTCTCGGACCGCACTCGCGAGCTGGTCGCGAACGGCGCTGCGACGCCGACGCTGCGCGACCTCGGCGGCCATCGCCTCAAGGATCTGCCCGAGGCGGAGCGGCTGTTCCAGCTCGTGGTCGAGGGGCTTCCGAGCAGCTTCCCGCCGCCGCGCGTGCAGGAGGACGCGGTCAAGTCGGCAGGGCTTCCCGACTACTCCGCTCCCCCGGCCGACGTCCCCTGCCCCTACAAGGGCCTGGAGCCGTTCCAGCCGGAGGACGCAGAGCTCTTCTTCGGGCGGGAGGAGCTCGTCGACGAGCTCGTCGCGAGGCTCGAGGAGGCACCCTTCCTCGCCGTCGTCGGTCCCTCGGGCAGCGGCAAGTCGTCGCTCGTGGGCGCGGGCGTCGTGCCCGAGCTCGAGCGCCGCGACGAGTCGCTGACAGCGGAGATCTTCGCCCCCGGAGCGCATCCCCTCGCCGAGCTCGCGCGAGCCGGCGAGGCGCGCGTGCTGGTCGTCGACCAGTTCGAGGAGGTGTTCACGCTCTGCCGCGACGACGAGGAGCGGCACGCGTTCATCGAGGCGCTGCTCGACGCGGCCGAGCGCGGCGTGCGCGTCATCTTCGCGCTGCGCGCCGACTTCTACGGCCACTGCGCCGCCTACCCGCGCCTCGCCTCGGCGCTTGAGCAGCAGCAGGCGCTCGTCGGCCCGATGA
>Ga0209640_10001748_pt1 | contig 18667 bp, 23 predicted proteins | sample RifCSP10_1_FD_184018 | JGI IMG/M metagenome (GOLD analysis project Ga0209640, IMG submission 184018) | Soil microbial communities from Rifle, Colorado - Rifle CSP2_sed 10_1 (SPAdes) (version 2) | ecosystem: Environmental > Terrestrial > Deep subsurface > Rock core/Sediment | place: Rifle... | reverse complement strand
ACTCGTCGCTCATGCATCACGATACACATCGCTCCTCGTTCCTTGCCGGATCGAAAATCCGCCACGGCCGCGCCCACGCCACCCGTGCAGATTTGCCCTAGGTGGCGCCTGCAGCGGCGCTTTGGCTAATGCCGGTGATTCTGCCGTCCGCAAGCCGCGCCTGGCAAACCCCGTTCGACGCAGGAACGGCACGTTGCGGCGCAATCTGGAATGACGGAAAGTGTCGGGATGCGGGACCTGCAGGAACTGAAGGAGCGCATGCGCGTTTTCGTCGCCGAGCGCGACTGGGACCAGTTCCACAGCCCGAAGAATCTCGCGATGGCGCTTTCGGTCGAGGCCTCGGAACTGGTCGAACTGTTCCAGTGGCTGACGGAGGAGCAGAGCGCCGCGCCGGACGAGAAGCTGCGTCGCCGAGTCGCGGAGGAACTCGCAGACGTGCTCTGGTTCCTGGTGCGCATTGCCGACCGCCTCGACATCGACCTGCTCGCGGCCGCGGAATCGAAGTTCGCCAGGAACGCGGCAAAATATCCGGCCGGGCGCGTGCGCGGCCAGTCACGCAAGTACGACGAATACTGAGCGCGGCGCGGCGGCCGTTCAGGCCGCGGCGGGGACGGGAGACTCGGGCGCGGGCGGTGTGGCGGGCTCGGCTGGCTCCGCGGGCTTCGGCAGCTCGCGGTCGAGGAACCAGTGCGTCACTCCCTGTTCCTTCGGCCCGACGTAGTGGAACCAGCGGTGTTCGATCCGATCCGTGGAGATGAAGCGGATTTCGCCTTGGTGCACGTGTCCGTCCCGGTCCGGATCGAAGCCCGTGCCGCCGTCGAACTCGAGCTGCACGAGGTCGGCGGTCGAATCCCTGCCGAGCCGCCAGGCCGGCTGGTTGCCGGCGCCGCAGTAATGCGTCGCACGGAAATCCCCGGCGGCCAGGTAATAAACGGTGACCATCTCGAAACTCTGGCCGGGGTTCTGGTATTCGATGACCGCCTTGCCGCCGCTGACCACCTCGTAGCGCACCGTGACCGGCGGACCGGAGAGCGGGTCTTCCATGCGGCCGTTCCAGGTGCCGGCCAGCGACTGGATGCGGTCATAAGTCGCTTTCGGGTCGGGGCGTTCCGCAGCGATCGCGGCCGTCGCCAGCAGCCCGGCGGCGAGCGCGGTCGCGATGGACAGGAATGTGCGCGGGTACTTGGGCATGACCGGCTCCTTGATGCACCATGATAGCGGCAGTCATCGGAGCAGTGCAGGCATGACGACGAGGAAACGGCGGTCGGCAAAAGACGCGGCGAGGCTGCGGCGCCTGTACATCGATTGCCGCTTCGGCCAGTTGCACCTGACCACGGCCTATCCGGCGAGCGGCGGCTTTGACGAGGCCGCGCCGCTCGTGTTCCTGCACGGCGAAACCGGCAGCGGCGCGGACTTCAATCACTGCGCGGCGCTCCTGGGCTGCGATCGCTCGGTGTACGCGCCCGACCTGCCCGGCAGCGGCGCGTCCGACACGCCACTGGGCCGCGTGACGGTCGGCGGGCTCGCGGCTGCGGTCGGCGACCTCATCGACCAGTTACGTCTGCGCGAGGTGGACGTGTTCGGCTGCGGGCGCGGCGCGCAGGTCGCGTTCGAACTCGCGGCGGCGCGGCCCCAGGACGTGCGCCGGCTGATCGTCGCCGGCCAGCAGCCGGCGGCGGCGACGTCGAAACCCCTGCTGCAGCTCGGCGCCGATCCTGCCCGCGTGCTCGCCGAGCCGCCCGAATCGGTCGTGGCGGTAATCCGCGAATTCCTCGACGGAGACTAGCCGGCCGCCGCCGCCCGCGGCCGCCCGGCCATGGCGACCGCCACGAGCACCGCGACGAGCAGCGGCAGCGTCGCCAGGTTGAGCAGCTTCCAGCCGATGGTCGCGAGCGCGAGACCCGCCAGCAGCGACGCCGTCGCCTGTGCCCCGAACACGAGGAAGTCGTTCAGCGTCTGTGCCTGCATCCGTTCGTGCGGCCGGTAGGTCGTCGTCAGCAGCGTGGTCGCCGCGATGAACATGAGGTTCCAGCCGACGCCGAGGAGCAAGAGCGCGGAGCCGTAGTGCAGCACGGCATGACCCGCGAACGCGGCGATCGTGATGCAGGCGATCATCAGCACGCTGCCCGCGGCGATGACCGCGCGGTCGCCGAACCTCGCGATGATCCAGCCGCTCGCAAGCGACGGCAGGTACATCGCGAGCAGGTGAACCTGGATCACGCGCGCGGTCGCGAACTCGCCGTGGCCGTCCATCACGTGCATGCTGATCGGCGTCGCGGTCATGATGAAACTCATCACCGCGTAGGAGGCGAGGGCCGCGAGCACGGCGACCCGGAACACCGGCTGCGCGGCGATCTCCGAGAGCCGGCGCGGCGGCCGCGTATCGGCGGCATCCGGCGCCGCGGATTCCGCGATGCGCGAGAGCAGGAGCGCGGCGGCGAGGTACAGGCCGGTACCCGCGAAAAAGGAACCCGCATAATGCGCCTGCGCGACGACGTCCGCGGCGCGCACCGCGATTTCCGGCCCGAGCCAGGCGGCCACGAGCGCGCCGCTCATCACGATGGCGATTGCGCGGCTCGCGCGCGCGGGTTCGACATATTCGATCGCGGCGAAGCGATACTGCATCACCACGGCGTTGTTGGCGCCGAGCAGCAGCGCCGCCGCGCAGAACCACCAGAACTGGCCGGCCGCGATGGCGAGTCCTGCGACGACACAGCCGGCCGCGGCCTGCAGGGCGCTGCCGACGAACAGGGCGCGCCGTCCGAAGCGCCGGGTCAGGCGGCCGGCCGGCAGCACGCTGGCGGCGAGGCCCAGGATCAGCACCGAGACCGGCAGCGTCGCCAGCGAGGGTGAGGGCGCCAGTTCGGCGCCGATGATGCCCCCGAGCAACACGAACAGGAAACTGCCGGACATGCAGAGGGCCTGGGTCGCCGACAGCATCCAGACCGCTTGCATGGCCGTCATCGTACACAAGGCCTTGCCGGGGCACCCCGGGTCGTGACGCGGTTCACGGTCCGGCCGGGGCAGGCTCCCGGATACTGCGAACTGGCGGAAGAATGCCCTGCGACATAATCGGCAGGAATTCAATCATGTGGCGCCGAAATCACGGTCTGGGATAATGATCCGCAGGCCGGGGATCCGAGGACCGATGGACAAGCGCGACCGGGACAATGACAGCGACGACGGCATCGTGGCCGAGGACGTCACGCAGCTCGTCGAGCACATCGAATTGACGGGTCCGCAGCGTCTGCCCGATGCGCCCGATTGGGAGATGGCGACTCCGGCCGCCGATCTCGACGACGCGCCGATCATGCTCGACGAGGTCGACGCCACCGCGGATCCCGGCAGCGCCGGCGCTCCCGAGGACAACGAGTATTTCACCGAGACCCAGTTCGACCTCGGACGCCACCTGCCCGACGGCGAACGCCTTCCGGATGCGGCCTCCGCGCTCGCTGCCGAGCGAGCGCGCTGGCAGAAGCGTGTCGAGAGCCTGCTGATGAGCCTCGCGGAACGCGACCAGCTGCTGGCCGAACGCGAACGTCAGATCGAGGAACTCTCCGCGCGGCTCGCGACCAGGACGCTCGAGCGCGAAGGCATCGCGCTCGAACTGCGCGATGCGCGCCGCGACGCCGGCCTGCCGGAAGGCGACGTCTCGATGCCGGACATCGCCACGCCGGCGGCCGGGCTCGCCGCGAGCGCCGCGGCGCAACCGGCGGCAACCGACAATACCGCCGAACTTCCGCAGCTTGAACTGCCGCGCGTGTTGCCAGCGGCCGCGCCGGAGGCCAGCCCGGGCATGCGCCGCTACCTGATCGGCATCGACCTGGTCGGCTGCGTGCACGAAGTGACGCGCCATCGCGTCAACATCGGCCGTACCCAGGACAACGATCTGCGCATCCTGGACCCGACCGTCAGCCGCTTGCATGCGATGCTGACGGTGCGCAATGGCGAGGCAATGGTAGTTGATGCGAACAGCACGAACGGCGTGTTCGTGAACGGCATCCAGGTGCGTTACGCGAGGCTCGAGGACGGGGATCAGCTGACTTTCGGCACGGTGCGTTTCCGCTACCGGGTCGGCACCGGCGCGTCGGACGGAGTCTACGCCGCGGCCTGAGCCGCGATTCTGGCGATCGGCCGCAGCGCGATCAGCGCGACCAGGCACAACACCAGCAGCACGATGGTGAGCGGCACCGGCGAATGTCCGGTGAGCGCGGCGACCGTCTGCGTCGCCACGGCCGCGGTCACGAGCTGGAGGAATCCCAGCAGTCCCGAAGCCGCGCCGGCGATCGCCGGATCGCGCGAGATGGCGCCGATGGTGGAGGAGGGCGCGGCGATCGCATTGGCGAAGCCGAGCAACATGCCGGGCACGAACAGCGTGAGCGGATGCCAGATGCCGGCCAGCGCGAATGCCGCCATCGCGACGGTGCCGATGAACGCGATGATCGCGCCGCTTCGCATCATGCGCAGGCCGCCGACCCGGTTGGTGACGCGCGCCGCGACGATGAATCCGATGAACGAGGCGAGCGCGGGGAAGAACAGCAGCAAGCCGAACCTTGCCGGCGACACGCCCAGCACGTCGATCGCGACATAGGGCGCGCCGGTCACGAACGTGTAGATCATGCTGACCATGCACGAGCCGAATACCAGGAACGCAAGGTATTCGCGCGAGGCGAGCAGGCGCCGGTAATTCGCCCAGAAGCGCAGCGACGGGCCGGCCGACGGGTCGGCGGGGCGCGTTTCGCGCAGGTTGTTCGCGGCGAACCACAGCACGGCGGCGCCGAGCGCGGCGGACAGCGCGAACACCGCGCGCCAGTTGAACCATTCGATCGCGAGTCCGCCGAGCGTCGGCGCCAGCATCGGCGCGACCAGGATCGCGGTCGCCGTGGCGGCCAGCGCGCTCGCGGCCCGCGCCGGCCCGAAGTGGTCGAGGATGGTGGCGCGCATTACCGACATCGCGGCGCCGCCGCCGAAGGCCTGCAGCACGCGCGCGACCACCAGCAGCTCGAGCGACGGGGCGGCGATGCCCGCGAGGCTGCCCGCGACGAAGAGCCCGAGCGACGCGAGCACGACCGGCCGGCGCCCGAAGCGGTCCGACAGGGGTGCGATGGCCAGGTTGCCGAGCGCGATCGCCAGGATCGACAGGCTGATCAGCAGCTGGGCGGCGGCCGCGGGCACCCGCATCGCGTCCGCGATCGCCGGCAGGGCCGGCAGCAGCACGTGCAGCCCGAAGGTGCCGATCGAGCCGATGATCGCGGAGCCGGCGATCAGGCGGCGGGAAGCGTCGCGTTTCTGCAAGCAGGATTCCGTTCGTTGCCGGCATCTTGCGGCCGCACCCCGCGGCCCGCAACCGGCTGCGTCACGGAACGGCTTGACAAACGATTAAACATTTATTTAAATATTGAATCATGAACCGCGACCGCGCCGTCACCTCGCTCGCCGCGCTGGCCCAGGCCACGCGCCTCGAGGCCTTCCGCCAGCTGGTGCAGTCCGGCCCCGCCGGCCTCGCGGCCGGCGAGCTGGCGGAACGCCTCGGCATCTCGCCGCCGGCGCTGTCGTTCCACCTGCGCGGCCTCGCGCAGGCGGGCCTGGTGCGCTCGCGGCAGCAGGGCCGGTTCGTGTACTACTCGGCGGCCTTCGACGCGATGCAGTCGCTGGTCGAGTTCCTCACCGAAAACTGCTGCGGCGGCGCGGCCTGCGCGCCCGCGCGGACGCCTGTCCGGAAAACCACGCCCAGGAGAATTGCATGAAACGCTTCCATGTCCACGTCGCCGTCCGGGATCTCGAGGGCAGCAAGGTTTTCTATTCGCGCCTGTTCGGCGCGGAACCCGCGGTCGTCAAGCACGACTACGCCAAGTGGATGATCGAGGACCCGCGGATCAATTTCGCGATCTCGACCGGCCGCGACCGCGCCGGCATCGAGCACCTCGGCCTGCAGGCCGACTCCGCGGAAGAGCTCGCCGAGATCCGCGAGCGGCTGGTGGCGGCGGATGCCGCCATCGAGGACGAGCCCGGCGCGAACTGCTGCTACGCGCACTCCGACAAGCACTGGACCGTGGACCCGCAGGGCATTCCCTGGGAGTCGTTCCACACGCTGGGCGCAGTCGCGCACTACGGCGACGACCACGGCCCGGCCGCGCACAAGGCCGAGAGCGCCTGCGGCACCGGCGGCTGCTGCGCGCGCTGACGTCCGCCGCCATGCCGCAGCCGCAGCCGCAGGCGTCGAAGCGCGTCTACAACGTCCTCTTCCTGTGCACCGGCAACTCGGCGCGGAGCATCCTCGCCGAGTCGCTGCTGAACCTCTGGGGCAAGGGCCGGTTCCGGGCTTACAGCGCGGGTAGCTTCCCTACCGGGCGCGTCAACCCGCTCGCGCTGGAATTGCTCGCGCACATGAAGATTCCGGCCGACGGTGCGCGCAGCAAGAGCTGGGACGAGTTCGCGGCGCCGGGCGGCGTGCCGTTCGACTTTGTCGTCACCGTCTGCGACAAGGCAGCCGGCGAAGTCTGCCCGATCTGGCCGGGCCAGCCGATCACCGCGCACTGGGGAGTCGAGGATCCCGCCGCGGCGACCGGCACGGACGCGCAGAAGATGCTCGCCTTCCGCGATGCCTTCCGCGCGCTCGAGCACCGCATCCGGATCTTCGTGGAACTGCCGCTCGCCTCGCTCGACCGGCTGCGGATCAAGAGCGAGCTCGATCGCATCGGCACCCAGCGGCCGGCGGCGGACGATGCAGACCGCACCGGCTGAACTCGGCTTCTTCGAGCGCTGGCTGACGCTCTGGGTGCTGGCCTGCATCGGGGCCGGCATCGGCCTCGGCCAGCTCGCGCCCGGCGCGGCCGCCGCCATCGCCGGATTCGAGTTCGCGCGGGTCAACCTCGCGGTCGGCCTGCTGATCTGGGCGATGATCGTGCCGATGCTGATGAAGGTGGACTTCGGCAGCCTGCACGAAGTGCGCCGCCACGGCCGCGGCATCGGCGTGACGCTCGCCGTCAATTGGGCGATCAAGCCCTTCTCGATGGCGCTGCTCGGCTTCATCTTCATCCGCCACCTGTTCGCGGACTGGCTGCCGGCGGGGCAGCACGACAGCTACATTGCCGGCCTGATCCTGCTGGCCGCCGCGCCCTGCACCGCGATGGTGTTCGTCTGGAGCAATCTGGCGAAAGGCGAGCCGAACTTCACGCTGACGCAGGTCGCGCTCAACGATTTCATCATGGTGTTCGCATTCGCGCCGATCGTGGCGCTCCTGCTCGGCGTCGCTTCGATCCGCGTGCCCTGGGAAACGCTGCTGCTGTCGGTCGCGCTCTACATCGTCGTGCCGCTCGCGATCGCGCAGGTCTGGCGCCGGCGCCTGCTGCATCGCGGCGACGCCGCATTCGACGCGGCGATCCGGGGCCTCGCGCCCTGGTCCATCGCCGCGCTGCTCGCGACCATCGTGCTGCTGTTCGCCTTCCAGGGCGACCGGATCCTGGCGCAGCCGCTCGTAATCGCGCTGCTCGCGGTGCCGATCCTGATCCAGGTCGTGCTGAACTCCTCCGTCGCCTACCTGCTGAACCGGCGCCTTGGCGTCGCGCATTGCGTGGCGGGGCCGTCGGCGCTGATCGGCGCCTCCAACTTCTTCGAACTGGCGGTCGCGGTCGCGATCAGCCTGTTCGGCCTCGACTCGGGTGCCGCGCTCGCAACCGTGGTCGGCGTGCTGATCGAAGTGCCGCTGATGCTTGCGGTCGTGCGCGCGGTCAACGCGTCGAAACGCTGGTATGAGGCGGGTTTGGCGCCGCCGGATGCCCGTATCGGGTAGCTGATAGAATCGTCCAGGCCGGCACGTCCGGCCCAACGATGCTGGCCTATTTCCTGATCCTGATGGCGTTGATCCTCGTGAACGGCCTGTTCGCGATGGCCGAGCTCGCCGTTTTTTCGTCGCGTGCTACGCGCCTGCGGCAGCTCGCGCAGGGCGGCAGTGGCGGCGCCCGGGCGGCGCTGCGGCTCCTCGACGACCCGACGCGCTTCCTGTCCACGGTGCAGATCGGCATCACGCTGATCGGCGTGCTGGCGGGCCTGTACAGCGGCTTGCATTTCGCCGCGCCGCTGGCTGCGTGGCTGGCCGGATTCGAACTGCTGGTCCCGGTCGCGGAGTACCTGGAAACGGCCGCCTATGGCATCGTCGTCGTCGCGGTCACCTTCCTGTCGCTGGTGATCGGCGAGCTGGTGCCGAAGCGCTTTGCGCTCGCGCACGCCGAGGCGATCGCCTCCGCGCTGGCGCGCCCGATGCAGCTGGTGGCATTGCTGTTCTCGCCGCTGGTCTGGGTGCTGCAGGGCGCCACCGAACTGGTCGCGTGGCTGCTCGGCCTGCGCAAGACGACGACCCGCGCCGTCAGCGAGGAAGAAATCCGCTCGATGATCGCCGAGGCGACGCAGACCGGCGTCTTTCAGGTGGCCGAGCACCAGATGATCGAGGGCGTGCTGCGCCTGCCGGATCGCACCGTCCGCACCATCATGATTCCGCGCGGCGACGTCGTCTGGCTCGACGCCGGCGACAGCCGCGAGACCGTCTGGAACGCGGTGCGCACCAGCGGGCACTCGCGCTATCCGGTCTGCCGCGGCCAGCTCGATGAACTGCTCGGCATCGTACTGACCGGCGAACTGGCCGAATGGCTGGGCGACACCGCGTCGGGGGAACTGGCGACGCGCGTGCGCTCGCCGCTGGTCGTGCACGAATCCACTCGCATCCTGCGCCTGCTCGAGTTGTTCCGCGAATCGAAGATGCATTTCGCGGTGGTCGTGGACGAGCACGGCTCGATCGAGGGCATCGTGACGCCCGTCGATATCCTGACCGCGATCACCGGGGAGCTGCCGGAGTCCGCCGGCGAGGAAGCGCCGGAGGCGGTGGTGCGCGACGACCGGTCGTGGCTGATGGACGGACGCATGCCGATCGACGACGTCGAGCGCCTGCTGGCCGCGGGCAACATGCGCTCGGGCGACGACTACACGACGCTCGCCGGCTTCGTGCTGGCGCAGCTCGGGCATCTTCCGGCGACCGGAGAAAGTTTCCGCTGGCGCGGCCTGCGCTTCGAGGTCGTGGACATGGACGGCCGCCGCATCGACAAGCTGCTGGTCCACCGCCAGGCGACCGCCTGAGATGACGCGCTACCAGCCGCGCAGCGCCCCCCGCCACGAGACGCGCAACATTCGCGGGTTCGACCATCACCTGATCCGCTGGGGTCCGGACTCGGACGATCCGGTGCTGGTGCTGCACGGCTACGCGGACTGCGCCGCGAGTTTCCAGTTCGTCGCCGACGAGCTTTCGCCAAGGCTGCCGCTGGTCGCGATCGACTGGCGCGGCTTCGGCGGCAGCGCGCGTAATCCGGGCGGCTACTGGTTCCCGGATTACTACGCGGACCTCGAGCAATTCATCGACCTCCTGTGCCCCTTGAGGCCCGCGCGGCTCGTCGGCCACAGCATGGGCGCGAATGTCGCGATGACCTATGCGGGCGTGCGGCCGGCGCGCGTGCGCCGCGTCGTCAACCTGGAAGGCTTCGGCCTGCCGCGCACCGAGCCCTCGCAGGCGCCGGACCGGATCGGGAAATGGCTGGACCAACTGCGCGAGGCGGCGGAGTTCGCCGATTACGCGGACACCGCCGAATTTGCTTCGCGCATCATGAAGCGCAATCCGCGGCTCACGCCGGAGCGGGCGGCGTTCGTGGCGGAATGCTGGTGTGCGCCGAAGGAGGGCGGCGGGGTGCGGCTGCTGACCGATCCCGCGCACCGGCTCGTGAATCCCTATCTTTATCGCCGCGAGGAGATGGAAGCCTGCTGGCGGCGCATCGAGGCGCCCGTGCTGCTCGTCGTCGGCGCGCAGTCGGAGCTGGTCGGTCGGCTCGGCGGCGAGGGCGGTGTTGCGATGTTCCGCCCGCTGGTGCGCGAGCTCTCGATCGAGCATGTGGCCGGCGCCGGCCACATGCTGCATCATGAGGAACCGCGCGCGATCGCGCGGCTCATCGAATCGTTCGTCGGGGATAGTTGATGCAGGCGACGGCGCCATGGCCACGCACGCTTTTCTGGATCACGCTGATGATCCTGCCTGCGGCCGCGCTGTCGGGCATCCGGCCCTACGACCGGCTGACCTGGTACCTCGAGATCTTCCCGGTCGCGATCGCGCTGCCGGTGCTGTACCTGACGGCAAGGCGCTATCCGCTGACGCCGATGCTGTACTGGCTGATCGGATTCCACTGCCTGGTGCTGATCCTCGGCGCGCACTACACCTATGCACGCGTGCCGGTCGGCTTCTGGGTGCAGGATCTGTTCGATTTCTCGCGCAACCATTACGACCGCTTCGGCCACTTCATGCAGGGCTTCGTGCCCGCCATCGCCGTGCGCGAGATCCTGAAGCGCTCGTCGCCGGTCACCGACGGAGGCTGGCTCGGTTTCATCACGGTGATGATCTGCCTGGCAGTCAGCGCGACTTACGAAATGCTGGAGTGGTGGGTCGCAGTCGCGGCCGGCGTTGCGGCGGATCAGTTCCTCGCAACCCAGGGCGACGTCTGGGACACGCAATGGGACATGTTCCTCGCCGCCTGTGGCGCGATTGTCGCCGTGCTGACGCTCTCGCGCCTTCACGACCGCGCGCTCGCGAAGGCAGGCGTCCCGTGAGGGGACGCCTGCGCGCCTGGCTGCGCCGCACGATCACCTACCGCTGGGCGCGGCGCCTGGTGGTCGCGATGATCGGCGGCACCATCCTGCTGATCGGTATCGCGATGGTGGTCCTGCCCGGACCTGCGATCATCGTGGTGCCGCTCGGGCTCGGCGTGCTCGGCCTCGAGTTTGCCTTTGCGCGGCATTGGCTGCGCAAGCTCCGTGCGACCGCGACGGACGTCGTGAATCGCGTGCGCGGCCGGCCGCGGCGGGCACGCGGAAAAGCGGTGCCGCCGCAACCGGCGCCGCCGCCGGACACGGAGCAGGGGCCGTGAGCGAACTGCCTGCTGGCTGGCCCTGGGGCGGCCGCGTGGACGATGCGGACGGCGCGTCGGCGCGGCGCTGGCACCAGGTCGTGCGTCCGCGTGGCGCGGTCGCCGCGGCCGTCGCACTGCAGGGCTTCGCCTGCGACGCCGGCGTCGTGCGCAATCACGGCCGCCCCGGCGCGGCGGCGGGGCCGGCGGCGCTGCGGCGCGCGCTCTCGGATTTCGCCGCGCACGACATCGGCGTGGTGGACGATCTCGGGGATGTCGCCTGCGACGGCGATGCGCTCGAGGCGGCGCAGGAGAACTACGCGGCTGCCGCCGCATCGGCGCTCTCCGGCGGCAGCCTCGTGATCGGGCTCGGCGGCGGCCATGAAATCGCCTGGGCGAGTTATCTTGCGCTCAATCACCTGCTTGAGTATTCCGGTAGTCGCGATCCCATCGGCGTGATCAACTTCGACGCGCACTTTGATCTCCGCGGCGACCTGCGCGCGACCTCCGGCACGCCGTTCCGCCAGATCCTGGATCACGGCCGCTCGCGCGGCCGCGACGTGGGTTACCACTGCCTCGGCATCAGCCGGCATTCGAACACGGCGGCGCTGTTCGAGCGCGCGCAGGAATTCGGGGTCGGCTGGGTCGAGGATCTCGACCTGCGCACGGATCGCTTCGAGGCGATCGGGCGCGAGCTGCAGGCCTTTCTCACGCGCTATCCGCGCATCTACTTGACGCTTTGCCTCGACGTGCTGCCGGGCTCGATCGCGCCGGGCGTCAGCGCGCCGGCGGCGCTCGGCGTGGACGTTGCGCTCGTGGACCGGCTGGTCGAAGTGGTCGTGGCGAGCGGACAGGTGGCGATCGCGGACGTGGCGGAACTCAATCCGCGCTTCGACCAGGACGATTGCACGGCGCGCATCGCCGCGCGCTTCGTCGCGCACATGGCGACCGCTGTCCGGCGCTAGCCGGGACGGGGCGATTCAGGTCGCGAAGAGATGCCCGGCGACGTCGCGGAATGCCTTGAATTCCAGCGCATTGCCGCTGGGATCCGTCAGGAACATCGTCGCCTGTTCGCCTGGCTCGCCGCGAAACCGCACGTGCGGCTCGATGACGAAACGCTGGCCCGAAGCCTTCAGCCGTACCGCCAGCGCTTCCCAATCCGGCATTTCCAGCACCAGGCCGAAATGCGGCACCGGCACGTCGTGGCCGTCCACCGGGTTGCTGCCGGCGCAGGCGGCGGCACTGGCGCGGGGTCGCACGACATGGCAGACGAGCTGGTGGCCGAAGAAATTGAAATCCACCCAGCGGTCCGAACTGCGGCCCTCGGGACATCCGAGCAGCCCGCCGTAGAATGCGCGCGCGCCGGGGAGGTCGCGCACCGGTATCGCGAGATGAAAGGGCGTCATGCGGCGCGCTGTGCCTCCAGCGCCTGCTTGATCAGGAACTGCAGGTACTCCTTGTGCGCGATGCTGGCAGTATCGTTGTCGCGGCTCTGCAGCATCTGCGCGATCCGCTTCAGTTCGTAGCGCACCGCGGCCTGGTTCATCGCGGATGGGCTCGCGTCATCGGCCGGTTTCGCGAGGACCAGGTCCGCCAGCCGCTTCACGTACTCCTGCTGCAGGTTCTGACGGCGGCTATTGACGGACGTTTTCGCATCCGCGGCGAATACGGCCTCGGTGAGCGCCGCCAGCATTTCATTGAGGCTGTACTCGTTTCCGTAGAGCGCGGAATCGAGCAGGCGCTTGTGCACGACCGGGTGCAGCAGATGGTCGAGCGCGGCTTTCTGCACGGCCCAGACCTGGTCATGCAACTTCGGGTCCTCGGTCTTTCCGTAGAAATAGAAAGCGCGGCGCTGGCTCTGCAGGTGGGTCGCCAGGTCGACGGGCATCGCCATCGCATCCGGCGCGAACACCTGTTGCGCCAGGATCCCCATCGCGCGGCGCTGTTGTGCGGCCGGAACCGGGGTGAATGGCCCGCCGCCGCCGGCCTGGCCGGCCAGCGCACGATCCACCTGCACGCCGCCGACGTATCGCGACAGCACGGCGGCGCTCCGGCCGGCGTCGGTCATCAGCACGCCGAAGGCATTGCTGATGCGCTGGTACGACTGCCCGGGACGGGTGAGTTTCTGCACCAGGTTTCCCTGCAGCTGCCGGATCAGCTGCAGGCGTTGTTCGGCGTAACCGATCGCGTCGCTCGACAAGTCGAAGATCATCACGCGCGGATCGATGCCGGCTCCCGGATCGCCCATGGCGTCGCCGTCGTTGCCGAAAGCGAGTGCGGGCTCGGTGGAGCGGGCCAGCAACTGCTCGAGCCGCAACGCTTCGGCGTCCGGATCCGCCAGCGCTTCGCTGTAGCCGTACTCGATCGCCCAGTCGTCGTAAGGACCGGGAACCGTGGACCAGTAATGCCCCTGGGCTTGCCCCGGCGGCGCCACATTCGTTGCCTCGTAGTCCATGACCGATGCGGAGACACCGTGCGCGCCCGTTTCGGCGCGGTCACTGACCTGCGACAGCGGGCGGAACTGGCTGGCGCGGAAATTATGGTTCAGCCCGAGCGCATGGCCAACCTCGTGCACGACCAGGGAGCGCAGCCAGTCGTCCACCACGGCGGACTCCTGGGCTGCATCGGCGCCCATCGCCATCGCCGCGGTCAGCCCGAATGCGAGCTGCTGGTAAAGCGCCCGGTGGCTGGTGTCTGCGCCCGCGAACAGCCTGCTTGTGTCGTAGATGGCTCCGACTTCCTGGTACCGCCGGATACTGGCGAACTCCAGCATGATGTCGGCGCCCAGGATCTGGCCGGTGCGCGGATTGGCGAAGCTTGGTCCGTAACCGCTGAACTGCGGGTTCGGCGACGCGGTCCAGCGCAGCACGTTGTAACGGATGTCGCCGGCATCCCAGTCGGCGTCGTCCGGCTGGATCCTCACTTCGATGGCATTGCGGAATCCAGCCTTCTCGAATGCGGTATTCCAGCCGAGCGTTGCCTCGCGGATGGCTTCCCGGCGCTCGACCGGCGTCGTGTTCTCGATCCACCAGACGATCGGCTCCACGGGTTCGGATACTGCCGCGCCCGGGTCTTTCTTGCGCAGGTGCCAGCGGTTGATCAGGTCGCGCCACGGCGTGACGGCGTCGTCGCTGGTCATGTCCTGGACGACCTGGCTGAAGTAGCCGACACGCGAATCGTCGCGCCGCGGCAGGAAATCGTTCTCCGGCACGGCAATGAAACTGTGCCGCACGGTAATGCTGATGTTGCGGTCGTCGTTGACTGCGAGCTCGGCCGCGCTGAAGGAACCGTCGAGCTTGCGGAACGGCGCCGGGTTCTCGTATACGTACTCGACCGTGACGTCCGTGTTCTCCGGATAGTTGTTGACGGCGGCGTACCGTGTCTTGTCGGCGCTGAGGTCGCCGATCGGGAATTCATCGCCCGGTTTCGCTTCCGGATCCGGCGTCGGCTTGATCTGGCGCAGTGCCTCCTTCAGGAACAGCTCGTCGGCCTTGATGTAGACATCGCCGGTTTTCTTGTCTTCCGCCTCGATCGCGGTGCTGACCAGGACCGCGCGGTTGACATTGGCGAATCGCGCGCGGTGCAGGGGATTCCGGCTGTCGAAATACAGCGAGGAGGACTCGGCGCGTATTTCAATGCGGTTGAAGTAGCGTTCGATCGAATAGATACGCGCATCCAGGTGGACGCCGCGGAAGGAGCCGGCCTCGGGCAGGGCGTCCAGCACATGCACGAAATGGATGTACTCCTTGCCGAGCTGTTCCTTCTTCAACTGCAGGTACAGCGCGCCGGTTTCCTTGTTCTGGTGCAGTCCGAACAGGCCCGGCCGGTCGATGGTGTCTTTCAGGAGCTCGGCCACGGATTTCTTCTCTTCCGCTTCGGTCTTGCCGGCGGGCCCGGCCTTGTCGGCGGCCGCGGCGGGCTCCGCCGCAGCGGCGCCTGCCATGTGCATCAGCAGCATTGCAGCCAGTATCCGGGCCAGCCAAAGCGAAAATGAGGTCATCGTATTCACTCCGTGAGGGCGGCGAGCTTCGCGTCCATCGAGATGTCCGCGCGCAGCACCTTGCTGATCGGGCAGTTGACCTTGGCTTTCGCCGCGGCCGCCTCGAACTTCGCGCGTTCCGCGCCGGGCGCGGCGACGGTCACGTCGAGGTGGACTTTCGTGACCGTGAATCCGCTCTCGAGTTTCTCGAGCGTGACGGTCGCGGTGGTGTCGATGCGATCGGGCCGGATGCCGGCCTCGCCGAGGATCAGCGACAGCGCCATCGTGAAGCAGCCGGCGTGCGAGGCGGCGAGCAGTTCCTCGGGATTGGTGCCGGGCGCGCTCTCGAAGCGCGTGCTGAACGAATACGGCGTGGCCGACAGGACCCTGCTCTCGGTCGAGATCGTGCCCTTGCCGTCCCTGATGCCGCCCTGCCAGGCGGCGGATGCCTTACGTTGCATGTGATGATTCCTTGCTCCGTCGTGACCGTCGCGTGTTCAGATAGTAATGCCAGAGCAGGCGCGCCGCGACCGACCGGAACGGCGCCCAGCGATCGCTGAATTCCTGCTGCATGCGGGCGTCGGGCCGGGCCGGGAGTCCCTTGACCTCGTGCAACGCGACCGCGAGCGCCAGGTCCCCGACCGGCCAGATATCCGGCCGGCGCAACGCCATCAGGTAATAGATATCCGCGCTCCACGGGCCGATGCCGCGCAGCGCCAGCAAGGCAGTGCGGCCGTCGGCATCCGGCGACCGCGCGATGTCGGACAACCGCAGGCTGCCGTCCAGCACGGCCTGCGCCAGGCCATGGCAGTACGAGGCTTTCTGGCGCGTGAGCCCCAGCCGGTGCAGTTTCGTGGTGCCGGTGCGCACGATGGTCTCGGGCGTCATTCCGCCGATGCGCTCGCGCACCCGCCGGTAGAGGCTGCGCGCCGCGACGATGGACACCTGCTGCTCGAGCACGATGTGGATCAGCGTCGCGAAACCGGGCCGCCGCGCCCACATCGGCGGCAGGCCGTTGCGGCCGAACAAGTCCGCCAGATCGCGGTCCCGGCGCGCGAGCGCGCGTGCCGCGGCGGCGAGCGATTCGTGCGTCAGGGCACGGGCAGGCGCGGGTGGCTGCGGCACGGGGGCGGGCGCGATCGCGGTCAGCGCGGCTTCAGCCGCACGCTGAAGTGATAGCTACTGAGTTCCATGCCCTCGCGCAGGTAGAACGCATGCGCGCGCTTTCTTTGCACGCCCGAGTCGAGGTGCAGGACGTCGCAGTCGTTCTCGGCCGCGAGCGCGCGCAGCCACTCGAGCAGCTCGCGGCCGTAGCCCCTGGAGCGCTCGGCGCCGGCCGTGACCAGGTCGTCCACGTAGAGATGCCTGCCGCAGAACAGGCTGGTCCCTAAGCGGTAGCCCGCAACCGCGACCACGCGGTCCCTGTCGCGGATACAGGCGAGGCGGAAACCGTCCGACTGCATCGACCGCACCAGCGGCAGGAATTGCTCGCGGGTGACATGCGGGCGCAGTTCCGCCATCACGTCGTAGCAGGCTGCGATCTGTGCGTCCGTGTCGGCGTGCTCCGGCATGGTTCAGTCGGCCAGGTAGTACTCGACCGTCGAGACGACGCGCACTTTCTTGATGTGCGGCGTCGTGCTGTCGCGGTTCTCGATTGAGAACTGGCCCTGCTGCGCGGAGCGGATCTTGCCGAGGCTGCTTTGCGAATCGGCCGCGAACTTCTCCGCGACCGCGCGCGCGTTCTTGGTCGCCTCCTCGATCATCCCGGGCTTGAGCGCGGCGAGGCCCGAGAACACGAACTGGGTCTGGTTCTGGTAGCCCTCGCCGGAAAGCGCGACGCCCTCCTTGCCGAGCGCGATCACGTCGTTCATCGCCTTGCGCACGGCTTCCACGTCGCTGGAGTAGACGGTGACGGTCGAACTGCCGGCGTAGCGATAGAGCACGTTGCGATTGTCGCCGTAGGACTGCGCGTGGCGATCATTGACGGTGGGCGGCGATATCGTGATCGATTCACGCGCGATGCCGTGGCCGGCTAGGAAATCGGCGATCTGGGCATTCTTGCGCTGGATCGTCTCGAACAGGCCGTTCAGGTCGTTGCTCGCTTCCTGGAAGGAGAGCGGCCAGATCGCGACGTCGGCCGGCACTTCGCGCTCCGACAGGCCCTTGACCACGACCGTGCGTTCCAGCGACTTGACGCGCATGGCGGCGTTGCCCAGGAGCAGTCCCAGCGCAATGAGTCCGGCCAGCAGGCAGCCGCCGAGCACTATGACGCTTTTCGAGACCGAGTCGTTCATTGCGATTTCATCCCTCAGTGCCGCAATTCATCGGGCAAGCGTGCCGAGGCTCGCGGCGTAAAGCGCAATGAGCCCGATGGCGGCGAACACGGGCCAGGCCAGGTGACGGCCGCGCGAGGCGACCACGATCGCGACGGAAGTGGTCAGCATCGTGACGGCCAGCACCTGCAGGGTGCTCGCCGGGTCGAGCGCGCCGCGCGACGCGAGCACGAGCAACGCGCCGGAACCCCACCAGGCGATGGTCGTCAGATGCCAGGCGAAGCGCAGCGTGCGCACGGTGAACTCGGTGCCGCCCAGGAGCTTCGGCAGGTCCGGCCGCCGGAACAGGCGCATCAGGATGAACTTCTCGCCGAGGATCGAATGCGCGAGGCCGACGGCGAACGCCAGCGCTGCGGCAACCAGGAGCAATGTCGGGCCGTTCATCGACTCAGTTTCTCATGCAATTGACGGACTTGGGGCACGGCTAACCGCGCAGGACGGCGAGCTTGGCAAGCAGCGCCTCGCGCCGCGCGAGGCTTTCCTTCGGCCAGTACTGGTTGCGGTCGTAGTACTCGGGCACCGCCGGCACGTCCGGCGGCAGCACGACCCAGGGCTGTTTCGAGGCCGTGAAGATGTGGATGTCGGGCGGCAGGCGGTCGGGCTGGTCGAGGGTACCGACGCGCACGAAGCACACGGACGGCCCGGCGCCGGCGTAATGGCTCCACACGGCGATCCGGCACTTCGGGCAGCGCGCGATCTTTTGCCCGCGGCCGCTCTCGGACGGCGTGTCCACGAGTTCGGGGGCGCCGGCCAGCAGCGTCACGCGGTCGGACTCGATCATCGCGTTCAGCGCGAACGAGGCGCCGGTCTCGCGCTGGCACCAGCGGCAGTGGCAGCAGTGCACGAACAGCGGCCGCGCCTCCATGCGATAACGCACGGCGCGGCAGGTGCAGCCGCCGGCGAGAGGAAACACGCCGTCGGCCATCAGCCCGCCACCCGCGCATACAGCATGCAATCGATCAACTGGCCGTCCTTGAAGATGCTCTTTTTCATCATGCCCTCGCGCACGAAGCCGCACTTCTCGAGCACGCGCATCGAGGCCGGGTTCCATTCATACACCGGTGCCTCGAGCCGCACGAATCCCATCCGCGTCAACGAGTGATCGGAAACCGCGCGCACCGCGTCCGTCATGATGCCACGGCCCCAGTACGGTTCGCCGAGCCAGTAGCCGATGTGCGCGGACTTCGCGTGGACGTCCTCGCCCGGCACCAGGCCGATGCCGCCGGCCGCGAGGCGGTCCACCTCGATCGCCCAGCCGGTGCGTTCGGGGTGCTCGCGGGCGAGAGCGAGCCAGGCATCCGCCTGTGCCTCGCCGTAGGGATGTGGAAAACGGTCCTTGAGGTTGCGCCAGACGCGGCGGTTGTTGGCGAAGCGCAGCAGGGCGTCGCGGTCGTCGTCGCGCCATTCGCGGACGATGC
>Ga0209640_10001747_pt1 | contig 18671 bp, 14 predicted proteins | sample RifCSP10_1_FD_184018 | JGI IMG/M metagenome (GOLD analysis project Ga0209640, IMG submission 184018) | Soil microbial communities from Rifle, Colorado - Rifle CSP2_sed 10_1 (SPAdes) (version 2) | ecosystem: Environmental > Terrestrial > Deep subsurface > Rock core/Sediment | place: Rifle... | reverse complement strand
GGGCCGCGCGGAAGACGATCCCGCGGAACTGGCGCGCGCGCGCCGCAATGAGCGCTATCTTCCGGGCGCCGAGTTCCCGCCGTCGCTTGCCATCGAGCCGGACCTCGCCAAGGCGATCGCGAGCGGCGACGACATCGTGCTGGTCGTGCCATCCTCCGTGCTGCGGCTGGTGCTGCAGCAGATCCAGCCGATGCTCGGGCCGCGCTCGCGCGTCGCCTGGGCCAGCAAGGGCTTCGAGCTCGCGACCGGCAAGCTGCCGCACCAGGTCGCCGGCGAAGTGCTCGGCCCGCGGGTGCCGATCGCGGTGCTGTCGGGCCCGACGTTCGCGCGCGAGGTGGGGCTCGGGCTGCCCACCGCGATCGCCGTCGCCTCTTCACACGCCGCATTCGCGCTCGAACTCGCGGAACGGATCTCGTCCGGCGGATTCCGCGCCTATACGCAATCGGACATCGTCGGCGTCGAAATCGGCGGGGCGGTCAAGAATGTCATCGCGATCGCCACCGGCGTATCGGACGGCCTCGGCTACGGCGCCAACAGCCGCGTGTTCTTGATCACGCGCGGTCTCGCCGAGATGGTGCGGCTCGGCGTCGCGCTCGGCGCGAAGCGCGAGACGCTGATGGGGCTCGCCGGCCTCGGCGACCTGGTGCTGACCTGCACCGACGACCAGTCGCGCAATCGCCGCTTCGGCCGCGCGCTCGCGGCGGGCAAGCCCGTAGACCAGGCGATCGCGGAGATCGGGCAGGTGGTCGAGGGTTATCACGCGGCGAAGGCGGTGCACACCGTTGCGCTGAAGCATGGCGTCGAGATGCCGATCTGCCGGCACGTGTTCGAGGTGCTGCACGAGGGCGTGCCGATCCAGCAGGTCGTCGAGTCGATGCTCCAGCGCGAAGTCACGCCCGAAAACTGACCGCACAATCCGTTTCACGTAGCAGTACTCGACCCGCCCCGCACGGGGTCCGGCGGGGTTTCTCGCTCGCAAACTCAGCCGGAACTTACGAGTTTGCTCGCGAGAACCCCGCCACCTCGTGCGTGGCGGGCAGGCTGTGCCACGTCGCGCGGAGCGGGCGGACGGGACCTGGCGAGCCAAGCGTGTAAGTTCCGGCGGCGCGAGCGAGCCGGGGTCCCGGTCACCCACAGCCCGCGCGACGCAGCATCCTCTACCCGCTGCCCGCGAAGCCGAGCTGGCGCCACGCTTCGAACACGACAACCGCGGCGGCGTTCGAGAGGTTGAGGCTGCGGTTGCCCGGGACCATGGGCAGGCGGATCAGGCGTTCCGTCGGCCAGCTTGCGAGCAGGCCCTGGGGCAGGCCGGTAGTCTCGCGGCCGAAGAGGAACGCGTCGCCGGGCTGGTAGCGGGGTTCGTCGTGGCGCCGGCCAGCCGTCGTCTCGACTGCGAATACCCGCGCGCCGCCGAGCCGGGCCAGACAAGCCGCGAGATCCGCATGTTCCTGCACGCGGGCCAGGTCGTGGTAGTCGAGCCCGGCGCGGCGCAGGCCGGCATCGTCGGTCCTGAACCCGAGCGGGCGAACGAGATGCAGCGTCGCGCCGGTATTGGCGCAGAGCCGGATGATGTTGCCGGCGTTCTGCGGGATCTCGGGCTCGAACAGGATGATGTTGAACATTTCAGAGGGGACAGTCCGCCTTTTCCTGCGGAAAAGGGGACAGTCCCCTCTTATGATACGCAGTGTGGACGTCGCCTCGCCCGCCTCCTCGCTCGCGCTCGACTTCTGCGGTTTGAAGTTCGCCTCGCCGATCGTGCTGCTGTCGGGATGCGTCGGCTTCGGCGAGGAATACACGCGTGTCGCCGGCTTCTCGAACCGGGATGCCGGCGCGATCGTCCTGAAGGGCACCACGGGGAAACCGCGCCTCGGCAATCCGCCGCACCGCGTGACCGAAACGCCGATGGGCATGATCAACGCGATCGGATTGCAGAACCCGGGCGTCGATCACGTGGTGCGGCACATCCTGCCGGGCCTCGATTTCCGCGAGACGCGTTTCATCGCGAACGTCTGCGGCTCGACCATCGACGAGTACGTGGAAGTCACCCGCCGTTTCGACGATTCCCCGATCGATGCGATGGAGATCAACATCTCCTGCCCGAACGTCAAGGAAGGCGGCGTGCAATTCGGCAACTATCCCGAGATGAGCGCGCGGGTGGTCGCCGCCTGCCGCAAGGTCACGCGAAAGCCGCTGATCACGAAGCTCTCGCCGAACCAGACCGATATCCGCGAGAACGCGCGGTTGTGTATCGAGGCCGGGAGCGACGCCCTCGCGGTCATCAATACGATTTCAGCCATGGCGATCGACGGGAAGACGCGCCGCCCCGTGATCGGCAACGTGCAAGGCGGCCTGTCGGGGCCCGCGATCAAGCCGATTGCGCTGCTGATGGTGCGCCAGGTCTACGGGGTCGCGGGCCCGAAGTGCGTGCCGATCATCGGCCAGGGCGGCATCGCGACGGCGGCCGATGCCATTGAATTCCTGGTCGCGGGCGCGACCGCGATCGGCGTCGGCACGGCCTTGTTCTATGACCCGCTGCTGTGCCCGAAGATCAACGCGGGAATTGCCGCGTATTTGCGCAATTCCGGCCTCGACTCCATAGCCCAATTGCGCGGCGTCTTGATTGCCGGCGCAACCGGAGAATGCAGGGGTTCGTAATCACTGCGCGGTCGGCCCGTTTCCGGGCGCCGCTGCCGCTTCGGTGCATGCGATCCCAACGGAGGCGCGGCCCCGAGCTTCCGGCAGTGGCTCGAAAATTCTGCCCTCGCCATCGCCGGCGGGAGCTTCTCCTTGTCAGTCGATTTCGAGCTCGCGCAGCTTCCGCGTCAGCGTATTGCGGCCCCAGCCGATCAGTTTCGCCGCTTCCTGGCGCCGGCCCTGCACGCGTGCCAGCGCCGCTCGCGCGAGCGTCCGCTCGAAGCGCGCGCCCGCGACTTCGAGCAATGGCGCGCCGCCGCCCGCCAGGTGCCGTGACGCCCAGGCCTCGAGCTCGCGGCACCAGCCGTCCGGCGTCGGCAATTCCTCGCTGTCGCCGCCGAGATCCGCCGGAATGTCCTCCTCGCGGATCTCGCGCCCCGGCGCCGTCACCGTGAGCCGCCGCGACGCATTGACCAGTTGCCGCACGTTGCCCGGCCAGTCGAACGCGACGAGGCGATTCTCCGCATCGGCGGTCAGCGTCTTGCGCTCGACTCCGAGTTCGCGCGCGGCGACCGCGAGGTAATGCGTCAGCAGTTCCGGGATGTCGCCACGGCGCTCGCGCAAGGAAGGCACGCGGATGCGGATCACGTTGAGGCGGTGCAGCAGGTCCTCGCGGAACTGCCCCTGCCTGACCCGCGTGTCGAGATCCTGGTGCGTCGCAGCGATCACCCGCACATCGACGCGGATCGGCAGGCTGCCGCCGACGCGGTAGAACTCGCCCTCGGCCAGCACGCGCAGCAATCGCGTCTGCAGCGCGTTGCTCATGTCGCCGATCTCGTCCAGGAACAGCGTGCCGCCATCCGCCTGCTCGAAGCGACCGCGGCGCATCGTGTCCGCGCCGGTGAATGCGCCTTTCTCGTGACCGAACAACTCGGACTCGAGCAATTCGGAGGCGATCGCCGATGTGTTCAGCGCGATGAAGGGGCCGCCGGCGCGCGGGCTGTGCTGGTGCAGTGCCCGTGCGACCAGTTCCTTGCCGGTGCCCGATTCGCCGGTCACGAGCACCGACAGGCTCGAGCGCGACAGCCGCCCGATCGCGCGAAATACTTGCTGCATCGCCGGCGCGTGGCCCAGGATCCCCGGAATCGCCGCAGCCCCCGCTTCGCTGCGTCCGCCCTCGCCCTGCGTCGCTGCGCGCTTCACAAGCGCCACCGCCTCATCGATGTCGAACGGCTTCGGCAGGTATTCGAATGCGCCGCCGCGGTAGGCGGCGACCGCATGATCGAGATCGGAGTGCGCGGTCATCACGATGACCGGCAGCCCCGGATGATCCCGGCGCACGCTCTCGAGCAGCTTGAGCCCACCCGTGCCCGGCATGCGCACGTCGGTGATCAGCACGTCCGGGCGCTCCTGCGCGAGCGCGGCGAGCACGGCGTCGGCCTGCTCGAACGCCCGCGGCTGCAGGCCACCCTGCCGCAGCGCGCGTTCGAGCACCCAGCGGATTGACGCGTCGTCGTCCACCAACCAGACGTCAAGCGGCTTGTTCATGTCCGTTCTCCAGCGGCAACAGCAGTGAAAACACGGTGCGGCCCGGGCGGCTGTCAAATTCGATGATGCCGCCGTGGCGCGTCGCGATGTCCTGGGCGACGGCGAGTCCGAGCCCCGTGCCGCCGGCGCGCGCGGTCACCAGCGGGTAGAAAATCGTCTCGCCGAGCTCGGCCGGCACGCCCGGTCCGTCGTCCTCGAACTGCAGCGATGCGACGACTCGGTGGCGCAGGGCGCCGATCGTCGCGTGGGTCAGCGCGCGGCTGCGCAGGGTCAGCGCGCCACGCTCGCCGAGCGCCTGGACGGCATTCCGCGCCAGGTTCAGCATCGCCTGCACCATCAGGTCGCGGTCGAGCGCGAGCGGCGGCAGGCTGGGGTCATAGTCGCGCTCGATCACGACGCCGCCCGGCGCCTCGGCCCGCGCCAGGCGATAGACGTGATCGATCAGCTCGTGCACGTTGACCGGCTCGCGCCGGATCGGGCGCGCGGGTCCGAGCAGGCTGTCCACGAGCGAACACAGCCGGTCGGCTTCGCCGATGATCACGCGCGTGTATTCTTTGAGCTCCTCGTTGGGCAGTTCGCGCTCGAGCAACTGCGCTGCGCCGCGCAAGCCGCCGAGTGGATTCTTGATTTCATGCGCGAGCTGCCGCGCCATCACGCGGCTGCCGCCCTGTTGCGCGAGCAATGCCGCATCGCGCGTGATCCGGCTCGGCCGTGTCGTGTCCGCAATCTCGACCAGCACCGATCCTGCGGCCGGCGGCGCGCCGGCTAATGGCGTCAGGCACAGGTCCGCCTGGTAGCGGGCGTCATCGCGCGCGGCGGGCGCCAGATTGATTCCACGCACGGCGAGCGGTTCGCCGGATAGCCGGCTGCGCACGATCAGCGTTTCGATCGCTCCGCCGTCCGAAAGCAGCGATCCGAAGCGCCGGCCGTGCGCCGCCGCGGGACTGACCGCCAGCAGGTCGGCCGCCGCGGCATTGAGGAAACTGACGCAGTCGCGCGCATCCACGACGAGAATCGCCGTTGCAAGCAGGTCGAGAATCGTCGTCGGATCGAATGCGCGGCCCGCGGCAGGATCATGCGGCATCGCAGGATCCCGGCGCCGCGGCGGCGCAGTTCAGGTTGCGGGCGCGGGTCTCGGCGGCGGCCGGGGCCGCGCCTGGGGACTCTGGGGCGTGTTGATGGATGCCTGGCGGATGTGGAAAGTGATCTGCTGGCTCGTGATCACGGGCTCGCCGTTCTGGTCGAGTACGCTGGCGCGCAGGAAGTGCGTGCCGCGCTCGAGGTTCTGCAGTTCCAGGCTGAGTCCGGAACCCGCGGGCCGGCGGTTGCCATTCACGAAGAATACGACCGTGTGATCGGGCTGCAACGTGCCACCGAGTTCCGCGGCGACCACGATCGTCGCATCGGCCGCGAAGAACACCTGGTCGGGCGTCGGCTGCACGATCGCGAGCGAATCGTAGGACGTCACATCCGGTGTCTCGTCCTCCTCGTTGTCGCCGGCCGCGTAATCCGGCGTCATGGGTTCGGCCTCGTAGGCGTTGGGATCGGACAGGATTACGAGCTCCGCGTTGGCTGCGCCGGGTTGATCCGAATAATGGACCTGGCCGTCCTTGTCCACCCACCGGTAAATCTCCTGGGGCTGTGCCGCCAGGGACAATGCCAATCCGGCCAGGACCAGGAGGATGCGCATGGGAACAGCATATCCCGTCGCTTGCCTGACTGACAAAGCCGCGGCGGCAGAGTGTGATCTTCGTCCCCCCGCTGCCGCGGCTCCGTACCTCAGAGGCTGTAATACATGTCGAGCTCGACCGGATGCGTCGACATCCGGAAGCGCGTCATCTCGCCTTCCTTCAGCGCGATGTACGCGTCGATCAGGTCGTCGCTGAACACGCCGCCGCGCTTCAGGAAATCGCGGTCACGGTCCAGGTGCCCGAGCGCCATGTCGAGCGAATGACAGACCTCCGGGATGTTCTTCGCCTCTTCCGGCGGCAGGTCGTAAAGATCCTTGTCGGAGGCCTCGCCCGGATGGATCTTGTTCTGGATGCCGTCGAGCCCCGCCATCATCATCGACGCAAATGCGAAGTAGGGGTTCGCCGTGGAATCCGGGAAGCGCACCTCGATGCGCCGGCCCTTCGGATTCGACACCCACGGTATACGGATCGACGCGCTGCGGTTGCGGGCCGAATAAGCGAGCATCACCGGCGCCTCGAAGCCCGGCACCAGGCGCTTGTAGCTGTTGGTGCCCGGGTTGGTGAAGGCATTGATCGCCTTCGCGTGCTTGATGATGCCGCCGATGTAATAGAGCGCGACATCGGACAGCCCCGCGTAGCGGTCGCCCGCAAAGATGTTCTTGCCGTCCTTCTGCAGCGACTGGTGCACATGCATGCCGCTGCCGTTGTCGCCGACCAGCGGCTTCGGCATGAAAGTCAGCGTCTTGCCGTACCCGTGCGCGACATTCCACAGCGCATATTTGAGCAGCTGGACCTCGTCCCCTTTCTTCGTCAGCGTATTTGCCGAGACGTTGATCTCGCCCTGGCCGCCGGTGCCGACCTCGTGGTGATGCACCTCGACCCTCAGGCCAAGTTCTTCGCAGGCCTGGCACATCGCGGTGCGAAGGTCCTGGAAACGGTCCACCGGGGGCACCGGGAAATAGCCGCCCTTGATGCCCGGGCGGTGTCCCATGTTGCCGCCCTCGTAGCTCGCGCCGGAGTTCCACGCGCCCTGCACGGAATCGATGTGATAACTGCAGCCGTTGATCTCATTGGTCCAGCGCGCGCTGTCGAAGATGAAGAATTCGTTCTCGGGCCCGAACAGCGCGGATTCCGCGATGCCGGTGGACTTGAGATACGCCTCGGCGCGCTTGCCGAGCGAGCGCGGATCGCGGTTGTAGCCCTGCATCGTCGTCGGCTCGACGACGTCACAGCGCAGCAGCAGCGTGGTCTCCTCGAAGAACGGATCGATCATCGCGGTTGACGGATCCGGCATCAGGATCATGTCGGATTCATTGATGCCCTTCCATCCGGCGATCGACGAGCCATCGAACATCTTCCCGTCGACGAAAAAATCCTCGTCGACCATGCGCGTCGGAATCGTGACGTGCTGCTCCTTGCCGCGCGTATCCGTAAAGCGCAGGTCGCAGTAAGTGGCTTCTTTTTCTTTTATCAGTTTGACGACATCGGCCGGGGTCATGGGAACGTTCTCCAGGTCCGGGGGGGCGATCGCTCGCGATCCCTTCCATGGTGCAAAAAATGTGCCACCACAGAATGTAATAAATACTGTTTTAAATCAAATTATTATGAGAGAGGCCATTAGTTTCGAGCCCGCGGCCGCACTGAAAAGGTGCGCGCACTATGGCGTTCGCACCGCCGTGGTGCGATGACTTTGCTTCCCGCCCCGGGCTTCCGTCGCCACAATCGCCGGCCAATGCGTCTCAACAAATACATCAGCGAAAGCGGCGTCGCCAGCCGCCGCGAGGCGGATGCCTGGATTGCGGCGGGTCGCGTCGCGGTCAACGGCAAGCCCGCCGGGCTCGGCACGCAGGTCGCGGAGGGCGACCGCGTGGAAGTCGACGGCCACGCGTTGCCACCGCGTCGCCAGGAGGTCTACATCGCGCTCAACAAGCCCCGCGGCGTCACCTGCACGACCGAGCGCGACGCCCCCGGCAACATCGTCGAATTCATCGGGCATCGCGAACGCATTTTTCCGATCGGCCGCCTCGACAAGGATTCCGAAGGCCTGATCCTGCTGACCAACAACGGCGACATCGTCAACGAGATCCTGCGCGTCGAACATGGACACGAAAAGGAGTACCTGGTGACGGTCGAGCGCCCGGTCACCGAGTCGTTTCTTTCGATGATGGCCGCGGGCGTGCGCATCGGTGGCGAGAAGACAAAACCCGCCGTCGTCACGCGCGCCGGTCCGGCCACGTTCCGTATCGTGCTGACACAGGGACTGAACCGGCAGATCCGCCGCATGTGCTCGGCGCTGGGCTTCCGCGTGCAGAGCCTGAAGCGGGTGCGCATCATGCATATCCGGCTCGGGTCGCTCGCGACCGGCGCCTGGCGCGACCTGACGGCCGCCGAGATCCGCCCGCTGCTGGCCGCGTCACGCGCGCGCGCGACCGCGGGAGACTAGATTTCCCGCAAATTGCCGCCGATTCGCGGCGGGCGCAGAATCGGGTCGCCTCAGCGAGATCCCGCATGGGTCATGGGTCGGCAATGAGCGTCTGCGCGACGGCTGCGCTCCTCCACGGCGCGATGGCCGGCTGCGCCTCGCAAGGCGCGCGTTACCCGGAGGTCATCGCGCTGGCCGGCGCCCCGCCGAGCGGCCATACCCGCATCGTCCTGCTGAGGCCGGACAAGCGTTTCGACAACTACAGCCTCAGCCGCGCGGTGATTCGCGTGAATGACCGGAATCTCGGCAAGCTCGCTTACGGCGGGTTCCTGTTCGCCGACGTGACCGGCGATGAGACCGTGCTCGAGGCGTCGGCCAGGAATCGCTGGTATGGATCCTGCGCATTGCGAGTCAAAGCGAACGCCGGCGACACGCTGTACGTGGACGTCGCCCCGCGTCCGGCCAATATCGCGGCAGAAATCGTCGGCGCCGTCGCCGGCGAAGCCGTGGTCGGCGGCGGCTCGGGCAATGCCGGCATGAATGAAATCCTGGTGGACAAGCGTGCGGCGGAAGTCGCCGCCGCCAGCACGGCCGGCGGCGCCGCTGCGAGCGCGATCGAAGGCGCGGGCAAGGAATGCGGCGGCCCGTTTCGTCTGACGCCCATTGCGGCACCCGCCGCGCTCGAGCAACTCGACAGGCTGTCCTGGTCCCGATAGTCCGCCCGCGACCGCTATACTTGGCGGCCATTTGCCGCTTCCCGCACGCATGACAAAAATCCAGAGGGCCCTGCCGCACACGTTCCAGGACCTGATCCTGGCGCTGCAACGTTACTGGGCGGAACAGGGCTGCGTGCTGCTGCAGCCCTACGACATGGAAATGGGCGCCGGCACCTTCCATACGGCGACCTTCCTGCGCGCGCTCGGCCCGGAGCCCTGGAACGCCGCCTACGTGCAGCCGAGCCGCCGGCCGACCGACGGCCGCTACGGCGACAACCCGTTCCGCTTGCAGCACTACTACCAGTTCCAGGTCGTGATGAAGCCCTCGCCCGCGGACATCATCGACCGCTATCTCGGCTCGCTCGCGGCGCTCGGCATCGACCCGCTGATTCACGACATCCGCCTGGTCGAGGACAACTGGGAATCGCCGACGCTCGGCGCCTGGGGCCTCGGCTGGGAGGTCTGGCTCAACGGCATGGAGGTCACGCAGTTCACGTATTTCCAGCAGGCCGGCGGACTCGACTGCCGCCCCGTGATGGGCGAGATCACCTATGGGCTCGAGCGGCTCGCGATGTATTTGCAGGGCCGCGAGTCGGTCTACGACCTGCTCTGGACCCGGGGCCCGTCCGGGCCCGTGACCTACGGCGATGTGTTTCACCAGAACGAAGTCGAGCAGTCCGCATATAACTTCGAGCACGCCGACGCCGCTTCGCTGTTTGCCGAGTTCGATCAGCGCGAAAAGAACTGCCGCGCGCTGCTCGACGCGAAGCTTCCGTTGCCGGCTTACGAACAGACGCTGAAGGCCTCGCACGTCTTCAACCTGCTGGATGCGCGCAAGGCGATCTCGGTCACCGAGCGACAGCGCTACATCCTGCGGGTGCGCGCGCTCGCGCGCGCCGTGGCCGCGGCGTATGCCGCGAGCCGCGAGGCGCTGGGCTTCCCGATGCTGAAAAAGGGGACGGAGCCCTTTTCCGCGGCGGAAAAGGACTCCGTCCCTTCTGGTGGCGCATGAAACGCGCGGACTTCCTTGTGGAGATCGGCACCGAGGAATTGCCGCCCAAGGGCCTGCTCGCGCTCGCCGAGGCTTTCCGTGATGCCGTGGCCGCAGGGCTCGACAGTGCCGGCCTCACGCACGGCGCCGCGCTTGCCTATGCCACGCCGCGTCGCCTCGCCGTGTTGGTGCGCCGCCTGCTCGACCAGCAACCTGAACAGCGCCTCGAGCGGCGCGGCCCGCCGGTCAGCGCCGCATTCGATGCCGCCGGCAAGCCCACCCGCGCCGCAACGTCCTTCGCCGAATCCTGCGGTGTCGCGGTCGCCGACCTGGCGCGCGTGACCGAGCCGAAGGGCGAATTTCTGTTCTGCAAGGTCGCCCGCGCCGGCGGGCGCGCGGCGGCGCTGCTGCCGGGCATCATCCAGGCGGCACTCGACGGCCTGCCGGTCGCCCGGCGCATGCGCTGGGGCGCGGGGAACGCCCAGTTCGTCCGCCCGGTGCACTGGGTCGTGGTGCTGCACGGCGACGACGTCGTGCCCTGCGAGCTGTTCGGCATCGCGGCCGGGCGCATGACCCGGGGCCATCGTTTCCACGCGCCCAAGCCGATCGCGCTGCGCTCGCCCGGCGTCTATCTCGCGTCGCTCGAACGGCGCGGCCATGTGCTGGCCGATTTCGAGGCGCGCAGGGAGCGCATCCGGGCCGGCGTCGTCGCGGCGGCGGAAGCCGAAGGCGGCACGGCACTGATCGATTCGGCGGTGCTCGATGAGGTGACGGCGCTGACCGAGTGGCCGGTGCCGATCGCGGGCCGGTTCGAGCCGCGCTTTCTCGAATTGCCGCCGGAAGTGCTGGTCGCGACGCTGCAGGATCACCAGCGGTACTTCCCGGCGCGCTCGCCGGATGGAAAGCTGCTGCCCCTCTTCGTCGCCGTCGCCAATATTGAAAGCCGCGATCCTCCGCAGGTGCGCGCCGGCAACGAGCGGGTGGTGCGGCCGCGTCTCGCCGATGCGGCTTTCTTCTATGCCGCCGATCACAAGGCGACCCTCGAATCGCGCCGGGCGGCGCTCGCCACGGTCACTTTCCAGGCCAAACTCGGCTCGCTCGCCGACAAGAGCGCGCGGATCACGGCGCTTGCCGTCCAGATCGCGCGCACGACGGGGGAAAACCCCGCCCATGCGCAGCGGGCCGCGGAACTCGCCAAATGCGACCTGCTGACGGCGATGGTCGGGGAGTTCCCGGAACTGCAGGGCGTCATGGGACGCTATTACGCCCTGCATGACGGCGAGCCCGACGAGGTGGCGGCCGCCCTGGCCGAGCAATACCTGCCGCGTTTCGCGGGGGACCTGCTCCCGGCGACGAGTGCCGGGCTCGCGCTCGCGGTCGCCGACAAGCTCGACACGCTGGTCGGCATCTTCGCCATCGGCCAGAAACCGACCGGCGCGAGGGATCCTTATGGGCTGCGCCGCGCCGCCCTCGGCGTCTTGCGGATCCTGATCGAAACCGGCGTATCGCTCGACCTGCGCGAACTGATCCGCACCGCGCTCGATTCCGTGCACGCGGATGTTGTGCGCCTTCAAGAGGGGCCAGACCCTTTTTCCGCGACGGAAAAAGCGTCAGTCCCCACCATGTCCGACGCTCTGCCGGATGAGGTCTATGACTACATGATGGAGCGGCTCCGCGCCTGGTATCTCGAAAGCAACGCGGGAATGACAACCGAGATGTTCGACGCCGTGCTCGATACGCGCCCGGCCTCGCCGCTCGATTTTGACGACCGCCTGCGGGCACTCGACGCGTTCCTGAAACTGCCCGATGCCGCGAGCCTGACGGCGGCCCACAAGCGCATCGCCAACATCCTGCGCAAGGCCGGCGAGCAGCCGAGCCCGCGTGTGGATCCGAGTCTGCTGACTGATCCGAACGAGCGGCTGCTCGCGACCGGACTGGAGGAGTTACGACAGGATGTCGAACGTCTCGTCACCGCGCGTCGCTACGGGGAAGCGCTCACGCGGCTCGCCGCGTTGCGCCCGGCCGTGGATGCGTTCTTCGATCATGTGCTGGTGATGGCCGAAGACGTGCGCATCCGCGCCAACCGGCTTGCGCTCCTCGCCGCGCTGCAGAAATTGTTCCTGCACATGGCGAATCTCTCGCGCCTGCCGGGCTGAATGGTGGCATTTTTCGGATGTCTATGAACATCCATAAATCTGTTAACCCGTGACGAATTCTGGCAATTCCAGGACGCTGCGCGGTGGCGTCGCGCGGTGGCGCCGGATCGCCCCGCTCCAGTGGCTCGGCTCGGTCGTCTTCACGGTGCTGTTGTTCTTGCTGTCGCCCGTCTGGGGCGCCGTCATCACGCTGGTCGGCTGGCTGCCGTTTCGCGCGCTGTACGTTTTCGCGCGCGGCTGGGCGGGTTCGAACCTGTGGCTCGCCAAAGTGTTGTGCGGGCTCGACTGGGTCGTCGAGGGCCGCGAAAACATTCCGCACGAGGGCGCGCACATCTCGATGTGGAAGCACACCTCGACCTGGGAAACGATGGCGCAGATGGTGGTGATGCCGCCGCAGGCCTGGGTGCTGAAGCGCGAGATTCTCTGGATCCCGCTGGTCGGCTGGGCGACCTGGATGCTGAAATGCATCGCGATCGATCGCGGCGCGGGCCACCGCGCGGTCAACCAGGTGCTGGATCAGGGTCGCGACCGGCTCGCCGCCGGCATCTGGGTCCTGATCTTTCCGGAAGGCACGCGGGTCGAATCCGGACTGACCCGCAAGTACGGCATGTCGGGCTCACTGCTCGCATCACAGACTGGCGCGAAACTCGTGCCGGTGGCACACAACGCGGGCGACTTCTGGCGGCGTCGCGGATTGCTCAAGCAACCGGGACGCATACGCGTCGTGATCGGGCCGCCGATCGAGACTGCCGGCCGCGACCCGCGCACGCTGAATGCGGAAGTGCAGAACTGGATCGAAACCAAGATGCGCGAGATCAGCGCGCCGGCGTCGTGATTGCTCTGCCGCAGCCGGCGCCGCCGTCAGGCATGTTGCGCGCCATCGGCACCGCATTCGGTGCTCGTCGCGAGGATTTTTCGGGTCGCGTTTCCCGGCGCCGACTTCCTTGCGAGACGCTGCGTCGATGCGGGCGGCAGATGATTCTCAGCGACGGGCGCCGATTCGTCCGGCGCTCGTCCGGATCGTCTGCCGGGACTGGTTTTGCGGTTGAAAATCGGGCTGCGGCCGGATGGTTATAAACATCCGTATTCACGCAATGCCGATGATTCGCCAGGCGCCCGGTTGCGGGGCCGCTCGTCGCGCGGCTCAGACGTCGAGATTGGAAACGTAGAGCGCGTTCTTCTCGATGAATTCGCGGCGTGGCTCGACTGCGTCACCCATCAGCGTCGTGAAGATGTCGTCCGCGGCGACGGCATCCTCGACGCGCACCTGCAGCAGGCGGCGCACCTCCGGATTGATCGTCGTTTCCCAGAGCTGCTCGGGGTTCATTTCGCCGAGGCCCTTGTAGCGCTGGATCGCCTGGCCCTTGCGCGCCTGCTCGAGCAGCCAGCTCATCGCCTCGGGAAACGAGGTGATATCGAGGCGCTCCTCGCCGCGCGTCACGTATGCGCCCGCGCCGATGAAGTCGTTCAGCGTCGTGCCGAGCTCGGCAATGCGTCCGTACTCCGCCGACTCGAAGAACTCGCGCTGCAGGTGCTTCTCGGCCGTGACGCCATGCTCGGTGCGCGAGACATCCACGCGGGCCGGCTCACCCTCCTCGTTTCGGCGCACCGATAACTGATAGCTGTGCACCAGGCTGCCGTCGGAGTTGAGCCGCGCCTCCAGTTCCTTCGCCCAGCCCTCGAGCCAGGCAGCGTCCGCGAACTGCTGTTCGCCGACCGGGCGCATCGCGAGCAGCTGCTCGAGCAGGCGGCGGTCGTAGCGCCGCGACCAGCGTCCGATGATCGCCTTCACTTCCATGTACTGCCGCGCGAGCATTTCGAGCCCGGATCCGCCGAGCGGCGGCGCCTCCGGATTGACGTACAGCGCGGCGTTGTCGAGCGCGCTCGTCAGCAGCAGCTGATCAAGCTCGGCCTCGTCCTTGACGTACATCTCCTGCTTGCCGCGCTTGATCTTGAACAGCGGCGGCTGGGCGATGTAGATGTGGCCGCGCTCGATCAGCTCGGGCATCTGGCGGTAGAAGAACGTCAACAGCAGTGTGCGTATATGACTGCCGTCAACATCCGCATCCGTCATAATTATCACGCGGTGGTAGCGAAGTTTCGACGCGTCGAAATCGTCGCGCCCGATGCCGGTGCCGAGGGCGCTGATCAGGGTCACGACCTCCTGGGACGACAGCATCTTGTCGAAGCGGGCCTTCTCGACGTTCAGGATCTTGCCCTTCAGGGGCAGTACGGCCTGGGTCCGGCGGTCCCGGCCCTGCTTGGCCGAGCCGCCGGCGGATTCGCCCTCGACCAGGAAGATCTCGGACTTGCTCGGGTCCTTTTCCTGGCAGTCGGCCAACTTTCCCGGGAGCCCGGAGGAGTCCAAGGCGCCCTTGCGGCGGGTCATCTCGCGGGCTTTCCGGGCGGCTTCGCGCGCGCGGGCCGCATCGATGATCTTCATGCAGATCGCCTTCGCGTCCGCGGGGCGTTCGAGCAGGAATTCGCCGAGTTTTTGCGCGACCACCGATTCCACGGCGCCCTTGACCTCGGACGAGACCAGCTTGTCCTTGGTCTGCGACGAGAACTTGGGGTCGGGCATCTTGATCGAAAGGATCGCGGTCATTCCCTCGCGCGCGTCGTCCCCGGTGAGCGTGACGTTCTCGCGTTTCGCCAGGCCTTCTTTCTCGATGAAATCGTTGATTTTCCGCGTCAGCGCCGCGCGGAACCCGGCCAGGTGCGTGCCGCCGTCCTTCTGCGGGATGTTGTTCGTGTAGCAGTACATGGACTCCTGGTAGGAGTCGTTCCACTGCGCCGCGACCTCGACCGAAATCACGCCTTCCTGGCCCTGGAAATAAAAGATGTTCGGGTGAATCGCCGTGCGGCTGCGGTTCAGGTACTGAACGAAGGCGCTGACGCCGCCCTGGTGCTCGAACACGTCGCTCTTGTCCTCGCGCTCGTCGATCAGCTCGATGCGCACGCCGGAATTCAGGAACGACAGTTCGCGCAGGCGCTTGGCGAGCCAGTCATACGAGAACGTCGTGTTCGTGAAGATCGTGTTGCTGGGCTTGAAGCGGATCGTCGTGCCGCGATCAGTGGTCGTGCCGACCACCGAGAGCGGCCCCTGCGGCTCGCCCAATTTGTACTGCTGGCGATGCAGCTTGCCGTCGCGCGCGATCGTCAGCGTCAGCGAACCGGAAAGCGCGTTGACGACCGATACGCCGACACCGTGCAATCCGCCCGCGACTTTGTACGAGTTGTCGTCGAATTTTCCGCCGGCATGCAGCACGGTCATGATGACCTCAGCCGCGGAACGGTTTTCTTCCTTGTGGATGTCCGTCGGAATGCCGCGGCCGTTATCGGTGACGGTCACGGATTCATCCGCATGGATCGTCACGGCGATGCGATCGCAGTGGCCGCCCAGAGCCTCGTCGATCGAGTTGTCGACGACCTCGAAAACCATGTGGTGCAGCCCCGTGCCGTCATCGGTATCGCCGATGTACATGCCGGGCCGTTTGCGAACCGCCTCGAGTCCCTTTAACACCTTGATTTTGCTGGAATCGTAGGCGTCTTTCTGGGGGACGTTGGGGCCTGGCTGCATGATCCGGAAATCGTAGCAGAAAACGGGGCGGGAAAAGCGTTTTTTTGCTTTGTTTTTCAGTTGCTTGTGGCCCCATCCGCGGTCCGGAAAGGCTTTTTGTTTTGCGGCGCAATACCGCGGGTGGTTCCGCGAGGAGCGCGCCGCCCCTGGTGCGCTGCCGCGCCCGCTCTGTCCTACCTCGGTCGGACGGTTCCCTGTTCCACGTGGAACATCCGCCCGCGCGTCGGCAGCCCGGGAATGTCGGCGCGCAGCGAAGTCACCCACAGCTGGGCCGGTAATTTCTGGACGATCGCCATGAGGCGCGCGAGATTGTCGCGATCGAGTTCAGCGGCCGGGTCGTCGAGCAGCAGCGCTGAACGCCCCGGCCGCTCCTGCTCCTGGATCTCGAGTTGCGCGAGCATCAGGCCGGCGGCCACCAGCTTTTGCTGTCCGCGGGAGACCCGATCCTTGGCGGCGCGGCCATGGAGCTGCACCACCACATCGCCGCGGTGCGGGCCCGCCTGGGTCGCGCGGTATCGCCGGTCGCGTTGCCGCCCGGCGCGCAAAACCTCGAGCAACGGCCGGTCGGCATCCCAGCCCGCGCTGTGGACCAGCGTAATCGGCTGATCGAGCAGCGCCGTCCCGATGTCCCGCAATGGCCCGGCAATCCGCGCCAGATAGGCCTCGCGCTGTCTGGCGAGGTTTTCGCCGCTGACCGCCAGTTCGAATTCCCAGGGAGCCAGGTCCTCATCGCTCTGATCGAGTTTGAGGGCGGCATTCCGCTGGCGCAGGGCCTGGTGATACCGGCGCCAGTTCGCCAGAAAGGACGGTTCCACGTGGAACACGCCCCAGTCGAGAAACCGGCGGCGTCGACCCGGACCCTCTTCGAGGAGCTTGTGAACTTCCGGGTCGATGACCTGCGCCGGAAACTGCTCGGCGAGCTCCGCGATCCCACCCACCGCGACTCCGCCCGCATGCCATTCCGTGCTGGTCCGGCTCGCCCGCACGCCGAGGGGTGTCGCCACCGGGCCGGCCTGGGTCCGGCCGGCCAGCAGGAATTCGCCCTGTCCGTGACGAATCAGCGCATCGCGGCAGCGGCTACGAAATGAGCGGCCGCGACCCAGGAAGAACGCGGCCTCGAGCAGGCTGGTCTTCCCGGACGCGTTGGGACCGACAAACAGGTTGGCGCCCGGATCCAGTTCGAACTCGACCTCGGCGAGACAGCGGAACTGCTCGGCGCGGAACCAGCCGAGGGGCATTCGGCCCCTACAACCGCATCGGCATCACGACATACCGGGCGCTCGTGGCCCCCGGCGCGCGAACCAGGCAGCTCGAGTTGCCGTCGGTCACACCGATCTCGACTTCGTTGCCGTCGACCGCCGCGAGCGCATCGAGGAGATAGCCGACGTTGAACCCGACCTCCAGCTCGTCGCCTTTGTAGTTGACCTCGACTTGCTCTTCCGCCTCTTCCTGCTCCGGGTTGTGCGCCTGCAGCGTCAGCGAGTTCTTCTTCAGCGCCAGGCGGATTCCGCGGTACTTCTCATTGGCGAGGATCGCCGTACGCTGAAGCGCGGCACGCAGCACCTCGCGATCCGCCACCACTGCCTTTTGCGGGGCGCTCGGAATCACCCGGCTGTATTCCGGGAATCTTCCGTCAATAAGCTTCGATGTAAAGCGAACGTCGCCGATCTGGGCGCGAACGTGGTTGCTTCCGATGGTGATCGTCACTTCGCCCCCGGTGCCTAGCAACCGCTGCAGTTCCAGCACACCCTTGCGCGGAATAATGACCTGCTGGGCGCCCGTTGTTGTCGGCAGATCCATCTCGCACAATGCCAGACGATGGCCGTCGGTCGCGACCGTTCGAAGCATTTTCCCGTCCGTTTCCAGCAACATGCCGTTCAGGTAATAGCGCACGTCCTGCTGTGCCATCGAGAAGTGCGTCTTGTCGAGGAGGCGGCGCAGATCCGCCTGGGCGAGCGTCAGCGTTTGCTGCTGCGCGAGCTCGTCAATGCCCGGGAAGTCGCTGGCGGGCAGTGTGGCCAGGACGAAGCGGCTGCGGCCGCCTTTCACCGTCGCTTTCTCGCCGTCCTGGCTGATTGTCAGGATGGCACCGTCGGGCAGTGAGCGGCAGATATCGAGCAGCTTGCGGCCGGGGATGGTCATCCGCCCGTCGCCGGCCGACTTGATGTCGGCGCGTGCGACAAGCTCGACCTCCAGGTCCGTTGCGGTGATCGACAACGTTCCCTGCTCGGCGGAGAGCAACAGATTCGCGAGGATCGGCATCGTCTGCCGGCGTTCCACGACGCCAATGACTGATTGCAGGGCGGTGAGCAGGTTTTCGCGTTCGGCACTGAATTTCATCTGTGCACCCGGAGTAATTGGTCGGTGGGCTGTTTTAACAGGAATCATGTTTCTTATGACTGCAGTAGTAACAGAGCGGCGCATTTTCCGTGGATAAGCCCGGAAAAGCGACAGGCGGCAATGGCTTGCGCGAAGCACAACCCGGCAGACCGGCGGCCCCCTTTCTATGGCCCCCCTGTGGAGTCACTGTGGAGCGAAAACACCCCGGGAGACCTGCACACATTATCCACATCAGCTGGTCAGGATTCTCAACAGGTTGAGGTAATCCTCACTGGCGCGGCGCTCAATCTCGCGCAGGCTTTTCACGCGGTCGCAGGCATGCATGACGGTCGTATGGTCGCGGCCGCCGAAGGCGTCACCGATCTCCGGCAAGCTGTGGCTCGTCAGTTCGCGCGCAAGCGCCATGGCAACCTGCCGCGGGCGGGCGATGGAGCGGCTGCGCCGTTTCGACAGCAGGTCGGCGACGCGGATCTTGTAGTACTCGGCGACCGTCTTCTGGATGTTCTCGATCGTGACGAGCCGGTCTTGCGCCGCCAGCAGGTCGCGCAGAGCCTCGCGCGCGAGCTCGGGCGTGACCGCACGACCGGTAAATC
>Ga0209640_10001746_pt1 | contig 18675 bp, 11 predicted proteins | sample RifCSP10_1_FD_184018 | JGI IMG/M metagenome (GOLD analysis project Ga0209640, IMG submission 184018) | Soil microbial communities from Rifle, Colorado - Rifle CSP2_sed 10_1 (SPAdes) (version 2) | ecosystem: Environmental > Terrestrial > Deep subsurface > Rock core/Sediment | place: Rifle... | reverse complement strand
ACTCGGCAACCTGGCTGGCGCAACGCCCCGAAGGCCACCGGGAGATTTTTCGCGATTGAAGATTCCCGGAAACCAGCCAAGGGCTCGCCCTTGATATCCCCTCGATTCCAAGGGTGACGGTGAGAGCCCTTGACTCCCAAGAAACTCCTGCTGGTTAGCCAGTCTCTCTTGGCGCGCTCCGCGCGCCCAGGACAATTGCCTATTCAGCTTGCCGGCCGTCGCCCGTATAATCCACGGCGGCCGAGGAGTCGGTCTCATGAAGTGGAGAGTGCAATGAAGCGACTCACGCTTGTGCTGATGGTACCCGCGCTCATTGCGGCCTCGCTCGCGCTCGACGCGCAGCAGCAGGCTGCCCCCGATATCATCCTGACCAACGGGAAGATCATCACCGTCGACGCTCAGTTCTCGATCGCCCAGGCGGTGGCGGTGCGCGGCGACCGCATCGTCGCGGTCGGGTCCAATCAGGACATCACGCGGCTGGCAGGACAGAACACGCGGCGCGTCGACCTGCGAGGCCGCACCGTGCTGCCGGGATTCATCGACAACCACGCCCACTTCCAGGAGGAGGGCGCGTACTGGAACCTGGAGCTCCGCTTCGACGGCGTCGACTCGCGCAAGCGCGCGCTCGAGATGATTCGCGCCAAGGCCAAGGAAAAGGGGCCCGGCCAGTGGGTGTACAACCTTGGCGGATGGTCGCCCGACCAGTTCGCGGACGACAAGAAGCTCTTCACCCGTGATGAGCTCGATCAGTACTCGCCCGACAACCCGGTGTTCCTGCAGTTCAGCCGCGCGGAGACCTTCCTCAACAGCAAGGCCATCGACGCGATCGGGCTCGACACGATGAACCAGCCGTGGATCATGCGTGACGCCAACGGTCGGCCGACCGGCGTGATCGGAGTGGCGGGGAACGGGGCTGTGAGAAACGCCGCCAAATTCCTGGACGCCCCGAACGGGGCGCGGGCCAACCTGCCGATGGAAATCATCCGCACCAGCAGTCTGGCGATGCTCCGCGATCTCAACAGGGCGGGTCTCACGACCTCGGGTGGCGAGTGCCAGTGGGAGGACCTGTATCGCGAATTTCAACGCGAGGGGCGGCAGAGCATGAGGTTCTTCTGCTTCCGCACGGCGGAAGGTGGACGCGGCGCCGGCGCGCTCGAGAAACAGCTCGCGGCGATTCCCTCGCTCCGGTATCACGACGGCGACGAGTGGCAGGACTTCACGAACTGGGGCGAGAACTTCGCCGGCGGCGGCGGCGACAATCTCTACTCGGCGACTCAGCAGCCGGTCACGCAGGAGTCGTGGGATCGATTCGGCAGCTTCGCCCGTGTGGTGGCGAAGGCGGGTATCCAGGCCCTCCTTCACACGCAGACGGACGTGGCCATTGAAGGAAAGCTCCAGCAGCTCGAAAAACTCGACAAAGAGGGCGTCACCATCAGGCCTCTGCGGTGGGCGCTGATGCACATGGAGGGCGTCACCGTCGATCAGATCGAGCGCATGAAGAAGCTCAACATGTTCATCGCCGTGCACCCGAGGGAGATCGTCACGGGTGGATTGCTCCACCGGGTGTGGGGCGATCGCGCGTTCGCGATGCCGCCCCTCAAGGAGATTCAGGACAGCGGCATCATGTGGGGCCTGGGCACCGACGCGTTCGAGGTCAATCAGTACCGCCCGTTCCAGACGTTGTATTGGGCAGTGACCGGCAGGATGGTCGGTGGCACTGTGGTGAACACCCACACAGTGAGCCGCGAAGCAGCCCTGATCGCGCACACGCGGACCAACGCGTACCTCTTCTTCCGCGAAAACGATCTGGGGTCGATCCAAGCAGGCAGGTTCGCCGACCTGGTCGTCACCGATCGGGACTACATGACGGTGCCGGCCGACCAGATCAAAGACATCAGGCCGGTGATGACGATGGTTGGGGGCAGGGTCGTGTTCGATGCGGCGGCGGAATCGGCGACGGCGACGCGGTAGGGATCGGTGATTCGGCAAAGAAATCACCCCTTCGGGCCGCGACGGGTGTAGGATCCGACTCGTTCAGGAGGCAGACATGAAGTTGATTCCACGGCGGTCAGTGGGCGCGCTGATTGCGGCTGCGCTTGGCATGTTTCTGATGACTGTCGGTGTCGCGCAGAAGCCGGTGGCGGCCCAGGGCGCCGCCGGAGCCAGCGGGCCCAAGATGGAGGACGCGTTCAAGAACATCAAGTCGCTCAACGGCCACCCGGCGGACACGCTGAACCCGACGATGGTGTACTTCGAAGCCGCTCTTGGAGTCGGCTGTCCGTATTGTCACGACAACGACGCGACCAAGCGTGATCTCGACACCAAGCCGCAGAAACAGGTCGCACGCCGCATGATCGAGATGGTGAGCGCGATCAACAAGAACTCGTTCGGTGGCGCACCACGGGTGACTTGCTACACCTGTCACATGGGCCGCCCGGCGCCGATCGGCGTGCCGCACGTCATCGGCGAAGCGCTGCCACCCGCGTTGGGAGAGGACTACTTCGCAAACCTCCCGCCCGCCCCTGCAGTACCTGCGATGAACCCCACCCAGGTGCTCGACAAGTACATCGCGGCCGTTGGCGGGGCCGGGGCGCTGCAGAAGACGTCGAGCCTCGTGGCCAACGGCACCGTGACGCAGCGCCGCATCGGCCGCCCCTTCCCTGCCCAGCAGGTGGAGATCTCGTCGAAGGCGCCAGGGATGGAGCTGATTGTGACCAGGGCGGGACAGGCCGACAACCTGGTGGCCTACGGCCCGACCGGCAACTGGGCCAAGGCCGGCAACGCGGCGGCTCGCGATTTGCGCAACGCGGAAGGCGATGCCACGAAATTGGAGGACATCTTCAACCTGCCGGTGCAGCTGAAACAGCTGCTGATGGAGCCGAAGATGGAGCGGCCCGAAATCGTGTTCGGCCGCGAGCTCTACGTCGTGAGCGGGCGCACGCAGAATCTGCCGCAGGTCAAGGCGTACTTCGAAAAGGACAGCGGGATGCTGCGCCGGCTGCGCTACTCCATCACGACGCCGTTCGGCCCGTATCCGACGCAGATCGACTATATGGACTTCCGCGATGTCGGCGGGCGAAAGGTGCCCTTTACGTGGGTGAGCTCGCAGGTCCGCAACCGCGAGTTTACCTGGGCGATGCAGAACGTCCGGGCGGTTGCGGTGGAGGACTCGAAATTCGCCAAGCCTGCGCCGGCCACGGCCGCGCGCTGATCCGACGTCATTTGCGCGACGGGCTCAGCACGTGCTGAGCCCGTCGTCGCACCACGCGTCGCACGCATTGAGGATCTCGACGCTTCGCATTTATCTACGGCCGCGCCAGCCCCGATGCGGACAGTGGCGGCCGCTGATACTTGGCTTGTTCGCCGTTATCGCCGCCTGCGGTCCGGCTCCGGCGAACGTTCCTGTCTCACGTGCGGAAGCCGCGCGCGTCGGCAGCACGCCTCAACACACCAACCGTCTGATTGCGGAGAAAAGCCCATACCTCCAGCAGCACGCGCACAACCCGGTCGACTGGTATCCGTGGGGTGCCGAGGCGTTCGACAAGGCGCGGCGAGAAGACAAGGCAATCTTCCTCTCCATTGGCTACTCCACCTGCCACTGGTGCCATGTGATGGAGACCGAGTCGTTCTCCAATCCCGAGATTGCTGTTTTCATGAACGAGCATTTCGTGTCCATCAAGGTGGATCGCGAGGAGCGCCCGGACCTTGACCGGGTCTACATGAACTACGTGATCGGCGTGAGCGAAGGCGGTTGGCCCATGTCGCTTGTCCTGACGCCCGATCTCGAGCCGTTTTTTGGCGCCAATTACCTGCCACCGGATGATCGTGACGGCGAGCTTGGCCTTCGGACCATTCTTCACCGGGTTGCCACGTTGTGGGAGACACGACGCAGCGACGCGTTGCAGGCTGCCGCCGACGGCACGCAAGCCCTCAAGGCGCGAAGCCAGGCCACCCGCGGCGCCGCCGGTTCAACCGACACCGACTCGCTCGATCGGGCCTACCAGGACATCAGCGCCAGCTTCGATGAAACGGCGGGGGGCTTCGGCGGTGCGCCGAAGTTCCCGCGGCCGGTTGTCTTGAATTTTCTGCTGCGCTATCACGGCCGCACCGGCGCACAGCGGGCCCTCGACATGACGCTGCAGACGTTGCGCGGAATGGCGCGTGGAGGGCTTCACGATCATCTCGGTGGTGGATTTCACCGGTACTCGACCGATCGCCTGTGGCACGTGCCGCACTTCGAGAAGATGCTGTACGACCAGGCGCAGCTTGCGATCGCGTATGTCGATGCCTTTCAAGTAACTAGGGATCCGTTTTTTCGCGAGGTGGCGCGCGATACCCTCGACTACGTTCTTCGCGACATGCGGGATGCCGGTGGCGGCTTTTTCTCGGCAGAAGACGCCGACAGCCGAATTGATGCGAGCACGTCGACGACCGCCGAGGGAGCTTTCTACGTCTGGACATCGGACGAGATTCGCCGTCTGCTCGGCAGCGATGCCAATCTGTTCGCCTATCACTACGGGATCGAAACAGGCGGCAATGTGCCGGACGCTCAGGACTCTCAGCGGGAGCTGAGGGGAAAGAACGTGCTGAGCGAACGGCATTCGGTGGCGGAGACCGCGGCACGTTTCAACACGTCCGAGCAGGACATGCGCGCACGGCTCGACGCGGCACGACGGAGACTGTCCGACGCGCGACTGTTGCGCCCGCGCCCGCCACGGGACGACAAGGTGCTCGTCGCGTGGAACGGCCTGACGCTGTCGGCGCTCGCAAGAGCGGCGCAAGCCTTCGACGAGCCCGCGTACCGGGACCGAGCGGCGGCAGCAGCGCTATTCCTGGAAACCCGCCTGTATGACCCGAAGAGCGGATCGCTCAAGCGGCGCTATCGTCAAGGCGACGCGGACATCGATGCTCTGCTCGAGGATTACGCCTTCCTGGTCCAGGGCCTGCTCGATCTGTACGAGGCTTCCTTTGATGCCCGATGGCTCTCATGGGCTGTGCGCCTGCAGGCGACACAGGACATGTGGTTCTGGGACGACGACGAGGGAGGTTACTTCTCCACGCGCGCCGATGCCCCACACGTGCTGGCGCGGGCGAAGGAGGAGTACGATGGCGCCGAGCCGGCGGCCAATTCAGTCTCGGCGATGAACCTGCTGCGACTGTGGCAACTGACAGAGCGGTCTCAATGGCGCGAGCGAGCCGATGCGACGTTTCGCGCACTCTCCGTGCGGCTTGCGCGATCCCCTTCGGCGCTTCCGCAACTGCTCGCCGCACTCGATTTCGCGCGCTCCCGTCAGAAGCAAATCGTCATTGCCGGCGATCGAGACGCGGCCGACACACAGGCTCTCTTGAAAGTGGTCCATCAGCGCTTCATACCTAACAAGATCCTCGTGCTCGCCGATGGTGGAGCAGCGCAGGCCCGCCTCGCGTCGCTTGTGCCGCTCATCGACGGCAAGGCTGAGCGCGACGGCCGCGCGACAATCTACGTCTGCGAAAACTACCTCTGCCGCCTGCCGACGACCGACCCGCACGTCGCCGGACAACTCCTGGACGGCAGCCGTCAGGGCAGTGGCGCCCAATAGCGGTGCATAACCGACCCCCTCTTGAAAAAGGAAGCCGATCCGATGCGCTCAGGATCAGCGACTCGCGTGCAGCCAGCGACGCATCGGGTGAGGCATCGCCGCGCGAGGGACGGCTGCGCGATGAGGCGTGCCCCCCGGCAGATGGATCTTCAGCACCATGTCGCCCGGCGGTTCCGCTGCGAGCCACAAGCGACCGCCGCAGCTGCGGATGAGCGTCTGCATCGCGCCGAGTTCCACACCGGGCCGGTCCGACGCTGATTCGGCTGCCTTCGTCGAATGGGACACTCGCGGCAGGGTCCGCGAGGCGTCCGACCACACGGCATACCTCACGGCCGTGACGGTGATGAGCACATGGGGCCCTGGACGAACCTCCGGGTGTTTCGCCACACTCTCGCGACCGACCATCACGTTGGCAAACTCGAACATCAGTCGGCCGCCGAACGGCATGCGCTCGCGCCCATAGGCGGCCACGTTGACGAGGATTCTCTCGACGCGGTCCAATTCGACGTCGACGTTGAGCGGCGAGGAGGGTTTCGGCAGCACGAACTCGATGTCGTCGCCGGCCACGCGCTTCAGCACGGACGTCAAATTGCGCAGCACGCGGTTGAGGTCGACGGACGCGGGCGAATTCGCTTGCGTCGCCTGCGTCTTGCCGTAGACATCCAACTGTCGCAGAAAGCCGGCGGCGCGCGTGACGTCGTTCAGGAGCAGCTCGCCTTGTTGCCGCATCGGGCTGTCGTCGCCGATCGCGGCGAGCCACGCATAGCAGTCCTGGCTCACATCCCGGAGCAGGTTGTCGCATGCCGAGGCAACCTCCGACGCCACACGACCAACGGCTTCCATGCGCTGGGATCGGCGAAACTTCTCTTCCAGCTCGCGGTAGCTCGTAAGATCCTCCGCGACCACGTCGATCTGGCCTGTCGGGCTCGTCACCGCGAGCAGTCGAACGGCGAAGCGAACACCGTCCTTTTTCCTCCATATCGTCTCGAGCGACCCCGCCGCCCCAGTCTCGAGACAGCGGTCGATCAACGATCGCCAGTCGTCCGGAAATTCCAACACGACGGTCGCAAAATCGACTGCCTGTACTTCGCGCGGCGCTCGATAACCCAGCATGGCGGCCATCGCGTCGTTGACCTGTTCGATCGCCCCGTCCCGAGAGCATCGAAGCATGCACGACGGCAGGCGCTCGAACTGTCGGTGGTGCACGGCCACCGTCTCGTCGAGCTCGTGCTTCAGATGCGCGATGCGATTTGCGGCTCCCGCCTGCAGGGCCTCCTGCGAAGCCGCATGGTTCACAGCCTGCTCCTTCAATTGGGCGTCGCGCTCAGACACGAGCGCCTCCAGATTTTCGCGCAGCGCCGTCGACTTGGCGATGGTGCCCATGAGCTCCGCTTCACGTCTGCTGAGCCGGTCGGCCGCAGCCGCCGCATCCGTCGTCCACGCCCGCTTCGTCTCGTCGAGCGCCAGCGACGCGTCGTTCAATCGCTGCTCGAGCGTCTGACGAGCCGCAGCCATCTCGGCCAACCGCGTCTCCGACTGCGCGTGATGTTCGGTCAATTGCGCGGCCGCTCTCGCGAGCTCCGCCGCGTGTCGCTCATCGGCGTCGCGCAGCATTGCTTCCGAGGTCGCCACCTTCTGTTCGAGCGCCCGGTGGGCGGCCGCGTCACCCTGCCGTTGCGTCTCGAATTCGGCCTCTCGCCGCGACGCGTCGTCCGCAGCCGCGCGGCGCTCGTCCGACGTCCGCTGCTCGGCCTGCTGCAGGGCCGCCTCCGATGCGAGCAGTTGATGCTCCATCGCGGCGAGCTTCGCGGTGATGTCACCGATGACGGCCGTCAGCTCCGCTTCCCGCCGCGCGAGTCGCTCGGCGGCGTTCACGCGGTCTGCTGTTCGCGCCTGGTTGGCGTGTTCGAGCGCCAGCGACGCGTCGTTCAACCGCTGCTCGAGGGTGTCGCGAGCTGCGGCTGCCTCCACCAACTTCGCCTCGGACTCCGCTCGATACGCGGCGAGGCGCGAAGCCTCGGCGGCGTCTCGCCTGGCGGCTTCCTGAGCGAGCCGTGTGTCGAACTCGGTCCGGCGCTCGAGCGCTTCCTGGACAGCAGCCAGGCGTTCGTCCACCGCCTGCTGCGTGCGCTGCTGCAGGGCGGCCTCCGATTCAGCCAATCGCCGCTCGACGGTCTCGAGCGCCAGGGATACGTCGCTCACCTGCTGCTCGAGCGTCTGACGAACCGCAGCCATCTCGGCCAACCGCGTCTCCGACTGCGCGTGATGTTCGGTCAATTGCGCGGCCGCTCTCGCGAGCTCCGCCGCGTGTCGCTCGTCGGCGTCGCGCAGCATTGCTTCCGAGGTTGCCACCTTCTGTTCGAGCGCTCGCCGCGCGGCTGCGTCGCGCTGCAGCCGCTTCTCGAATTCGGCCTTTCGCCGCGACGCGTCGTCCGCAGCCGCGCGGCGCTCGTCCGACGTTCGCTGCTCGGCCTGCTGCAGGGCAGCCTCCGATGCGAGCAGTTGATGCTCCATCGCGGCGAGCTTCGCGGTGAGGTCGCCGATGACGGCCGTCAGCTCCGCTTCCCGCCGCGCGAGTCGCGCCTCGACCTCAGCCTCACGCTTCGAAGCCGCCAGTACGGAGGCCTCGCGGTCGGCTGTCGCACGCTGCTCGGTCTGTTGCAGGGCCGCTTCGACCTCGGCCAGCCGGCGTTCGAGCGCGTCCCGCGCGGCCGCCGTCTCTGCAACCGTTGCCATGAGCTGGCTTTCATGACGCGTGGATCGTTCGGTGACTGCGGCGACGTCCAATGCCCTGGCGTGCTCGGCCCGCTCGAGAGCCATCGCGGCTTCGTGCAGTTGCCCCTCGAGCCGGTCACGGGCCGCGGCTGCGCGGGCCAACTCGTTCACCGACTGCGCCCGCTGCTCGGTGAGCTCGGCGACGACGTCCGTCAATGCCGCATGCTGTTGCGCGTTCGTCCGGATGACCGCCTCGGCATCACGCAGCTTCTCCTCCAGCGCTGCGCACGATGCGGCTTCCCGGTCGAGCCGGCTCTCCAGTTCTGCCTGACGCTGCGCGGCCGCGTGCAACGACGCCTGGCGGTCCTCTCGCGCGCGCTTCTCGGCCTGCAAGGCGGTTTCGGCTGCGCCTAGACGTCGTTCGAGCACGTCTCGTGCGGCTGCCGTGTCGGCCATCGCCGCGGACAACTCCTCTTCGTGCCGAGACAGTCGTTCGGCGGCGGCCGTCGCATCAGCGATCCGCGCTTCGAGCTCCACCCGCCGTTGTGAGCTTTCCTGGGCAGCAACCTGGCGCTCCTCCGACGCTCGCCTCTCGCTCTGCGCCAACTCCTGCTGCAGCGCAGTGCGCGCGGCGGCTTCCTCGTCGAGCCTGACGGCGAGCTCCGCTTCCCGACGCGCCAATCGTTCCGTGATCGCAGCATCCGATGCCTGCATCCGCTGAGCCTCGTCGAGGGCCGTCGTCGCGCCCATGAGCGACGCGCGCAGCTCGGCCTGTTGTCGCAGCAGATCGGCGACCTCTTTTAGCAAGATCGATCCGGAGCGCACACGGTCGAGTCTGAAGCTCAACGCCTCAAAGGAGTCTCTGGTCTTCAGGACATAGTCGCTGGCTCCCATCCTGAGCGCCGGAACGATCAGCCCTTCGTCCCACTCGACAACGAAGATCACAGGGACCTGCAGTCGACGGGCTGCCATGTCCTTGAGAATCGCGAAAATGTCGACACCGGGACGGCCGTGCTCAGCGAGCACGACGTCGAAGGGAGGCCTCTGCCCAGGCCCCGGGGAGTCGAGGGGAATCGGGGTGGCGTTGCCAGTCGAATCCCGACCAGGCTCGACGATCTCGATGGCGCGTGGCCGGCCCCCGAAACACTCTCGCGCAAGGGCGGAATCGCCCAGATAGAGGCACCGCACCGGCCGTCTTGCGGCCGAAGATTTGGCGCGATGGAGATTCCGGGCAACGATTCCCGCCAAATCGGGCAGGAGTGACCAGCCGTTGACGACGTAGTCGTCGGCCCCCGCCCTGAGCGCCGCAAGCGGGGGGGCGGCGCCTTTCGTCGAGACGACGACGATAGGCGCGGTAAGTCCAAGGCCGCGAACCTCGCGAATGAACCCAACACAGCTTTGATTCGGGACGTGGTCCTCGATGATGACCGCGGCGAAATCCGGGTTGTCGCGGACCCAACCCGTCGCATCTGACGCGCGTCCAACCCATGCAACGGCGACGTCCTGCCCCGCCTTGCGCAGGACGCCGACGAGACGAGGGGCCAGTTCGTGGTCGTTTCCAACGTGGAGCACTTTCATGAAGCCAGCGGCAGGGGTGAGCATTCCTGTCCAGGTGCTATCGGTCGAAGCGCGCCGCGACTACACTCCGGCCCCCTTGTGATCGACTGCCAGAGGCCAGGCCTCGTTACCCGGAGCGTGGCCTCACTGGCCCTGCGACGCCGGAGACGGGTGGGAGCGACCACCGATCACGCCCTGACTTTTCGACGTAGCTCAGGGTCACCCTGAGCATCGTCGAGGGGTGAGCCTTGTCGAAGGGCGGATTTGAACCGGGGATGGAGGTTTTGCAGACAGGGCCGGAACGTCTATCTTGTTGATTCGTCCTGATTTTTCTGGTCGGCCCTACTCCCCCGTTTTACCCGGTGTTTGGGTGCGATTGTTCCCAAGTTGTTCCCACGCGGCGGTAGTAGCTACAGAGCCGGTCCTCGCCTGCGACGGGCACCCCAGATCGAATGAATCTCGAGGATGTCGCGCTCCACGTCATGAAAGTAGTACACGTGACAGCGTGTCTTCGTCATCAGCATGCGCCGGATCAGCTTGCCTCGGGCGCGGCGATACCGCTGGCCCGTTCCCGGTGCGTCGGCGATCTGCCGCAACATTTCCTCGAACTCAGTTGCGAAGAGCTCCTTCGCGTCACGGTGTTCGCGCCACCAGCGATCCTCGGCTTCGAACCGCTCTTGGGCCTCATCGAGCAGGACGATCTTCACGCCGCGCTCGGTATCGCTCCAGGAACTCCCACGCGTCCATCCCTCGGCCGTTCGCTGAATCGTCCAAGGCGCGATCCAGAGACGCGTGCAGTTCTGCGCGCTCTTCGGCCGTGAGTTCGTCGTCGATCACCAAGACTTCGACTTCCGCTCCGTCCGGTAAGTCCGTTGGTTCATCCAGGACCAACCGTCCGCCCTTCACCTGAACCTTGCGTGCATGCATGCCTGCGATCCTATCGCGTGTCCCACCGCCCGAGAATGGCTCGCTCCATGGTTCGGCCCCTGCTCCCGCGGCCCCCGTACCCGAACTCGATTTACGCGTCCACGTTCAAGGTAAGTCATTCGCGGTCGGAATCGCTGCCGCAAACGGCTAAACGCTGGACTGTAAGCGCGCTGGAATTATCATGGGTCGGCATTTCAGATAGCGCCCGTCATGACCAAGCAGCACATTGTTGGGGAAATCCGGCGAATGGCCGCCGCCAACGGCGGCGTCCCCCTCGGGAACGGTTTGAGCGGGAGACGGGAATTAAGGAGTCCGCTTGGTTACCCATGCCAACACCGCAGCGGCCGCCTTTCCCAGGTCAGTCGGCACGTCGACCAGCGACGGTAGGGAATCGCACACCGCGAGCCGTTCCTGGTACGGCATGGGCACGTTGCCGCTCGTGGCCTGCTCGAAGAACGCTGAGAAGCGGCGTTCTTCGTTCAAGGCTGACCACCTTGCGAACCGCGAATGGCATCTTCTTGCGGCATGACCTGTGAGCAATCGCCGGTACACCTTGTCGTCACATTACGTTCGGGATGAGCTTTCTACCATAGGCGTGACAGGGTGCGGTCCACGCCGCTGACTTGGCACACTTCACGGAGCACACTCGCGGTCTGGTCGATGATGGCAGTGAAGGGAAGTGCGTAGATCATTGGCGGGCACGGCATCGCCGCATTCAGCCGCGTCGCACGTCGATGAAGCGCCCATCCCATGGCCGCCAACGTCTTGCCGGCGCCAGTCGGGATCCGGTTGGTAGAAGAGCAGGTCAACCTGGACCAGGTTGTTCTCTTCCGAGATCACAAAGAAGAGCTCATCTTCGGCCGCGGTCAGCCGAACGCTCGCTTTCTCATTGACTCTTGCGGCGATCAGGCGGTTGAGGAACTCGTAGCTTTGGGTTTGTGCTTGCTGGACCGGTGCAGGGAGGACAAGGTACTTGAACCCGTAGTAGTCGAACGCCAGCTCCTTCTTGACTCGCTCGGCGAAGTCCACTCTCTCACAGCACTCTCGGCAGGCCGGGAAGTTGCGCCACGCGCTGGATTCATCGAACCCGCCAGACACCGCGCCTCGCTTGTCGAGGTGGTAGATGTTGAACTGATGAAGCTTCAGTCTGCCGAAGATCTCCACGTCGCGTCGTCCGCAGATACTGCATTGGCCGACACCCTTGATGTCCGTCTGGGCAGCTCTGGCCTTGCTTTTTGAAAGAGACTGCTGCGCCGATTGGGCGAGTCGCTGTCTGAAGGTGACGAAGTCGCCCACGCGCTTCAATGGCGACTGCTCCTCGTTTCGACATGCAATGGACAGAATGGCGGGCAAGGTGGTGAAGCCCTTGGTCGTTGCGGTGGCCGGGTGATACTGGCGGACTTGCTGCAGGAGACGATCGAGTGCCTCACGCCCCTGCGAGGTATCGGCAGCGGCCGACTTCAGCCAGTCGCGCATCGTGGTCAAAGCGTTCGTCTCAGATCCGGGGAGCTCTTGGCCATCTGCGAGCGCCTCGCTGATGCTTCGCGACAAGCGAACCACCTTCCTCTTAATCTCTTCACGGATGGCTTGGGCGACAGTTACCTCGGTGTCCTTCTTGATTTCCCGGAGGCCCGATGTCGGCGTTGCGTCGCATCCGTTCGGCGGACCGGGCCGATAGAGATACGAGAGCCTCCGGGCCTCCTCGTACTCCTCCACGTGAACGCGGTCGAAGCCGTCTGCGTTGAACACGAGCAAGAGCACGATCTTCGTGCGAAACTTCGCGCCAGGATCGTGGGCATATCGGGCGAGCTGACTCTGCCCGTCCGCTGACAAACCCTCGCGGCTCTGGAAGAACTGACCGAGTTCAGCGAACTGGTGAATCAAACCTTCCTCCAAAAAAACCACCGCGGACCTGTGAGGGTTGCTGTTCTGGTCCTCCATGGATCCTTCGTCTGGCTTGCTCCGACTCGCTCTCCATGTCTCGTCTCTGGCGAAACTCCTGTCAGAAGTACCGAAGAGCTTGTACCCCAGGTGTGATACAGGAGTTCATGATAGGGAAATCGATCGAACGACGCGCCAGGACTGACTGGCGGCAGATAGAACCGCGTCGCGTCGATCTCCGCAACACATGCCTCGAGCGCCGCGCCCGACACGCGGGCATGGTCAGCCTCCACCTCGTGAATCCCGCAGATCCAGCCATCGGGCTCGTATGACGAATTGCGCGTTGGCGCTTCTCGTGATGCCACCGCCGCAACAGCGCTCTCATTGGTTGCTAGCCAAACCGGCGTCCCACACCGAGTGCGGCCTTCCAGTTAGCCCTCGCACACGAGAACGTGCGGCGCTCCGGATCCGGCGGCCGTCGTACCACTCGCCCTGCTCGTCCAGGTCCTGTACGAGAATCTCGTGCGGCTTGCCCCACACATCTCGACGATAAACGCCATGCACCCTCGAATCCCAGAGTCCACCGGTCTGGTGCCCGCCGTGGCTCGCGCCGGAACCAAGAGTAACTGCGCTCTGTGACAGAGGAGGTCACGGCGGATTGCGTCGCCCGGAGAGCAGATCGGGATACTGGCTGCCAAAGCGCACGACGCGAGGCGTAGCCGCGATTCAGGGCTCCTCGCGACAACAGCATGTCCTGTGTGCCGACAAATACAGCGGGTCGCTCCGGTTCGAGATGCCAATCGCTCGACTCGACGCCGCCCATGAGCAGGTGCACAGCAATCGTGTTCCATACCGAGCCATCCTCCGCGGATAACCGGCGGAGCATCGCTTCAATGCGATCAACTGTCTGCTCGACGAGCACTCGCATCGGAAGGCACCACACGAGACGACGCGGCCAGCTGTCCTTGGCTCGTGCAATGCGGTGCCAGAGCCACGCGAGTGCAACGCCCTCGGTCTTCCCAAGTCCAGTGGGGATATTGATTAGGCGATTTGGTACAGGCATCCTTCGCCGCGAGCTCCGCTTGCCACGGGCGCGGAGCGGCAAATTCGGTTGCTAAGCGAAAGAGAGCCTCGTACGTCATTGCGACTCGCCGGTGCCGTCCGATACGGCTTCAGTCGCCAGAGAGAATATACCGGCTCGGTGACAGAGCAGGTCACAGCGCCCGGAGGCGCTTCCCCCCCACGCTGCCGCCTCCGATTGGACGAAGGCAGGCTGGCGCCCGACGCGGCGATCGGCCGGGGCCGATTACGCGAGCCAGTCCTCAACCCTGAGCGCCGGCACCCGTTTGAATTCCGCCACGTTCGTTGTCACGCCCACCGCTCCCATGGCGCGGGCCTGAGCGGCAATCAGCATGTCATTGGCGCCAATAGGCGTACCCTTCTTCTCAAGAGCCGTGCGAATCGCCGCATAGTGGCGATCCGTGCCGGCTTCCAACGGCAGGATCGTGATAGCGCCAAGGATCGCCTCGACTTGACGCGTGAGCCTGCACGACCCACGCTTCGCGGCCCCATAGCGCAGCTCGCAACGCCACATGGAGGTTTGCAGATTTCGCTGGGTTCTCTACGTTTCTGAATCGTCTTGCTCTGTGGTCTCTCGTGTTCCCCGGTCTTCGGCGGTGTATGGGCGTTCGTGGACTGAAATTGGACTGACGTTCCCGGCCCCGTTCGTGCCCCCTTCCTTGGCGTCATGACGCCTCCGTTTCATTTCGATCGGCAGCGCACTGGACCGCGCGCGTCAGGGTGGGCACAATGAGTGTGCAGAGGCTAACAACCATCGTCACACTCAAGGTGACTCGGCTCCCGAGACCATCGGGTCGACGCCCGGCGTCGCACACAAGGGACGCAGCCCCGCTACAGCGATTTCGGCAGATACACGATTCGATTGAGCCAGTCCCACGCTTGACCTTCATCACGCCAGAAGCCCGTCAGGAGCCGTGCTTGGTGGCCGTAGTCAGTACTGCGAACGGTACGGCGGAACAGCACGAGTCCCCCGTGATCCTCGCCAGCGCGGAGTAGTTGACCTGCGTGCCACGGAAGCGTCGCGCGGTCAAAAGCAACGAGCACCAGCCCGGCCTCGGCGCAGGCAACCAGCAGCGTCGCGTCATCGAGGCCCAGCCACGATCCGTCCTGCCAGGCGGCGATGTGGACGATAGGAAACCCGTCAACGAGTAGCCGGCACGCTGAGACGAGCCGATGAGAGGTGTTCTCGTCAGCCAGCAACCGCGGCGGTGTCGGTTTCTCCGTCACGCGACCTGCCGATTTCCTCGGGGAATGCTTTGGCGTAAGCCAGAGCCCGCTTGACGAGCACCCGCGGCCAGCGGAAATGGTCGGCGGTCTTGTCGACGGATTTGATCTCTTCGTATGCGGCGAGGACTTCCCAGACGGCAACACGATGGCCCGTCAGGTAGGCTTCACGGCCCGAAAGGGAATCACGGAAGGAAATGCCGGGGAACTCGGCCTCGAGACTCTTCTCGATGACGTACCGTGCGACAAGGTCGCTTTTTGAGGTCTTGGCCGCGCGTGCCTGCTTGGCCACCAACCGCTCGTAGCGTGCCGGCACCCGGCCGGAGACGTACGCCGTGCTCATGGCTCCAGTGTTGTGCACACTGTGCACAAAGTCAAGCTGCACAGGCCGCGCTCACCAAGTTCTTCTGGTGGTGCTGGAGTGTCACACGTCCGTGGCGCCGCTGCGGCAACATCTGCCCTCAGATGCTGTGCGGCTCGGTGCGTCGATTGGCGACGATGGCCTGTTCCCGAAGGTCTGGGTTTTAACGCATTTCACTGCGTGCGCCGGTAGTGCGTCGTCGTCGTGCGGGGCGCGACCTTCAACGTCTTCATCGTCTTGATGTATTCCGGATAGAGCGTCTCGGCGCCGCCCAGCGCGGACTCGAACGGGATCCCGTATTCGGTCGGGAAGTCGCGCAGCACGTCGTTCTGCCCCGGCAGGAAATTCGGCACCTTTCCCGCGGGCACGATGGTGCCCTCCGGCGTGATCTCGCACGGGAACGGCGGAATCACCTGATTCGGATCCAGGACCCAGCTCGACGCGCGGATGTACGGCTGCGTGAGGTACGCGGGGTCGTGGATGATGAAGACGATCGTCAGGAGATTCCCGTATCGGTGCACGCGCGTCGTCACCTCCGCCTTGACGCTCTTCGGCACCCCGGTGCGCGTGAGATAGGCCTCCTTGAGGTGGGTGGTCCGGTAGACGAGCGTGTTGCGTTCCCACCATCCGGTCGAAAAGCCCGACCACTTGTGAGGCGCGTGAGGCGACGGGTGCGGCCGCCCATCGAGATAGATCACCTGCTCCGGCTCCTGCCACCACACATGCAGGCGGAGCCCAACCGGCTGCCGCGTCTCGGGGTCCAGCTCCGTCGAGATGCGGAGCTGCGACACGGAGACGCGCAGCCCGATGTCGATCGGGTGCGGCCGGCACAGGTTCTCGGGCATGTCGAGCTGGTCGGGATGCCAGCTCTGCGCCCGCAGACGTCCCTCGTCATTGAGCGGGATGCCGGTGTAGTCACCGATATCCATGTGCGTGTTGTAGACCCGCGGCGCCCATTCCCCCGTGAGATCGACTGCGGAGGGCGCGAAGGCGAACTGGGCGCTCGCGGGTGCGGCCGCGAGCACGAACAGCACGAGGAACAGAATCGTGGATCTCATCTCGTCACCCTTGTCAGCGCGGTTCGTCGGCGCGGCACGGCGTGGGATCCCACCCGGTCGCGTCCGGCAGCTTCTTGAAATGTGCGTGCATGATGAGCGGCTCGACCAGGTACTGCGGATCGGTGACGACCGTCGTCACCGAGAGCCAGGTATTCTTCGTATAGGCGTCGGAAAAGGTGTCGAAGTACTCTTCGAGCAGCGCGTTCGCGCTGTACGGCACGCCGTTCTTCTGCAGGTAGCCAGGACGCATCCGCGTCGTCGTCACCCTCAGATAGTCCGCTTCCTTCCGCTGTGCGGGAAGGACCACCACCCGGCCCGTCGCGTCCTGCGCCGGCCCGCCGAAGCCGTCGCGCCGATCGCGCGGCTCCGCGCCGCCCCAGACGGCCGCCGAATAGCCCTGCCACGACGGCTCCGTATTCGGGGGCGGCGAGCCGCCGAAATGGAGGAGGCGCGTCTGCGTCCCTGAATCGGTATCCATACGAAGGGTGTTGTCGTCCTGCCAGGTGATGTGCAGCCGTCCGGGCACCTGCAGGAGGCCGCCGGCTCCGTACGACCGGCATGCTTCACCACTTGCCTGATCTCTCGTCGGATCCCAGGCGTCGGCGACTTTGCGACCCTCGGGGTTGAGCGGCACCATCTGGTAATCACCCTTGTCAGGCACCAACATGCGGAAGCGCCACTTCTCGGTGACTTCCGACACCCAGTAGCCGGTCATGTCGAACGCCGCCCCCGTTCGCGCGGTTGCGGGAGGCGCGTTCTGCGCAGCACCGCCGCGGCCCTGCCCTTCGACGTGGACCGACAGCAGCAGTGTGGCCGCCGCCGCGAGCAGCACGACTCGACGTTCCATGGATACCCTCACTGCACGTTGGCGGCCGGGCCTACCCACTTGAAGCCGTCCGCCGGACGCTCAATCGTGTGCAGCAGCATCTTGCGGTCCTCGGCGATGCGGCCCGGGATTCCGGTGATGATCACGCGATCGCCGGGACGCAATGTCGACTGCGACAATCCGCTGTCGGTGAGCTGCTGCGGCGCGGCGCCTTCAATCACCCAGATGTGCTTCTGACCCTTCTCGTCGGCAGCCTCCACGCGCATGAAGGAATGCGGGTTGCGCCAGAGAAACTCCTTCAGCGTGCCATCGATCGTGACCGACTTGCCGACCAGATAGGTGGCGGCCACCGAATGATGCGCGAAGGCCGACACGCCGCTCCACGTCACGCAAGCGGCGGCGCCGAGTAAGACGATGAGCAATCGCTGGATCATTGAATCACTCCTAGTTGCTGGAACGGCCTGCGCCGGCGTCGGGCTTGCTGGTAAGGCTCCTGTACGCCGCCTCAACGAACATATCCGTCGTCCACGTGCCCGTATCACGGCCATAGATCGGGTCGTAGTCGCGCGTCGGCCTGGCCGCCTTCACCTGCTCGAGCGTCAGGCCGCGCTTGATCATGTCCTGCACGCGGTCGCGGACGATCGTGACCATGTGCTGATAGACAGCCAGGTCGGCGATGTCGCTGACGCGCCCGTGGCCGGGGACGATCATCGTGCCGCCTTCCTGGTGGTCGGCCGGAATCGTCATCTGCTTCAACCGGTTCAGCCCCTCGAGGACGCCCTGAAGGCTACCGCCGCTCTTCAGATCGATGATCGGATAGGACGTCGGGTCGAAGATGTCGCCCGTGCTGATGACGTCGGCCCTGCGGAACAGCACGATGCTGTCGCCGTCGGTCGTCGCCGGCTGATGGAAGATCTGAATCGCCTCGCCGTTGAAGGCCATGTTCTTCTGCGGCCCGGAGTACGTGTCGTTGGGCAACGCCGCGTCCGGAACCGGAGGTTTGGCGTTGCGGTCGCTCATCCGATCCAGCAGCGAGCTGTGGGCGATGATGAATACGCGCGCCTGCGCCGCCCGCGCGATCACGAGCGGCCGCCCCGCCCGCGCGAAGTAATCGTTCCCGCCGACGTGATCGCTCCTGTCGCTGGTGTTCACGATGTAGGTGACCTGACCCTTCGACAAGGTCCGGATGGCCTCCAGGACCTTCTCGCTCATCGTAGCCACACCGGAATCGACGAGAAGGACGCCGTCCTTGCCTACCTGCACTGTAATGTTGCCGCCCGCTCCGGCCAGCATGTGGATGTTGCCTTGAACGGGAAGCAACTCGAGCGCGGGGCTGTTGGAGGCGTTCTGGCTGCCGCGGTTTTGAGCTTCCAGCGGATAGACGAGCTCGCTCGAGCCCACTACTCCGAGGAAAAGAAGGGCCGACGCGATGCTGACGAACCGCGGCTTCGATGAGAACAGTTTCAT
>Ga0209640_10001744_pt1 | contig 18681 bp, 18 predicted proteins | sample RifCSP10_1_FD_184018 | JGI IMG/M metagenome (GOLD analysis project Ga0209640, IMG submission 184018) | Soil microbial communities from Rifle, Colorado - Rifle CSP2_sed 10_1 (SPAdes) (version 2) | ecosystem: Environmental > Terrestrial > Deep subsurface > Rock core/Sediment | place: Rifle... | reverse complement strand
CGTGTTCAGATTCAAGTTCGGTTCTGGGTTTGGGGGTTCGGGGGTTCGGGGTTCCGCGGCGGCTGAAGCCGGCGCTCTACGATGTGCTTCGTCGCAACTCGTAGAGCGCACGCTTCACCCTTCGGCAGGCTCAGGGTGCCCTGAGCATCGTCGAAGGGCAGCGTGCGCGCCGAACCAGAACGTGAACACGAACCGAGAAGCGAGCACCGAGAAGCGTGAACTCCAGGATTTCATGCTCGCCTCACGTGTTTCCCGGGATTGGCTCGGGCCGGCTCGAGTCGTCTCCCTGGACGAAACTCCCACATCCCCCCTCGGCGCGCGTAGCAGGAATTCCAGCGCCACGCTCCTAAGTCACTGACAGGCTCGCGCGAAGGCCGAGGGCGGAGCTTGCATCGGGGAGGGGCATGGCCGCGGCCGGTCTCCTTCCAGCCCTCTCGGTCGTCGCGGGTGCCGTGCTCGGCCTGACGATGGGGTTTGGGCCGGGGGCGGTATCGTGGGCTCTGCCGCCGATCTGCGGTCTCGCGTTCGTGTTCTGGCGGCGCGGCTGGTCGATGTTGGTGATGGTCTCTCTGGCCGCCGGTCTGCTGGCCGGCGGCGCCGCGCTGGCCGCAGACGCACGCGAGCGGGCTCTGCGCTCGACCGCACGCACGGTGCTGGATCGCGAGTTCGGCGGATTCATCATCGAGTCGCTCGGGCCGGAAGGGGACCACGACCCGCTGCCGTCACGTGCGGTCCTCGTCGAGGATGCCTCGCCTCGGGAGGGGTTCGTCTCCCTCCGCGCGCGCCTGACGGCGATATCGCTGCATGGGGCGTGGGAGCGGGTCGACGGCGGCATCACCGTCAGCGTCAGCGGAGCCGCCGCGGCGGACTTCGTCGACGAGTGGCGCGCGGGCCGAGCCATCGAAGCGCCGATGACCTTCCGGCGGCCGGCGAGATACCTGAACGACGGTGTGCCCGACTTCGAGCGCGATCTGGCGCTCGACGGGGTCACGCTGCTCGCCACGATCAAGAGCGGCCTGCGCGTCGAGGTCGTCGCGTCGGGCGGTCTCGTCTCCGAGCTCGCCGCGGACGTCCGGGCGCACGCCAGGCGCGCCGTGGAGACCTGGATCGCGCCGCACGAGCCCGTGTCGGCCGCGATCGCCTCCGCCGTGCTCATCGGGGACCGGACTGGGCTGCCCCCCGACACGCGCGAGGCGCTGCAGGCTGCCGGGACTTACCACGTCATCGCCATCTCTGGCGGCAACATCGCCGTCCTGGCAGCGGCCGCCATGCTGCTGTTCATGCTGTGCGGCATCCGCGGCAGGCGCGCGTCGGCCCTGGCCATCGTCGTTCTCGGGGGCTACGCGCTCGTCGTGACGGCCGGCCCCTCGGTGTGGCGCGCCACGCTGATGGCGGCGCTCTACTTCGCCGCCCGCGCGATCGACCACCGCACGGCCGCGTGGCACGCGGCGGCCGTGGCCGTCGCCGTGATGCTCGTGGCCAGGCCGCTCGACGTGCGCGACCCCGGACTCATCCTGACGTTCGGCGCGACGGTCGCGCTGCTCGAGGGCGCGCGGTTCGGCGCGGCACTGACCCGTCGCAACCGGGCGATCTCGTGGACGGCCGCCTCACTGTCGGCGTCGCTGGCCGTCGAGGTCGCGCTCCTCCCCGTGTCGGCGATGCTGTTCTCGCGAGTGACCGCCGCCGGGTTGGTCCTCAACCTCGTCGCGGTTCCACTGATGGGAGTCGTCCAGATTGCCGCGCTGGTGGTGACACTGGGCGCGTCGATTCCCGCTATCGCCGCGCCGTCAGGGTGGGTCGCGCATCTGGCGGCGCAGGCGCTGGTCGACAGCGCGCATCTGGTGGCGTTCGCGCCGTGGTCGACCGCTCGCGTGCCGCCGCCGGGCGCGCTCGCCGTGTGCGCCTACTACGCCGCTCTCCTCGCGACGCTCGGGTGCGCGAATCGTGCGGCACGCGCCGTCGCCATTGTCGTTCTGCTCGGCGCGACACTCCTGGTCGTCGGCGTTGTGGACCTCGAGCCGCTCGCTCGGCCGCCGGCGGCCCGGCCGGTTCTGCGGCTCACGGTCTTCGACGTCGGACAGGGCGAGGCCATGCTGCTCGAGACGCCGGGCGGGGATCGCCTCCTGGTCGACACCGGCGGTGCGCCCTTCGGCGGCGGCTTCGACATCGGCGCGCGCGTCCTGGCGCCGGCGCTCTGGTCTCGACGCATCAGGTTTCTCGACACGCTGCTGTTGACCCACGGTGACCCCGATCACGTTGGCGGGGCCCTACGCGTGCTCTCCGACTTCTCCCCCCGCCGACTGTGGATGGGTGTGCCGGTCCCGGCGCATCGGCCCACGACCGATGTCCTCGATGCCGCGGCGCGCCTTCACGTACCGGTCGGAGCTCGCAGGGCCGGCGACGCCTTCAGCGTCGGTGAGGTTCGTCTCCGCGTGTTGCACCCTCCGGAGCCCGACTGGGAACGCCGCCGCGTCCGCAATGACGACTCGGTCGTCCTGGAGGTCGTCTATCGCGACGTCGCCCTGCTGCTGACAGGCGACATCAGCGGGGAAGTGGAACGCACGATCGCTCCACGGCTGATCGCGGCGCCGACGCGCATCCTGAAGGTCGCCCACCACGGCAGCCGCACTTCGTCTTCCCTCGAACTCCTCTCCACCTGGCGACCGCAGATCGCCATCATCAGCGCCGGGCGCGGCAACACCTTCGGACATCCCGCCACCGAGGTCCTGCGGCGCCTCGCGGCGGCTGGCGCCACGGTGCTGCGCACGGATCTCGATGGGCAGATCACGTTGGAGACGGACGGCATCAGGGTCAACGTCAGGACTTTTCGAGGGGAATGAAACGAGCCACGAAGCTCACCAAGCGCCGCAGCGCGCATTCTGACCCGGGCAGCTCAACCCCCACGCGGCGGCTGAAGCCGCCGCTCTACGAGTGTCACTGACACGGGTAGAGCGCACGCATGAGACGGCCAGCTGACATGCGTAGAGCGCACGCTTCAGCGTGCGCGGGTGTGATGGGCGATCGTCTATCAGCCCGCGCGGCGGCAAGGCTGGTGTGTCCGGGAGCGCGCGTGTCGCCAGCCCGCGCCGCGTGGCCATCTTGTCGACCGTTCTCCGATGGCAGCGGGACACAGGCTGCGGCAGCGAACCTGCGAGCGGCGCGTCGCCCACGCAGATGGGAAACCGCGAGCGCAGGGCCGAGTCCGGCGCAGGTCACGGATCTCCACCCCAACGCGCAGGCGTGCGCGTTGGGGGCCCCGGACCTGCGCCTGCTGCAACCAGCTCCCGGAGCCGCGGTTTCCCGCGCCGTCGAGCGGTTCGCCGAGCAGCCTGTGTCCCGCTGCTCATCGTGCCCGGCGATGCGTCAGCGCCCGGGCTCGGCACCCCGTCCACCCCGCGCGCCGCCGCTGCGAGCCCCACCGCCGCCACCGGCGCCCATGATCGTGTAGTCGGACGGCACCTGGAAGAGGTCCGACGGCGGCTCCGAGCGATTGATGTTCGTCAACTGGTACTCGACGTCCCCGGTTCGCGGATCGTGATGGCGGGAGAGGACGAGGAGCCTCAGCTCCGGCGATTCCCAGCGCTCGTCGGTGATCTCGATCGGGCGGTCGTTGCCAATCTGGCCCGTCGGAATCGTGGTCGTGCTCCTGCGTCCCGTCGCCTTCACGCCCTCGATCTGCCTTGTGCCCAGCGATTGCTCGGTCGGACGGACGCCTGGCTGCGGCGGTGCGAGGCCGGCCCCCGAAGCTTGTGTCCACAATCTCACGCCCCGGTCCGCGGTGCCGAGACCGCCGGCCGCGGCCTGCGCCCCATCGCGGGTCATCCAGAAGACGGTCAATCCCTCGCCGCCACGAGGCACGCGCCGGGCCGTGCGCGCGTCCGCGTCGAGCGCGTACGCCAGGCCGTCGCCAGGATCCGGAGCAATCGTAATCGTCGTCTGCGGCTCCGCGGTCAGGCCGATGATCGTCTGCTCGCGGCGCACGCGGCCTGCGCTGTCGCGATAGAACCTCGCCGTGGTGCGCTGCTCGATGCGGGTGCCGTCGCCGAGCACCTGGGTCACCGTGGTGACTGCGTCGGCCGAATAGGGCGCGTCGCGCACGACGGGGCCCACCATCGGGTCGGTGCCGGGAGACGCCGCAATGCCGCCGCCGCGAGCTCCGCGGCCCTGAGCGGCCACTGCCACGACCTGCGCGTATCGCTCGGCGAGACCTGCCGCGAGCGCGACGAAGGTGACGGCGACGATGAACGAGCGAGCGATTCGTTGCGGTGTCATGATGTCTGCTCCTGCGCCCTCTTACTCCGGGCGCACAAATCGGACCGCACGCGCGAGTCCGTCCTCGCCGACGAGGACGTCCGCCAGGATCGTGGCGGAGCGGCCGTCGCCGGGCACATCTGCCGGCGCGATGCCAACCGAGGCGAGCACTGACGAGGAGACTTCCAGTCTGACGATCTGCCCCTCGGTCATCGGCACGCCGGCATAGAACAGCGGGAAGAACGCCGTTGCCATCTCGTCTCCGCCGGTTTCGACGATTGGCGTGCCACTGGAAAGCGGCCAGCTCACGCGCCAGCCGGCGATCGTCACGGCGATGACCACGGTGGCCGCGACAGCCAGGACCGTCGTCACGCCAGCGCGTCGATTGCCGCGCCCGCGCGATCGCACTTCGGCCAGCAGGCGCGTGCGGACGGCGTTGGAGGCTCCCTCCCTGGTGTCCTCTTCGGCGAGGGCGCGAAGAGCGGCCGCGAGCGATGGATCGATGTGTTCTTGTTCCTGCATGGTCAATCCTGGCAAACACGGTCCGGCTGCCGCCTTCGCGGCTGCGCTGCTTCGGCAGGCCTGGGAAGCCGGACACTACGGCCCACGGGCTGCAACACGGCGAGCTTCGTGGTCAGGAGGCCTCTGGCGCGATGGAGTCGAGACCTGACGGTGCCAATGGGGCACCGGAGGACCTCGGCCGCGTCCGCGTAATCCATTTCCTGCAGGTCGCACAGCACGACCACTTCCCGGTAATATGGCGGCAGCGACTGCACCGCTGCGCGAACGGCGTCGACGGCCTCCGCGCGGGTCAGGCTGTCGAGCACGCTCGTCGATGCTGGCGCGGCGCCGTTCACCTCGTCGTCGGCCGGCTCCCTGAACGCCGTGCGGGATCGCGTCGCCAGATGCCGGACCACGATGTGCCTGGCGATCCCGAAGAGATACTGGACGAGCGTGCCGCGAGACGCGTCGAAGTGTCCGTTCTGCCGCAGGACCGCCAGGAACGTCTCCTGCACGACGTCGTCGCCGCCCTCCGGCCCGCACATGTGAGCCGCGTAGCGGTAGATCGGGCCCTGGAAGCGCGCAAACAGCTCAGAGAAAGCGGCCTCGTCGCCCAGCCGCGCCCGTTCGAGCAGCCCGTCCTCACCCACCTCACTGGAGTATTGCTTGTCGGGCGGCGAAAAGTTCCCGGAGCGTACTCAATCCCGGAGATCACCGGAGATCACTTCACTTGGCGACGTGAGGGCCGGTGCGAGGCGTGTGACGCTGGAGCAAACCGTGCTTGTACAGCGTCAGTTCCGGTTTGCGGAACGCGACACACGTCTTGCACTGGCGTCGGAAGATCGGCTACAGAGTGACGCTCCCGTCCTTCACCCGCTTCCACTCAGCCTCCATCTCCTCCAGTGACGCCGTGGCCGGCGAGCGCCCGCGTGCCTCGAGTGCCCGCTCCACCGCGTCGAACCGGGCGGTGAACTTCTCGGTCGCACGACGGAGTGCGGCTTCAGGCTCGATGCCGAGCTTGCGCGAGAGATTGGCGATCGCAAAGAGCAGGTCGCCCATCTCCTCTTCGGCCGGTGACAGGTGCCCGGTCGCGCCGGACTCCACTGCCTGCCGAAGCTCGGTCACCTCCTCTTCGATCTTGTCCAGGACGTCGGCAGCCTGCGCCCAGTCGAACCCGACGGCCGCCGCGCGGGAGCCGATCTCGTACGCCCGCAGGAGAGCGGGCAGCGTTCTCGGCACGCCGCCGAGCGTCGTCTTCTTGCGCGTCGCGGCGAGCCCGGCCGCCTCTCGTTCGCGCGCCTTGAGCGTCTCCCACTTCTCGATGACCTGCCGGCTCGAGAGCGGCGCGTCCCCCTCAGTGCGCGCGAAGACGTGCGGGTGTCGCCTGACCAGTTTGTCGCAGATGGCGTCGATGGCGTCGCCGATGCCGAAGTCGCCCGCCTCCGCGCTCATCTGTGCCAGGAACACCGCCTCGAAGAGGAAGTCGCCCAGCTCCTCGCACAGGTGAGCGGGGGAGCCGCCTTCGATGGCCTCCAGCACTTCGTAGGTCTCCTCGAGGACGAACGGGCGCAGCGAGTGCGGCGTCTGCTCGCGATCCCACGGACAGCCGTCCGGCGCGCGCAGCCTGCGCATGATCTCCACGAGGCGTTCGAATCGGGCTCCAACGGTCTCGGTCACGGGCGTCATGCTACCATCCGACGTAATCGATTCACGAAAGTGAGAAGCTCAAAGGTCGAAGTCGTGAAGTAAGTAGCAAGTGCGTTCGTGTTGTCTCATAGTGGAAGGCGACGCATGAGCCATCGGTTCGACAACGCTCGACAGCTCGCGCTCCTGGTACTGTGCGTGTCGTGGGCGGTGAGCCTGCTCGCGCAGGGCGCGACTCCTCACCCGCGAACACCGTGGGGCGATCCCGACCTTCAGGGGTACTACACGAACAAGTACGAGTACGGCACGCCGTTCGAACGGCCCGCGGCGTTCGCGGGCCGCCGAGTGGACGAGGTGACCGGCAAGGAGCTGGCCGAGGTCGCCGCGAAGCGCCAGCAGGAGGCGCTCGACCGGGCGCCCTTCTTCGGCGGCGATCCGCAGGGGAAGATCGGCAACTCCGCCGAGTTCCGCGACATCTACGAGGTCACCAAGGGCAGCCGCGCCTGGCTCGTCACCGATCCCGCCGACGGCAAGATTCCGGCGATGGTGCCGCAGGCGCGATCGCGCGTGCAGGAGGGGGCTCGGGGCAGCTTCGGCCCAGGGCCGTTCAATGGCCCGGAGGACTTCAGCCTGTGGGAGCGGTGCATCACGCGCGGACTTCCCGGCTCGATGCTCCCGGGCGGCTACGGCAACTCCTATCAGATCGTCCAGGCGCCCGGCGTCGTGGCCATTCGCTACGAGATGGTGCACGAGACGCGCGTCATTCCGCTCGATGCCCGCGCGCATCTTCCGGGCAACCTTCGCTTCGACATGGGCAGCGCGCGCGGACGCTGGGAGGGCGAGACGCTCGTGGTCGAGACGACGAACTTCCTGCAGCGGAGTGTGTATCGCAACGCCAACGCCGCGACGCTGCGCGTGGTCGAGCGCTTCACACGGATGTCACCCGACAGGCTGGAGTGGTCGGTCACCCTCGACGATCCCTCGACGTGGACCAGGCCCTGGACGTTCTCGATGCCGCTGACGCGCAACGACGAGGAGCGGATCGAGATGTACGAGTGCCACGAGGGCAACCACGCCATCTTCAACATCCTGAGCGCGGCTCGCGCCGCCGAGCGCGAGGCCGCCGCCGGGCAGTCTCGGTAGGACGAGAAGAGATCTTTCAACGCCCGAAGGCGTACAGCTGATTTTCGGTTCGCACGTAGATCTTCCCGTCGACGATCGCTGGCGTGGCCAGGATCTGGCCGTCGAGGCTGTTTCTGGCCAGGACCTTCAATTCCTCGCCGCCGTCCAGCACAACCACCACGCCCTCCTCGGACGCAATGTAGATCTTGTTGTCGGCGGCGACGGGTGACGAGTAGTAATACCCCAGTGCTCCGATTCGTCCGCTGTACACCAACTCGCCGGTCCTGGCGACTCGCGAGAAAACGATGCCGCCGTTCTGGAACGTATAGAGGCGCCCGTTGTAGTACAGCGGCGAAGGAACGCCGGGGACGCCCCTGGTCTGTGTCCAGGCGACGTGCGTGTCGTTCACTTCACCTTTGCCACCCGGCCGAATGGCCATGACGCGAGAGGCGTTGTTCGCGTAGAACTGCGCGGCGCGCTCGGGGTTCCTTTTTTCCGCCGCGACGTCCAGGATGATGTCGGGCGCGGCGAAAAAGACCATGCCGGCCCCAATGACCGGCGTACTCTTCCCGGACGGTGGAAGTCCTGCGACCCACCAGCGCTCCGCTCCGTCCGCGAGACCATAGGCCATCAGCCGCTGGTTCGGCTCGAAGTCGCCTCCGAGCACGACGATCTCATCGATCCCGTCGTGCCGCCAAAGCACAGGCGTCGACCATCCATACTGAAACCGCGAGCGGTCCGTCTTCCAGACGGTCTTGCCGTCGCGGCGATTGACACCGAGCAGGTACGCGTCTTTCCCTTGATGGTTGAGGACCAGCAAGTCGCCGGCGACAATCGGTGAAGCAACCGCGCCGTAAATGTTCTGCGAGAGAGGGAGCCGCCGCTCCCACAGCAGCTTTCCATCGAAGTCGTAACTCACCAACCCATAGGACCCGAAGTAGACATAGACGCGTTCTCCGTCGGTGGCGGGCGTAGGCGTCGCGGGACTGCTGATGTCGTGGACCTTTTCAATCTCTGCTGCCGCAACGTTCCGCCGCCAGAGAATCTTGCCCGTGCGCTGATCGATGCACACGGTGGCGAGTCGCTTCGTCGCCCGATCGAATTCGGTCAGGAAAACGCGTCCTTGCGCAATGATGGGCGACGACAGCCCGGCCCCCACGGCAGTCTTCCAGAGAACGTTCTGGCTCGGACCGAATTCAACCGGCGGTGTGCCGTCACCGATGCCCGAAGAATTCAGTCCCCTGAATTGCGGCCAGTCCGCCGCGCCAGCAACGCTCGACAGGACGACGGTTGCGGCCACCGTGATCCAAGAAGCTCGTGTCATGACAGCGCATCATACCAAGGAGCCGGCCCTTCAACCGGACGGCCCTTCGCCTCGCGTGCTACGATCCGCTGAACACGTATGGCAGAGAATTCGCAAGAACCTTCAGCGATCACCTTCGTGGGCTTCGTGCTCTCGCTTGCCCACACGGCGGCGTTCCACTTCGGCGACGTGCCGGACCCGGCCACCGGGAAGCCCGGTGAGGCAAACCTCGCCGCGGCCCAGCAGGTCATCGACATCCTGGCGCTCATCGAAGAGAAGACGCGGGGCAACCTGACCGCCGAAGAGCGGCAACTGCTGGACCAGGCCCTCTACGAGCTCCGACTGCGCTTCGTCGAGGCGGCCAAGAGCCCGGCCCCGGAGCCCTCGCGCATCATCATCCCTTGACCCTTCGACACGCGCAGGGCCGGGTGGTCTTCCTCGGCACGGGCACGTCCCACGGTGTGCCGATGATCGGGTGCGACTGCGCGGTGTGTCGTTCGACCGATCCGCGCGACAAGCGGCTACGTCCATCGATCTACCTGGACGTCCCGTCGCACGCCAGGATCCTCGTCGACGCCGGGCCGGATCTGCGGCAGCAGGCGCTCACCAACGGCGTGACGCGCATCGACGCCATCCTGCTGACGCACGCCCACGCCGATCACATCCTCGGCCTCGACGAGGTCAGACGCTTCAACGTCCTCCTCGGCGCCGCGATCCCCTGCTACGCGAGCGAGTCGACCTGGCAGACCGTGTGGCGGACCTTCCACTACATCTTCGACGGCGTTCCCAGGATCGGGGGCGGCATCCCGAAGCTCGACCCGCACGAGATTCGCGGACCGCTCAGCGTCCATGGTGTGCACGTCGTCCCGGTGCCGGTGTGGCACGGCGAGATGCCGGTGCTCGGCTTCCGTTTCGGCGACTTCGCGTACCTGACCGACTGCAATCGCATCGACGAGTCGTCCATGGCACTCGTCGCCGGCGTCGACACGCTGGTTCTCGATGCCCTGCGCGATCGGCCGCACGTGACCCACTTCAGCGTGACCGAGGCGCTCGAGGTGATCGCGCGCCTGCGGCCGCGGCGGGCCTACCTGACGCACATGACGCACGACCTGGGGCACGAGGCCACCAGCGCGCGGCTGCCCGAGGGTGTGGAACTGGCATATGATGGGCTCGTGCTCGACGTGCGCGTCGACGTGGAGTGAATGGAGACCATCCACTTCCCGGACGACCCCAGGCCGGCGTGGCTCGTGCACCCGGTCCTGGCGCTGGGCAATTTCGACGGCCTGCATCGCGGTCATCTCAAGATTATCGAGCGCGTCAGGCGCGGCGCGGCCGAGCACGGCGGCACGCCGATGGCGATGACGTTCGATCCCCATCCGCCGCGCGTCGTGCGGCCGGACAAGGCGCCGGCGCTGCTGATGACCACGGCGCAGCGGCTCGAGGCGCTTGGTGGGGCGGGCATCGGCTGCGTGGCGGTCGTGCGGTTCACACACGAGCTCTCGGAGTGGGATCCGGAGACGTTCGTGCGGACGGTGCTCGTCGACTGGCTTCGCGTCTCGGAGGTATGGGTCGGTGCAAATTTTCTCTTCGGCCACGGGCGCAGCGGCAACTTCACGGTGCTTCGCTCGCTCGGACAGCGCCATGGTTTTCGGGCTGACAAGATCGACCCGGTACGCTACAAAGACTTCGTGGTGAGCAGCACCCGCATCCGGCGGCTCGTCGCCGAGGGGCGCGTCGACGAGGCCGGCGCCCTGCTCGGGCACCCCTATTTCATCGACGGCGCCATCGTCGAGGGGCGGCGGCGCGGGCACGAGATCGGGTTCCCGACGGCCAATCTGGCGACCGACAACGAGCTGATTCCGCCATATGGGGTGTACGCTACGACGACCACCATCGACGGCGTCGTGCATGCGGGGTTGACCAACGTCGGCACGCGGCCGACTTTCGGCGAGGACGCGCCGACCGTCGAGACACACCTGCTGCGATTCGCAGGTGACCTGTATGGCCGCCGCGTGCGGCTGGGATTCGTGCAGCGGCTTCGTGACGAACGGCATTTTCCCGACGTCGACGCGCTGCGCAGGCAAATCGAGGCCGACCGGCGCGTGGCCGATCGCCTCTTCAGTCGGTTCTCTGTGTAGCGTGGACACAATCCGCTTCCGCTTCAGCCTCTCGGTTCCGCGCGACGCGAAGTACGTGCCGACCGTCCGCCGGCTCGCCGTGCAGGCGGCCCGCTACGCGAGCTGCCGCGAAGCGGATGCCGAGACCTTCGGCGGCTCGGTCGAAAAGGCCATGCGCCTGTGCCTGCAGGAGCCGTCGCCCGCTGACGACATCTCGGTGCTGGTCCACCGCGACGCCGGGCCGGTGGAGGTCCGCGTGAACGGCCACGCCGTGACCGTGGAGCCCTGACGGCCTGGGATGCTCCGCCTCTACAACACCCTGACCCGCCAGGAAGAGCCGTTCGCCCCGCTGCGCGACAACACCGTGCGGATGTACGCCTGTGGGCTGACGGTGTACGCGCGCGGCCACATCGGCAACTTCCGGACCTTCGTCTGCCTCGACGTCCTGCGGCGCGCGCTGCGGCACCTGTGCGGGCACCGGATGAGCGAGGTGATCAACTACACGGACGTCGACGACAAGACGATCGCCGGAGCGCAGAAAGCGGGCACACCCCTGCGCGAGTACACCGAGCAGTGGATCGCGGCCTTCACGGCCGATGCGGAGCTGCTGGGGATCGAGTTGCCAGAACACAGGCCGCGCGCGACCGACGAGCCGAACGTGCGGGCGATGTGCGACATGATCCTCGCGCTCGATCGCAACGGCCACACCTACCGGAGGGACGGGTCGATCTACTTCAAGATCGATTCGCTCCCCGCCTACGGACGACTGGCGCGGATCGATCGTGAGGGGCTGCACGCCGGCGCGCGCGTCGACGTGGACGAGTACTCCAAGGACGACCCCCGCGACTTCGTCCTGTGGAAGGCGTCCAAGCCGGGCGAGCCGGAGTGGGACTGCGGCGGCATGCCCGGGCGGCCCGGCTGGCACATCGAGTGCTCCGCCATGGCGCTGCGGCTGCTCGGACGCGCGCCGATCGACATCCACGCCGGCGGGGTCGATCTGATCTTTCCCCACCACGAGAACGAGATCGCGCAGGCGGAGGGCGCCACGAAGCAGACCTTTGCACGCTTCTGGGTGCACGTCGAGCATCTCTTCGTCGAGAACGCGAAGATGGCGAAGTCGGTCGGCAACGTCTTCACCATCCCCGACATCGTCGCCCGCGGGTACCGTCCGTCCGCGCTCCGGTATCTGCTGCTCTCCTCGCACTACCGGAAGCAGCTGAACTTCACGTGGGTGGGGATGGAGCAGGCCGAAGAGTCGCTGCGCCGCATCGTGGACTTCCTGACGCGGCTCGATGGCGTCAGCGGATCTGGAGGGCACCCCGACGTCGAGGCCGCGGTCGCCAGGGCGCGCGAGGCGTTTCGCACGGCCCTCGAGGCCGATCTCAATACCGCCGCGGGCCTTGCGGCGATGTTCGACCTCGTCAAGAGCGGTCACGCCTCGATCGACGCCGGACGGATGAGCGCCGCCGACGCCGCATCCGTGCGCGCGGCCATCGAGGACTTCGATCGCGTGCTGGGCGTGGTATCGCTGAGGCGGACCGAGGACGCGAAGCCGCCGATTCCGGTCGAGCAGATCGAGCGCATGATAGGGGAGCGGAAGGCGGCGCGGCAGCGCCGCGATTTCGCCGAAGCCGATCGGATCCGCACCTGGCTGGCCGAGCAGGGCGTCCTCCTCGAGGACAACCCCTCCGGTACCCGGTGGAAGAAGAAATGAGATGAACGGCCCGGCCCTCACGACTGCGCTTCCAGGCCCGCGGGCGAAAGCGATCATCGAGCGCGACGCCAGGGCCGTCTCGACCTCCTACACGCGCGACTACCCGTTCGTGATGGCGCGCGGCGAAGGCGCCCTCGTCGAGGACGTGGACGGCAACGTCTTCCTCGACTGCACGGCCGGCATCGCCGTGGCCTCGACCGGCCACTCGCATCCCGACGTCGTGCAGGCGATCGTGGAGCAGGCGGGCAGGTTCCTGCACATGTCCGGGACCGACTTCTACTACGAGCCGCAGGTCCGGCTCGGTGAAGAGCTGTCCGCGATTGCGCCGATGCCGGGGCCGCATCGCTCGTTCTTCGGCAACTCGGGGACCGAGGCCAACGAAGCCGCCATCAAGCTCGCCCGGTACTACACGAAGCGCACGAACATCATCGCCTTCTTCGGCGCCTTCCATGGACGCTCGATGGGATCGCTGTCGCTGACGGCGAGCAAGCTGACGCAGCGCCGCGGGCTCGGGCCGTTCCTGCCCGGCGTCTTCCACGCGCCCTACGCCAACTGCTACCGCTGTCCGATAGGCGCCAGTCCTGACTCCTGCGCCGCCGAGTGCCTGCGCTTCATCGAAGACCAGTTGCTCGTGCACCTGCTGCCGCCGGAGGAGGTGGCTGCGATCATCGTCGAGCCGATACAGGGCGAGGGCGGCTACGTCGTGCCGCCGGCGGTGTTCCACGAACGCCTTCGCGAGATCACACGGAAGTTCGGAATGCTCCTCATCGTCGACGAGGTGCAGTCCGGCATGGGACGCACGGGGAAGATGTTCGCCATCGAGCACACCGGCGTTCAGCCGGACGTGGTGACGATGGCCAAGGGGATTGCGTCGGGATTGCCCCTGGGCGTGATGACCGCGCGGTCGGAGATCATGTCGTGGCCGCCCGGGACGCACGCGAGCACGTTTGGCGGCAACCCCGTGGCGTGCGCGGCGTCGCTGGCGACGCTGAAGCTGCTGCGTGACAGCCTCGTGCGCAACGCCGAGACGGTGGGCGCGCACATGCTGGCGGGGGTGAAGACGCTGATGGACCGCCACGCGCTGGTCGGGGACGTCCGCGGCCGCGGGCTGATGATCGGCCTCGAGCTGGTGCGCGATCGGCAGACGAAGGAGCGCGCGACGACCGAGCGCGACCGCGTCGTCCAGGAATGCTTCAAGCGCGGCCTGCTCGTCCTCGGCGCCGGGCAGAACGCCATCCGCCTGTCTCCACCGCTCGTGCTGACGACGGCACAAGCAGATACCGCGATTGGGATCCTCGATCAGGCGATCTCGGCTCTCGGCTCTTGACTCTTGGCTTTCGGGCTCGAAGCACCGCCTACTGCTCACTGCCTACTGCCTGTGGCCCCGATCGTGCGATCGGAAGCGGGCCATGCCTGCCGACAACCGTCAATCGCTTGGAAAAGCCGGGGAAGACCTTGCGTGCGTCGAGCTGGAGCGCCGTGGGTACGCAATTCTCGAACGGCGCTTTCGCTCCCGGTTCGGCGAAATCGACATCGTCGCGACGGTCCACGATGAAATCGTGTTCGTGGAAGTGAAGGCGAGAGCCGGCGACGAGTTCGGAGGAGGGGCGGCCGCCGTCACACCATGGAAACAGCGCCGCATCGCGCAGATGGCTGTGGATTATCTATCCCGACACAGGCTGCACGATCGACCGTGCCGCTTCGACGTCGTGACGGTGGATCTGGATGGTCCAGAGCCACGAGTGGAAGTGTTCGCACGTGCGTTCGACGCACCGTTCTAGCCGCGAGCTCCGAACTGCCCGCTGTGAACTGCCTACTGCCTACTGCAGTCTTTCCCCCGGGATCCCCAGCGCCAGCGCGATCGCGCGGAGCGACGTCTGAACCTCGCGCTGGTTGTCGGGGCCGAAACGAATCAGCAGCTTCTGCGCCGGGTTCAGCTTTTCGAGCGTGCGGTCGGCAAAGCGATACGAGATGGCGCCGCTCGGTTCGACCGAGACTGGTCCATCAGGGATCGGCGTGCGGAGCAGCAGCACGATGGCGTGTTCGAGCGTCTGATCGAATGGCGTGTCCGGCTCGCCGAGCTCGCGGTACGCCTCTTCGATTCGCGGCTTGAGCGTCGTGTAGAGCCGGGCGACGCCTTCAGCGTGGATGGCCGACGCCGCCGTCGCCAGCGACGAATAGCGCGCGTAGCTTCTCGGGCTGACGAGCAGATCTTCGCCCCGTTCCAGAACGAGGAACCGCCCGCGTGGCTTCAGGACGGGGACGTGGCGCGCGGGCGATTCTCCCGAGGCGATATTCGACACGACGACCGTGAAGGTGCGAATCAGGTCGTCGGTGGCGAGCCATGCCGCGACGGTTGGATTCGACGTCAGCGCGGCGACCAGCGTCCGGACCGCCTCGTCGCTCTCGTCGAGCGGTGGAAGGTCGATCGCGTCGGCGCTGGTGCCGAGCGGTGTGGGCGCGTCAGTCGACGGAGCGGGCTGCGCCGCTTCTGATGCACCGGGCGCGCTGGCGCTCCGAGTGCGGTACACGTAATAGCCGGCCGCGCCGCCCAGGCCGACGATGAGCAGCGCGGCCAGGATCGTTGGAAGCGTGCGAGAAGGCGGAGGCGGAGCCGGCGGCTCATCGAACGGCCCGTGCAAATCGAGAACCTTGTAGTCGGGGACCGGCGCGTCGTCCGAGTCTTGTGGCTCCATATGTCACCTGCTACTGATTGAGACACCGGACTCGGGCGGACAGTTTCAGCTGGACCGTAAGGGTGTCCGCGGTTGAGCCAGAGGAGGGAGCCAAGAACCAGGAACTGAGAGCCGAGAGCCCAGGGCCGAGAGCCCAGAGCCTCTAGAGCTCCAGCTTACCGCCGAACATCATGTCGGCCAGCTTGAACTTGCGTCCGAATTCGAGCCGATCGACTCTCGCGAAGAAGTCGACCTCGATATCCTCGGCGCTGATGTCGCCGCGAGGAAAGCGGACGAGCACGAGTCCACTGCCCGTGCCGCGGCCGGTCTGCATTCCGGCCTGTTGCGCCACGATGTCCGGCTTGTTCTTGCGCCGGAGGAACGCCTCGAACCTGGTGCCGCTCGGGCGGACGGGCGGAAGACCCGCAAGACCGATGACGTAGAACGCCTCGGGCTGCGAGAGGGCGGCGAGCTGCTCGGGGGTCGGGGTGCCGCGCCGGCCGACCTGCGTGCGCAGGACCGCCTGCTTGACCGGCAGCGCACTGCGCCAGGAGATCGTGATCTTGATGCGCGTCGGGTCGGGGCCAAAGCCCTGACCGCCACCGCCGCCGCCAGGTCCGCCGCCGCCAGGTCCGCCGCCGCCAGGTCCCCCGGCGTCACTCGGGACCGACAGCTTCGGGGGCAGCGCCACGGCCACGACCGTCGCCCATGGCGAGTCGGTCGTCATCTTCTCGGCGTCGCCGTTCGACCATTCGAGAAAGGGCTTTTCGTTCCAGAAGTCCGCAGCCGAAAGAGCCGCGCCCGCGAGGAACCAGAGGCCGAGCAGTCCGAGCACGTGACGTCGCATACGCACCTGTATCCGTCTCGAAGCCCGACGGGCGTCCTATCCGTGCGCCCGGGGTCCTACAACTCCAGATTACCGCCGAACATCATGTCGGCCAGCTTGAACTTGCGTTTCACCTCGAGCGTGCCGATCTTTGCCGCGAACTCGACCTCGTTGTCCGCGGCTGCGATCTCCCCGCGGGGGAAGCCGATGAGCATCGTGGCGCCTGGACCCGGCTGTGACGACCCTGCCTGCTGCGCCGGGATGTCGGCCTTGTCCTTCCGGCGGAGGAAGGCCTCGATCGTCGAATCGCCGCGCAAGTACTGAGGCGGGAGGCCGCCCACGCCGATCACATAGAACTGCTCGGCCTGCGACAGGAACGTGTTGTGGTCGGGCGTCGGCGTGCCGCGCCGTCCGACCTGTGCGCGCACGATGGCCTGTTTGACCGGCAGCGCGCTGCGCCAGGAGATCGTGAGCCTGATCCGCGTCGGTAGAGGAGCGAAGCCCTCGTCTCCGCCCCCGCGCCCGCCGCGCCCGCCGGCGGCGTCGCCGCTGGGGACCGGTCTTCCAGGCGGCAAGGCTACGGCGACGATGGCGGCCCAGGGCGAGGCGGTGGTCATCTTCTCGACGTTGCCATCGGACCATTCGAGGAACGGCTTCTCGCTCCAGAAGTCCGCGGCCGACAGCGCCGCGCCTGCGAAGAAGCAGAGGCAAACGAGTCCGATCGCGTGTCGCTGCATGCGCATGTGTGTATGGTAACCGAGCGTCAATCGAGCGTCGACCTTGCGAGGGCAGATCGGCTGTGGTACGCTTTTCCTTCGTCGCGGGCGGGAATAACTCAGTGGTAGAGTGCGACCTTGCCAAGGTCGAAGTCGCGGGTTCGAATCCCGTTTCCCGCTCCATCCGCCTCCGCACGCCGGGCTACGCATGGCGTGCTATGGCGGATGCCCGCCGAAGCGCTCTGCGCGAAGGCGGGCAAGTGAGAGTCGCGCGAGCTTCGGTTGGCGAGCCAATCGAAGGTTACTTAGGCACGATGATGTTCCTGCCCTTGATCGTACGTAGTGTCCGGCTTCCCTGGGCGCCGAAGCGCGTCGCGCGTAGGCGGCAGCCGGACCTCTGTTGTCCGTCGCGCTGTTGTCGCGTCACGTAGACGCGGCCGGACTTTCCTGCATCAGCACAGTTCCAGCCGGCGCCGTCGCCAAGTGGTAAGGCAGAGGTCTGCAAAACCTCCATCCCCGGTTCAAATCCGGGCGGCGCCTCCAATTTTCCAGTTTAAATTCCATCGTTTGTTCTTCTCGCGCACAATCCCGCGCCTCTGAACTGTCTCGAATCGTCTCGAATGCGGTGCACGTTTCGGGTCAGCCTGGCGCAAGTCGCTGATGGAGTTCGGTTTCTCGATCGTGAGATCCGAGGAGGGCAGAGGCTTTCAGGACTTCCACCCTGAAAACGCTCGCGACGGCGTGAAGCCGCAGAGAGAGGCGTTTCACTACGCCAGCTTCTGCTCGATCCTGTTATGGGACATTACGCGCGTGCGGGGATCGGGGCCGTCGCAACTCGCACTGGCTGTATGGGGCGTGACGCTCCGTTCGAGGTGCGACGATCTCGTCCCTTGGTCTGAATCCGTGGGACGTACACTCAATTGAGACCGTGGTGGCCGGCGGCGACCGCCTGCAAGAGGTCGTCGGCGACAAGGCTACCGCGTTGAAATGAACACGCGCGCCGGACTTGGCTGATTGCTGAACGAAGTAAAAGAGCCCCCGGGCACAGCCGGGGGCTCTTGCTCGTGCAACAGGGTTGCTGCTTACCGGCTGGCCTGGAGGCTGGCTCCGCCACTAGGACCGCGACCAGGGCCGCTGCCAAGGATGTCACCGCTGGAGACAAGCTTGACCCAAAGCGACCCATTGCCCTTGTAGTACGAGGTGGCGTTGGCCTTGCGCAGCGCGTCAAGGCTCTCCACCTCCGTGCCCGAGGCTGCGGTGGTGAATCCCGTCAGCTCGAACATCACCCACGAACCGGCATCCAGTTCCGTCACGCTGAGGGACAGGGACGGCCTTTCGGTGGTTACCTTGTACTCGGTGCCCGCTCGCACGTTGGTTGCAGCGTTGGCGGTGAACTCCTTGCCGTTGCGGCTGAGAACGACTGGCGGCCCTGAAGGTGCAGCGGTACCTCTGATTCGACCACCACCCGGGGCAATAGCAAAGGCAGCAGGTGCAGCAGCACCGCCTCCGGGGGCACCTGCGCCAGGACCAGCACCTCCGGCCCGAGCAGCAGGTCCGACGCCACGGCCAGCAGCGGCACCAGGACCCGCGGCGCCCGGACCGCCGGCTCTTGGAGCACCACCGCCACGAGCGCCGCCGCCGAATCCGCCGAACCCAACAGCACCACCGCCGCCGCCAACATTCATGCGCCCGACATCGCCCTTGCACACCACAGCGTTCCAGGTGGGCTTGACCTCGCAGGCTTCGTCGACGTCGATTCCGGTGATGTTGACGATGTAGGAATTGGCGACACCGGTGATGGTGCCGTCCTTG
>Ga0209640_10001742_pt1 | contig 18687 bp, 24 predicted proteins | sample RifCSP10_1_FD_184018 | JGI IMG/M metagenome (GOLD analysis project Ga0209640, IMG submission 184018) | Soil microbial communities from Rifle, Colorado - Rifle CSP2_sed 10_1 (SPAdes) (version 2) | ecosystem: Environmental > Terrestrial > Deep subsurface > Rock core/Sediment | place: Rifle... | reverse complement strand
CGTGATCCCCCTCGACCCGATCTCTTTGGCAATCGACTTGGAGAACCCGATCATCCCCGCCTTCGACGCCGAGTAGTTGGCCTGACCGGCGTTTCCACCGATTCCTGCCACCGAGGCGATCGAGACGATCCGACCCCATTTCATCTTGAGCATCCCACGGAGGGCGGCCCGAGTGCATAGGTAGGTCGAGCGCAGGTTGGTGTCGATGACGGCATCGAAGTCTTTCGGGGTCATCCGGAGCAGGAGGTTGTCCTTGGTGATCCCGGCGTTGTTGACCAGAATCGAGACAGGGCCCAGGGCCGCTCTGACCTTGCCGAACATCTCCTCGACCTGGTCTTCCTGAGACACATCGGCGCTATAGGCAATGGCCCGTCCTCCCCCCGACTCGATGGCCCCTACCACTTCCTCGGCGGCTACGGCGTTACTGGCGTAGTTCACAGCCACCTGGTGCCCCGATCCGGCGAGACGAATGGCGATGGCACGCCCAATCCCACGCGACGCCCCGGTGACCAAGGCCACCCTTCCCCCGGCAGCTTCGATCACGTGAGTTTCTCCGGCAGGCCGAAGAAGTCGAAGTTGGGCTGAAGGAGCTCCATCGTCGTGCGGTCCGGGGGTGGCAGCTGGGCGTCACTCTCTCCCAGTGGCTCCACCCGTGCGCCCCATCGGTAGATGGCGGAGCCCCAGGTGAGCCCGCCCCCAAATGCCGTGAATGCGATCGTCGAACCCGGCCTGATCCTGCCTTCTTCCAGGGCCTCGGTCAGAGCCACGGGGATGGTTGCCGCCGAAGTGTTCCCATAAGAGTGGATGTTGACGTAGACCTTGGCCTCGTCGAAGCCAAGCCTGCGAGCGGTGGCATCGATGATCCTCACATTGGCCTGATGCGGTATCAGCAGGTCGATGTCATCCATCTTGAGACCGGCTTCCTCGACGGCGCGGGAAGTCGAGTCACCCATCGTGGTGACCGCCCTTCGGAACACTTCCTGGCCTTCCATCGTGAGCGCACACAGAGATGGGTCGAGGTGCTCCCGATCTCCAGCCGTTCCATCCCTCGGGGTTTGGAGGATGTGCCCCAGCGAGCCGTCCATGCCCAACTCAGAGGAGAGCAACCCTATTGGCTCGTTGGTTGGCTCGAGGACGACGGCGCCGGCGCCGTCACCGAAGAGAACACATGTCGTCCGATCGGTGAAATCCATCAGATAGTGGAGCTTCTCCGCCCCGATCACCAGCACGGTTTGGTGGGTGCCACCGCGGATCATGTTGGTGCCCACCACCAGCCCATAGACGAAGCCCGAGCAGGCGGCGTTGATGTCCATCGCCGCCGAGTTCCAGGCTGCCATCTTCTTTTGCACGACCGATGCGGTGGAAGGGAGGATCGAGTCACCGCTGCAGGTTGCGACCAGGATCAGGTCCACTTCGTCGACTGTCTTGCCAGCCGAAGCAAGCGCCCTCAAACCCGCCACGGCCCCGAGATCGGACGTCTCTACGTGGCTGATCCTCCGCTCCTTGATACCGGTGCGGGTTGTGATCCATTCGTCGGAAGTGTCGACCAGCTGCTCCAGGTCGTGGTTCGACAACACGTTGGGGGGCATGCATTTGCCCCATCCGGTGATCTCCGCGTTGCGCATCAGTGTCTCCTCAAAGTCGGTCCATCGTACCGATAGCCCCGGCCGCGGCTTCGATGTCCGCGATGTCGGAGACGACGAGGACCCTGGCGTCCTGCACCGTCCTCCTCGCCAGGCCGGCGGTCACATCTCCCGGGCCGACATGGATGAAGGTGTCGATGCCGGCCGCCGCCATATTCACGAGGCTCTCGGAAAAGCGCACCGGGGCCACGACTTGGCGGGCCAACAGTCCTTTGACAGCATCGGCCTGATGAGGGCTGGCGGTCGTGTTGGCCCAAACCGGGAACGACGGATCGCCAACTTCGACCTCCTCGAGGGCGGTGGCCAGGACGGCCGCCGCCGGTTCCATGAACGTCGAATGGAATGCTCCCGAGACCTTCAGCGGGATGGCCCGCCGCACGCCAAGCTCCCGTGCGTTCCCCACCAGCCATTCGATATCGCTCGACCCTCCGGCCACCACGACCTGGCCTGGGGCATTGATGTTGGCCACCTCGAGCCGGCCACCCATCTCCCTGCGTCGGGCGCAGATCACCTCGGCCTCGGCCTCATCCGCCCCGAGCAACGCCGCCATCCCCGAAGGCGCGAGCTCGGCAGCCGCGGCCATCGCCCTCCCCCGGCGGGCCACGACCGAAAGGGCCGAGTCAAAGTCGAAGACACCCGCCGCCGTCAGCGCCGTGTATTCGCCCAGGGAGTGCCCGGCCCCACCCGCAGGGGTTACTCCGGTCTCGGTGACAAACACGTCCCATAAGGCAAAGGAGAGGGCGAACAAGGCTGGCTGTGCGTGCTGGGTGCGGGTCAGCTCTTCCTCAGGGCCGTCGAGGCACATCGACCGGAGTGAGAAGCCGAGGGCCCGGTCGGCACGGTCTCCGAGGAGGTCGGGTCTGGCCTCGAAGACCTCCCTCCCCATCCCGACGTGTTGACTCCCCTGACCGGGAAAGAGGATTCCGACACTCACCTGCTATCCGACTCCTGCCTTCCCGGCTCGGTTACTCCAACGCCCCCACCAAGCGGCTCACGTCCCGGGAGTCGACATCGCGATGAGCAACGATCCTCCACCATCCAGCCAAGGGTCGATTGATCTTGATCCCGGACGCATCGAGCCTGGCACTGACCTCTGCCCAGTCCATGCGAAGAGCGGAGAAGTCGACACGGACCATGTTGGTCTCGACCGTCGCCGGATCCACCGAGCCCGGGAACCGCTCGGCCAGGGCTGTGCCGAGTGTGCGTGCCAGGATGTGATCCTCGATGAGCCTGTCCCTGCCAGCGAGGGCCACCCGGGCCGCGGCGGCCAGCACCCCTGCCTGTCTCATGCCGCCGCCAAGGCGCCTCCGCAGATAGCGGACCTCGTCGATCAGATCCTGGGCCCCGCACACGATCGATCCCACCGGGGCTCCCAGCCCTTTCGAGAAGCAGAACTGGATCGTGTCGGCCACAGCCGCGTACCGGTCAGCTCCGACACCGGATGCTGCCACTGCATTGAAGATCCGTGCCCCGTCGATGTGGATCTTCAGGGAATGCGCTCTCGCCGCCTGCGATGTCTTCTCCATCAGGTCGAGCGGGATCACCCGTCCTCCCGAGAGGTTGTGGGTGTTCTCCCATACCAGAAGGCCGATGCGGGGGAAGAACCCGCTCATCTCCATGGCTTGCTCTACGTCCTCGGGCTCGATGCGCCCGCCATCGCCGGCGACCGTCCGGAAGCCGACCCCGGACAGGGCCTGAGGTGCCCCGGCCTCGATGCTGCGGACGTGGCTCCCCTCATGGGCGAGAACCTCCTCGCCGGGGTGGGTGTGGGCCATGATCGAGAGCTGGTTTCCCATGGTCCCGGTCGGGACGAAGATCGCCGCCTGCTTGCCGGTGACCAGGGCCGACTCCTCCTCGAGGAGGTTCACGGTCGGGTCGTCGTGGTAGACGTCATCGCCAAGTGGCGCGGCGACCATGGCCGCCAGCATCTCCGGTGTGGGCCGGGTGACGGTGTCGGATCTGAAGTCGGCGATGCCGTCTGCAAAGGCCATCGTCGAAGGGTAGGACGAGCCGAGCCCCGTTCAGCCTTGGAGCCGGTCGATGACGATTCTCAGCCGTCTGGGGATCACATTGCCGGCCAATCCCAGGACGTCGCGAATCAGCCCGAGCAGGTCGCCCGGGCCGTCCCAATGCTCCTCGACCAACTCCGGGCCGGCCCGCTCGATCACCCGATCGAGGACGTAGGTGAGGATGAGAAGGTCGTCGAGCCAGCCGATGACGGGGATGAACTCGGGAAGAAGGTCGATTGGGCTGACGACATAGGCCGCGGCCATGCCAAGAGCGATCTTGGAGCGACGCGGGACCCGCGGGTCAGCCAGGAGTCGCGCCACCAGTTTGGCGAAATTGGGCACCAGCAACACTGCGTCCTTGGCGAGCTGACGGACCTGGACGCCGTTTCCGCCAGGGGTGAGGACCTCGTCGGGTCGGACACTCTTGGGCTCGGGGGTCATTCGATCTCGATCCTGGTTCTGGTCGTATCGGCCTTGTTCTCCTCATTCTCGCCGATACTGCCCACTTCTTCGATAACGGCCTCCACGGCCTTGAGCCCTTCGACTGCCGCTTGCAGCAGGTGGTACACCACCCGTCTCCCGGCACGGGCCAGAGCCTGCATGGCCTCGGACTGCTCCTTCACGACCTGGCGTCCGGATCAGAGAAGGAAACGGTGAGGGTTCCCGCCTCGAGGCGGGCCCGCGTCACCTGGCGGCGGTGCAACGCGTCAGGGAGGATGAAAGACCTCCGATAGGGCCCGACCTGGATGTAGATCTCGTGGCCCGTCCGGAACACGTCGAGCTCGGACTTGTCGACGAATGGGATGTCGACCTCCATCGACACCCCTCCGATGGCATCGACGATCCGAAACGGCCTTGTGGCCACGAAGTCCTTGATCGGGTCCTGGTCGCCATACAACTCCGTCGCCATGAAACGAAGTCGGTCGATGCCCACCATCTCGTCGTCGAATAGCCGAAGCCAGAGGCGGGGAATCTCGGGAAAGGCTTCATCAATGGTGTCCAGGTGACCCTTCTGAATCGTCCGCCATCTCTCGAAATAGGGGTCGGCCACGATGTCGGGAAGAACCCGGTTGACCACAACGCCGTCGACCCCGTAACCGAAGAGGCCCAGATAGCTGTAAGTGCGCCGCGCCTCGTCGATCACCATCTTCTCCGGATTGACCACCAGCCGCGCCGAGGTCACGTCGGGTGACGACATCAGGGCCTTGACATCTTCGATCGATTCGAACACCGATTGGGCGGCGGTGAACACTTCGTCGGCGGGGATTGGCAGATCGGTGAGCCGGCTGAGGATCGGCCGCGCCGCACGCATCAGTCGTCGCTCGGTCGGCAGGACCTTCTCGAAGTACCAGCTGAGCACCTCAGGGAGGGAAAGGAGCCTGAGAGTCTCGGCCGTAGGGGCGCAGTCCACAACGATCACGTCGTATGCCCCAGATCGAGCATGACGGTTGACCTCGAGCAATGCGAACAACTCGTCCATCCCCGGGAAGACCAGGAACTCCTCCGCCTCGATCCCCCCGGCGCCTCCCCAATCGAGCACATCCATCAGCTGGCGGCGGATCGAGCCCCAATACTTGTCGAGCTGACGTTGGGTGTCGATTTGCTGCCCGTCGAGGCCGGGCGCGACCTGCGAAGGCTGGCCGCCGAGGGGCACTATCAACGCGTCGGAGAGTGAATGGGCCGGGTCGGTGGAGGTGACGAGGGTCCGGTACCCGGCATCTGCCGACGCCAGAGCGGTGCAGGCGGCCACAGTGGTCTTGCCCACTCCTCCCTTGCCGGTGACCAGGACGATCCGCAAGATCTCAGCCCGAGCCGGTGACCCTCTTGCGAAGGCCCCTGAGCGCAGTGGTCACGATCTGTTTCTCGGCCTGACGCATCAGAAATCCCGGCATCGTGAACTTCAGCCCGACCTTCAGCCCATAGAGAACCTCAGTGGCACCGTTGTTGGGGGTGAAGGTATAGGAGCCCTCGAGCATCTCCAGGTCGTCGCTCTCCTCGGCCATCCAGCTCAGCCGATTCGGCCGGTCGTGCTGGTAGCGAAGCACGTATTCGATCTCCTTGACGAAGACCTCGATCACGAAGCGAGCCCGATCGACGCGACCGTCCGGCCCGCTCTCGAGGATCTCCACCTCCTTCACCCCGTTGGCCCACTCCGGATACGACCCGATGTCGGCGGCGGCGTCGTAGAGCACCTCGGGTGAAGCGTCTATCTCCAGTGTCTGAAAGGTTCCCTCGGCCATGTCTCCAGAGTCCTCGTCGGCAAACGAGACTAGCGAGATACCGGCCTATCCGACCCAGGCAGGGTCGATGCGCAGAGGGCGCCCTGTCGCCCTGAAGTACCCGACGTTGCGACATCGGGTGGGCCCCAGTCGCCAGATGGCGGCTTGGGGCTGATGGACATCGCCAAAGAGGTGAAGACGGGGCTTTTCCCGCAAGAGGTAGTCGAGAATCGGCTCGGAGCTGCGTTCCGCCCGACCGGTGATGACGTCTGTGCGTAAAGACCTGACCGCGGCCGGGACATGGCTGCAGAGAACGTCGACCGGGCCCATCCGCTCCAGCAGAACCCTCATCTCGTCATCGGAGATCTCCCCCTCCGCCTGGAGCGGCGTCGGAGCCCCTCCACCGGCGAACCCGAACCGGATCCCCTCGATCTCCACCGTCTGGCCATGTACGTACTCGAAACCGTGGGGCAGGCTGGCGCGAAGACTGCCCGGACGATCCACATTCCCATGGATGACAAAGCCGCTTCCCCCTTCGAGGGCCAGGGCAACCTCCCGGTATTGGGCGTCGATCGCCTCCCCGATCTGCGCCCGGACCTCATCGAATCTGCCCTCGACCCGCCCGGACCAGAGGTCTCTCATCCCCTGGTAGTCGCCTGCGGCCCGCGCCGCCGCCGACGCACGGGCAAACTCCAGACCGAGGACGTCCGCCACCGCCCCCTCCCCGGTCCGGTAGTCGGTCAGATTGACCAGGTCCCCCAGGATCAGGACCGGGTTGCCCATGTCGACCACCCGACGCAACGCATCGAGCGCATAATGCACGTCGGAAATGGCGAGGATCAAGTCTCGGCCACCCCGGCCCCGTAAAAGGACCAGATCGCCCCGGCCGCCGCCCCAATCAACGCAAGAAGCAACGAGGCCGGCCACTCGAGATCAAGTGGTGAGAATTCGGCCGACATGCCTGCCATCCCCAACCCGACCAGCCCACCGATCACGGACCTGCCCGGCCTGCCGAGCTTGCTCCCGGGATCCAGGTCCCCACGACCCAGATTCTCGGCGAGAGAGCCCCCGAAGATCACCACCACCAGGCCGAGGACCCCGACCACGAGGGCGATCGCATAAACCTTCACCATGCCCCGCTGAGGGTAACGGTCCCGGTTCCAATCAGGGTTCCCCCGGTGCTTACCTGAGGTTGGTGGCGCCATATATGGCGCCCCGCAGACATAGAAGCGGTCGGTTGGGGGAGGACTCGCGTTCTTTGCCGACGTAGCGCCACATACGGCGCTACGTACCTCAGGTACGGAATCGGGGCCGTAGCCGGGCCAGATGGTCAGCCGATCTTCCGCTCGACCGGCACCAGTCGGAGACGTGGCACCAGGCCCTCGCCGGCGAGGTTTCTCAAAGCCTCGCTCTCCGAGTCATCGAGCTCGAGCGGGCCTCCATCGAGGAGAAAGGTCACGACACAATCGTCGCAAGCACTGGTTTCCCGCATGGCACATTGCTGGCAATCGATGATCATTTCTCGACCTCCTGAGACTTGAAGGTACGAGCTGCCAGGGACAGATTCCCTCGGACCGAGGGACCGACCCCCGTTCTAATACCGTTCTGGCGCGGAGTTCTGGGCCTCTAGGCCCAGAACTACGCGCCAGAACCAGATCGGGTTGGGGTCACTCCTCGATGAACCCGAAGCTGATCAGCCATTCCTTGGCGAGGAGAGCCGGGTCCTCCTGATCGAGGTCCGCCCTCCTGTTCATCTCGGTCAGATCCTCGGTGGTCAGGGCCTCGGAGTACGACTCGAGCAGGGCCACCAGATCGTCGCCGTAGGCGTCGACCACTTCAGTCCTGATCGCCGGCACCAGGTTCTCGGCGGGGTTGAGCCCCATGTCGTCCTCGAGGGACACCCAGCCGTTCGCCGCGATTATCCCCTGGGTGCTGAACAGCAGCGCCACGTCGATCTCGCCGCCCTCGAGGGCGGCGATTGTGATCGGGCCTGCCGAGTCCAGCGAGACGAACTCGGCGAATTCGAGACCGTAAACCTCCTGAAGACCCACGAGGCATAGCGGCCGCTCGGGACATTCGGGAGGCCCGCCAAAGATCAACTCCCCGGCCACCGGCTGCAGGTCAGACACTGTCGACAGGCCGAACTCGGAAGCCGTCTCGGCGGTGACCACGTAGGCGTTCTTGTCTTGAGCCGGGCTGTATCGGAGCAGGGTCACCCCCAACTCCTCGAACGCTGTCTTGGCGGCCTCCCAGGTGGCCTCGGAGTCGGCTGACTCCTCGAGGCCAAGAAAGCCGGCGAGCGAACCGACATATTCGGGGACGAGATCGATCTCGCCCGCTTCGAGAGCTGGTTTCACCACTTCGCGGTTGCCGAGATTGAGCTTGCGCTCGATCTCGTAGCCGTTGGCCTCCAAGCCCTGGGCGTAGATCTCGGCCACGATCACCGACTCATTGAAATTGAACGAGGCGAGGGTTATTGGCTCGCCATCCGCAGCGCCGTCACCCGATCCGCAAGCAGTGGCCACGAGGGCCAAGGCCAGGACCGCCCCAACGGCGTGGGTGCGGAAGATTTTCCGCATGGGTCTCTCCTTCTATTGGTTTGCAAACACATGCGCCCCAGTCGTTGCCGGGCAACAACGGGGCGACAGGGTCGGTAACCACGGTATCACCGACACCATTCCCCCTCAGCGAGGATTTGTCACGCCTTTCGGGGTGACCGCCCTGCCGAACGACGACATGGCCAACTCCGCGATGACTGCCAGCAACCCGACCAACACCGCCCCGACCACCAACTGACCGACATCCTGCTGGGCGAACCCGTCGACGATGAAGCGACCGAGGCCCCCCCATGACACCAGCGCTCCGAGCGTGGCCGTTGCGATCACCTGGACCAGACCGATCCTCACCCCCTCGAGGACCAGCGGCATGGCGAGCGGGATCTCCACACCTCGCAACACCTCTGACTCGGTGAGACCCATGCCCCGAGCCGCCTCGATCGTCGCCGGCTCCACGCTCTGGATGCCGACAACGGTGTTGGTGAACATGGGCGGGGCGGCCAGGGCCACCAGCGCCACCAGGACCGCCCACGGCTCACCGACCCCGGCGCCCATCTGGACCAGGATCAGAAACGAGATAGCGAGTATCCCGAATGAAGGCACGGCGCGACCGATATTCACCACCGCCGTCGCCACATCGGAGCCCTTTCGGATGTGCCCCAGCCAGAGAGCGAGCGGGAGCACCAGCACCGCCGCCACCAGCACCGCCGCCACTGACACCCACACATGCTCAGCCAGACGGTTCCAAATCGAGGCCGGACCCGACCATGTGGCCGGGTCGCTCAGGAACTCCCGAATCGAGTCCCATGCCATCAGCGCGCCCCTCGCGCCCAGGGGGTCAGCCATCGCTGCGCCCACACGAAGCCGAGGTCGAACAACGTGGCCAGTGCAACCGAGAGGGTGACCCCGACGATGATCTGGGTCCAGAAGAAGGTGTTCAGCCCGCGCAAGATGAAGAAGCCGTAGCCCCCGAGCCCCAGAACCGCGGTCACGGTCACCAGCCCGACCGTAGTCACGGTTGCGATCCGGATCCCCGCCACGATCGCGGGCAGGGCCAGTGGGACTTCCATCTTCCAGAACCTGGCCCGACGGGTGTAGCCCATTCCGTCGGCCGCCTCGACGACCGAGGCGGGAACCCCGTCGATCCCGGCCACTGTGTTACGGATGAGGATCAGCAACGTGTACGAAGTCAGCGCGATGACTGCGTTGGTTGCGTTCAAGCCCACGATCGGGACCAGCAGGGCGAACAGCGCCAGCGAGGGGATGGTGTAGAGGAGCCCGGTGATCCAGGTGATCGGGGCATACGCCTTTCTCCATCGTACGGCAACGATGGAGAGCCCGAGCGAGAGGGCCATCCCGATCGCCACCGACACCACGGTCAACGTCACGTGCTCCCAGGTGCGGTCAATGATCTGATCCCAGTTGCGAGCAACCCAGTCCCAGTCGAAGAGGGGCCCCGACTCCTGGGCCAGGATCATTCGGTGATCTCCTCGGCGATCGCCTCGAGGTCGAGCATCCCTTTGTAGACCCCGTCGTCGACCACCACCGCCACCCTTGCATGGCTGGTGACGACCGCGTCCAGTGCCTCACGCAACGAGGACTGGCTGTCCAACGAAACCAGGAACGGTCTGGGCTCGAGGAGCCTGAGATCGCCGCCGTCGAGCTTCGAACCGTCAACCCACCCCAACAACCGATCGCCATCGACCAGCCCCACCCAGTCGACCTCGTGCTCGTCCATGACCCGAAGCGCCTCGTCGCCGGTCGTCGCCACGTCCACCACCGGGCCTCGCTCGAGCCCCATCTGGCTCACCGGGCGCAACGCCAGGCGCTTCAGCCCGCGCTCGCCGCCCAAGAAGTTCTCGACGAAGGCGTTGGCCGGTTTGGCCAGGATGGTCTCCGGGGTGTCGTATTGCTCCAGGACTCCACCCATGTTGAGGATCGCGGTCCGGGTGCCCATGAACACGGCCTCGTCGATGTCATGGGTGACGAAGACCACTGTCTTCCCAAGACGTTGCTGGAGCTGGAGGAACTCCTGTTGCAGCCGTTTTCGGACGATGGGGTCCACCGCGCCAAACGGCTCATCCATGAGGAGGACCGGTGGGTCGGCTGCCAGTGCCCGGGCGACGCCCACCCGCTGTTGTTGCCCGCCGGAGAGCTCGGGCGGATACCGGGTGAGCATCGCCGGCTCCAGCCCTACCAGTTCGACGAGCTCGCCCACCCTCTCGTCGATGCGGGCCCGGTCCCAACCCAAGAGCAGGGGGACCGTGGCGATGTTCTGAGCAACCGTCCGATGAGGAAAGAGACCGATCTGTTGGATCACGTATCCGATCGACCTTCGCAGCTCATAGGCTGGCAAGGCCAACGCATCCTGGCCATTGATGAGGATTCGACCCGACGTCGGCTCGATGAGACGGTTGATCATCTTCAAAGTGGTGGTCTTCCCACACCCCGAGGGGCCGACCAGAGTCACGAAGTCGCCACGATCGACGTCCAGCGAGAGGCTGTCCACCGCGGGGCGCGTGCCACCCGTAAACATCTTCGTCACGTTGTCGAGACGGATCATGATGTCGGTTTGCGCCCGAGGTCCCACGGTCGGGGAACCCTAGGTGGGGGAAGTTTCGATCAACCGACTTCGGCGAGGAACGCCAACACCTCGTCCACGTACTTCCCGGGATCGGCGTCAAAGGAGCCGACGTGATCGGCACCCTCGACCTGGATCAATCGGACGAGGTCGGGTTGGGTCTCCGCAAGCTCGATACTCTCGCTGACAGGGACCGTCTGATCCGCGGTCCCATGATGAATCAGGACGGGTTGCCGCAGCGAGGTGGCCGACCGTTGGATGTAGTCCAACGACTTCCAATTGACCCCGATTCGGAGCGAGGTGAAGAACTGAGCCACCGTGCTCAGCGAAGCAGGGACATTGAACGGCAGCAGGGGTAAATCTCGCTGCGACGCGGCGAGGTCGACCGTCTCGCTCAGGTCGAGATTCGGAGAGTCCAACAAGGCCCCGGTGACGCTGTCCAGAGACTGGCGGAACATGAATGCCATGACATGACTGCCACCAGTCGAGTAGCCGTTGAGGACGACGTGCTCGGCGCCGTTGTCAAGCGCATAGGCAACCGCCCCCGCCACGTCCTCCCACTCGGTCGCCCCGTACTGGTAGTAGCCGGTGCGGTCCTCGGGCTGGTCGTCATCGTTGCGGTAGGTGATGGCAAGTTGGGGATAACCGGCATCTTGGAGCGGAGTGAACAAGGGCTCGGCCTCGGCCGGTGTGGCCCCCTTGCCGTGGACGTGGACGACCCAGGTGGTACCGCCGGCAGGGAGGTACCAAGCGCCCATCTCACCGAGTGGCGAGCTGTATGACACCTGCTCCAGCTCGTAGTCACCCGTGGAGACGACCAGGTCATCGGGGTCGATCTCGAAGCCGTCCTCGATCAGCTCTCCGGAGAAGTACCAGCCACCGGCGACATGGAACACGAGAGCGAGGGCGACCAGGGTCCAGAAGGTCCCCCAGATGAAGGTCCTGAGTTTCACGCCCGGTGATTCTGGCCGGATTCAGGCCGCAGGCAACGACAAACCTCCAACGAGGTGCTCCTCATGGTCGGTGACCGGGATCGGGTCGTCGCCGAATGTCGGCTCCAACTCACGTGCCTCGGCCAGGGTCTCGTCGACTTTTGCCGAGACGGCCGCCTCCATGATGGCGCCGACCGGAGTCTCCCCGGATCCCTCCAGCCGCTCTCTTCTCACCAACCCGATGAGCACACCCTGGTCCGCAACTGCCAACACCTTCTCGGCATGGATCCTCAGCGTGTCGTCGGCGTGTCGCAGCGGCCCGACAAACACCGGCTCTCCCATCCAGCGGAAGACTCGATCGGGTGCGCTCCGCACCATGACTGCCCCGGCCTGGGCCTTGCTCCTCAGCCTCGCCCCCGGGCCCAACATCGAGCGTTGCAGCCACGAGCCACCCGGCGCACCCAGCACCAGGAGTGACCCCTCGTCGAGATCCTGGGCGAGACTGCTGATTCCTTCGACCCCCACAACCCGTCCCCGGATTTGGGGCACGAGGGTCGCGATCCGATCGAGGGTCAGCTGGGCGGCGGAGGGGTCATCGCCTGGCCCGGAGGCAGAGACCATCTCCGCATCGACTCCCAGGCTCTCCCCCAACAGGGCGGCGGTTTGAGCGGCCAGGATGGAGTGTGGACCGCCGGCCACGGTGGCCACCACGCCGGTCACGTTCTCAGGCACGAAGGCAACCGGAACCGCGACATTCACCAAATCGAAGGACCCCGGCAATCGTCGTGAGACGAGAAGGTCCGCCCGGTAGTTGATGCACCCCTCGACCACGTCACCGGTGATTCGATTGGGGACACCATCCGTCAGGAGCTCGGCCAACTCGGAGCACCCCTTGCCCCTGGTCCACACGACGGAGAACCTGCTTCCTCCCTGCCCACTGACCGTCATTCGTCTCCCTCCGTGATCGATGTGATCGACTACAGGCACCAGGCCCGCTCACGTTAAGCCGTTTGCCGGCGATTGTCCCCGACCCTGCTTCCGACATCCTTGTCGGTATCAGTGACAAGATGCAGCCGTGGAGTTTCGTGACGTCATCGCCGCGCGGCGAATGGTCCGCAACTATCTCCCGGATCCGGTTCCGATCGAGAGCCTCAACCGCATCGTCGACGCCGGGCTCCGAGCCCCTTCCGCCGGTTTCTCACAGGGACTCGGGTTCGTCATCGTCACCGACGCCGGGGGGCGCCGTGCCATCGCCGGGCTGGCCGACGAGAGCGAATACGTGGCGAGTGGATTCGATCCCTGGATCTCACGAGCCCCGGCCCACATCGTCATCTCGGTGAGCGAGGAGATGTACCGGGCTCGCTACCGGGAGCCGGACAAGCTGGGGCCGGATGGTGAGGAGATCGACTGGCCGATCCCCTATTGGTGGGTCGACGCCGGCGCCGGACTGATGGCGATTCTCCTCGCCGCAGTCGACGAAGGCCTCGGCGCCGGGTTCCTCGGCGTCCATGCCGTGCCGGAGCTGGCCTTGCTGCTCCACCTGCCCCCGGATCAGCTTCCGATCGGGGTGGTGACAGTGGGTAGGCCGGCGCCGGACCGGCGGTCGTCCAGCCTCGATCGCGGCCGAAGACCCCGGGAGTCGGTGGTCCATTGGGAGACGTGGGACGGCTAGCGGTGCCCGATCTCGACATCACCTCGCCCGCCAACCCCAGGATCAAGACCCTGATCGGTTTGCGCAATCGGCGTAACCGTGATCGGGAGGGTGTCTTCGTCGTCGAGGGACCGCGTCTCCTGGCCCGTGCGGTCGGTGCCGGTCACCAGCCGCGCCAGATCTACTACGACCCCAAGCGTTTCGATCCGAGTCCCTTCGCGGGCCCGGTCATCTTCGCCTGCTCACCGGACACGCTCTCACGCGCCTCCTACCGGGGCTCGGATGAGGGCGTGATCGCCGTCTTCGACCAATTCGACCTCGGGATCGACCACCTCGACGCCGGCCCGGTTCCCTTGATCTTGATGGCCGAAGGTCTCGAGAAGCCCGGGAACTTGGGAGCCATCTTGCGCACCGCGGACGCAGTGGGCGCCGACGCCGCGATCGCTGTCGATCCCGAGATCGATCCGTTCAACCCCAACGTCGCGCGGTCGTCGACCGGCGCCCTGTTCACGGTGCCGCTGGCCGTTACCGGGCTCGACCCTGCGGTCGCCTGGCTCCGTGTGCACTCGATCCGCCTTCTGGCAGCAGACCCCTCGGCCGATGGAGACCTGTGGTCGGTCGATCTCGCCCCGCCCTGCGCCCTGCTCGTGGGATCGGAGCATCTCGGGCTGACCGCGGAGGCCCGAGAGGCAGCCGACACCCTGGTATCGATTCCGATGCAAGGTCAGACCGATTCTCTGAACGCATCGGTGACGATGGCGCTGCTCGCCTACGAGGCCCGACGACAGGGGGGGTCATCGCCGCAAGGAGGAGGGTGATGCTCCTTGACATCGAACATACGTTCGGTTTAGCCTCGAATGGGCCGTGGCCGCCCTGCTCCAACCCAGCTTCGACGAGCTCTCCACCCCTTTGTTCTCCACCACCTTCTGTGTGCTCGACCTGGAGACCACAGGTGGCTCGCCAAACGACTGCGCCATCACCGAGATCGGCGCCGTCAAGTACCTGGGAGGAGAGCTTCTCGGGACCTTCCAGACCTTGGTGGACCCCGGGCTCGCGATCCCGCCCTCCATCACCATCCTGACCGGTATCACCCAGTCGATGGTGATCAACGCCCCCAGCATCCACACTGCCCTGCCCACGTTCCTGGAGTTCGTCGCCGACACGGTGATCGTTGGCCACAACGTTCGCTTCGACATGTCGTTTCTCCAAGCGGCGGCCCGCCAGCTCGGGTACGAGCGCCTGGCCAACGACACGGTTGACACCGCGGCTCTGGCCCGTCGCCTGGTCCGCGACGAGGTGAGGAACCTGCGTCTGCAAACCCTGGCTGCCCACTTCCGAAGCCCGGTCATCCCGATCCACCGTGCGCTCGACGACGCACGCGCCACCGCCCATGTGCTCCACTCACTTCTGGAGCGAGCAGGGAGCCTTGGGGTGACCAATCTCGACGACCTGCTTCAGCTTCCCAAAGCGAGGGGCTCCGCCTTCTACTCGAAGATCGCGCTCAGCGAGACGCTCCCCCGGCGTCCCGGGGTCTATCTGTTCCGGGACCGCCACGGCACCCCGATCTATGTCGGGAAGGCAACCAACCTCCGGGCCCGGGTGCGCCAGTACTTCTATGGCGACCAACGACGAACCATCGGCAACCTGATGCGTGAGCTGGCTTCGATCGATCATGTGGTGTGTGAGACACCCCTCGAAGCCGAGATCACCGAGCTCCGGTTGATCCACGCCCATCGTCCGAGGTACAACCGGCGTTCGAGGCCACCGAAGACCTCGCATTGGGTCAAGTTGACCCGTGAGCCGTTTCCCCGACTGTCGGTGGTGCGCACCCTCAAAGAGGACGCTCTCGCCTATCTCGGTCCCTTTCGCTCGAAGCAGGCCGCCGACCTGGTGGTCACCGCCCTCTGGGATGCGACACCGATTCGCAGATGTCGTGCCGCACCCTCGACCCGCAGCGCCCTCTGCGCCGCGGCTCAGCTGGGGCTGGCCCTGTGCCCCTGCGACGGCTCGCTATCACGGGATCAGTACCGGCCGATCGTTGAACGGCTCGTCGAGGGCCTCGACCACGATCCCGAGATCCTGCTCGCCCCGCTCGCGGAGAAGATGGCTCAACTGGCGGCGCAGCACCGATACGAAGAGGCAGGCTGGCAGAGGGACCGCCATCAGGCCCTGGCCCGCGCCATCGATCGGCGACGTATCTGGAAATCCCTGACCGATCTCGGATTCTGCGAGGTCGAGAGCCGCGATGGCTGCCGGGTTCTGATCGACCACGGGCGATTGGTCGCCACCTGGCGTCTCGACCGCACCCCGCTCTTGCGCCCCGCCCCGATCCTGAGCGACGACGAACCTCATCAGGTCCCCCACAACGTGGAGATGGCCGAGGAGGCGGACCTCATCTGGAGATGGCTCGACACGACCGACATCCGTCTCGTCGAGTCCACGGGATACCTGGCGCTGCCCGTTCGCCCGGTGCCTCGCCTCCAGGTCCGCTGACCCAACTTGAGTCTCCCCACCACCGCGGTGAGACTTCCGGCGTGGACCGTCTGATCGATCTGGAACGAGTCGGAGTCTCACTCGGCGGACTGCCCGTCCTTCGCGGCGTCGATCTCAGCATCGGCCCAGGAGAATCGCTGGGGGTCACCGGGCCCAACGGTGTGGGCAAGACCACCCTCCTCCGAGTGTTGGCGACCCTGCTGGCTCCGGATGCCGGATCCGGCTCGGTGCTGGGGGCTGCATTGGGGACTCCCGACGTGTACGAGGTGAGGTCGCAGATCGGTTTCCTCCAGCATCGGCCGTCGGTGATCCCCGAGTTGACGCTGGCCGAGAACCTGCGTCACGCCGCCACCCTGGTCGGAGCCAAAGCCGCAAAGGCGGAGACTGCCTTGCGGGTTGTCGGTCTCGACGACGCGGCCTCGAGGAGAGCAGACGCCAGCTCATTCGGGATGTTGCGTCGGACCGAGGTGGCGCGGCTCCTGATCACCGCACCCAGGATCCTGTTGCTGGACGAGCCTTTCAGCGGGCTCGACGTCGAGGCCCAGGAGCTGATCCGGGCGCTGGTCTACCGGACGACATCGGATGGTGGGGCTGTGGTGATGGTGTCCCATGAGTCCGGGCAGCTGTCCTCCCATACCCAACGACTGCTCCCGATGGCACTTGGCAGCCTGGACCAGCAATCGTGAGCTTCTGGAGCCAAACCCTCGAGATCGCCCGCGTCGACCTCACCGTCGAACGCAGGCTCGGGGACACGATGCGCATCGTCCTCCCCTTTGCCGTCGTTGCCATCCTGGTCTTCCCCCTGACGCTTGGTGTCGACCTGACCGCGGTCTCCCGGCTCGGGCCCGCGGTGTTCTGGGCGATAGGGATCCTGTTCGGGATGCAGATCGCCCTCCGCCAGGCTGCGCACGACGACCAGGAGCGGCGGGACCTCTATGCGTTGCTCGGCGTCGACCCTGCGGCCCGCTTCGCCGGTCGCACCATCTCCGGGGCGGTCCTGATGGCAGGGTTTCTCGCCGTCCTCCTGGTAGCGATGATCGTCTTCTACGGCCCGAGGCTTCCGGATGGATGGCCAGGCCCGGTCGTGCTCTCCTCGATCCTGGTCGCGGTCGGCCTTACCGAGTTGGGCACGCTCGCCGGGGAGGTCACCGCCGGTCTCCACAACCGCACCGCATTGGCCTCGCTGATCGTGGCGCCACTCGCCCTCCCCCTCGTGATCGGCTCGTCGCAGACGCTGGAAGCACTCGCCCGAGACGCCGGTATCCTGCCCTGGGTATTGGTCCTGGTCGCGACCGACCTGGCGCTCGCGGTGGCAGGCGTCGGTTTGGCACGACCACTCGAGGAGGCGTCTAGATGACAAGGGTGAAGGTTCTGCTTGCCATCGCATCGGTGGCGATGGCCGTCGGACTCTGGTTCGCCCTCACCGCTCCCGCCGACACCCTCCAGGGTGACTTCACCCGGATCATCAACATCCACGCTCCGTCGATGTGGCTCGCCTTTCTGGCCTTCGGTTTGACCGCCCTCGGCTCGGCGATGTGGTTGATCCGAAAGCAGAGTCGATGGGACCGTCTCGCCCAGGCCTCCGCCGAGCTCGGAGTCATGTTCACCGCCATCGGCCTCTTCACCGGCATGGTTTGGGGCCAGGCCGTATGGGGACGGGCCTGGGACTGGGGCGACGCCCGACTCGCCACCACGGCAGTGATGTTCTTTGTCTACCTCGGGTATCTGGCGCTACGGGGGGCGACCCTGGACCCAACGGTACGGGCCCAACGCTCGGCCATTCTCGGAGTCATTGCAGTCGTCCAGGTCCCGCTCGTCTATTTCTCGGTAAACCTCTTTCGTACCCTTCATCAGACACAGTCGATTCGACTTGACGGGATCACCATGCCCCGTGAGATGTCGATCGCGATCCTGGTCAACGTCGTCGCCTTCACCGTCCTCTACGCAGCACTCCTGGTGGCCAGGATCGATTTGGCAAAAGCCGAGGAGCGAGTTGCGGCCGAAAGCGCGTTGGCCGGTGACGCAGTGAAACCACCCCGTCTGTCGGAGGTCAAGGATGTCTGACCAACTGATCGTGGTCGGGACCTTCGTGATCAGCTATGGCGTCATGTTCGGTTACGCCACCTACCTCCACCTCCGGCGACGCCGAGCCGGGAACTGATTCCGTGGCCCATCGTCGGTTCGTGCTCCTCGGCATCGCCGGGGTGATCGTCCTGGTCGTCGGATTGACCGTCACCAGCCTCGGCGAGAACCTGACCTACTACCTCTACCCGACCGAAGCTGTCGCCCAGAGGGCCGACTTCCCCGACGGCGAGCGATTCCGGCTGGCGGGGACGGTGGTCGGCGGCACCATGGTGAAAACGGACGACGAGGTCGTCTTCGACGTGACCGACGGTGGTGCCACCATCGGAGTGGTCCTGACCGAGCCTGCCCCTTCTCTCTTGGCCGAAGAAGTCCCGGTGCTCCTGGAAGGCGCATGGTCGGGGGATCACTTCGTGGCAGACGACGTCCTCATCCGCCACGACGAGAACTACGAGGTCCCCGATGAGGGCGGGGCCTACCCGGACCCGTGATGCTGGCCCTCCTCGGCACGGCTGGTGTGAT
>Ga0209640_10001741_pt1 | contig 18688 bp, 15 predicted proteins | sample RifCSP10_1_FD_184018 | JGI IMG/M metagenome (GOLD analysis project Ga0209640, IMG submission 184018) | Soil microbial communities from Rifle, Colorado - Rifle CSP2_sed 10_1 (SPAdes) (version 2) | ecosystem: Environmental > Terrestrial > Deep subsurface > Rock core/Sediment | place: Rifle... | reverse complement strand
GCTCATCGTGGCCGCCGCCACCATCGTCGCGCTCGGCGTCGCCTTCAATGCGCCCTACGCCGCGGTCATGCACACGACCGGCGTCATCCTGCCACGGGCACCGGGGGCCGCGGTCGGGCTCGTCAGCGGCGTCGGCGTGCTCGGCATCGCGGTCGGGGCCCCGGCGGTGGGCGCCCTCTTCGCCTCGACCGGCGGCTTCTCGCTGCCGTTCGGCTCTCTGGCCGCCTTCTCACTGCTGGTCCTCTGGGCGCTCTTCTCGCTCTGATCGCGGCTCGCTTGCCGCCGCGTACGTCGACACGATCCTTAAGGGCGCCAGGCCCGTCGACCTCCCAATCGAGCAGCCCACGAAGTTCGAGCTGGTGATTAACTTCAAGACCGCCAAGGCCCTCGGCCTGACAATCCCACAGTCAGTGCTAGGCCGCGGGCCCATTCGCGGTGCCGCTCCAGCGCCTCCGGCGTGGCGTCAGGCAGCAGCCAGGTGGGCCGGGTGGGGCCCCCGCGCTCAACGACGGCGGAGACGCGGAGGCGGCCGAGGGTGAGGTCGTCCTGGCGCCTCGATTATCCGCGCCAGCGCGCGCGACGTAAGCCCCATCGTTGACAGCTCGCGCCGCCCGCCTACTGTCTGCCAAGGATGACCCAAGGAAGACCCCGGCGGGCGAGCCCCTCGCGCGAGGCGGCCATGACTGACAATGGGTTTTGTGTTATCTACGCTCTCTGAGCTGGGAGGAGGACGGGGCCATGGAAAACCTCTGGGCCGTTCTGCGATTCGGCCATTTGCTGGCAGCGGTATTCATGGCAGCGCCCCTCTACGCGCTCCTGGCCGTCAACGAGCGGGGCCGGTTCGGCACCGCCATCGTCCACGACCTGGATCATTACCTGGAGGGGATGATCCGGCGGCAGCCCCTCCGGTGCTTCGCCTACCTGGGCATGCTGGTTGTCACGGGCCTCCTCCTGCTTAGTGCCCTCGGGGGTGGCCCCGGCATGCTCACCGTCAACCGTGTCCACCGAGGCCTCCGGTAAGCTCCTTTACGATCTCCGACGAACAGCCGTACGGAACATGGTGCGTGGCGGGGTCGATCCTGCGGTGGCCATGAAGATCAGCGGGCACCGAACCCGGACAGTGTTCGACCGTTACAACATCATCGATGAACGGGACATCCGCGATGCCGTCCTCAAGACCGCGGCTTACATCGAACGTCTCCCTATCCGCCAAAGCGTGCTGTGCCCTAGTCTCGTAGAACGTCGCTAGGGCATCCCGATCCCGATGCCCGGTCGTTAACTGCCCCGAGACCGCTTCCCCGGAAGCAGGAGCTTCACTGCCTGGTCCAAATCTGCACTCTCGATCCACGGACCTTCCACCGCCACCCAACCGTGGAGGATGTCCGACAGGTCCGGGTTTGTCCCCAACGTGACCCACCGGCCCTTTTTGCTCCGATACTTCTTCACCTGAGTCAGGATCTGTAAGCGAGACGCGAAGTCTTTCTCAGGCAAACCGGGCATGGAGACCACGGTCAACCCCCAATCCGCAAACTCCAGGCTGAAATCATGCATCTTGCGGTCTCGCACCGACTGTACTCTGCATCGAACAATGTGCTTTGCCACCAGCTTGCGCTCCTTGCCGCCCAAATCGAGCAGGGTTGTGGCAACGGACACGTATCCTTCTCCGTCATTCTTTTCCAGCTCTGTTAAGAGCTGCCTAAACACTTCCGGCATGGGCTGTCGCGGCTTTGGTGCAGGAGCCTTTCTGATCCCAGCCTGGTGCATATAGTAGGCGTCAATCGCAGTGGTGTATGAGGCCAGCGTCAACAAATCGGCCTTCTTCTCCGCTAACACGTTGTCAAAGTAGAGACCTTCGCTCACGTAGTTCCCAAACCAGTCGAGTTCATCATGAGCAGCGATCTTCTTCAGATCATTGAGCCTTAGCCGGCGCTGAAGATAGTGAACGAACTGGCTCGGAAACTCTGTGAGTTCAGAGATGACACGGAGATCCAATAGTTGCACCGCCCAAGGCAGCTCACCCTCAGAAAATATTCCAAGACCTTCCAGGTGATGCAGAGTTGTCACAAAGCTATCGAGGGGTTCCAGACTAACCGTAACCAACACAGACGTCGCATGGCGATTCTTGTCGTATGAGACCACTTGGCCGTCTTTTGTCTCGAACACTGGAGAAGCGCTGTGCTCAATATACCGCCGGGCCCGTAGGGCCTGCTCATGGGGTTCCGCTACGAGTTTCTTCAGATCCTCAATCATCCCCTTTGGAGCACCACGCCGGGCCGCCGGTCTGAACTGCCCTGCTTTACCCTCGACCAAGAATGCCATCCGGTCGAACAGCACGAGCCCGTCTAAGTCGTACGTCTCTACACGTCCTTCCTCATTCAAGGTGTATTTGAGGCCTTCATAGCTCTTCTCAGAGCGCAATCCTTCAGCAATTAGTCGAACAGCCTCCTTGACTAGGTAGGAACCGCGTGCCTTTTGGTAGCCCTCCCACGTGCTGACAGTCGCACCCCTAGCGTCCTCACTCCCAGGGTTCAACATCGCCTCAAGACCCGGCCTGAGGGCCCAGGAAATCATCTGGGGAACAGGACAGAGGTATCCCCTTGGATGCCTTACAATAGGCCTTCTTTGGAGTGGATGTGTCGCTTGTGGCAGCCGAAACCGCGATGGAACGCTACCAAAATCGAGAGAAAACGCGTCCAAAAACGATCTAGCCCGACCCTCAGTTGCTCCACTGGCAGCCGCAAGATCGTTCGTGGTGAATGAACAAGTATCGCCGACAGCAAGGAATGTCCAACCAATCACCGCGTTCCTAATCTGGCGACGGACCTTACGATCTGACAAGTTAGCCCAGCTTTGCAAGAGGTTCTCGGGAATCACACCTCGTTGCACACCCGACCGCCGGTAACCCCGAACTTCTCGCATCCACTCGGCTTCCATCTCTCGCGCCCGATCGCGTCGACGGAGTAAACGCTGCGTGATCATGTCGCCGATTGATCGGGCGAAACCGATGGCGTCTTCGATGGTAAAGCCTAGAGTTTTCATCATCCAGGATGCGGCCGGCTCGCCCCCGAAGAGAGCCTCGAGAACATCTTCAAGGTGCTGGGGGTAGCCAGGGTTTCTAACCAGAAATTCGTTCAGGATCGTCTTGAATCTTAGCTCTTGCAGAACGTCAGGAGGCTCCTCTCGAGTAGGGTCAGCATTCTCGGTTCCGTAGTACCAGATCGTGCTGAAGATGATGTCGCGGACCAGCTTGTCGATTGCCTCGAAGTCGGGCCCGTTGATTAGGCGACCTTCACCTTCTCTGTACGGTGAAGTTAGACTCACCAGTGTGAGGTATTCGACATGGCCTTGCGACCCTTCGTGATCGACTTCGGTATAGGTTTCTGGATTCGTCATGATGTGCGAGAAAGACATTTGAGCCATGACATCTAGAGGATTAAATGCCTGAAGTAACCCTTCAAGCCGCGACACTTTCTCCTCGATCTGTGTCGGAGCGTCGACGTGAAACTGCTTCATTGCGGCCTGCATGGCCTTGTGTGCTTCCATCATCTGAGAATCCAACTCAGGCATGCCTGTTCCCACCTCACTCCGTTAGCTCTCTCTAGCAGAGCTTTTGCCTAGCCGGGACCTTGCTAGCCGGAAGAATACGGACGCTACACGGACAGTAAAGCCAAAAAAGGGGCTAGCCTCATGGCTAACCCCTCGATTCTTTGGTTGCGGGGGCTGGATTTGAACCAGCGACCTTTGGGTTATGAGGGGAACGCGAGCCGAGACTGGTAGCAACCCTCCCCAATAGATCCTTACGAATTCGAGGTTTCTTCCGCTTTCTCTTTGGCTTGAATTGTTCTCCGTCGGCGTGGCTTCCCGCACACTTCCCGCACATGCGGGCTACGGGGTCGCGAGAAATCCGCGCAGGATGCCGTTCCTGTCGTAAAAGGTTCCAACGATCTTCTTGCCGCTGATACCATAAGCCTCGGTCATCGGGGGCTCATGCCCGGGAACATCGATCGTCGTAAAGGTCCCACGGGCGCTCCGCAGAAAACCGTGGGGGATCCCGTCCCCAGTGCTGTACCAGCCCACGATCTTCTTGCCACTAACCCCGGAGGCAGTGGCTCCTCGGCCCTGCACGCCCGGGAAATCGAACGTCGTGAAGGTGCCGTCCGTGTTCCGCAGGAAGCCGTGTCGGCCAGCCGCATCAACGTAAACGCCCACGATCTGCCCGGCCTTATTGATCCCGTCCGCCTCTGTGGACATGGCGCCCGGGACGTCAATCGTCGTGAAGGTGCCATCGAGATTCCGCAGGAAGCCGTGGGCCAGCCCGGCATCGACGTACGTGCCCACGATCTGCCCGGCCCTGTTGATCCCGAGGGCATAGGTTTCCGTCGCGCCAGGGACATCGATCGTCGTGAAGGTACCATCGCGATTCCGAAGGAAGCCCTGCCACGCCGAGCCATAGTTGTAAAGGCCCACGATCTGGCCGGCGTTGTTGATCCCCCGCGCCTCTGATTGCAGGGCGCCCGGGACATCGATCGTCGTGAAAGTGCCATCGAGATTCCGCAGGAAGCCGTGCCACCCCCCCGAGCCATAGTTGTAAACGCCCACGATCTGCCCGGCCCTGTTGATCCCCCACGCCTCCGTTTGCGCGGCGGCCGGGAAGTCGATCGTCGTGAAGGTGAAGGCGGAAGCGCTCGGGGCCAGGGCCATCAGGGTGAGAGCTACAGCGCCGAGCACGAGCGTCTGTCGGAGCGAGAGGGAGACGCGCTGCCCGAGCCGTGTCATGGGCATTCTCCTATGAGCCGCACAGGACGGAGCGGGAGGGGTTACCCTGAGGGTCCCTTCCCCCAGGGTCAGAACACGAAGCCTTGTGCGAGACTGCGCGCCCCGGGGCAGCGGAGTCAAGGGGAACGTCCCGGGGAACGTCCCGGGGAACGTCCCGGGCCCGGAAGCCGTATTAGCGGCGTCTCCGCCCGTGGGCGCCCAAGGAGCGGCCGTGGGGCACCGGGCGAGGGGCGGCCGAGGGCGCGGTCAGCGCGGAGAATCCTGGAGGGGGTGGCGGGCGCCGGTGCGACCTATAGGGCCCGCACAATCGAAGCCGATGAGGCTCGCCGCTTGATAAACGAAACCCCCGAGACCTGTTTGATCTCGGGGGTTTTCGGTGGTTGCGGGGGCTGGATTTGAACCAGCGCCCTTTGGGTTATGAGCCGATAGCCGGCCTGCACACCCTCCAACGCGCTACAGCACGGCGCAGAAAACACGGGCGGTTGGCGCCATCGACCTTGGCTCCGACTGTAGGGCGTTGGAGGCAGTTCTCCGGTAGAAACCCGGTAGCAGATCGCCCGTCGGCGCGGGAGCATACAACACGGACACCCTCCCGCGGCGTTCGCCCCCTCGTGGGCCCCGTCCCTGTGACATAATCTCCCTACTCAGACGTCGACCGCCCGAGGAGCCGCTGGCACAGCACGCGCGGCGAGCGGCCGTCTGGCCCCCGGAGCCCGCCGGACAATCGAGGGCGGCCGAGCGCGAGACCCATGGTGGGTCCTCGCGAGTGGCCTCCGTGCGCGGGGGGCGTCAGCCGCGGCCTGCCGCCGTCACACGATCGACGAACTCTCGCGTCGTCATCCCGGGCTTGATGCCCATCGCCGTCGCTGTCTGGTTGACGTGCGACAGCACACCCTCGTCGTAGACGGACCGGCCGTCGCCGATCCGCGCACTGTCGGCCGACACCGTCCCCGCGGCGATCCCACGGCGATCCAGCGCCGGGAGTCGGCTGATCGCGGCCCGGTCCTTTCCGATGCCGGCGTCGGAGAAGACGGCGGCGACGACGTCCGGACCGATCGCCTTGTCCGGATTGCCCCCCAGCAGCGCGCCGTGAGAGGCGGTGATGACGATGCACCCGGCGTCGCCCGGCTCGATCAGCGAGGCGGAGTCCATGACGACGACCCGCTGCTGGCCCGGCGTGTCGCGGACCACGAAGCGCGACTCCGCGTGCACTGGGACCGGTACGTCGGACGCGGGCGCCGCCAGCATCTTTCTCGCGCACTCAAGCACCGACTGTCCCGGCGCGCAGCCGACACGCGCGGCCCTCTCGTTCACGAAGCTCACGATCCCGTGCTCGCGCATGTCGGCGCCGTCCCCGATGCGGGCCGACATGTGGCTGGCCGTGGCCGCGGCGATGCGCAAGCCGTCCAGGTAGCGGAGCGAGGCGAGCCCCGCGCGGTCCTTGCCCACGCCCGCGTCGTTGAAGATGACGGCCCGTACGTGGCCCTTGGCCGCACAGTACCCGGCGTATTCGCCTCCGTGCGAGGCGGCGATGACGACCTGACCTCGGTGCGTCTCGTCGAGCTTCGTGATCGTGTCGACCGTCTTCACTTCCGGCTGTCCTGCCTCAATCATCGGAGCCTCCTGTGTAAGTTTCGACCCGCGACGCGAGCCGCCGCATCACGCGATCCGGTCGCCCTGCTTCACCTGCACCGCGCGGTTGTCCACGCCGGGCAGCATCTTCTTCGGGTCCCGCGTGACGACGACGTCGACGACCGTCGGCCTGCGGCGCTCGGCGAGCCCCGCGCGGAACGCGGGAGCGAGCGCGCTCGGCTCCTCGACCCGGATACCCTGACACCCGTACGCCCGCGCGATGTCCGCGTAGTCCAGCTCGCTCAGCTCGCTCGACTGGAAGTGGCCGCCGAAGAGCGCCTGTTGGAGCGCCTTCACGTAGCCGGACGCGGCGTTGTTCACGACGACGAGCGTGAACGGCGTGCCGATCCGCTTCGCCGTCTCGAGCTCGCCGATCATCATGTTGAGCCCCGCATCGCCGGTCAGGCTGATCACCGGCCGATGCGGCGCCGCGAGCTGCGCACCCATCGCACCGGGCAGCCCGTAGCCGATCGACGCGAATCCGCGGTTCGGCACGAAACCGCGCCCGGCCCGCTTGGTGTCGTAGAGCAGTCCGGTCCAGTGGCCGGCGAAGCCGCCATCGGCCACCAGGATGCCATCGTCCGGCATCACGTTGTTCAGCTCGTGGCAGAGCCGCGCCATGTTGACCGGCACCTCGTCCGAGGTCAGGCGCGGCATCACGCCCTCGCGCCACTCCCGCATCTTGCCGGCGCACTCCCGTGCGAACTCCGCACGTACCTGCCTCGCCTGCGCCGCGGTGGACGACAGCTCGGCGTGCAGGTCGGCGATGCCGGCGGCCGCATCGCCCCACAGCGCGACGTCGGCCGTCGCACAGCGCCCGATCTCCTCGGCGACGATCTCGAGATGGATGAGCGGGATGTTCCTCGGCGGCAGCGTGTAGCGCTTCGTCGCGATCTCGCCCAGCTTGCAACCGACGACGAGCACGCAGTCCGCGCCGGCAAGCACGTCGTTCGCGATGCGATCGTAGCGGCCGAACACACCTAGCGACAGCGGATGCGTGCAGGCGATCGCGCCCTTCCCGGACATCGTGTGCGCGACAGGGATGCTGAACGTCTCCGCGAACGCGGTGAGCGTGTCGTACGCGCGCGAGAGATGGACACCGCCGCCCGCGAGGACGACGGGCCGCCGGGCCCCACGGAGCAGCGCTGCCGCGCGCGTGACGTCCGCCGCGTCGGGACGGATCCGGCGCGCCGGAATCGCCTTCGCGCTGTCGTCCGCACGCAGGTCCTCGACCGGGAAGTCGTGCTCGCCGTGCGCGACATCCTCCGGCACGTCCAGAACGACCGGGCCCGGACGCCCGGACGTCGCGATCTCGTAGGCGCGGCGCACGAGGTCGGGCACACGGTGGATCCGCTCCACGCGGATCAGCGCCTTGACGGCGGGCGCCAGGATCTCTGTCTGCCGCGCCTCCTGCGTCATGTTCTTCCAGGAGTGGTCGCGGTTGCTGTTGCCCGTGATCGCGATGATCGGCACGCCGGCGTTCAGCGATTCCACCAAGCCGGTCACGAGGTTCGTCGCGCCCGGTCCGAGCGTGCCGTCGCAGATGCCGGGACGGCCCGTGATGCGCGCCCACGCGTCGGCCGCGAACGCCCCGCACCGCTCGTCGTTCACGAGCGTGTGCGTGAGCCCGACGTCCAGCATCGCGTGGTAGAACGGCAAGAGTTGGAAGCCGCCCATGCCGAACATCGGGCCGGCATCGTGCAGCTTCAGCATCTCGGCGAGGGCGCGGCCGCCGGTGAGCCTACGGGTGGCGTTCTTGGTCACGTCGTTCTCCCTCCTGACACTGGATGCTCCCACATGGGCCCAGACCCCCGGCGCTCGGAAGCGCCCAGGGAATCCAGGGGCGCTCCTCGATTCCCCACACGCCTCTACCCGACGCGGTTGCTCAGGCCGGCGTCGACGAGGAACACCGAGCCGTTCACATACCTCGACCCGTCCGATGCGAAGAAGAGCGCCGCGTGAGCCACGTCCCAGCCGGTGCCCATGGCTCCGGTCGGCGACAGCGCATCCCGCTCCCGCATGACCTTGTCGCGCTCGTCCTCCGGAAGGGACCCGGCGAGGGTCACGGCGACGAGCGGCGTGTTCATCAGCCCGGGAAGGACGGCGTTGCACCGGATGTTTTGCGACGCGTACTGCATCGCGATGTTGATCGTGAGCCCGTTCACCGCGGCCTTCGACGCGGCGTACGCGACTTCCGGGCGCAGCGCGCGGACGCCGGACAGCGACGAGACGTTGACGATCGAGCCGCCGCCGTTCGCCAGCATGACCGGGATGACGTGCTTGCACGTCAGGAACATACTCTTGACGTTGACGGTCATGATCCGGTCCCACAGCTCTTCACTCGTCTCGACCGGTCCCCCGCGACCGCCGATGCCGACGTTGTTGTGCAGGACGTCGATGCGGCCGAACCGCGACACGCACGCCTGCACCATCTGCTCGACGGCTCGCGCGTCCGTCACGTCGGCCGTCCATGGGACGCACTCGAAGCCTTCGGCCCGGATGATCTCCGCGGTCTCGGCCGCAGCGTCCTTGTTCCTGTCGACGGCGAACACGCTGGCCCCTTCGCGCGCGTAGAGCACCGCACTCGCCTTGCCGTTGCCCCAGCCCGGGCCGATCGAGCCGGCGCCGGACACCAAGACGACTTTTCCGTTCACCAGTTGCGCCATGTGGTCCCTCCTCGAGGTCCTCGCGAATCGACCGGTGATCGCGGGATCATGCTCGCGCGAGCTTCAGCGCCGCCTCGACGATGTGGTCCACCGTCACGCGGACACGATCTTCGAGCGGTCTGGAGTAGGAGATCGGGGCGCGGGGAGATCCCAGCCGCTTCACCGGCGCCTTGAGCTGCCCGCCCATCTCCTCGGCCACCGTGGCGGCGACCTCCGCGCCGAAGCCGCACGTGAGCACCGCTTCCTGCACGACGATCAATCGCCCCGTCTTCGCGACCGAGGACAGCACCGCGGTCCTGTCCCAGGGCCACAGCGTTCGCAGGTCGACCACCTCGACCGACAGGCCGTGCTTTGCCAGCTCCGCCGCGGCGGACAGCGACACGTGCACCATCTTCGACCACGTGACGACCGTGACGTCCGCACCGTTGCGCGCGATGCGCGCCTTGCCCAGCGGCGCCGTGACGTCGGCGTCGTCGGGCACCTCGCCCGTCAGGCCCCACAGATCCTTGTGTTCCATGTAGATGACCGGGTCGTCGCAGCGGATCGACGCCTTGAGCAGGCCCTTGTTGTCGGCCGGCGTCGCGGGCATGACGACGACCAGCCCGGGAATGTGCACGTACCACGCCTCCAGCGACTGCGAGTGCTGCGCGGCCGACGAGCGCCACATGCCGACGGGCTGGCGGATCGTCATCGGGACGCGCGCCTGGGCGCCGAACATGAACCGCGCCTTCGCCGCCTGGTTCACCATCTCGTCGACGGCGCAGAGCGCGAAATCGGCGAACCGGAGCTCGACGACCGGCCGCGTGCCGACCATCGCGGCGCCGACGGCGGCGCCCATGATCGTCGATTCCGAGATCGGCGTGTCGACGACGCGCTGCGGGCCGAACTCCTGCTGCAGCCCGCGGTACTGACCGAAGACACCCCCGCGGCCAAGGTCTTCGCCGAGCGCCCACACGCGCGGATCGCGCCGCATCTCCTCGGACAGACCCGCCATCGCGGCCTGAGCGTACGTGAGCTGGCTCATACCGGCGCTCCCACATCCTGCACGTCGGTGAATGCCGTGCGCGGGTCCGGCCACGGCGCGGCGAGCGCGATCGCCACCGCCTCGGCCATCTCGCGCTCCGCGGCCTCGTCCATCGCCTTGATGTCGTTGTCCGGCACGCCGAGGCGCCGGACTCGGCCGCGCAGCGCGCGATCGGCTCGCTGTTCCAGCGCTCCTCCACTTCCCTCGCGTCGCGGTACGCGTCGGCGTCCGCCGCGGTGTGGCCGTGCAGACGATACGTGCGCGCCTCGATGAACTTCGGCCCCGCGCCCGCGCGGATCTCGCGCACGAGTCGGCCCGTGAGCTCGTCGACGGCGACGACGTCGTTGCCATCCACGCTGAACGCCGGGACTCCGAGGCTCTCGGCGCGGGCGCTCGGGCCCGGCCCCGCGGTCACCGTCTCCGTGCGAGTCGTGGACGCGTACGAGTTGTTCTCGCACACGAAGAGCACGGGCAGCGTGTAGACAGCCGCCCAGTTCAGCGCTTCCATGAACGGGCCGCGGTTCGTTGCGCCGTCGCCGAAGAAGCAGCAGACGACGGTGTCGCACCCGAGGAGCTTCTCGCCCTGCGCGGCGCCCACCGCGATCGGGGAGCGTAGACAACATTAGCCCCCTCCGGCGGCGGCCGCCCGTCCGTGGGCCCGCGCAACAGGACATAAGGTGCCAGACTCAGACACCGGGCGCCCCAGGAGCCGACGACACAGCGCGCAGGCGCCTGGCCGCCGTGACGCCCCTAAACGCTCGGCTTGGTCGCAAAGGGTGTCAATTGGAGCTCGTGCGTCCAGCAGGACTTGTCTTGGGTGTGCAGGTAATAGAACGCCTCCGCGATCTTCACGGGATTCATCACCACTTCAGGGTGCTGTTGGGCTCTCGGCAGGGCTCGCGTGCCCGGCGAGTCGATGAGGCCGTCGATCACGACATTGGCCACGTGCACGCCATGCTCAGAATATTCCTCCGTCAGCACCTGCGCCAGTGTGCGCATCATCACGCGCGGATAGTAGAGCGACTGGCCGGTCAGACGCTTGCGTCCACGCAAGGACGCCGCGTTGTTCGAGAAGAAGAACGAGCCTGCGCCGCGCGTGCGCATGGCGGGCAACACCTCCTTGGCGACCAAGAACGGGCCACGGCTGGAGACGTGCTGCGTGGTGTCGAACATGTCGACGGGGATGTATTCCAGCAATTCCTTCTCGGGCGGCAGGTCACGCCCCTCCAAGTAGCCCGCGTTGTAGACCAGGACCTCCGGGTCACCCACGGTCTCGCGAATCGTGGCGAACGCCTTGGCTATGGAGGCGTCCGACACCAGGTCCAGCTCGACAATCATGCATGCGCCGCCTTGCGCGCGGATGGCCTGCTCAAGCGCCGAGGCATTGGCGGCATGACGGGTCGTCAGCACGACCTCGAAGCCCTCTCGGGCAAACTTTTGGGCGATGGCGCCACCGACGCCCCAGCGCACGCCGACGGGCAGGGCACTGTCGTCGAGCACCTTCCCGTGCGCCAGCTGGGTATTGCGGCCATCCGCCTGCCACTTGGAGGTCGCCCCCACCACAACGGCAACCGATTTACGAGTCGAGTTCATTACGGATTCCCTTCCTCCTGAGGTCGACTGCGCACACGGGCCGATAGGCAAGCGCGCGGGCATCGGCCATGCCATCCAGGCCCTGAGTAGTGGGAGGCGAGTACGTCATGTTGCCTCGCCACACGCCAGCGTCTGGACGCTTGAGGATAGTCAACTTGAACGCTCTCCGGCACCGCCCGCCCCCTCGTGGCCCCCCTCCCAGTGACAGAACCTCCCATACTCAGCCGCCGCCCGTCCCAGAAGCCGATGGGGGCATCCAGGTAGAAGTCCGGGGCCGAGTCGTCCGGAGCATGCTCCCGCGCCTTTTCGCGGAATGCGCGCGGGCGATCAACCGCCCCTGGGCCGGAGCTCGTAGACGGCCTCGGGCAGGGCCGGGCCATTCTTTCCCGCTCGCGCCAGGCAGTCAAGCATGGACCGCCCGTCGTATCCGCCGTTGGACCAGAACATGATCCACCCGTCGAGCTGCACCATCCGGATGTCCGAGCCGGTCACCTGGCTGCCGCAAGCCCCCCAGCGGCTCCACGCCTCGTCCTGAGCTGGGGTGTTCTTCACCGCGGAGCAGCCGGCCATGAGTAACGCGACGATAATCGACGTTGAGGCGAGCCGGCGGCGAAACGCGAACTCACGCGGCATGTCGGCGTGCCTCCTCACGTTCGCCGTTCGGATACGACTCGGCAACATGAACGCTCTCCGGCACCGCCCGCCCCCCTCGTGGCCCCTGTCCCCATGACATAGCCTCCCATACTCGGACGCCGGCCGCCCAGGAGCCGATGCCACAGCCTACGCGCGGGAGGGGGATCCTGCACGGTGGCGAGGCCGCGCAGCCGGGCCTGCCGGCTGGTGTGCGCCGGCGGTTAGTGCTTGCCGGTTTCGAAGGCGTAGAACTCGCTCATGAACGGGGCGGCGACGTCGGCGTTCAGCTTGCAGTCCAAGAACACCGGGCCTTGCGGGCTGCGCAGCAAGGGCGCCGCGGCTTGCAGGTCCTCCAGCGTGCGGATCGTCCGAGCCTCGAACCCGAACGCGGCCGCCACTGGCGCGAAATCGACGTCCGGGAAGGCCGATTTCGCGTCCGGCAGGCTGCGCATGCGCAGGAAATGCAGTTCCGCGCCATAGGCGCAGTCGTTCATCAGGATGATGACGAGCGGAATGTCTTCCCGCACCACCGTCTCCAGTTCGCCCATTGTCATCAGCAAACCTCCATCGCCGATGACGAGGACGGTGGGAATGTCCGGGCGCCCCCTGGCGACGCCGAGCGCGGTGCCAAAACCAAGGCCGATGGACGCGAACTCGCTGGTCATCTTGAAGTGGCCTGGGCCGGGCACGGAGAGATAGGGCAGGATGCCGAGGAAGTTGCCGGCGTCGTAGACGATGTTCTTCTGCTCCGGCAGCAGCTTGTTCAGCGCCGCGCCGAGGCTGTGCATGTCCACCGTGCGCGGGGTGTTGGCGGGCTGGAAGTCCTTGTCGATGTCAAAGGCGGCCAGCATCCCTCGCACCTCCTCCGAACGGAACGGCTTCTCCGCGTTGAAGCCGGTCGGTAGGGCAGCGAGGATGCCTTCGGCGGCGAGTTTCGCGTCACCCACCACGGCGACGTCCGCATGGCTGTAACGGCCGATATTGGCGCGGCTCGAATCCACCTGGATTAGCGGCACTGGCGGAAGGGAGGCGCCGAAGCTCATGGTCAGGAAATTCAACCCGGCGCCGAAGACCACGGCACAGTCCGCCTGGTCCACCATCCGCCGCGCCATCGAATGGGAGAACGAGCCGAGGATGCCGAGATTGAACGGATGGCCGCGGAACATGTCCTTGCCCTTGGCCGTGGTGATGAGCAGGGCGCCGGACCGTTCGGCCAGCGCCTCGATCGCCTCCTTCGCGCCGGCAAGGTGGGCACCCCGCCCGGCGACGATGATCGGCCTCTTGCTCGCGCGCAGCACCTCGGCGGCTGCGGCGATGGCCTGCGCGCGTGGGGCGGCCGGCTTGCGCGGCGCGGGTACGGCGCGGGGCGTGGCGGCAGGGGCTTCGATCTCCGTATGCTGCACGTTGGTGGGCAGCAGCAGCGCGGCGGTGGTGCCCTGTTCGGCGGCAGCCACAGCATCGGCAAAGGCGGTGCGCGCGGCGGTGCCGGATGTGGCGACGAAGGTGCGCAGTCCGGCGGCCTGCAACACGCCGGTGGCGTTGAAGCTCTTGTAGTCCGGCCCCGTCGGGTTCACCTCGCCTGTCGGCTGCGCTTGCTCGCCATAGATGATCAGCAGCTTAGAGCCCATGCGGCTGGCGGCGACAGCGGCGTGCAGGCCGTTGGCGGTGGCGGGGCCGCGGCCAACGATGGCGACGCCGAGGCGGCCGGTGGCAAACGCATAGCCTTCCGCCATCGCGATGGCGTTGTTCTCATGCCGCGCGCCGTGGAAGGCGATGCCGAGACCGTCCAGCGCGGTGCAGAACACGGCGGTGTCATCGCTCATCAGGCCGAAAACGGTGTCGACGCCCAGGGCCTTGATGTCCTCGGCGATGGCCTGGTGGGCCTGGATGACGCGGCCGGAGCCAGTCGCGGCGTTGGTCTTCATGAGAACCCTCCCCTGCTTCGCGGACAGAAGCGTCGCACCGGAACAGCCCATGCGGACTAGGTCATCCAATGATCACCCGGGAGCGCTAACAGGAACGCCCTCGCGCCCACGCTCCCCCACGCCCACGCCCCAGTCCCCGCACGTCGCCCCCCCGCTGGAGCCGCCGGGAGGATAATCAACATTCTGCCTATCGGGCTGACTCCGAAGCACACAACTGGTCGTAGGCAGGAGGGCCCGTGCCGTGCCGCCGAGCCCACCCATGGGACCGTTCGGAGTCAACCCGATAGGCAGTATCAACATTAGCACCCTCCAGCCCGGTCGCCCCCCGTCGTGGCCCCCATCCCCGTGAGATAATCTCCCATACTCAGACGCTGGCCGCCCTACGAGCCCATGCCACAGCATCCTGAACCTGGCCCGGCTCAGGGGATAATGTTCTCCCGCCGCAGCCGCCCGAACCAGTCGACGTACATCTCCTCGGTGTCCACGCAGTCGTGGAAGCCGGCCTGCCGCAGCTTGATCGTGCTCAGGTAGGAGTTCACGGGCTTGGCGAACTGCCAGTCCGCGTACGGCCACGACGTGAGGTCGGCCAGCCGGTAGGGACGCAGGCCGTGCCGGGCCACGATGCCCTGCCAGAGCGGCTCCTTGTCGGCCATGCCCTGGGTGAGCGGATAGGGTTGCGGCGATCCGTACTCGACCCCGAGCACCTTCGCGAAACGCAGCCACAGGCGCTCCCACGTGTAGCAGTCGCCGTTCGTCACGTTGAAGATCTCGTTGGCGCAGGCGGGAGTGGTGGCGGCCCAGTGGATCGCCCGCGCCAGCAACCGGGTGTCGACCGCCTGAGCGATGTGGGTGAGGTTCGAGCCCGGGAACCGGAAGGGCAGCCCCAGCTCGCGGCAGATGGCGGCGTAGGCGGCGATGGTGGTCAGCATGTTCATGGCCGAGCCCACCGCGAAGCCCACGATGAGCGGGGGGCGCAGGATGGTCCACGACCACGGCTTGCCGCGCTGGCGCGCGCGCAGGTAGTCCTCCTGCTCGTAGTAGAAGTTCGGCGGCATGTGGCGCGGGTCCGTCTCCCGCGCCGGCAGCGGGAAGGCGCCGAAGTGCGCGCCGTAGGCCTTCGCCCCCTGCAGAAGGGTGACGTGCTGCAGGTCGGGCGAGCCGGCCTCCAGCACCTCGAAGAGGTTCAGCAGCATGGCGACGTTGGCCTCGGTGTGCCCGCGCTGGCGCCACCCGGAGACGAGATCGCGCTGCTCGTTGACGGCGGCGTACACGATGTGGGTGACCCCGGTGAGGCCCCCCAGACGCTGCCGACAGCCCTCGCGATCGAGGAGATCCACCGACACGAACTGCGCCCGGCTCTCGAAGTCGGGCGGCCGCCGCGACACGCCGACGATGTCCCACTCGCCCATGCCCGACAGGTGCTCCACCACCCCGCGCCCCACGAGCCCGAGGGCTCCCGCCACCACGACCTTGTGACGCTTCACCGGTCCACCCGTTCCAGTGTCCCCCAGAAGTCGGGCGCACTGAAGATCGGAATTCCCTGGACAGCACTCGGCGGACGGAGATCGGTGCCGACGCTCACGATATAGCCCGCCCGGCCGGCGACTGCGCACCCGAGGAAGTTGACGTGGCCTGCATCACGACTGAGGCGAGGGTGACCATAGACCGAACACACTCGGCCCGCCGGCGGAGGAGCACCAAGAGCGCGCGAGCAGCGATAAGACCGGTGTGGAGCTTTTCAAGTACTTCGGGACGGCTCAGGACGCTCTCAACTTCGGCGGCGATGGATTCAGAGAGCGTAGTCAACATGAGCGCCCTCCGGCAGCGACGGCCCCCCTCGTGGCCCCCGGCCCCCTGACATAGTCGCCCATACTCAGACGCTGGCTGCCCCAGGAGACCGACGGCACAGCGCACACTAGTGGTCTCCTCGCGGGTCGAGCGAGCCGACCCGAGTGAGCGGCATGCTATGGCAGACACACCGCCGCCGTCAACGACAATTCCTGGGTAAACGAAAGGGGTTAGCGGCCCCTGCGCCCGCTAACTCCCCAGGTAGAGGCGGAGTTATCTCGGAACTGGGCGAGAGACCAGCCGCGCCTGCCGGGTATCGAAGATCATCTCGCACACCTTGACGTGCTCGAACCCATGCGAGAGAAGATTGAAGAGGTCTGAGCGGTCCCCGTCGGGGCACTTCGGACCGAAGTAGATTCTGGTCAATTCGCGCGGATGGAACCCGTAGTCCCCGAACAGTTCGCTGTCCTCCGGGCGGCGCCCTGGTACGGGGATCCGCCACTCCTTCTCGTATGACCACGAGGGAGTTTTTGCGTGCAAGTACTCCATGAACAGGTCCTGCCAGCGGGTCTCTCCCTCGCTGAGCATGCAGCTTACCCAGGCACTGGCCTCGGCGATCGAGGGCGCGTCCTGGTACACGACGGGCCGGGCGACCTGGAACGCGCTGTCCACATCCTCGACCGCGAAGAACTCTAGAACTACGCCCTTGTAACCGTCCGCGTAGTGATGCCACATCGGAGCGACGTCATTGAGCTCGGAAAGGCACAAGATTCGGAAGGTCGGCACCATCGCGCTCCACGTGTCCTTCAGCAACTTCAACGCCGCGGCCTGCCCCGGAGTCGGTCCGCCCACGCCCTCTCTGACCTCGCTGGCCATCCTCCGCCTGGCCTCGGGGGCTCGCCGCATCGCCGAGCGGATCAAGGGGCCGAAGAAGGGGTGGTTGACGTTGCATGTGGCGGGTTCGGCGTGCTCGATCAGCCCCGCCACACGTTCCGTCATGGCGGCGTTCAGCCCGTGCTCGTCAAAGCTGAGCCGGAGCTCCTGCGTGACATCGAACGGGTCGTTGAACATGAGCGGCGAGCTCCACCGAAGACGGCGCGTAGCAAGGACGGTCTTCGCGACGCTCGCCTTCGTGTACTTGTAGAAGACCTGCCGCGAGGACGCCGGCTGCGTCACGCCTTCGCCGGCACGAAAACCGCGTTGTGCTCGTGGACGAGCTTCTCGACATCGCGGTCCAGCCCCATGATCTCGAAGCGCTCCGGGAACACCAGCCGGAACGTCCTCAGCGCCCCGACGGCCGCCTCGACCGTGGCCTTGAGCGCCGCCGTGATGAGGAGGGGGCGATCCGTCAGCTGGGCCACCGCGTACGTGTGGGCCTCGCCCGTGTCCGTCTGGGTCGTGGCCGAGAGGACGCCGCGTTCGTTGGGGTGGCCGCCGAAGGCGATCGTCCGCCTGTACACCTCGTGTAGGGCGCGCTCGTTTGCGGGATCCAGCGCGGCGCGCGTCTCGCGCACGTTCCTGATGCTGAACTCAGTCGCGCAGCGGCGCTCCGCGGCGTCATCGTCGCTGCGCCGCAGCCACACCTCCGCGCGCGCCGGCGGGGCCGAGTCCTTCGCCACGTGGAGGGCGTACCACGAGTTCTCGACGACCATGCGGACGAGGGGGTAGGTCTCGACGACCTGGCCGCTCATCCCCAGCCGCACCGCAGCGAGCCAGGCCGCGTGGGCTCGCGCCATCAGGAACCGCGTCGGAAGCAGATGCCCGTTGCTCTCCTTCTCGGTGATGGCGGCCACGTGCTCGCAGGCGCCGTGCACGCGTTGGAGCAAGGCATAGAGGTCAGGCACGTTCACGGCGAAGGCGCGCTCGTTCCACTGCGCGTTCGAGAGAAAGGTCGAGAGCGGGTCGCCGCCCCAGGGCGGAAGAGCTTGATCAACCATAAGGAACTGAGTGTAGCGCGCCGGTCGAGTCGAGAGGCGTCGACGCGCCCCGTCCGCGCCGCGGCGAGTCGAGGAAGTTCCGCGCTGCGCGCGACGACGGGCGCGGCGGGTGGGCCAACGGCCTCGGCAGCCCGCGACCCGATTCCTGGGTAAAGTCTGGGTAAAGTAAAGGGGTTAGCAGGCCGACTCGCTGCTAACCCCTCGGATCTTTTGGTTGCGGGGGCTGGATTTGAACCAGCGACCTTTGGGTTATGAGCCCTTCCCGATTAGTCACCACAACCAGCGCGCCACAAACAACACGTCGGAAATTAGCGCTTCTCACATAGGTCGCTTTGGGACTCTTTGGCTCTCGTTGGGAGCAACTTCCTGGGTAATTCCTGGGTGGAGTCTGGGTGGTCGGTCGTCGGGGCGGGGCGATCGCGATCACGTTGTCGCCGATTGGAAGCACCTCGAGGTCCTTGAGGCGGCCGTTCGGAGCGAACGGGCCCACGTAGCCGGGGGCGGCCGACGCCTGCCATGAGACCGGCTTGACCTGTACCGGCCAGACGAGCAGCTACACCACGACGAGAGCCAGGATCAGTCCGCTCGCCGCCACGACCTTGCGCCCCACGGCGGGATCAGCCGGGAAGGAGAACGCGACGCGGGTCGACGCGCCGGCGGAGGATGTCGAGCTCCTCGGGCGTCGGGGGCGGCGTCACTGGAACACGGGAGAGA
>Ga0209640_10001740_pt1 | contig 18689 bp, 9 predicted proteins | sample RifCSP10_1_FD_184018 | JGI IMG/M metagenome (GOLD analysis project Ga0209640, IMG submission 184018) | Soil microbial communities from Rifle, Colorado - Rifle CSP2_sed 10_1 (SPAdes) (version 2) | ecosystem: Environmental > Terrestrial > Deep subsurface > Rock core/Sediment | place: Rifle... | reverse complement strand
ATGTAGATCACGGCGCTCTTGAGGTCGGGGTCGACGAGCATCGAGCGCATCTGCGCGGGGATCGACCCGTAGAAGAGCGCGAGCATGTCGGACTGCACGGTGACTGACGTTGTCGAGTGGAGGAGGTCCCAGAAGGTGGCGTCTGCGGGCAGTTGGATTGTCTGGCCGCCAACCTGGACCTCCGAAGGGGACTTCACGAGCTTCATGATCGTGACGATCGAGATCGCCTGGACGTTCGTGATCCCGTTCATCCTCGACTGGACGCGCTCGAGTTCGTCGAGCGCCGCGAGCTGGTTGAAGCTGCCGCCCTTCGCCTTCGAAAGGACGATGCCGAGTTGCCCGCCGCCCATGGTCGCGGAGTAGTCGCGCATCGCCTCGACGGAGGGGGTCCCCTCGGGGGTCATCGTGAGGTAGTCCACGTCGAAGGAGATCTTCCCGGCAAAAAGCACGCCGAGCGAGCCTGCGACGAGCATCAGGGAGACGAGCGTGATGACGACGCGGCGCCGCTCGCCCACACCCGCGATCCGGTGCATCTCGTGGAAGCTCACGGTTTTCTCGTAGCCGAAGAGGGCGACGAAGCACGGGATGAGCGCGTAGACGAGGATGTACGTGAGCGCCATGCCGATCGTGAGGGTGAGGCCGAGCGTCCAGATCGGAGGCAGCGTGCCGATCATGAGGGCGAAGAAGCCGATGCTCGTGGCGACGGCGGAAAGGAAGAGCGCGGGGTTGATGCGCTCGACGGCAAGCGCGATGCGCTCCTCGCGCGTGGGGCCCGCCTCCTCGACGAAGCGGTTGGCAAGGTAGAGGCCGTAGGAGACTCCGATGGCAAGGAGCATGGGCATGGCGAGCACGACCTGGGGCGCGAGGATCACGGCCTCGGGGTTCGCGGCGTGGGCCGCGCCCGTGATCCCGTAGGCCATCATGGAGGCAAGCGACACGGGGACGAGGGTGATCACGAGGACGCGCCAGTTGCGGTGCCAATAGTACAGGACGCCGAGGAGCCCGGCGACGATGAAGGGCAGGGCCTTGCCAAGTTCGCGGGAGACGCCGTCCTGGAGGTCGCGGAAGACGACGACGGGCCCCGTGATGCGGACGACGAGGTTGCCCGCGTTGCGCTCGTTGAAGGCGGTCGCAAGGGCCTCGGCGCGCGCGATCACGCGGTTCTGGGCGTCGAGGTCGCTCGAGAGGCCGAAGAGGACGACGACGCGGTTGAACTGGCCGCCCGTGACGTTTTCCCGGTTCACGATGAAGGAGCGCAGGTATTCTGCGCCCATCTGGTCGACGACCGTGTCGATCGAGCCCTGGTCGTCCGGGATCTGGTACGGGACGTCCTGGATCGCCGCCTGCGGCGGGAAGCCCCAGAGGTCGTGCATCGCCTGCTCGAAGTTCGACGGCGTCACCGCGTAGGCCTTGATGACCGTCGGGAGCGAGAGCGTCCAGTTCACGCCGTCCAGGAGGCCGATGTCGTCGAGGCGGTAGTCGACCCCCGTGAGGTTCCCCGACGCGTCGACGTGCTCCTCGTCCCCCTCGAAGCCCGAAATCTCCTTCATGTAGCGGACGGCGGTGATGTTGGCGTCGGGCACGTAGAGGTCGAAGAGGCCGATCATGACGTCCGTGGGGTAGCGCTCGCGGATTTCCTTGAGGATCTCCGTGGCCGGGTCGTCGGCGGGGAGGAACACCTCGAGGTCGGCGCGCATGCCGCTCTTGATGCCGAGGGCCTCGTAGCCGAAGATGAATACGGAGGGCGTGGCGAGCATGAAGGCGGCGACGAAGGACGCGACGAGGATCATTCGCGGGTGCGCGAGGATCTTGCGCACGGGGGACTTGCCCTTGCCCGTGACGGAGAGCGAGGTGATGTACGCAAGTCCGCGGCGCTGGAGGCGCGCGAGGCCGCCGCCGGCGCGCGAGGCCGTCTTGCCCGCGGAGGCGGCGCGCCGCTTGAGGAATCGGCCCGCGCGGCGGGCCTCGGCTTGCGCGACGACGGGCTTGCGGGGGTCGAACACGACGTTGAGGCGCGAGTCGACGGCGCTGTCCAGCTGGTCGAGCAAGCCCTTGAGTCCCTTGGGGCCGCTTCCCGCCATCTCTCGCGTGATCTCGGGGGGCCCGATAAAATAGGTTCGTCAACTGGCAACCGGCGCGGCGCCTCCATCTGGCTCGCCCCAAACGTTGAAATCCAAAGAGCCGTTAGCGCGCGTGTGCCACCAAATGGCCGGGGTGGGGTAGTGGTCATCCTAGGGGACTGTGGATCCCTTGACCCGGGTTCAACTCCCGGTCCCGGCCCCTCCGCTTCAGACGAGCGTGCCTTCTCACCGCCCTCCCGCCATCGAAGGGGAGGGTAGACTGGCCACCGTCGCGCTGCTCGCCTTCAAGGAGGGCGACCGGGAAGACCTGCTAACGCGCCTCAAGGCCGCGGGGCACCGCGTGATCGTGTCGGAGCCGAAGGACCCGGACTTCCGCCTCGCGCTTCGCGCGGTCGCCGCGCTCGACGTGGTCGTGGTCGACCTCTCGAAGGGGGGGGCGCAGGGCCGCGAGTGCGCGGCGTGGGTGATGGCGCAGCGGCGCTTCCGGAGCGTGCCCGTGCTGCTCACGGGGGTCGCGGACGGGGAGGAAGAGGTGACGCGCCAGAAGGTGCCGTTTGGCAAGCGCGTGAGCTCCGCGCACATCGACAAGGCGGTCGCGCGGGCCACAGGCGGCGGCGGGGCCGACGAGCCGGTGGGCTCCGCCTAGGTGCACGGCCTCCGCCGCAGGCGGAAGCGCCCACCCTCAAGGATCATTACGGCGGCGCGCGCTCGAAGGAGGGCCCTTACGGAGGCGACCTCGTGACGAAACCCCCAAACCGTGCGGCCGCGTGCGCCCTGCTCTTGACTGCCTCGCTCCTCGGGACGCTCCTTGCGGCCCCCGCCGCCGCGTTCCCCCCGCCGAACGTGGGCGCGTTCGTCACCCTCTCGAACCCCTTCAACGAAACACAAGACCTCGCAATGGTTTACTCACCCTCCGGCGAAGGCGTCGCTGCGTGGATTGAGACCAACGGCTCCACGAGCTCGGTTTGGAGCGCCCGGTACCGCGCGCTTTCGGGTTGGTCGGCCCCCAGCTTCCACTACGGCACCACCGTGGGCGTCGGCTACCTCCGGCAGGGCGCAGACGCGCAGGGAAATGCGGTCCTTTTGTGGGTCGAATTCGGTGGCACCCAATCCGTTTGGCTCGGCGGGTCGGACGCCAGCGGCGTGGTTTCGGCCTCCTTGCGCCTGCGCAACGTCAGTGTCAGTTTCGTCGGGCCGCCGGTAATGCGCGTGGACTCCTCCGGAAATGCCTTCGCCTTCTGGGGAGAATGGGACGGCGCGAACACTTCCGGCTGGGCAGCGGTCATCGATTCTACGGGAGCCGTCGCAGGACCCACCCGGATCGATGGCGGCTCGAACGCCGTTTTTGAGAAGGCCGTCCTGCCGGACGCTTCCGGCGGGGGCGCGACCGCCCTTTGGTGCGACCGCAGAGGCACGGTGGCCAACCTTACAGAGGCGCGCTACACGCCGGCCTTCGGCTGGTCGGCGCCCGCGATCGCCGTGCCCAACCTCTCCAACGGTTGCAGCATGATGGATGCAGGTATCGACGGCGGGGGGAACATTACGGTGCTCTTTTTCGCCTCGCTCAACCGGTCCCTCGTCCTTATCCGCCAGCCGGCCGGCGGGCCGTGGGAGGCCCCCACGCCCTTCTTCTCCTCCAGCGGCACCACGTACGTCGATGTGATCAGCCTGGATGTCCAGTCGGACGGGGCGGCCGTGGCCACGTGGCGGGTCTGGGACTTCATGGACGACTCCTTCAGCCTCTTTGCTCGCGTGTTTACTCCGGAAACCGGCTGGTCCGCCACCCAGCAGCTCACTGACCGTTTGTTCACCCCGTCCGGCATCGTCGCGGCGCAGGCGCCCGGCGGAAGCGCGCTGGTCCTCTTCTCGCCCCCGTCCAACAGCACGTACACGCTCAGCCTCGCGCAGTTCACGCGAGGCGTTGGATGCGCGGGCTGGTCGGCCGCCGTTGACTCGGGCCTTGGAAACGCCAACTACAATTACCTCGCTACGGCGCTCTCGCCGAGCGGGGGCGGGCACCTCCTCTATCGAGTCTACAACGGCGCCAGGTGGGAGGCCCGGGCGGCGGCCGTGGCGCTCGCCAGGGCGCCGCCGCTCGTTGTGACGACGCCGGCCGACGGGGTCCACGTGGCGTCGGCGACGGCCTTCTTCTCGGGCACGGCGCCCCCCAATTCGACGGTCGCCGCAGCGGGGTCCCAGACGACCGCATTCGCCGACGGCACATTCAGCTTGGGAGTCCCCCTCCTTTCCGGGCCAAACAACATCACCGTCACCTCGACCGCAGCCGAGCCGTGGCCGGGGTGCCAGGACTCGGTCGCTGTGCGCGTCACCTTCGACGATCCAGTGCCAGGGTTGCTTGCCGCCCTCAACACGACCCGCGACCAACTCAACGCAACGGCGTCGGCACTCGCCTCGGCCGCGGCCAACTTCACGGCGGCTCAGGCCCGCGTTGACGCCCTCGAGGCTTCGGGCAACGCGACGCAGGCGGACCTTGACGCGGCCCGTGCCGAGCTTGCGGCGGCCAACGCTACGATCGAAGGCGTGAAAGGCGACTACGCGCAGGTCTCCGCCAGCCTTAACGCGACGGCTGACGAGCTCGCGCGCGTCAAGGTGCAGTTCCCGTGGCTCGAATCCAACCTAACGGCGGTCCAGGCGTCGCTGGCGGACGCTGTCCAGGCGCTCGACGAGGCGCAGGCGCGGGTCGCCCTCCTCGATGCGCAGCAAAACCAGACCTCGGGCCTTGTCCGCGACACGACCGCCCAAAACGCGGCGCTCGCGGGGCAGGTCTCCGTGCTCTCGATCGTCGCCTTCGTTGCGCTGCTGGCGGCGATCGCCTCCATGGGGCTCGTGCTCCGGCAGGCCCGCGGCGGTGGGGGCGGGGGCGGCGGGGCGGGAGGTTCCGGGCGCAAGAAGGAGTCCGAGGTGCAGCGGGCCGAGCCCGCAAGCGGCAAGGGGGACAAGGGCAAGGGCGACGCGGGCGGCGGAAGCGGGCCCGCCGACCATGGCGGGTAAGCGGGGGAGCGGCCCAGTCGAGGGGCAAGAGCAGCCCGGCCCCGCGATCGATTCGGACGACCTCGCCCCGGCGGGGGCACCACTGGCCGTGCCTTTCCGCGCGGCAGCGGCCCGGCAACCCTTAAGTAGAACCACGGCCTCGCGAGCCACCTGGCTCCCCTAGAGGGGGGCCTTTGAGAACAGAGGAAGTTGAGACAATGCCAGACGAGCGCCCAGTGGAGTGGGTCAAGGTCAAGGACCTGAACCCCGAGTCGAAGAATGTGAACACAGTAGTGAAAGTGATCAACGCAGGAGAAGAGCGGTCGATTGCGTCGAAGTTCGGCGGCGAGCGCCGCCTCAAGGAGTTCACGGTCGGCGACGACACGGGGACCGTGGTCATGACGCTCTGGGAGGACCAGGTGAACCTCGCGAACGAGGGCGACTCGCTCTCGATCGAGAACGGGTACATCTCGCTCGTGCGGGGCAACATGCGCCTCAACATCGGCAAGTACGGGAAGTTCGGGAAGGCGAAGGACGCGATTGTCACGGTGAACACGGAGAACAACATGTCGGCCAAGGAATACCCGACGCCTGAAAGGCGCGGGCGGGTCGGCACGGGCTTCACGCGCTACAGCGGGATGTCGGACTACTACCCGCGCACGGGCGGTGGCGGCGGCGACCGGGGCGGAAGCGGCGGCGGCGGCGACCGCGGTGGCGGCAGCGGCGGTGGCGGTGGCTACCGGGGCGGCGGCGACCGGGGTGGCAGCGGCGGCGGTGGAGACCGCGGCGGCACCCAAAGGCGCGAGCGCCGGCGGTACTGATTCTTCCGGACGGGGGCCCCCTCAAGGGTCCCCGGCCAACCCTTTCCCCCGTCTAAGGGCGGGGGGCCATTCTTTATCTTTCAGCCCGGGGCCTCGACGTGGTCGTGCCCGTCGACCTGACGAAGACGCCGCGCGGGGGCGCGGGGGACGCCCAGGGCGCCCGCGCCCGCAGCGAGACCGCGCGCGCGGGGAGCCTCGCCCCGCCGCGCGTCACGCCGCTCTCCTCCGACCTGCCCGTGATCTCGGCGGCCGACCTCGAGAAGTACGGGTACTGCCCCCTCTCGTGGTGGCGTTCGCTCGAGGAGCACGGGGCCGTGAAGCCCCCGGCGCGGCCCAAGGAGTCCGCTGACCAGCTCGCCGCGGGCAAGAAGGCGCACGAGGAGGCCGGCGAGGGCCTCAAGGAGATCCGCTCGGGCGAGCAGGTCGTGGCGGAGAGCGAGTCCTACATTTGGGTGTTCGCCGGCGTCGCGGTCGGCCTCGCGTTCGTGGGCTTTGCGGTGACGGCCATCGGGCTCCAGGTGTGGCCCGAGCCGCTCATCCCGATCGTGATTTCGCTCGTGTGGCTCCTTACGGCCGTCCTCCTCTTCCGCCTCGGCCTCAAGTACTACGAGAAGGTGAAGGCGAAGCGCGCGGCGTTGGCAGCCGCCGAGGGCGCAGTCGTCTACGTCGGCGAGGGCAAGGCCATCGACGAGGACCCCGCGCTCTTCTCGCACCGGCTGGGGCTCGTGGGCGCGCCGGACTCCGTGGTCGAGCACGAGGGGCAGTTCATCCCCGTGGAGCTGAAGACGGGCCGCGTCCCGAAGGGGCCGCTCTTCTCGCACATCCTCCAGCTTGCGGCCTACTGCGCGCTCGTCGAGGAGAAGTACGGCAAGGCGCCCCCCTACGGGCTCATCCAGTACGGCAAGTCCGCGGAATTCGAGATCGAGTACAACGACGACCAGCGGCGGCTCCTCGAGGACAAGCTGAGGGAGATGCGCGGCGCGCTGAAGTCGAAGGACGTGCACCGCAACCACAACAGGCCGGGCAAGTGCGCGGGGTGCTCGCGCAGGGAAGGGTGCCCGGAGAGGCTGGACAGGGCGGCGGCTTGAGCAGGGCGGCGCAAGGCTCGCGGGGAAGGAAGGGCTATATTCTAGAAGGAGTCTAATCCGCCTAGAATCGATTCTAGGCGGATTGGACTTGCCAAATCTCCGAGATTCCCTCGTGGAGCTCAATCCGTGGTGGAAGGGCCCCTTCGTGGAGGATTCGCGCCCCCGCGAGCTCGAGACCGCGCTTGGCCCCTTCCTCCCCGTCCGGATGATGCTGGGTTTCACAGGTCTTCGCCGCTCCGGCAAGACGACCCTGATGCTCCGCCTGGCAAAGCAGGCCATCGAGGGAGGTCTCGACCCCCGCCGCGTCGTGTACTTCTCGTTCGATGTTCGGGGCGTGGAGTCTCTGCGCGACGTCGTGACCGCCTGGGAGTCCATCGCCCACCAGTCCCGCAACGAGGGCCGAGTCTTGCTCCTTCTTGACGAGGTCCAGAAGCTGGAGGGCTGGGCCGAACAGGCCAAGGTGCTCTACGACCGGTACCGCAATTTCAAATTCCTCCTTTCAGGGTCGGAGTCCCTCTTCATTCGGCGCGGGCTTCACGAGAGCCTGGCCGGCCGGCTGTTCGAGTTCGAGGTCGGCCCGCTATCGTTCCGGGAGTACCTCGATTTCGCTGGCGTCCGTTGGGATCCGCTTTCGCTACACCGCAGGGAGGTTGGGCGCGCGCTCGACGGCTTCGTCGCGTGCCAAGGCTTCCCGGAGCTTGTCCACTCGCATACGCCGAACGTCGTTCGCAAGTACGTCCAGGAAAACGTCCTCGAGAAGGTCGCCTACCGGGACCTCCCGGAGCTCATCGGCCTCACGAACCCGGGCGCTATCGAGTCGATCATGCGGATCCTCATGGACGATCCCGGCCAGATCCTTGATGTGGCAGGCCTCGGCGCGGACGTAGGCCTTTCGTCGGAGACGGCCGCCGCGTACCTCCGTTACCTCGAGCAGTCGTTCTTGCTGCGGAAACTCTACAATTGGTCGGCCAACCGGCGAAAGGTGGAAAGGAAGCTCAAGAAGTACTATCCCACGCTCATCGACCCGATCCTCGCTTCGAGCCGAAACGATGCCCTCCAAGGCAAGGTGCTCGAGTGGCTGCTCGTGACCCAAGCGAAAGCGTCCTTTTTTTGGCGCGACCCCTACAAGCATGAGGTCGACATGGTCCTCGATGGGCCGCTGCCCGTGGAAGTCAAACTGCGGCGGGTCGACGCGAGTGGGCTTGCCGCTTTCTTCCGCAAGCACAAGGCTCGCCAGGGCACGGTTGTTACGCTGGAGCAGGAGGGGACGATCGGGGTGGAAGGGCGCACCGTCGAAGTCGTCCCGGCCTACGAGTTCCTCCTGCGCCTGCCGCCGCATGAGGCCTAGGAGAGGCGGCCCCAGGAGCCTCGCGTCGGGGTCACCTGCCGAGCCCATCAGGGGGATCGGCAGACTTCAATCCTCGACTCGGTGCTCGCGTATTGAACCGTGACTTCGCCGAACCTCCCCTTGAGGGCGCCCGCCAGGGAATCGCCCTCGGCCCCCGCGCTTCCCCGCAGGGTGGCTTCGCCGTCGCCGCTGACGCGGTCCTGCGAAAGGCCCCCGATGGAGACGAGGATGTCGACCTGAGCCGTTGGGTCCCCCTCGGTCGCGAAGAAGTTGAGCCGGTCCGCGTGACGGAAGCTCCCCCGGTCGGGCGGTCCGGAGAGGTGGATCGTCGCCCTCGTGGAGCCGTTGGAGGAGGTGGGCCCGTCCAGGCTCGCGCGCATGGATGTCGCGTGTTCGAGTTCGTCGGCGAGGGCCGACAGCTCCGTCTCGTTGGCGGCTGCCTCCGTGTCGCTCACGTGCACCTGGAGGTGTGCCGACGCCCAGACGCATTGCGTCTGGACGAGCGCCCGCGGCTGGGCAAGGGAGAGGGTGAGGGCGAGGAGGACCGCTGCGATGAGCAAGTGGGGTCGCCTTCGCAACATCGGGACGCCTCGAGCGGCCGCGCAGGTAAGCAGCCGGTCTCAGAGTATTTCTTCGATGTGGCGCGCGGGCGCCGACGATAATGGCGCTTGTGGCAGGCCCTCACTTCAGCGTCCCCGTCGTGCCGCACGCGGGGCACTTCACCGTCGCGGGCCTGGCGGCCGGCCCTGCAAACACGGTCTGGCACTTCGGGCACCGGATCGACTTCTTGCCGGGCCCCAGCATCGTGCCCTCCTGGGTGCCCGTTGTCCCGGCGCCCACGACCGTCTGCCCGCGCGAGGGCCCGCGGAACGCCGCGCGCGCGGGCGTGCCCACGGAGGTGCCCTCAGGCAGCGCCTCGGCAAGCTTGGCTGCCACGAGCTTGTCGGGCGGCGGAGGCGAGGGGCGCGCGGGCGCAAGCGGAGGCGCAGCCTGCGCCCTGGGCGAGAAGGGGTCGCCCGGGGGCGCTCGCGGCGCAACGGCGCCCGCGGCGGCCGAGGAGCGCTCGTAGGAGACCGGCGCCTCGACTCGCGAGGGGATCTCGCCCGTCGAGGTGTCGCGGACGCGCCGGCCGTGCATTGGCGCCACAACTTCGTCCGTGGGGCCCGTGGGCCTTGCCGTAGGCGGCGGGTGGATCGGCGGGAGGGGCGGGGGGGCGGAGAGCACGTCCGTCTCGTCGGCGACCGCGACCCAGCTGTCGTCGCGCGGCGTCGCGCGGCCGGAGAAGTCCACGACGACTGGCGCGCCCATGGGCGAGGAGGAACTCGGGGCCGGCGGCGGGGGAGGCACGCGCGCGCTTACGGCCCCCACGGGGCGGCCCGGCATGCTGCCGTAGAGCGAGTAGTACTCGTTGTCCTGCTCCGCCTGCGCCTTCGGCCGCTCGGTCCACGCGTCGAACTCGCCGCTCGCCTTCTCGACCTTCGAGGGGACCGGCGCCTTGGGCTGGAGACGGGAAAGCTGCCTGGCGATGATCGCGGTCATCACGATCACGGCGGCGGAGGCCGCCGTGAGGACGAGCACGATGACGGGGTCAACGCCGGCGAATGCTCCTTCGATCTTGAGGGCTGGAGGGATCATGTGCAGGGACGCAAACGGCGAGGGCGCGTATTTGAAAGGTGGCCGCTGAGCCGCCCGCGCGTCCCTGGCCGCGCTCGGGGCCTATTCAACAGACGGCCCGCGCTTCAGGCGCCCGCGCAGGTAAAAGGCGCCCACGGCCGCCGCGGCAAGGACCGCCACCCAGAGGAACGAATCCCCGCCCGCCGGCTGCGTGGTCGCCCCCGTCGTGCCCGTGGAGGGCGGCGGCGGCGCGTCGCCGGAGCCCCCCCCTCCAAGGTAAAGCGTGAGGCTCACCTGGGCCGTGTTGCCCGCCTTGTCGACTGCCTTCACGGTGATGTTGTTGACCCCGGTCCTCAGGGTGACGACCCATCGGAACACGCCGTCGACCGCGACCTGCACGGGCTCGCCCTCGATCGTGAGGAGCGCCCCGAACTCCGTGGCGCCCTGGATCTCCGCACTGCCCACCTGGTACCGGGTCTTGTCCTCGGGCGAGTAGATGATGAGCGCGGGCGCCTCCGTATCGAGGGTGATCGTGACCGCCGTCTGGTTGCGGTTGCCGATCCGATCGACCGCCTCGATCCGGAGGATCGTCTCCTCCTGGCTGAGTTCCACGGGGAGCGCGAAGGCCCCCGTCTCGTCGGCCGCGACGCGGAAGGACCCGCCCGAGACGTTTGCGAAGGGCTCCGTGAGCCCCCGGATCGTGTAGAGCGGCAGGTTCGTCCACCCGTGTCCGCCCGCAGGGTCGAGGATGTCGAGGAACGGCACGGTCGTGTCTTTCCACACGGTGCGCGTCACGCGGGCCTCGTTGCCCGCCCCGTCGCGCGCGGCGATGTTGATCGTGTTCGGGCCTTCGTTGAGGTGCACGGACTGGCTAAACGAGCCGATCGCGAAGACGCCGGCGCCGTTGATGAAGAGGAGCGCACCCTCCTCGACGTCCCCCTGGACGGACACGAACTCCGAGGGCGTGACGGACCCTTCGGCGGGCGAGGTGACGCGCAGGAAGGGCGGGGAGCGGTCGAGGACGCCGTGGACGCGCAGGTACCCCCAGTTCCCCGCCGCGTCGCGGGCGGCAAGCTCGACCGTGTTGTTGCCTTCGCTAAGGGGCACGGCCTCCTCGAAGGCGCCGCCGGGGAGCAGGGCCTTCAGCTGGCCGGCGATGCGGAACTCCGCGTCCGCCTCCGTTGATCCCGCAAAGAGGATGATCGGGTTGTTCGTGAGGAAGCCGTCCTCGGGCCTGTCGAGCGTGATCGTAGGCGGCAGGGTGTCAAGCGTGAGCGCGAGCGAGGTCTCGTTGCTGTTGCCGGCGCGGTCGGTGGCGCGGATGCGGAAGAGGTTGATGCCCTCGAAGAGGCGCACCTCCGTCGTGAACGTCGCGTCGGAGCGCAGGGTGAGCGACTCATAGAGGATCGAGCAGGTCGAGACGTCCGGGTCCGTCTGGTAGACCACCGTGACGACGGAGATATTCGTGAGGTTGAAGGCGGGCGCGACGCGGACGAGCCGCGGCGGGGTCGTGTCCACCGTGAAATTGATGAAGACCCACGTGTCGGCCCCCGCGATGTCGATGGCGTGGAAGGACGCCTGGTGGACCCCGTCGGGAAGCGTCAGGGCCCCTGCGAAGGAGCCCGTGGGCCCGACGCCGATCGTGAACGGCGGCGAGCCGTCGACGCTGTAGTCGATCCGCGCGAGCCCTGAGCCCTGGTCGCTCGCGTTGCCCGCGTAAGGGACGAGCGAGCGGTTGTAGATCGCGCCGTCGGTCGGCCGGTCGATCGAGAGCGAGGGCGGGTGCCGGTCTTGGATGAAGATCCACACCTCCTTGTCGCGGTCGAGCGCGGTCGTGTTCGAGCCCTCCTCACCGGCCCGAAACGCCGTGAACGTGTAGGGCGACCAGAGGAGCCTTGAGGCGTCTTGCATCGCCCATTCCTCCGCGAGGAAGGGCGCGACGCGGCCCGTTGCGTTGCCGACCTTCTGGCCGTACTCGGCGCCCGTGGACCCGTTCATCTGGATCGCGGGCGAGGGGACGGGCGCCCCGCTTTGCCAAAGGACCCGGAACGAGAGGTTCCACCACACGTGGATCGAGCCCGAGCCGCGGACCTCGCCCTCGCCGTACCCGACGGCGGTGCCGTACGCGTCGATGCGCGCCTGTCGCACGGAGAGGTCGACGCCGAAAGGCGAGGTGATCGTGGAGTTGTAGAGCGAGACGGCGACATCGTCGACGTAGAGGCCGGCGGAGATCGACCCCTGGATCACGAGGTTGCGCAGCGGGTACGAGGCCGTGAGCGGCGAGGTGCCGTTCCCTGAGAGCAGGAGCCCGTAGCGGTTGCCCGTGAGGTTGTTGCGCTCGACCTGGGGCGCGGCGGCGAGGTAGTTCACGCGCACGCCCGCAAGGCCGTTCCCCCGCGCCCTGTTGTCCTGGACCACGAGGCGGTTCGTTGCGTAGCCCCACAGGCCGTTCCCGCCGTTGCCGTCGGCCGTGTTGTTCGAGATCGTGATGCGGGCGAGGGACGAGAGGTAGTCGCCGCCCGTGAGGACCGCGATCCCGTCGGCCGAGTTGTTCGAGGCCGTGTTCCACTCGATGAACGCGAGCCCCTCGGTCACAATCGTGACCCCCTTGCCTGCGTTGCCGTCCATCGTGTTGTTCTGGACCGTGATCCACGAGGAGGTCGAGGGCGCGTCGATGTCGAAGACGGCGGTCGTGTTGATGCCCGCGCGCGCGGTGTTCCTGAAGATCTGCGTGCGCCCGTTGTTCGAGATCGCGAAGAAGGGCCCGCCGTCGACCTCGTTCTGGAGGAGCGTGTTGAGGTCGACCGTGAGGTTGAAGGCCGCGCCCCCGAAGTTGACGGCCACCCCGTAGCTCGACGCGATGTTCTGGCGCATTGTGTTGTTCTCGAAGAGGAACCCCGTGCCGCCGCCCTGGGTCACGGCGGCCACGACGCCCGCCACGTCGTTCGAGGAGATCTGGTTGTCCCGCACGACCGCGAAGCCGTTGAGGTCATAGAGCCCGAGGAAGAGCGCATAGCTGCCGTGGTTGCCCGAGAAGGAGTTGCCCTCGACGCGCGGGTTCGCCGTCGTCGCCGCGACCTCCGAGTCGATCGAGAAGACGAGGTAGAGGCCGCCGCGCGAGTTCGCGTCGACCGCGTTGCCCGTGACGAGGAAGTCGCTCGTGTCGTTCGCAAACCCGCGGTCCGTGGCCGACTTGAAGTAGTACTGGTAGGCGGTGAGGGCGACGTAGACGCCGTAGCCCGAGTTCCCGCGGACCGTGTTGCCCGTGAGCGTGACCGGCGAGTGCCGCGAGAGGGTTTGGGTCTCGTAGGCCGAGATGTACGCGTAGAAGACAAGGCCGCCGAGGTACCCGAGGTTGTAGTTCAGCGTGTTGTTCGTCGCCGTGTAGGCGCCGACGATGCGCGCGGAGGCGCCCGTGTCGCCCTGGCTGTTCGACACGTAGTCGTAGAGGTAGAGCCCGGTCTCGAGGTTCGACCCCGCGACGTTGGACGCGAAGGTCACGTTGCCGACGACCGCGGCGTCGTTCGACGGCGTGCGCGAGGAGACCGCGTAGCGGTAGAGGATGAAGCCCTGCCCCTTGTTTCGCGAGAAGTCGTTGTCGCGCACGTCGACCTCGCTTTTCAGCTGGGTGTCGCCCGAGAGCGCGGTGTCGGCCCACGCGTAGAAGTACCCGAAGAATCCCGTGTTCTGGTTGTCGGTCACCGTGTTGTTGCGCACGGTGAAGTTCGACTCGACGCGGCAGGAGGTCGAGTAGTAGGAGTACGTGTAGTAGTAGAAGTACGCGGCCGCCTGGTTGTTCCTGCGCACGATGTTGTTCTCGACGAGGATGTCGCCGCGCTGGAGGGACTCGGCCCCCGAAGAGCCGTAGTAGTTCAGCGTGCGCTGCAGGACGAAGAGGCCGTTCGAGTCGTGGCCCTCGATGAGGTTGCCGCGGATGCGCGTCCAGCCGATGAGCCTCGAGGCCGAGGAGTAGTACGTCGTGGAGACGCGGTCGATCGCCACGCCGATGTAGAGGGAGTTGTTCGCGACCCAGTTGTCCTCGAGCGTGAGGTTCGACTCGATGACGGAGAGCCCGCTTGCTTTCCCGAGGAACTTGTAGGACGTGAAGTCGATGTCGATCCCGTTGCCGGAGTTGTTGTAAACGCGGTTCAAGGACACGTCGATGTCGCCGCCGACGTAGGCCGTGGACCCCGTGTTGGAGGCCGCCGAGCGCGTGACCTGGACCGCGTTGTACCCGAGGTTGAACGCGACCTCGTTGTTGCGCACCGTTAGGGGGCCGCGGATCTCGGCCGTGCCGTTCTGGTCGCCCTGGTACTTCTGGACGTAGTTGTAGGTGTAGATGCCGTAGCCCGAGTTGTAGGTCACGGTGTTGTTTTCGATGCGCACGGGCCCGTCGAGAAGCGAGCTGTAGGCGTCCGTGGAGTATGCGTAGTTCCAGACGTACATGCCGGCGTCCGCGTTGTTCGTGATCGTGTTATTGAGGATCGAGATCGTGCCGTTGATCGTGGCGTTGCGCGCAAGGACCGCGGAGGCGTACCGGTAGATCCTGAGGCCGTAGCCCTGGTTGTACTGGATCGTGTTGTTGGCAAAGAGCATGGACCCGTCGTTCGTCACGTCGGCCGCCGCCGAGTGGTCGGCGCTGTTGATATAGTCGATGAAGACCCCGGCGCCCGAGTTGTTGATGACGCGGTTGTTCGAGAAGTCCAGCTCGAGGTCGACGCGGCAGCTCGACGAGAAGGTCGAGTAGATCGCGTTCTCGAGGAAGACCGCCTGGTAGGCGGCATTCTCGGCAAACGTGTTGCCCGTGATGTTGAGGCGCCCCGTGAAGGTCACGGTGGCGTTGGGGCCGCCCTGGGAGTTCCAGACGACGTTGTAGACGTAGAGCCCGGGGCCGCGGTTCCGGAGGAACTGGTTGTTCTCGACGGTGAGGTTCGAGCGCATCTCGGAGGCCGTGTTGAGGTAGTCGTAGAAGTAGCGGTAGACGTAGATGCCGCCGCCGATGTTGTCGCGGATGATGTTGTCGCGCACGAGGAAGTCGGCGGCAAGGTAGTGGGGGCCTGCAAAGGCGCCGTAGTACGAGTAGAACTGGAGGAACATGGCGAAGTAGCCGATGCCGTAGAACGTGTTGTTGATTACCGAGAGGGTGGCCGCCGAGCTTGCGTAAAATGCCGAGACGCCGCCGTAGGAGCCGTCGTGGATCTCGTTGTTGCGCAGCACGAGGTTGCCCGAGTACGTGTAGATCCCGTAGGTCGACATGCGCGAGATGTCCGAGCGCTCGACGCGCAGTGCGCCGTACGTGTACCAGTAGAAGCGGCGTGAGGGGTCCTCGGTCCTGACCACGGAGTTGTTGACAAAGAGGGTCGATGAGCCCCCGTAGACGTAGATGCCGTATGTCGTCGTTGACGTGCTGTTGATGAGGAGGGTGACGTTGTCAAGCGAGAGGGTCGTGTAGTAGACGTAGAGGGTCCCGTTGACCACGAGCGTCTCGTTCGAGACCGTGGTCGGGTTTTGGACAAACCAGCTGCCCGAGGCGGGCGGAGGGTAGTCCCCGGTGCCGGCGGCCTCGACGGAGCCGCCGAGCGCGAGGAGGGTGAAAACGAGCGTGAGGAGGCCTGCGGCAGGCAGCCCCAAGCGCAGAACGCGGCCCTTCGACGCCCCGATGCGGGAACCCCCCATTCTGGCCCTCTTAGGACTCAGGTATGAAGACTTTCGACCCAGCGGCGTTAACGTAAGATAAGTCTGTGGTAGACTTTGCCCCCTGCGGGACGGAAGGGGGGCCCTTGCCAGGGGGCCCCGCGGGGCCGGCCCTGCAACTTTCCGGAAAAAAGCCTTAGATTAAATACACCCCTTAGCATCAGAAAATTACGCTGTAGGTGACCCTTTGGCCTCCCGCCGACTGACCTCACTGGCTGCCGTCCTGATGCTTGCGGGGCTGCCGGCGCTTTCCCTCGCGGTGGGGACGGCGGGGGCGCAGAACCGCCATGTGGTAAACGATTACCTCGAGCAGGTGCTGGAGGGCTGGCCGGCCGACGAGGACATCGAGGTGCTCGTCCGCTTCGCCTCGCAGCCCACGGTCTACGACCGCGGCCACCTCATCGACGCGGGGCTCGAGCCGCGGCACAGCTTCCACGTGGTCCCTGCGGTGTGGGCAGTCGGGCGCCCGGACGCGGTGTGGCAGGCGTCGCTCGACCCGCGCGTCCAGTGGATCGAGTGGAACCGGCCGCTCGAGTACATGATGGAAAACTCGTCCTTCGCGACGCACGCGCCCGAGGTCTGGAACGCGGTCGTCGAGGACAACTCGCTCCAGTACCCGGAGATCGACGGGCGGGGCGTCACGGTCGTCGTCGTCGACTCTGGCGTCGACGCGGGGCACCCGGACCTCGACTACGGGCGCAAGACGATCATGAACCTCAAGTCCGACTCGAACCTCTACTGGTACGAGATCGAGAACTCCGACACCTCCTCGGGCCACGGGACCCATGTCGCGGGCACGGTCGCCGGCAACGGCGACGTGTCGGCCGGGGCGAGGCGCGGGGTCGCGCCGGGCGCGAACCTCATCGCGCTTTCGACTGGCGAGGCGGTGGCGATCATCAACGCGCTTGGCGCGCTCGAGTGGGTCTACGACAACTCGCGGCCGGGCAACAACCCCTACAACATCCGCATCGCGACGAACTCCTGGGGGACCTCGGGGGCGCCCTACGACCCGAACGACTCGATCGCTATCATCACGGAGAAGCTCACGTACGACAACAACGTCGTGGTGACCTTCGCGGCGGGAAACGCAGGGACGAACGACCACGACGGCTCGACGCTCACGACGAACCCCTATGCGAACACGCCGGCCGCGGTGTCGGTGGCGGCCTACACGCGTGACGGCACGGGCGTCACCACCTTCTCCTCACGCGGGCTTGCGGCGGACAACGGCACCTGGCCGGACATCGGCGCGCCGGGCCTTGCGATCAACTCGACGCGGGCGCGGCTCACCCTCATTACCCTCGAGGTGTGCGCGATGGGCCTGCCAGCGGGCCGGGCGTACCAGTGCGACCCCTACTACATGGCGATCTCAGGCACGTCGATGGCGACTCCCCACGTCGCGGGCGAGGTCGCGCTGCTCTTCCAGGCGGCCCCGTCGCTCCGCGTGTCGGAAATCCACGGGGACTTCGGCAGCGCCTCGAACTCGACGGAGGACCTTCAGAACTGGTTCACGAACCCGCGCACGCGGGTCCACGAGGCCGAGGTGATCCTGAAGCTCACGGCCGAATTCCTGAAGAGCGGCAACAACTCGGCCGGGACGGACAACTTCGTGCCGGCCTACAATGGCACGACGGGTCTCCTCGGCTTGCCGAACGACTTCGCGCAAGGGTACGGCTTTGCCAACATCAACGAGGCCGTGGCGCTTGCGATGACGCTCCAGAAAATGCGCTCGATGGACTCCAAGGTCACGGTGATTGACGCCTATTTCCAGTGGAAGGGGCTCAAGGACGAGGGGCGCCCCGTGGCCACACAGAGGGAGTACTCGTCGCAGACGGACACTCTCGTGACCGGCTGGTCCGGCGAGTACACGCGCTACAACGACCAGAACGGCAAGCCGCTCCTCGTGCAGAACTCCACGAAGCTCGTGTTCGTCCCGAACGGGACGACCTCGATCGACCTCGACCTCACGTACAGCACGGTGAACGTCGACGACCTGTCGTTTGGCACGGTGAACTGGATGGTCGAAAAGCCGGACGGGTCGATGCTCTCGGGGTCTCTCGTCGGGGGCAACGGCCACAAGTCCGCGACGATCGATGTCGGGGGCGCGGGGGGCGATGTGTGGATGTTCTCCGTGACGGGAGCCGGCGTCCGCTTGCAGGACAGGCTGCCGCCGTACCAGTTCAAGGAGATGCGCCTCCCGTACACCTACGGGCTGCGCGCGCACCTCTCGACCTCGGCGGACGCGCCGGTGGTCCTCGAGCCGAGCGACCTCCACGCGGCCTTCGCGCAGTGGCGCTTCATCGACAACGGTTCGAGCGGCTCGAACGGGTCGATCGTCATGACGCGCCCCGTCTTTGACCTCACGAACGTGAAGCTCGGCCCGCGGGGGCCCGCGGTGCCAGGCGGCGGGGGCGGCGTGCCGGGGTGGCTCCTCGCGCTCCTCGGCCTTGCGCTCCTTGGCGTCGCGGTCTGGTACCTGAACGAGCAGCGGGTGAAGAAGGGCCGCGCTCCGCTCCCCGGGATGGCCCAGGCAAACCGGGTTCTCGACAAGTTGCGCCTGCGGCGGGCCCTTGCGGCGCTGCGGGGGCTGCCCGCGCGCCTCAAGCTCGGCGGCCTGGCAAGCGCGCTCAAGCGCATCCCGACCGGCCTCAAGGGGATGTTCGGGAAGCTGCGGCCCAAGCGCGCCGCATAGGTTCTTTGCGCGCGCGCGTTTTCCTCCACCCCGGGCGGGGCGTTTGAAGGCGTGACCGAGCGGTGGGTGCGGAAGCGGCGGGAGGACGCCTTCTGGAAGAAGGCGAAGCGTGAGGGGTACCGCTCGCGGGCCGCGTACAAGCTGATGCAGGTCCAGGCGCGCTACAGGATCCTGAGGCGGGGCGGCCTCGTGGTGGACCTCGGGGCGGCGCCGGGAGGCTGGTCGCAGGCGGCGCTCGAGATCGTCGGAGAGCGCGGCGGGGTGATCGGAGTCGACCTCGACAAGGTCCGCAAGCTGCCGCCCGCGCGGTTCATCAAGGGCGACATGACGAGGCCCGAGACCTTAGCCGAGGTGCGGCAG
>Ga0209640_10001739_pt1 | contig 18692 bp, 19 predicted proteins | sample RifCSP10_1_FD_184018 | JGI IMG/M metagenome (GOLD analysis project Ga0209640, IMG submission 184018) | Soil microbial communities from Rifle, Colorado - Rifle CSP2_sed 10_1 (SPAdes) (version 2) | ecosystem: Environmental > Terrestrial > Deep subsurface > Rock core/Sediment | place: Rifle... | reverse complement strand
CCTCGCCCGACCTCTGGTCGGACGGTCCCCCCGCTCCGCAGGGGGACAACAGAAGGGGGGACCGGCTGAGCGAAGCGAAGCCGAGGGGGGTTCGCCAACAGGCCCCCTCGCCCGCGCCGGGGACAACACAACCTCCGCCCCTCACTACGCGCTGTTTCGCATCGCTCTGGCCAGACGGGCGATACCTTCGTCGGCTTCCTCCTCGGTGATCGACATCGGTGGAGCCAGACGTAGTGCGTTTCCGTAGAGCCCGCCCTTACCGATCAGAAGACCCTCCTCCCGGGCGGCTTCGAGCACGGCAGCCGCCTTCTCCGGGGCCGGAGCGCCATCGGGGCGAACCAGCTCGACCCCGATCATCAGTCCCTTGCCCCGCACCTCCCCGATCATCTCCAGTTCCTCCGAGAGCGGGATCAGATTCTGCATCAGACGATTGCCCACTTTCAACGAATTGGTCTGCAGGTCGTTGTTGAGGACGAAGTCGAGATTGGCCAGCGCCCCCGCCGTTGCCAGAGGATTGCCCCCGAAAGTCGAGATGCCGAGCGCCGGGTAGGCCTCCATGATCTCGGCTGGTGCCACCACGCCGCCGATGCTCAGACCGTTGCCGACTCCCTTGGCAAAGGTCAGCAGGTCGGGGGTGATCCCGTGTGCCTGGTATCCCCAGAAATGCTCTCCGGTGCGACCCCACCCGGTCTGCACCTCGTCGGAGATGAAGAGGATCCCATGGCGGTCGAGGACTTCCTTCATCGCCTTGAAGAACCCGTCAGGCGGGGTGACGAAGCCGCCCACTCCCTGGATCGGCTCGGCGATCATCACTGCGGCGTTGCCCGCAGTGGCCACCCCAAGCAGGTCTTCGAGGTCCGCCACGCATGCCGCGATGAACTCCTCGTCGGGGAGATGCCCGAACGGGCTGCGCAGCTTGTAGCCACCATGGACGTAGGTGACCTGGAACGGGGAGAAGCTGGTGCCCGACCAGGCCCTCTGACCGGTCACCGCAATCGCCGAGTGCGACTTGCCGTGATAGCTCCCACGAATCGCCAGCACCTGATTCGACCGTCGGTACGTGGTCGCCAGCATCAGGGCTGCGTCGTTGGCCTCGGTACCTGAGTTGGTGAAGAAGACCTTGGCATCCGGGATCCCGGACAACCCGGCGATCTTCTCGGCGAGCTCGATCTGAGACTCGATCAGGTACAGAGTCGAGGTGTGAAGCATCCGGTCCGCCTGTGCCTTTATCGCTGCCACCACCTCCGGAACCTTGTAGCCGGACATGGTGACCAGGATCCCCCCGAAGAAATCGAGGTAGCGATTCCCTTCGGCGTCGGTCACCCAGCGCCCGTCTCCGTCGACAATCGATATCGGCTGCTCGTAATAGAGGGGTGCCCAACCCGGCAAGACCGCCTTGTGCCGCTCATAGAGCTCTGCGTGCTCACCCATCTGTGCCTCCTTGACCACTCATGACCGCAAATATCGCAGAAACAGCGACTGCTCGCCGATGAGGGCACGGTCGAGGGTCATCTCGAGCGGTGAATCCGGGCTGGGCCCATGCGCGATACGGGCCGATATCCCGCTGATCATCTTCGGAGCGACAGTGATGTGCATCTCGTCGACCAGGCCGGCAGCCACAAATTGACCTGCCAGTCTCGGGCCACCCTCGCAATGGATCACGGATGCTGCGCCCAGCCGCGTCAGGATCGCAGCCGGTGTGATCTCATCGAGGATGATCACGTCGGCAGCATCGCCAAGCATCGCCAGCTTGGCCGGCTCGGCATCCGGCCCGGTGATGACCATCGGCCGGTGATCGGGATCCGAGAACACTCTCGCCTCGGGATCGAAGCTGAGCCGACCGGAGACAATGGCCAGCACCGGCACCTCGGTGAGCCCGGCCGCGAGCCTGCGGCCTCGACGCTCGTCATCGAGCATGACCGGCCCGTAGTCCTCTGCCTGCACGGTCGCGGCCCCGACCAGGATCACGTCGGGCACTGCCCGAAGTGTCTTGAACAGCTCCTGGTCATCTTCATCGCTGAGGCGGCTCGACCGGCCGTCGAACGCGGTGCCACCGTCGATCGAGCTGACGAAATTCATCATCACCCAGGGTCTGGCTTCGACGACCCGCTCATCATCGAGGTAGAGACCGAGCAGATCGCCGACTGGGTCAGGAGATGCGTTGAATGGGCGAAGCATGCATCGACGCTACTCCTCGACGATCCACGCGGTGACCATCCCGAACATGCCTTCCTCCCGCTCAACATGGGTCAGGATGTGGCAGTGCCAGACCCAGACGCCCGGGTCAGACAGCTGATACAGGACCGAGTATCTCTCACCTGGTGCCACGTTCACGGTGTCGGCCCAGTAAGGCTGGTCCAGCGGGATCCCGTCCTTGGCGAAGACCAGTTGTGGGAACTGATGCTGATGCATGGGATGGATCTGCAGCCCTTCGTTGTAATAGTGAGCCACCACCCAGTCCCCGACCTTGCCGACATAGGGCTCGGTGGCGGGGAACGACTTGCCGTTGAGGCTGAGCCCGATGACGCCCGCATCGTTGAGCACCATCGGGATCTCTTGGGCAACTTCCATGTCCTCGGGGATCTCGACTCCCGACACGGTTTGACCTCGGGGAATCGGCGTCTCACCGATGATGAAGACGGCAAACAGCCCGTTGGGAACCTGCATTTGACCATGGTGATGGGCGTGATACATGCCGATGGCCGACCGGCGGGCTTCGAATTCGTAGACGAAGGTCTCTCCGGACTCGATCAGCGGTTGGGTTAGAGGGGCAACCCCATCCATGTTGTTGGGCGTCGCAATCCCATGCCAGTGAATGTCGGTGCCCATGGGCAATTGGTTGTCGAGGACGACACGAACCTGGTCACCGACATCGACCTGGATCATCGGGCCGGGGACCATCCCGTTGTAAGTCCAGGCATCGACCACGTTGCCCGGTGAGACCTCCCACGGCGTGATGGCTGCGGTCAGGTGGAACTCCTTGGTCCCGTCGGCGAGGATCTCCGGCTCCAGAAGCTGGTTGCCGCGACCCTCGGTCTCGGCGGGGAAGGCGAGTATCGACTCGGTCATCATCCGGTCCAGGTTGGCCCAGTCGACGTCGTCTCCTTGATCATCCCCCGGCCCGGCTGCCTCGCCTCCCCCGGCGCCTTCCGTAACGGTCAAAGCAGCCTCCATCCCCGCCTCACGATGACCTGCGATCGAGCAGAAGATGACATAGGAGCCCGGGCTCAGACTGCCGACGTCCAGTGAAGCCGTAGCTCCGGCGTTGAGGTCAGGGGTCGACGGCCCATCTTCGAGCGTGAGATTGTGCGCCACCGAGCCGTCATTCGACACCTCGAATCTGGTGGGACCGGACTCGATCTCGAAGTCACCCTGGATGGCGAACTCGGTGAGCGAGACGTTGACTGTTTGGGTTGGGACATCTCCCGCGGCAACACCGCCGCCATCTCCCCGGAATGCAACGATTGCGGCCAGGATCGCCACTGCGGCGCCCATGATCGCCACCACTATCAGGAATTTGTCGAAGGCGCCGGCTGGGGAAAGATCGCGCGCCTCATCACGTGTCGGTGTCATGGGAGGCAAGGTATGTCGGACATCGCCGAGACTGTAGGGACCAATGGCCCTAAACAGCCGCGACCACTCCAACCAGAGTCGCCCTCGAACGCTCCGGTCCCGGCAGGTAGGGACTAACGGCCTTAACCGCGACCAGGTAAATACGTGATGATTGATGGAAGCCACGCAAGGGAGAACAAGTGAGAGTTCGAGAGCTCGTCGGCGGCAATGTGATCTGGGTCGACCCCGATGCCACGTTGCGCAAAGCCGCACTCGAGATGGTGTCGACCGGAGTCGGTTCGGTTGCCGTCGAAGTCGATGGGGTCCTCACGGGTATCCTCACCGAAAGGGACATCATGAGGGCAGTGACCGAGGACGCCAACCTCGACCTCGATCTGGTGAGCGCGTGGATGACCGAGTATCCAGACTCGTTCACCCCCGAGATGGATGTCGTCGAAGCGGCCAATTGGATGCTTGCCACCGGATACCGCCACCTGCCCGGGGTCGACGAGGGCACCGTGATCGGAGTCATCTCGATCAAGGATGTGCTCTGGGCGATCACCAGCCCGCCAATGTGAACCATGGAACCGATCGACCGGATTGAGGCCTTGGAGTTCTTGACCGGGTCGATGGTCGCCCATATCGGGGTGGTGACCAATGGTGAGCCATATGTCACGCCGATGTCGTTCGTGGTGGACGCCAACCGCCTCCTCTTCCGGACCAAGCCGGGGAAACGCTTCGAGGCGCTCGCGGCCAACCCGCTCGTCTGCATCGAGGTCTCGAACTTCGACGATAAGACGGGTGACTGGACCAGTGTGATCGTGAGGGGCAGAGCCAAGGAACGAACCGACGACGAGACCACAACACGGACCATCGAGTTGCTTCTCGAGAAGTACCAGTCCGTTGTAGGGACCCCACTTGGTCACGGCGGGCTGCAGCCGATGGCCAGCTTCCCTCACGTGGTCGAGGTTCCGATCGACGAGATCTCCGGGATGACGTCGGGGCGAGGCTTCTCCTATCGCACCCGACCCGGGCGCCTCTGATGTTCGTTCACTACTCCGCAGAGGTCACCGTCCCCATGGCCGAGGTCGAACGACACCTAGACCAGCTTCGCTCCGATCTCGGGTCTTGGGCCGACGTCGCCTACCGGGAGGGCGAGGAGCTCCGCACCCGGGTAGGCCCGATCGATGGATCCTTTGCCAAGGAGGTGCGTTTGGAGCTCGGAATCGCCCAGATCCACCGCACCGGCCTCGTCTACCCGATCAGCTGGTCGGCGACCGGGGCCGAATTGCTCTTCCCCAGACTCAACGCCGACCTTCATATCTCCCATCTCGGCGGCAATCAGACAACCATCCGCCTGGAGGGAACCTATGAGCCCCCGATGGGATCGGTGGGCAAAGTCGTGGACCGAATCCTGCTGCGCAAGGTTGCCGACGCGACAGTGAAGGCATGGGTCGACCGCCTCGCCGATGCCTTGGTTGCCGGCAACCGGGTCAACTGAGCGGCAGAGTCACTTTCACCGTGGTCCCCGACCCGGGGGCGCTATCGATCTCGACCGAGCCACCGAGGTCGGCCGCGCGAGTGACCAGGTTGGCCAGCCCCATTCCGGAATGCGGGCCATCGGGGTCGAATCCCCGGCCGTCGTCTCGAACCACTATCAGACACGACGCCGAGTCGGACCCAACCACCACCTCGATGCGTGAGCCACCCGAGTGACGGAGGGCGTTGCTCAACGCCTCGGTCACGATCTTCACCACTTCGTCCTCCAGCCGATCGCTACCCAACGCGATCGTCTCCAACTCCAACGTGACGGCAGTCGGATAGGCCGAGCCCAAACGGGACACGATCTCTTGCAGCCGGTCGTCGAGCTGTCGGTGCACTCCTGTGCTGCGAAGCTGGAAGATGTAGCTCCGAAGCGTCTCCACGGCCGCATCGAGACGGTCGACAGCGTCCTCGAGTGTCCGCGCCGCGTCGACGTCATTCACTCTCTCCGTTATTCCCTGGAGGCCCAGACCCACCGCGAACAGATCCTGGATGACTGAATCGTGAAGGTCGCGGGCAATCCTCTCCCTGTCCTCGCCGACGGCGATGGACTGCAATCGCCTGTGGAGGCGGGCCGTGGTCACCGCCGACCCTGCGATGCGACTCAGGGCCTCGATCAGGATCACGTCATCCTCGGTGAAGCCTTCGCTCTTTTCTGTGAGGTAGAGATTGCCGAACGCCCTTCCACCGACCGTCACGGGCACGCCGAGGAATGTGGTCATCTGAGGGTGATTCGGAGGGAAGCCGAACGAGTCGGGGTGGTCGGAGATCGATTGGAGAACGATGGTTCGATTCTCCCGAACCACCAACCCGAGGACACCACGTCCCGTCGGCAATGACCCGATCTGGCTCGCTTGCTCGGCGGACAGGCCTTCATGAATGAATTCGGTGAGGACCCCGTGCTCACCGATCACCCCCAATGCGGCGTACTTGGCGCCGGTGGAGGCCCTGGCCTCACCGACGAGTCGGCGCAGCACATTCTCGAGATCACCGGCACCGACCACCGCCGCCGCCGCTTCGATGAGCTCAGGCAGGCGCTGCACGGTCATGGGCTGGATCATCGAGCCAAGACGATACCCGGCTACCGTTTACGGCAATGGACGACCTGCGAATCCTGCTGGTCGACGACCACGAAGTGGTGCGGGCCGGGGTAAAGGCGCTCCTGGACGCGCAGGAGGGCATGGTCGTCGTCGGCGAAGCCGACAACGCCGAAGAGGCGGTGCGTCGGGTCGGCTACGACGAGCCTGATGTCGTGGTTCTCGACGTGCGCCTGCCCGGGGGGAGCGGGATCGAGGCATGTCGGGAGATCAGATCACGCTTCCCCGATGTGAAGGTTCTCATGCTCACCTCGTTCGCCGACGAGGAAGCACTGATGGCGGCGATCCTGGCCGGAGCCTCCGGCTATGTCTTGAAGCGAGTCAAGAGCAACGAGCTCGTGACCGACATTCGCAAGGTCGGAGCGGGCGAGTCGCTGCTCGACGCTGACATGACCGAACGGCTCTTCGAACGTCTGCGGAGTGGCCCGCAGGAGGACCCGCTTCTCTCCCGGCTCAGCCGACAGGAGCGCACCATCGTCGATCACATCGCGGCTGGTCTCACCAACCGACAGATTGCCGAGGAGATGTTTCTCGCCGAGAAGACAGTGAAGAACTACGTCTCCAACCTCCTCTCCAAGATGGGTATGAGCCGACGCAGCGAGGCGGCCGCCTACGTCGCCCGCCTCGAGGGAGAGCACGACGGAGCCGAAGCCCCACAAGGATGGGGCGAGAACTAGTCCTGCGAGCGCTGGCCAGGGAATACCCCGTTTCGTTCGGACAACAAGTCGTGAAACGTGGACTTAGTGCCCAATGGCCCCATTGCAAGGGCGCAACGGCCCGTGTGGGAGCCCATCGACCCGGATAAGACTGGGGTCATGGAAACCACACACACTTACAACGTGGATATCCATGGGACCGGTCTCAAGACCGGCAGCCTGGGCTCCCCGGAAAGCCTGCCACCGCTGTTCGTCGCCTCACCGCCCGAATTCGGGGGACCGACGGGGATGTGGAGCCCCGAGCACCTATTCGTGGCTGCGGTCTCCTCGTGTCTCATGACCACCTTCAGAGCGATCGCCGAGATGTCGGGTCTCGAAGTCGTGGCCTATTCGGACTCCGCATCCGGGACCCTGACTCGCGGCGACGATGGTCTTTATGAGATGACCGAGGTGACGCTGCGCCCACGGGTAGTGATCGCCGATCCGGTCAAGGCAGACCGCGCCGTTCGCCTGCTGGAGAAGGCCGAGAAGGTGTGCCTCATCAGCCGCTCCATCCGATCTGAGGTGCATTTGGAGCCGGCTGTCGAGATCGCAGCCGCCGCCTGATCACCAGCTCGGGGCGTAAGAGGTCAGCGTCTTCATGTAGTTCGAGCGCTCGAAAGCAGATGGATCCGCAACCGCTCGCTGGCTGAGGCTCCCCCTCGCCTGGGCGACCGATTCATACTCGTTCTCCTCGAGCCAGCCCTCCAGACCCTTCTGGACGGCGGTCAGGGCACTTGGGCCGACACGGAGCAGGGCCGAGGCCATCATCACCACGTCGGCCCCGGCGAGGATCGCCTTCACCGCATCATCCCCATGATGGACACCCGTGGTGGCGGCAAGATCAGGCTCGATCCGTCCGTGCAGGATGGCCAGCCACCGCAGGACCAAACGCAACTCGGCCGACGTGGACAAGGTGAGATTGGGAGCGACCCCGAGAGTCGCCAGATCGATGTCCGGCTGATAGAAGCGATTGAAGATGACCAGAGCGTCGGCACCGGCCTCGCCGAGCCGTCGGGCCATCGAGGCCATCGCCGAGAAGTAGGGGCCTACCTTGACAGCCAGCGGGACATCGACCGCCTGTCGAATCTTCTCGACGAGACGTAGGTAGGAGAGTTCTACCTCTGTCGAGCTCTCCTCGACGTCGGCCGCGATCCGATAGATGTTCAACTCCAGCCCGTCGACACCTTCGTCGGCAAGCACACGGGCATAGAGGGTCCATCCCCCGGACGAAACTCCGTTCAGGCTGGCGATCACCGGAATGCCGGCTTCGGCGCGGGCCCGCTTGACCAGCGTCAAATAGTCCTCGGGCCCGGTGTTGTAGTCAGCCAAATGAGGCAGGTAGCCGCTGGGTGCCTCGCCGAACCCGTCGGCTCCTAACTCGAGGCCGAAATGCACCGCCATTGCGTCGTGCTCGATCTGTTCCTCGAACAGACTGGGTAGGACAACGGCCGGAGCGCCCGCCTCCACCAGGGCGAGGATGTGATCGATGTCCCCGGTAGCAGGTGACGCCGAAGGCAAGACCGGACCGGCCAGATCGAGCCCCAGATAACGCGTTGCCATGTCGACGCTCATTCCTCATCCTCCGTGTATTCGGCAGTGCGGTGAATGTGAACCATCTGCTCGTAGAGATGCCAGCGATCGTCGATGTCTTTCTGAGCCGCCGCCACCAGGTCGGCGGCGCTGTCGGGGTTGGCCCGCGCCAGCATCGAGAACCTGGCCTCCTTGCTGGCGAACTCGGTGAAAGGGATGCTCGGTTGCCGACTGTCGAGGCGCAAACCGGGCTGCCCGACCAGCTCACGCCCCGGGTCGTAGCGAAACAGTGGCCAGAAACCCGAGTCGGCCGCTTCCTTCTGATGACTCATCTGGGTGGACATGTCGATGCCGTGAGCGATACACGGGCTGTATGCGATGACCAGGGACACACCTTCGAACTGCTCGGCCTCGGTGACAGCCTTCACTGTTTGGGTGGGGTTGGCCCCCATCGCGATCTGCGCGACATATACGTTGCCGTATGCCATCGCTATCTGACCCAGATCCTTCTTGGCCGTTGTCTTACCGCCCGAGGCAAACTTGGCGATCGCCGCCCGAGGAGTGGCCTTCGACGCCTGGCCTCCCGTGTTCGAATAGACCTCGGTGTCCAGCACCAGGATGTTCACGTTTTGACCTGAGGCAAGGACGTGGTCGAGGCCGCCAAAGCCAATGTCATAGGCCCATCCGTCTCCACCCACGATCCACACGCTGGTCTCGATGAGAGCATCGGCCACCCCTTCGAGTCTCCTGGGCAGAGGTCCCTCGAGGCCGGACAGTCTGGACTTGAGCTCGGTGACCAGGCCCCGCTCGGCCGCGACCAGCCGGTCGATATCGGAGCGGTCGCGCTCCTCGACGAGTTCGAGAATCCTCTGGGCAAGGTCACCCAGCTCGGGAGCGAGGGCGGCGACGAGGAGTATGGCGTCCTCTCGCTGCGCTTCGTAGGCGAGCCTCATCCCAAGACCGAACTCGGCGTTGTCCTCGAAGAGGCTGTTGGACCATGCCGGCCCGCGTCCTTCGGCGTCGACCGCCCAAGGCGTGGTCGGGAGGTTCCCCCCATAGATCGACGAGCAGCCCGTCGCATTGGCGACAACCACCCGGTCACCGACGAGTTGGCTGATCAGCTTCAGATACGGTGTTTCGCCACATCCCGCGCATGCGCTGGAGAACTCGAACAGAGGCTGGAGGAACTGGGAGCCCTTGACCGATGCCACTTTGAGATGTGAACGGTCGATCTCGGGAATCTCCAGGAAGTAGCTCCAGTTCTTCCGCTCCTGCTCCAGATGATCCAGCTTGGGGAGCATGTTGATGGCCTTGTGCTTGACCTCCTCCTTCGACTTGGCCGGGCACACATCGACGCAAACACCACACCCGGTGCAGTCGTCGGGCGCAACCTGGACGACTATTCGCCAACCTTCCAGGTCCGAGGTGAGGGAGTCCTTGGAGGGGAACCCTTCGGGGGTCGTCGTCGACGGGTCGAAGGCCTTGATCCGGATGGCGGCATGGGGGCAGACGAGAGCGCACTTGGCGCAGTCGATGCAGATACTCGGATCCCAGATCGGGATCTCGTGGGCGATGGACCGCTTCTCCCATTGCGCGGTTCCGGTCAGGAAGGTCCCGTCAACGGGGAGAGCCGACACCGGCAACAGGTCGCCTCGGCCCGACATCATCATCGAGGTCACCCGCTGCACGAATTCCGGCGCCATCGGGGAGACGATTGGCCGAGCCGCCCCTTGGTCGGAGACCGGCCCGATCTCGACCTTGTAGAGGCCGTCGAGAGCTCGGTCAACCGCCTCCTCATTGCGTCTCACCACGGCCTCCCCACGATTGCCGTACGACTTGCGGATGTAGCTCTTGATCGCTGCGGCCGCCTCTTCGGTGGCCAGGAAGTCCGTGAGATGGAAGAAGCACGTCTGTAGGACGGTGTTGACCCGGCTCCCCAGACCGGCCTCCCGGGCGATAGCGAGTGCGTCGATGGCCCAGATCTCGAGTTTCTTGTCGACGATTTGAACTTGGGCCTGGGCCGGGATCCTCGACCAGACCCGATCGGGCGGGTGAGGGCTGTTGAGCAGCACCGTGGCGCCCGGCGCCGCCATCTCGAGCACTTCGTCTGTCTCCAGGAAATCGAACTGGTGCACCGCCACGAAGTCGGCTTCCTCAATGAGATAGGTGGAGCGAATCTCCCGTGGCGAGAGGCGGAGATGGGAAATGGTGCGAGACCCGGCCTTCTTGGAGTCGTAGACGAAATAGCCCTGGGCGTGGAGTGGGGTCTGCTCCCCGATGATCTTGACCGAGTTCTTGTTGGCGCCAACCGTGCCATCGGCGCCCAAGCCGTAGAACACGGCCCTTGTCACGTCTTCGGGCTCACGCCACCAGTCGCTGTCATAGGTGATGGAAGTGTGCGAGACATCGTCGAAGATCCCCACCGTGAAGTGACGGCGTGGCTGGTCCTTTGCGATCTCCTCGAAGACTCCGGCGACCATCGACGGTGTGAACTCCTTCGACGAAAGCCCGTAACGACCTCCGTAGACATCGGCGGAGACACCACCCTCGGCAAGCGCTGCAATGACATCGAGGTAGAGCGGATCGCCGATGGCGCCCGGCTCCTTGGTGCGATCCATGGCGACCAGACGTTGCACCGAATCCGGGATGACCTCGAGAAAAGCACCCACATCAAACGGCCGGTACAGGCGGACCACGACCACTCCGACTTTCTCCCCCTGATCCACCAACCGATCAATCGCCTCGTGCGCGGCCCCGGTGCCGGAGCCCATGATCACCATCACTCTCTCCGCGTCAGGCGCTCCGTGATACTCGAAGAGCCCATAACGGCGGCCGGTCTCGGCTGCGAGCCTGTCCATGACCGACGTCACGATCCGCGGCACGAGGTCGTAGAACGGATTCGCGGCCTCACGCGCCTGGAAGAAGACATCGGGGTTCTGAGCGCTGCCCCTGAGCACCGGGCGGTTTGGGTTCAACGCCCTCTCGCGATGGGCGGCGATCAGCTCCTCGTCGACCATCCTGCGTAAGAGGTCGTCACCGATCGACTCGATCCTGGCCACCTCATGCGAGGTGCGGAAACCGTCGAAGAAGTGGAGAAAGGGAACCCGCGACTCGAGTGTCGCCAGATGAGCGATCAGGGCGAAGTCGTGAGCTTCCTGGACCGACGCGGCCGAAAGCATGGCAAAGCCTGTCTGACGGGCTGCCATCACGTCGGAGTGGTCGCCAAAGATCGAGAGCGCGTGGCTCGCAATGGTTCTCGCCGCGACGTGGATCACGGCAGGTGTCAGCTCACCCGCGATCTTGAACATGTTGGGCAGCATCAGGAGGAGGCCCTGAGAAGAAGTGAAAGTCGTTGCCAGTGCACCCGCCTGCAACGAGCCGTGAAGCGTTCCCGCCGCTCCCCCTTCGCTCTGCAGTTGGACCACCTTGGGCACGACACCCCAGAGATTCGCTCTCCCCTCCATCGACCACGCATCGGAGAGCTCACCCATCGGCGAGGCGGGAGTGATCGGGTAGATGGCGATGACTTCGGCGAGACGGTGGGCGATGAGGGCCGCCGCCTCGTTGCCGTCGACCATGATGTGCTGAGGAACTGTGCTCACCAACCCAACCTATGGGGAAGGACCGTCACCGTACCAGGGACCAAAGACCCCATCGGAGTGGCTGATTGCCCGGAAGGGATTGCAGGTTTCCATACCGGTCGACATGACCCGGCGAGGCCAAGAACCCCCCTTGGTGCGAGGCCGATGGACTATCCCGCTTGCTTGCCGTGGGCGACCACCAGTTGGTTGTCGACGCCGGCCATGCCCTCGACACCCTTCACGATTCGGGCCACGAGTTGAGCTTCTTCGATCGTAGGGACTTCACCGCTGAGGGTGACCACAGCCCCGCTGACGGCGACCGCAACAAGCGACATCGGCTCAGGGAGCACTGCGAGCATCTCGCGCGCATCGTCAGCGAGCTCCTCGTCGGTGCGCACGTAGGCGCGAATCAGATCGGATCGGGTGACGATGCCGACCATACGACCGTCGTCGACGACCGGAAGACGCTTGACACCTGCCCGTGTCATCAACCGGGCCGCCTCGTGGACGGTCGCGGTGACGGGAATGGTGATCGGCTCACGACTCATCAGCTCCCCGACCTTCTCAGCGCCCGCGAGCGGCCCCTGATCACCTTCGAGCAGAACGCGGGCTCTCCACGACCTGGAGCTGTCTTTGGCAACGTAATCCGCCTCCGAGATGATGCCGACCAACGTGTCGTCCTCCATCACCGGGAGACCACTTATGCGATTCTCGAGCATCAGCAACGCTGCCTCCCGCACCGATGTGTCGGGGGCGACGAACAAGACTTCGCGGGTCATGATGTCGGCAATGTCCACGGCGGCCCTCTTCTACTCGGTGACACACTACGGGTCGTCGTTGGCCGCGCTCGGCACCGAACGACCCGATCGATCCGCCGACCTTAGCCTCGGTCCCGGCGCGGGCTCCCTGGCCAGTCCGAACTGGTGATCTGGTATACGACATGCCGTTTCAAACGTTCGTCGTGAAGGAATCTGGGGTGGTCGAAGTCGAGCTCGGGGGCACGCTTCATGCCGAGTCGCTCCATGACCTGTCTAGAACGACGATTTGCCGGAATGGTCCAGCTCAGGATCCGCTCCAATCCGGCGTCACCGAACCCGAACTCGAGGACGGCGGTCGCCGCCTCGGTGGCGTAGCCGCTTCCCCACTGATCCTTGGCGAAACGCCAGCCGATCTCAACCGCCGGTGTGAAGTGAGTCTGGAATGTCGGAACGGCCAGGCCACAGAAGCCGATGAACTTGTGGGCCCATTTGATCTCGACAGCCCAGAGGCCAAACCCGAACTCCTCGAACTGTCTGTCGATCCTTCTGACCATTTGGTCGGATTCTTCCGCGGTGAGGGGCGCGGGGAAATGCTCCATGACGTCGGGATCCGCATTGATCCGGGCGAAGTGCAGCCGATCCTTGGATTTCCAGCGTCTGAGCAGAAGGCGTTCGGTTTCTAACGTGGGCCCGGTCGCCATAGGGTCCCAGGCTAGGCATCAACCTGACGAGGGGAACTCAACCCGGTGGGTCGGTCCCTGGTTTGAGGAATCGCAGTCGGCCGTTGCCGAGACGGGTGTCGATTCGGTATCCCCAACCGTGGACCACAACATGATGGTGAAACCAACAAAGGGTCACCAGGTTCTCTGGAGTGGTCGGACCTCCTTCCGACCACGGGATGGCGTGGTGGACCTCGAGGCGATATCGACTTGGGCAGCCATCGCCCATGCAGCCGCCATCTCGATGGAGCACGAAACGACGGAGACGGTTGGGGATCACTCTGCTCCGGCGACCCATGCCGAGCGGTTCCCCATCGCGGGTGCGAATCAGCTCGAGGCTGCCGCCGCAAGCGACCTTGTCCAAGATCTCAGGACCTACCCTGGTGCCCCCGGCAACCTCCGCCCCCGAGTCATCGACAAACACCGTGATCAGTGGAGTCGTCACCCCGTTGGGTCGGGATTCTTCGCAAACCGCAGTCAGCGCCGCGGCCCGTCGGTAGCCAAGACCGGGACGCAATCCATCTGGGAGACATGGGATCTCGTCGGCTCTTTCGGTCAGGACCTTGTCGACCACCCCGCCCATGTAGCCGTCGAGCTCACCCCAGAGATGCCAACGGGACTCATCGAGGTTGGGCTGAAGCGCCAGATGAGACGAGGCGTGGGACCGATGGTCATCGGTGCGGCTGGTGCGACGGTGTTGGGCAGCGATTCGGCGCAGACCCTGGATATCGACACCTCGATGCCAGTCTGCCTGTTCTTCGACCGGGATACGCGACATGATCTCGACCCGGTCGAAGGTGAGCTCACCTCTCATCAGCACGCCAGCAAGGAGCGGGGCGTCGGCGAGTCGGGTTGCAGTGGAAGTCAACCGCTGAGCCGTCTCCCGGGAGACGTCGAGTCTGCCCGCCACCCACTCGGTCATACTCCTGCAACCGTCGGCTGTCGGCAGCTGCATCGCGTCGGCCAGAGCCAGGGTCGCCATTTGCCGGCCACGGGCAGCAGCGATGATCGCCTCATCGGTGAGAAGGAGTTGTTCGACCTGATCGGGTGTCATACCTCTCATAGTTGGAAGGTACGACGAGGGTCTGACAAATTCGGTCGGAAACGACCGATTCAGTCGAGATTTTCTTCGATGTTTTCGACCGCGTCCTTCATCGAGTCCCCGGCCTCTTTAGCCGCGTCCCGAAGCCCGTCTGCTGCTTCGGACGCTGTGTCCTTGGCATCCGAGACCGCCTGCTCCATCGGGTCAGGCTTGATCATTCCCTTGTCCTTGAGACGCGGGATGACCTGGTCGACGACCTCGGCCGCCTTTTCCTCACCAATCCGCGGGCCTAGCTTGGACTGGAACTTCGCCCTCGCCTCGGATTCGGTGAGCCCGTAGTACTCCTTCTTCTTGGTGGCAACGACCTTGGATAAGGCTGCCACGCCCCCGACGAGCAACACGAGCTTGAACAAGAACCTGAACGGATGACGTTTTGCTGTGTCGTCCATCTTGATGCACCTCCACCTTCAACCATACTCCACTGCTTCGAGAACACTTTTCGCGCTCTAGAACGTCACCCTTCACCAGGTGAGCCACGGGGCGTAGGTTCGACCTCGCAGTGATTCGACGGCTGATCGCCGGTCTGATTGTGGTGGGTCTGGGAGTCGGGGTCTGGGCCCTCTGGCCGCGGGGAGATTCGGACACGACACCAACCACGACCCCTACCGCCGTGGTGTCCACGACCACTACCACCACCACCGTGGTCACCAGCACCAGCGAGGCCAACACGACCACGACATCTGAGGACTCCAACGTGGTGACGACGGTGGAGGAGGCGGAGGCGATCCTCCGTGAGCTGTGGTTCGGCTGGTTCGAGGGGATCTACAACCAGGACGAGGACCGGATCAAACAGGTGGTGGGCACCCAGGCTGCGCTAGATAATGCCAGAACTCAATTCAGTGTTATGGAGTTCGTTCGATCGCCACAGCTCAGCGACATCCTGCCTGGTGGCACGGAAATCATGAGGTCTGATAGCGAATGCCTAGCCATCTGGACGACTCTCGAATTGACCGGGTTTCGAGATGGGTCATCGACGGGAGTTCATGTGTTGAGATTCGACAACGGTCGCTGGGTTTCAGTGGCACTCTGGGAATTCAAAGAAGATCGGTGGGAACAGGATTGCGACGCGGAATTGGAATCACTGTCCTAATACTGATGCTCTTGTGGGGGACCTACTTGCCCGCGCACGGTGAGGATTTCTCGGCATGTTGGGTGGCAACAGAAGTCGACTCACTCCTCGGTCGTGAGCGCCAAATCACCCGTTGTCGCATCGCCGGTGGCGACGTGGTCGACTATGCCTCTGACACCTCCGTCCCCTCCCGTCTCTATCCCAATCTGGGGACCGATCTCACCGGGGAATGCTGGTACCTGACCTCGGCAGTCACTCGTTGGGTCTATCTCTCGCTGTTCGTCAACGGCGACGCCATCCTCGGCTTCGACCCTGATCCGGCGCCCGGCCAGGTGGCACTGGCAACCGAGCGCATCCCACGCTGTACTTCCGAGCCGAGCCCCCTCGTCGATCCCACCACCGAGGCCTGGCAATACGTGACCCAGTACATCCATGCACCGCCGACGCCCAGCGTGAACCCTATCCCCGGCGACGGTGTCACCGGGCTCGAGACCTTTGTCGGAGTACCGGTCCCTGAAGTCCACGAGACCCAACTTGCCAGCGCCACCGGAGTGACCCTCGACATCTACATCGAGGTGAGCGGTGTCGAGATCGATTGGGGCGATGATCGTGTTGACAGCTTCCCGGCAGACGAGGCAGCCCTCGCCGGGTATCCCGACGGGCTGGCGACCCACATTTATGAGGTGAAACACGAGGCGGGCTACGGTCTGTCGATCTCGTACGACTGGACTGCAAGATGGCGGGTGACAGGAGGCGAATGGGAGTTCCTTGCTGTGCCCGACACGACAACGATTGTCGACTACCCGGTGGCGGAGATCGTCTCGGTGATCACCGAATGAGCGGCGGGGTCGCCCCTTGAGCCTGCTGATCGGCACCGCTGTCGGGGCTTTCGCCCTCGACGACCCGGACATGCCGGTCATCACCGGAACCCGCATCAATCACATCGCCCGGAATCGCACGGGGTGGTGGGCGCTCGACGGCAAACGTCGCATCCATCACAACGGCGATGTGATGGCAACCGCCCCCGAGGACGTGGCGCTCAACTGTCTGCAGGTCGGGCACGACGCGGTTTGGGTTGGCGCCACCGAGGCTCGCCTCTACCGGCTCGAGGGGCATGACCTGATCGAAGATGAGTTCTTCGCCGACGCGCCGGGCCGTGCCGGCTGGTACACCCCGTGGGGAGGCCCGCCCGACGTGAGGTCGATGGCGATGGACACATCGCTGAGCCTCTTCATCAACATCCATGTCGGAGGGATCCTTCGCTACGACAACACGGGGTTGTCGTCAACGATCGACATGGACGCGGATGTGCACCAGGTGATCGCTCATGGCTCCCGCCCCGGGCTGATCCTTGCCGCGTGCGCACGCGGTTTGGCTCAATCCGCCAACGGCCACGACTTCGACATCCGCGACGAAGGGCTTCACGCACCCTATTGCCGCGCCGTGGCCACGATCGGCGACACGGTCGTGGTCTCGGCTTCCACCGGTCCGCGAACCACACAAGGACGCCTGTATCGGACCGGCCTCGACGGCGGACCGTTCCAGGCGTGCACCGAGGGACTCCCTGAATGGTTCGACGACAACCTCGATACCCACTGCTTGGCAGTGTGGAACGGCGCTCTTTACGCGGGTCTTGCCGGAATGGTGTGGAGGTCGGATGACGAAGGTGGGACCTGGGAGGCGGTCGCCGACGGGCTGCCCAAGATCACCTGTCTCGCCTGAGACGCGATAGAGGGGCCATCCAATGGACGGCCCCTCTTTCTGGAGGAGGAAGAAGTCCTTAGCCTGAACTAACGACTTACCCCGAGATTCTCGGCAATAAACACCGCGGCCTGAAGTAGTTCGTCAAGACGTGATCACCGGGCCTTGGTGCCCAGCACGGACCACATCACCGGCAGCCGCTCGCGGCCCTCGGGGAGGCGCCAGAGACCATCCTCCTCGAGGACCATCTGCGCCTGGCCTTGCCACTCGCATTCGTCGTACTCCTCGACTCTGTCGATGCGGATTCCCGCCTGGATCAGTGCGTTGATCGTCTCGCCGATACCGTGATTCCACCCGTAGTTGAGGGGGCTGGCGACTTTGCCCTCACCTGCGTATGTCTCGTCTTCTTCCTCACTATCCGGCTCGCCAGTCTCGAAATACGGCAAGGTGACACGGAGCTCTCTGGTGTCCTCCCAGTCGAGTGCCCACATCATCGGGTGACCCTCTCGCATGTAGAAGATCCCGCCTGGCTCGAGGAGTGCAGCCACAAGGTCGGCCCATCCCACGATGTCGGGGAGCCAGCAGATGGCGCCTACCCCGGTGTAGACGATGTCGAACTTCTCATCTATGACAGCTGCGGTGTCGTACAACTCGGCCACTTCGAATCGAGCCGGAGTTCCCGATTCTTCACTCAATCGCCGCGCCGCTGCGATCGACTTCGGCGACAGGTCGGTGCCTGTCACCTCGGCGCCGAGACGGGCCCAGGAGATGGTGTCCGTGCCAATGTGACACTGGAGATGCAGGAGTCGCTTCCCCGAGACATCGCCGAGCTTGACCCGGTCGTAGGTCACTACTCCGCTCAAGTGGGACCGGTCGGAGATGAATTGGTCGACTCCGTATTCAACGGACTCATAATGGAGATCGACCCTGGCATCCCAGTTGTCCCGATTGGCAAGGCGGTACTCGTCTAGCGGCATTCCCGGAGTATGACTCAATAGCCTGGAACCACAGGAGGTATTTGCGTGACGAGAGTGACCGGTATCGGCGGCATCTTCTTCAAATCGAGCGACCCCAAGGCTCTTCAGGACTGGTACATCCGCCACCTGGGTATCGAGCCCGACGACGACGGCTATGTCGTGATGCGGTGGGGTGGTGATCACAAAGGCTCGACGGTGTGGGCCCCGTTCGCTCCGGGCGAGCCCTACTTTGGATCAGAGGACGCCCATTGGATGATCAACTACCGGGTCGACGACCTCGAGGGCCTCCTCGCCAAACTTCGATCTGAGGGCGTGCGGGTCGACGACGAGAGGATTGACGACGAAAACGGCAGGTTCGGCTGGTGC
>Ga0209640_10001738_pt1 | contig 18692 bp, 22 predicted proteins | sample RifCSP10_1_FD_184018 | JGI IMG/M metagenome (GOLD analysis project Ga0209640, IMG submission 184018) | Soil microbial communities from Rifle, Colorado - Rifle CSP2_sed 10_1 (SPAdes) (version 2) | ecosystem: Environmental > Terrestrial > Deep subsurface > Rock core/Sediment | place: Rifle... | reverse complement strand
TTGGGGGCGGGGTGAGGAACCTTCATCAAAAAAACACTCATTCACGATGATTCGTGTTTATTCACAATGTTTTGTGTTGCGTTTATACTTTTGCCATTTGGGGGCGGGGTAGGTTACCTAGCGTCTTGTGCATTGCCAGACAGACCGAAGAACCTTGGATTCAACCAACTTTGCCTAACGACTAGACGACTGCCCTTCTTCAAGTTGCAGTCTCGACAAGCAGAAGTGAGGTTGTCCATCGTGTCTGTTCCTCCGAGAGACTTGGGAATGATGTGGTCACAGTGTGTGGCCTGTACCTGTAGTCCTGCGGCTAGGCAGTAGGTGCATAGGTGATTGTCACGCCTGAATACTTCTTGTCTCAGTTCATTCCATTGTCTTCCTCTACTACTGTGTTGAGACATTAGTTATCCCTCGGACTACCGGCCCGGTTGTGATACTCATTGAGTGCGACCAGTAGTTCCTTACCAATGCCTGCTGTGTTCTCACGCCAATCAAGGGCAACGCCTAGCAATAGGCCACCCTCTGTTTCTTCTACCTTGAATACCTTCATAGTCGTTCACGCTTCTTTGGCTTGGCATTGTGTACTGTGTACACACCTAGTGCTGTAGCGATAGCCACCACTACCGGCAGCCATGCGGCTGCTGGGAATAGCAATAGACCTACCTGAATGACTACTCCAATGAGTGCCACGAATGCCTTTCGGGCTGCTGCTGGGTCGTTCCATAGTGTTGCGAAATACGTTCTCATGTTCATACCTTCCTTAGTTCCTTGATTACTAGTGCTGTCTTAATGCACTTGCTTGCTAGGTAGACGTTGTATGTCATACCTACAATGATTAGTAGTGTTAGCAATTGGACTACCGGCCCTCATCCGAAGACGAGACCGACATACCTCCCTTGCTTCTTCATGTGGCGGTAAACGGTTGTGCCGTGTACGCCTAGTTCGTCTGCAACCTCAGGCACCTTCATGCCGCGTTCTAGAAGGGTCTGTGCCTCGTCAATCAATAGGTCTGGGGCAATACGCGTTGACCTAATGTTTGGGGCCTCAGAAGCCTCTACAGACCCGTGACGGCTGCCTGTCCATACGTCATGCACCAATGACTTAGACACACCAAAGAACTTGGCTGTGTCTCCTGTTGAGTACAGACCTCTGCACGCCTTGATGCGTGCAATGGTTTCTGGGTGATGCCTCATTCGTCATCACCGTCATACTCAGCCTGTACATCAAGCATTAGTGGGCAAGTGTCAGAGAATGTGACTGCCCTACCGTTGGTCTCCACATAGCCAAACCAGAAGTCCGCGTAGGTTTCTAGAGTTTCCAGTTCGGATGCCTCTAGGCCATTGCAAATGATGTCTGCGTACTTCTGGCATTCTTCTGCTGTGAAGTCTTCAATGAAGTCGTTCATGCTGCTTCACCCACCAGTACCGGCGGCTTGTCCAACAGGACAGCACCGTTGAGTAGGGGAATGGTGTCCATCGGCCTGCGTGCCTCGTAGGCAATGGAACGCATTTCCTCACCACGACTGTCATAGCCAGCGTGTTCAGAGTCGCACCCGTCGTACTTGGGTGCGTTCCAGCCCATGAGGTAGACCTTGTTAATGGCCTCAACCTCAGGGTGGTTGTATACGCGGTCAACGTATGCGTGGATTAGTACGTGATTGGCGTTGGTGTATCGGCGGTACTTCAACGTGCCCTGAGGGCTGTTGGTTCGCTTTACCTCGTATACCCCGCCGAAGTCGGCATCCTTACCAGACGGTGCCGTTGGGAATACGTAGGTGATTTCAAAGGGGTTGAACCCCAATCGGAATGCGGAGTAAGCCTCACACGCGACTCCGAGAATGTCTGCGGCCCTGTCAGAGTGACCGCCTTGCCAGTTGTTGCTAGTTGCTGCGTACTGATTCTTTGTACGCTTTGGGCCTTCTTCAAACGCTAGTGCGGTAAGTTCTGGCCTGTTCTTCATTACCCAAACATTTGGGTGACTTCCAATTTCCTTCATGATAGTAGTTGTATGTTCCTTGAATGTATTTACACCCAACGCCTAAACGTTTGGTGCATACTTCAATTATAGCACAGGAATAGACCTAACTAGCCTATTTTGGGCCATTTTCGCATAGTTATTTCGGACTATTTTTATAGTCGATACAAAGTAGAGACACAAAAGACCGGGTGTCTAGGGGAAGACTATCAACAACTCCTAGACACCCGGCCAATGAATACAAGGTTAACTACTACATGACAATGATACTGCCAGCGGTTGCAAATCGTTCTCGTTAGACATTGGACAGGAAGTTCAAGAACTCTGACCAGTTGTCTGTCTGCTTCTTTCGTCCCTTGCCTACGTCGGGCAAGACCTCAATGCGTCTGCTGAGGCTTTTGCGGTAGCACTCACGGCATTGTTTTTGTTCTAGGTAGTAAGCCCTCCAATCAAAAGTTCCCTTGCACACAGGGCAGTAACGTTCCGTGCTGAACTTCTTTCCCTCATGCTGGTTCTCATTGTCTTCGTCATTCTCAACCACGGCAACGTCCTCCCTTCTTCCATCGTATGTGTATCCGTATGTCTTGTATTGCCAGTAGTGTCTTGAACACCTGTCTTTGGATACCGGCTTTTCTTCACAGCCCTCATGAAGACACTTGTCTTCCTCTGTGTACCTCTTCTGCCGGTACGTTGAACCTAGTGGTGTTAAGGGAAGACCCTTGTACTGCTGGGTGTAATGACCCTTACAAAGTCCTTTCACTTCAAGAAGGTTTTCACAACCTTCAAAGTCACAAGGCCCTGAACCCTTCTTACGCTTCTTAGTCAAAGGCTTTAGGGTTTGACCTCTAGCCAGTTGTGCATAGTGTGCGGAACACAGTCCATGTTTCTTAATGTGAACTTGTCTATCACAACCTTCAAACTTGCATAGTTCCAATGGGTTACCTTCTTATGTTGTATTCCCCTGCGGGGCTAGTTGACACTCGGCTAAAGCCTCGGTCAACTGAAAACTCTTTGACTCTCATTAGGAGGATTGATACCTCTTAACTCTTAACTTCTTTGTTCTAGGGGCTTTAGCCCTTCGCCGTAGGCGATTTCAAACTCTTTTAATTTCTTGAAGACTTGTTTTGGGCATGTGTGTGTACGGGGTGGACAGGTTTTGTTGCAAACCTGCACCTGACTTCATTCCCTAGAACCCCCGGTATGCCAAACGGTCAGTGTTCTTGTTCTAGGTGTATCGGTTGTTACCCCGATGCCGTGTCTTGTACCATTTCCACGGTGACAAACAGGAAGCCTTTTAGCCGAACAAGGCTACTTCCTGCCGTAGTCCGCAACGGGCTTTGACTGCCCCTTACGAATGCAACGCGCCAACTTTCGCTAGTCTGTCGCTGTCAGGCTTGGGGCAAATGAAAAGACCCCCGGTACCGACATACCGGGGGCCTTCTCTGAGTAATGACGTTGCTAGACTGTCATAAATCCTTGGGGTTGTTGGTTTGTCGGAACCTTACTACATAAGTATAGCACAGGATTGGAGTGCCGTCAAATCGAACACACTTTCGATGTGTCTTTAGTTCAAGCCTCAGGAATGCGCGGTACTTTCTGACTGTATAACGCATCAACGTAGTGATTTGTTCCCCTAAGTTCACCATTCCTGAAACGCCTCACAGGCACCAAACAATTAGGGTCAAGGGGAAGTGCCAGTTGTAAAACATCGTCCGTTACATGGTACGTACGGGTCTTTGTAGAGGGTCTAACGCGTAGACGTAGGGCTTCGGCAGGGATGCGAATGTAGACACCAACTTTCTTGTGAGGGAAGTCTCCCGACGCGCAAGCGTCGTACAACGTGTCCGTATGCACACGCAAGAGTCGTGCTGCATCCTCAACAGTCCACCAAGGTCGGTCAGTCCATGCCATGTGTCGGCCACACTCTCTGTGAAGGGTGTGACAGGAACCGATACACCGCCGATAACTGACATTAGTTTTTCGACGTTCGGTTCCAGTCACACGCAATTTGTGCGTGAATCCTAGCCCATGTTCTGTGTCTCTGAGGCATGTTCTAGGACTTCCACCACACTTCGGTCAGGACTTCGGCCAAGTTCTCTGTGTATGTGTGCGCAGGCTTTCGCCTGCCTTAGAGGCTGCGTAGTAGCAGCCTGAAACTTAGAAGAACTACCGCCCGATTCATTCACTGTGCTATAACTCCGCACATGGCTAAGAAGACAATCGTCACCCTTGTTGACGACCTCACAGGTGAAGACATTGCAGACGGCAAGGGCGAGACGGTTTCTTTCTCCCTTGACGGCAAGTCCTATGAAGTGGACCTGACCAAGAAGAACGCTGACAAGTTCCGTGGTCTGTTCCAAGACTACATTGCCGTTGCCTCTAAGACTGGTCGCAAGACTCGCACCACTCAGTACAACTCCAAGACCAATACCGCCGAAATCAGGGCATGGGCCAAGCAACAGGGCATGGACGTTCCTGACCGTGGCAGGTTGCCCAAGGAAGTACAGGAAGCGTGGGACTCCAAGTAAGACAAGCACACACAAAGCCCCGCTAGGAGTTACCTAGCGGGGTTTGTGCTTCTACACGGAGGATGCAGAAAATCATTGTTCCTCAGGGTCATTCACTGAGGAATGGGCCACGATGCTGTGAAGCCCGTTGTGTTCGTCTATCCAATTGCGTGTCCATGCTTCATGGTCTTGCTGCCACTTGTGAGACTCTTGTTCGTGGGCATCAAACCTGATGCTTAGGTCAACGACCTTCTGAGACACCACAAGCATTTCCTGCTGAGTCTTAGCCATTGACTCCATAGCGTTGGCAATCCTGATGTGTGCGTCTTCCAAGTCCTTGACTCGTTCAGCCATTGAGGGTGTTGCCGGTTGGATTTCCCTGCCGGTGCCCTTGTCCACAATGGCGGGATAGCCCAATACAGAATCAATAGCCCTGTCTACCTTCTTGAACTTAGACCCAATGGGCTTGACGATGTACTTCTTGATAGTTACCCAAGCCAGTACCGCCGCGCCCACCAAGACAATAATGTCCAACACAGCCGGTACATGGGGAAGCCAGTCAAAGACTGTCGTCCATACATACCTATTCATCAGGAAGCAGTCGCAATCCAGTTAATGTCGATTGCACCGGTAGCACCAAGGGAACGCCTGTACTGAATGGTGAATCCTGTACGGCTGATGCCGGTAACACTTGTGGTGACGTGGTGAGAGTTAGACACGTTGGCACTAACAACAACTGTTGGAATTGGTGCTTCTGCTGGGAAGGCAGTGGAGAATGTAACCGACTGGTTGTAGTCGGTGTTCAATGCGTTCACCGGGCATGACCTTGTACCAGACTTAACCGTGCCCTGCATGTTGACGTAGGTGTTGGCACCGAAACTGACGATGTTGCCGGTGTTCGGCCTAATGTTGTTGGTCATGACGTTGCCGTCAACAGTCAAACCACCGTAAATGCTTCCAGTCTGTGCATAAATTCCACCGTTGTCCGAGTAAATTGAGTCCCTGACGTGAATACCGCCGTCAATGTACATGTAGGTGAATCCCGGCATGGTCATGCGGACGGAACCTTGGTCGTTGTAAATCCACAACTTCTTGATGTTGTTGGCGTCCCAGAACTCAATACCCTGTGAGACCAACTTGGTTCTAGCGCCACTGTCGGTGGTGCTTGTGTTGAATGTGGAACCACTAATGGATGCACCGGTAATGGTTGAACCAGAGGTCAGGGTTCCCTTCATCGCTACCGCGCCAGACGACGCGGTAATGGTGAAGGTAGGGCTACCAACAGAGTCATAGGCTGTGAAGCCTGCGCTGTTCATTTTGATGCCACGTGCGGGAGTTGATTCAGTCTGAATGACACCTGTGCTTGATGCTGTGATGGATGCACCAGTGATGGAACCGCTTGAAACTACCGGCCCGTTGATAATCAACTCACCTGTTGATGTGGTGAAGGACAACTTTAGGTTTCCACCAGAGTCCTTGGCAGTCATGCCGGTGTTCATCAACTTGAAACCAGTGTTGGCACCAGAGTCCGTCTGAATCAACGCACCTGTGATGGTTCCACCCTTAGCGGTTAGACCGTTCTTGGTCAGGTTGAATCCGGTGGACGCTGCTGCGTAGTTGTATGACTCAATAACACCTGTGGTGGTGGCAGTACCTAGGGTGATGGTCGGGGTAGCAATGGAACCAGAGGTCAACTTGCCTACGTCTAGGTTGGCAATGACTTGTGTACCAATGGTCTTGGCAATCCATGATGTACCGCCCGTTCCCTCCCACTGACCAATGATGATGTTTGAGGCATCCTTTTGGAACCAAATGTCACCAGCGGTGTTAGCGGTAGTGCCCGGCGTACCAGTGTTGTAGTGAACCTTGTTCTTACCGTTGGCTGTGGTCTGTGCGGTGTTGGCTGTGGACTGTGCCGTTGACGCTGCGCTTGCTGCTGCTGATGCTTGGCTAAGTGCAGAGGCAATGCCGGTGTCTCGGGCGTCAATGAAGTCATTGGTGACATAGACGTACTGACGGTTCCCGTCGTCGGTGTCAAACCAAATGTCACCGTTCTTGTACGTACCGCCTGTTGGCTTGGTGGTCTGGTAATAAGTCTTGTTCTTCGTATCGGCATAGTTGAATGCTTCCTCTGCATCAGTCAACGCCTGCTGTGCCTGCTGCTGCGCTGTCTGAATGTCTGTGACAACCGTAGGGTCAAGTTGTGGTTCTCCGATACTTCCATCAGGAATGGTGGAGGTTGGCGTATCAGGGGTCACAGAAGGGGCGGTAACGCCACTAGGAAGGGCAAACTCAAAGTCAACGGTCCACTTGTCCGCTGTAATTGTGTGAGTGATTCCTACGACTCTCATTGTCTTGGTGGTCACACCATCGGTGTAGACAACTGTGACGTAAGAGTTGAGGTCTAGGTCATTGACATAGGTCAAGTCACCTGTGTCCCGAATGGATACCGCCGCGCTGCGTGGGCGAACCTCAGCAGTTGCATTGCGTGCTAGTACGTCATTGGCAAAGGCGGCAATGTCGGCTTCAACCTCTGTTGCACCCTGAACAGTGAAGGTGGCTGCACGTACGCCCCACTCAGCAATGCTTGCTGAGTCTTGGTATGGACCATAGGCAACGGATGAAGAAGTCTCGGTGCCGATGTTGTAGCGCATCCAGTTAACGGTTACGGAGTTGATGATTTGGTCAAGGGTGAAGTCAACGTCCAAAGAGTTGTACACGTCAGGGTTAATGACAGCCTTGATGGTGGTGTCCATGTTGGCTGAGTCAAAGACGTTGAGACGGTTGTCCTTTCCAACCCATGCATAACCTAGGTTGGAATCCCTAGTGATAAGAACGTTGTCCCACAGGGTTGCATTGTCATTGCCGGACACGACGGTTCCAGAACCAAGACCAGTGGTGTTGCCGTTGATGTTGAACGGAACGCCGGTAATCAACCACCTAAGTTCATTGATGGTTCCAACACCGCGTGGTTCTACTTGGTTAGACAGGTAGGACACATTGTCTGATGCATTGAAACGCACGTTGACCTTCTTGCCGTCTCGTGCAAGTGGTTCATAGTCCACGTCAACAGAGTCAATGGTGCCGGTGTAAATGACTGACCATGCTGCACCGTTCTTGGCACTAACACGAACCTTCCTACCGGGCCTTAGGGTTGACGCCTGAGTTGGGTCAAGGTTGGCGTCAAGTACCTCTGCGGACATAAGCCCTACGTCAGAGTCATGACGACCAATGTTGATGTTCTTGGTTGGACCAGTAATGTCAGTCCAGACACCAGCAATGTCTACTTCAAGGCGTGAGTGAATACCCGGCTTGATTGGCGGGCTAGGTGGTGCAGTAACAGTGACACTCTTTGTCTCACCATCACTACCGTTGGCATTGGTAGCAGTCAGCGTGACTGAATACGTACCGGCACTTGTATAGGTGTGGGTCGGGTTCTGTGCGGTGGACGTTCCACCATCACCGAATGTCCACGCCCAAGAAGTTGGTGACTCTGTGGAAATGTCAGAGAAGTCCACTTCAAGGTAGTTGTTTGTGAAGGTGAAGTCTGCTGCCGGTGCCGGTGGCACATAAATACCAGTGACCGTCAACGCTGCAATACGGTGGTTCGTGACATTGACACCAGAGTCAGAAGTAGACTGCCACTTCAAGGTGTGAGTGCCTGCACCAACGGCATAGGTCAACTTTGTCCAAGTGTTAGTAACACCAGAGACGTTGTACTTCTCTACACCATCAATGAAAAACTTGTTGTAGTCGTATCCTGATTCAGAATCACGACGTGCCCAGAACTCAACGGTACCGCCGCCTGCACCAACGGTTACAGTCTTCTCTACGTAGGAGTTTTCATTGCTGACGTTGGCACCGATGTACATGTAGGAATAAGGCGTGCCTGTACGACCGTCGATGGTTGTAATAGCACCGGGGCTGTTGTGAATACCAAAGCCAGCAGCACCAGTGACGGTGAAGCCTTCGGGCAAACCAGAGTCGAACTCGGCCCAATAGAGAGTGTTAAGGGTTGGGTCTGCTAGACCTGATTCGGTGTAGGTGGACGTGGATGCGTGTGCGGTTCCAGTCCATGCACCATTGGCGGTGGAACCATCAAAGTAGGCGGTGTGATACGCCTCGGAGAAGACAACACCGTCTACCCAGAATGACAGAGTGGTGGCAAACAGTACGTTCCAACGCAACGTGACATACGCTGCGCCTGCTGGTGCGGCACCAGAATAGGTGGCAGTCCTGCGCCAACCGGCAGAGTTGGTGAATGTACCGGGACTGATTGAGGTGGAACTGATAAGAACGTTGGATGAGTTGTACCAATCGAAGTACATTCCAACACCTTGGTTAAAGGTGGCATCACAGGCACCACTGAAAGACATTGAGTATGTCTTTCCGGGTGTGACATCAATTCCCACAGAGTTGTTGGCGTTGTAAATAAGGTTGGCGGTAGTGCTACCGCTTGTTGACTTTAGGCGCATAGAACACGTGCCAAAGGCACCCTTGTCAGTAACTCGTACTGCGGTTCCGTTGGTTGCGGTCCATCCGTTTGCGTCTACCTCAACTGATGGATTCTTGATTAGGTTTAGTGCTGACATTTATTTCTTGCTTCGTATTCGCTTATGCGCGTCTACGTCCTCCGTTCCTTTCGTATGCGTCAATTGCTGTGACGATTTCTCGTCCTAGTGCTGCCTTGTCTACTGTTGCTGGGGCAGTCACATTGATTTGATAGGTGTTTCCACCAGCACTACCGCCCGCTACTGCGGACAGTTGTGGTCGTGCAAAGGAATCAGTCATGGCGTTGGCTAGGTTGACCATGCCTCGCTTGACTCCACTTGTGTCCTTTAGGCCAATTTCCATGCCTAGGACGGTGTACTCACCCAACTTCTTGAATACCTTGGAAGGTGAGTTAATGTCTAGGGCCTTCTTAATTGCTGCAACCAAGTCCTTAGCCAGTTGCTTTGCAATTTTCTGTAGTGCCTTGGCACGTGCCTTCAAGCCCTCTACTAGTCCTTCTGCTGCGGCAATACCGGCGTCGTACATTGACCCTGCGGCTGTCTGACCTAGACCGCCTGCGGCTTGGTTAATTTGCTGCTGTAGTGCGTTGAACTCAGCAATGGCACCAGCACCACCGTTGGCAATTGCCTGTGCGGTTGCTAGTCCACCTTCAACACCAGCCTGTACCAACTGGTCAATCATGGATGAGTTGAGACCCTGTGCAATAAGAGTCTGAATCAAGGTGGCAAACTGACGTACCTTTTCCAGACGCTTCTTTAGTTCAGCAACCATTGCATTACTGTTGAAGGCTGTACCTAGACCAGTGATGTTGGTGTAGTTCAATACACCTTCCTTGACTGACTTGGCGTAGTCCTTGTAGGCGTCACGCAAGTCCTTCAACTTGTCCTTAGCAGCGTCTAGACGCTTGTAGACCGCCTCACGCTTCTTGGCGTTCTTCATTAGTGCCTTGGTCTCGTTGCCAAGAGACTTCATGGCAGCCTTGGTCATGCGTGCTGCCTTCTTGTCGTTCTTGAAACGCTTGTTCATGGTCTTCTCAATAAGGTCGGTGACCCTACCTAGAGTTGCCTTGATACCGGCGCGTCCATCCTCAAAGCCCTTGATAAGACCACGCATGATTAGTTGACCAACAGGGCGAAGCAACTTCTTGTCTCGCTGCTTCGGACCCTTCCAGTCAGGGATTTTGTCGGTGATTGCACCAAGGGCACCTTGTACCTTGTCCACCATGGAACCGATACCGTCTAGAAGACCCTGAATGATGTTCTTACCGGCGCTTAGAAGCCAACCTGCGGCACCCGCAAATGCACCGGTAACCCTGCCCTTGATGCCATTAACCAGAGTCATTAGACCGTTGATAGCGGTGGAGACAGCGTTCTTGATGCCGTTCCAAGCAGTCTGAGTTGCTGACTTAACAGCATTCCAAACGGCAGTCATGGTGCCCTTAATGGCAGCCATAGCAACCTTGACAGCGGTGCTGATTCCTCGTGCTACCGATGAGACAACAGACTTAATGGCGTTCCATGCCGTTGATGTTGCAGACTTGATACGGTTCCAGTTCTTCACAACTAGAAGTACCGCCAGACCTACCGGCCCGGTGATAGCCACCAGAATGCCAATCATGATTGTCTTGATGTGCTTCTTGATGAAGTTCCAGACAGTCACGGTTGCGTTCTTGATTGCTGTCCATGCCTTGTCAACGACCTTGCGGAAGGTCTCAGACTTCTTGTAGGCAATGACGAACGCTGCAACCAAGGCGATGATTGCAATAACCACCACACCAATTGGGTTGGCTGCCATGGCGATGTTAAGTGCCCACTGTGCTACGGCTGCTGCCTTGGTAACTGCACTGGTCACGGCTGTCTGTACGGCCAGTGCTGCTAGACCGATGCGTGTGCCGATTGAGGCTGCTGTGAACGCTGTCTGAACGGCTGCGGCGGCAGTCATGATTCCGCTGAATACAGCGGTCACTACACCAGCGGCACCCATGACGCTGTTGAAGACAGCAACGGCTAGACCGGCTGCCTTTAGCGCACCAACGAATACAATAACACCGATACCGATTTTCTTGAACAGGTCTGGGTGTGCAGAAATGACACCGGTCAACTTTTCAAAGGCAGGGCCAATTTTGCCACTGACCCAATCAAGTAGAGAGACAAGTGCTGGAATTAGGACTGACAGAATGACTGTGCCGATTGGGGCAAGTGCCGTAATCAATCGACCTAGTGCCGGAAGCAACTTCTTGAACGACTGTCCTAGTTGTCCAATGAACTCAACGAACTGTGGGCTTCCCTTGCCAAGTGCCTTGAAGAATCCGTCAATACCCTTAATCAGTGGCTTGACCATTCCACCGAATGCCTGCAATACCGGGATACCGGCTGCAAAGGCACGTTCCAATACCGGCCCAAGTTGCTTGGCTACCGGGATGAGTCCCTTGCTGAACTGGTCAATGAGAGGGGCACCGGCCTTGAACATGCGTCCAAAGGAAGGGGCAATGGCGTCAAACGCCTTCTGAATGTTGCCTGCTGCCCTAATCAGTGGTGCCACAAGTGGCTTGGCAAGCGTCTGCATAGTGCCAACGACGTTGGTCTTTAGTTCCCCGAACGCCTTCTTGACCTTGGGGTTCATGGCAGCGAAGGCAATACCAATACCTAGAATGGCTGCTGGGATTGCTGCTAGGGATGCTGCGCCTACCGCGCCTGCACCTACAGTGGCAGCACCGAATACCGCTGCTGCAATAGCGGCGGTACGGAAACCTGCACCAATGTTCGCATTGATGCGGTCAAGACCTGCAAGGTCTACCTGTGCCTTCTTTAGACTACGTGACAGAGACTTGGTGTTACCAAGAACTCTAACAACGATTGTGTTGCCTTGTGCCATAAGTTTGTTGTCATGTTCCCTTCTTCGCCCTCTTGTTGGCTGCATCAATAAAGGCGGTGATTTCGTACTGTGTTAGGTTGTCGTATTCCGAAGGTTGTACACCCGTAGCCAGACAAAAGGCAGCCTTGTCCTTTGCCCTTTCCCTAGCCATAAGGTCTAGGTTGTAGTACGGGTGTACTCCCATCAGTTTCCCTCTTCGTCGTCGTTTAGACCAAGGGACTCAGTGATTTGTTCAAGCGTGTTTGAGTTCATGAAGTCGTCGTACTTCAACTTCACGTCGTCACGCTTTGCCAAGACCCATGCCATAGCACCCAATAGACCTACCTTTGGGTAGTTTGGGTCTTCTAGAGTTGCAATGGACATTCCCGCTGTGCGTTCTGCCATTGCCATTTCACCTGCTGTCAGGTCATTCAAAGTTGCCATTCTGTTCATCCTCCAATGTTTTTTATAGTCCTAGCCGTCCGATAAGACGGTCTAGTTCGTTGCTGACTTCACGTTCTGCAAAGCCTGCGTTGTTGTGCAGGGCTGTTACTAGGTAGGGCTTTGGGGTGATGTTGTTGTAACCCCCGTAGTGCTGTACGCCTGCGTACACAACACGTGCGCTACCGCTTCTTACTGCGGCCTGAGACTTGGCCTTTGAAGCCCTAATGTCTCTGACCAGACGACCCGTTAGTACAGGTGCTAGGCCAACGGCGTCCTGTTGGACTTTGCCGCCGATTCTTTGCCAAGCAGCCTTTAGGTCACTTGCCTTTAGGGAGAGTTCCCTGAGGGCCTTTGCGACCTTCTCATTACCTAGCACCTGTACACGGACGTTCATTCGTTTAACCTCACACGCCAACTACGCGTGTTGGTTCGCCCACTACGTCTAGTCGTGCCTCAAAGGTGAATACCTCGTTAGCGGTTCCACCGACAGGTGGCTTGCTTACGATGGTGGCGTTACCAGTGAAGTGCGGCTGAGTTGCGGACGCGGTTGCGTTTCCGTAAGGCTTAAATGTGAACGCAACGGTGTCGCCAGCGTTGTCCCACAAGTAAGTCCAGAAGGAATCAGTGCCGTAGTCGGCTACTGCCTCAATTTCGAAGAACCACTGAACCGGGGTACCGGATGCTAGTTCTGCGAATGTGACAGCATCGCTGTCTGCCTCTTCGTTGGAAAGGTTTACAGAAGTCGCCTCAACGTTGATTTCCTCTGTTCCAAACATAAGGGACAAGTCCTTACCTCTATACTTTGCCATAATTAAATGACCTCCTTAATTAGTTTGATGTTCTGCGTTAGAGTCACAACGCTGCCCATGTAGGCAATCCCCTTTAGGACTACCTCGCCCGGTTGCGTTACCTCTGTGATTTCCCAATCCTCTAGGGCACTCATGGTGTCCAGAATCATTGAGTCAACCTTTTCTGCTGCGGTCTTGTTTGTTCCCTTTGGGCCGATTAGCAAGACGTGGATACCCACGCTGTAATGTCCAAAAGGATTACGACCTTCTCCCAACGTCACATAAGGTTCTGCTGGAATGACTAGTGCGATTGGCGGGCTGATGGTCTCTGGCACATAGTCAGAAGCCTTCAACCCTGCCGTGGTCAATACGTCCTTGACCTGTGTACGTAGTTCAGTGAGTGTGTTCAGAACGGAAGCACCCACCTTTGAAGCAACTTGTAGGCACCCGCCATAGGGTCACGTGCAATACGTACCGGCGCTGCCCCAATTCCATCAATCGTGGCGTACTGCTGATTTGCAATTCCGTTAGGCGCGTTACGCCTCTCCCACAAATCAGCAGCCACGATGATGTGACAGCGGTCTAGAATTTCAACCGGAACCGCTGCCACACCTACGTACTTATTGACCAGAACGGCAGCGTCAACCAAGCACTCGGTCAATAGGTCATCGTTGTCAGACTCATCCGAGGCAACGTAGACCTTCAATTCGCTAAGTGTGACTGCCATTCAAATCAACCTCAGACCAAGTCCACGTCAACCTTGGTGATGTTCTTAGGTGCAAGAACAGCCACAGCAAGGTAACCGTAAAGACTGAAATCCTTAGTCAAGTGGATAATGTCCTCGTCCTGTAGACGGAACGGTGCGCCAGCAGACTCGAAAGTCTTAACAGCGTCAGAGTCAGCGATGTACATAGAGTTGGCTGCAAGTGCTGGGTTAACAACAACAGGCAATCCACCAATGGATGCACGCGGAACAACTAGGTTGGTGTCACCCAGAGAGTTCACAGACTGACCAGAAACGCTGAACAGCGGACGGCCAGAACCGTCAACCATGTGTGCAATGCGCTTGAAAACGTCAAGTCCGACAAGTGCGAACTTTGCGTCACCAGTACCGTTGGCCTCGATTGCGGCAGAAGCGTCAACAACTACGTCAATCCAAGACTCTGCGTCGTCAGCAGCAAGAGTGGCGGTGTTGTAACCGGCGTTGCCTGCTACAAGTGCGTCACGTACAGCGGCCTCAGTAGCCTTGGCGTACTGGTTGACCATGTGGCCTAGAACGGTGTCTAGGTATGCAAGGTCAGAACGGTCGATAACCTGACGGGAAACGCTGGTGTAGCCACCGTAGGTCTTGACCTGTGCGGTAGCGGTTTCTAGTGCTACCTCTAGGTAGTTCAGTGCGTCACCTTCAAGGGCCTGAACGCCGACGGTGCCGGTCTCAGACGCAATGCGTGGGTACTCAATGGTGTTGCCGGTCGCAGGCAATGCACCCTTGCTGAACAGGTTGATGGTTGGGCGGTTCTCTGCCCTACGCTTTAGTGACTCGTTGACCCAACCCGGACGGGTAATGTCGGCCTCAACAGAGGTTGCGAAGTCACGTGCCTCCTTAGAACCGGATGCAAGTGCCTTTAGGAACTCACCACCAGAACGGAACTGCGGAGTGCTGTCGTTCTTTGTCTCACCAACTAGGGCAAGACGGCGTTCCAAATCAGTTACGGAATCACGAATGTCCGCGACCTCTGACTCAGAAGCGTATGTGTTTACTTCATTAGACATAAAAATGTCCTCCTTATTTTCTGTATTTTGTTCATCAGAAACCTCGCGGACTTCTGAAACCTTTGCGCCTTCATAGGCGGGGAATGCGACAACGGAAACTTCCTTCAACGTTGCCTTTGTGCGAACTAGGACTTCTTCGTCCATGCGGTGTTCAACCGGCAGGAAGCCGACACTGAAACGGTTTAGAACACCGTCACGCATAAGTTCGTAAACTTCGTCGCCCCTACTTGTCTTGCTGATACGGGCGGTAATGACGTAACCCTCTTCGGTGTCCTCGCCCTTGGTTACTAGTCCGATTGGTTCGGAGTGGCCGTAGAACAACTTCACGTCCTTTGGCGTACCGAAGGCACCACGTTCAAACTTTTCTTGGTATCCACCAATGTCAGTTACTTGGTTGTACGGAACTGCAAGACCGGTAATTTCACGCTTCTCAGCGTCTACGGAACGAACCTCAACAGACCTAACTTCAAGGCCAACGGCCTTATCAATCAGTTCCATTCTGTTCACTACTTTCATTTGAATTAGGCTTGTTTTCCACTGGTAGTGGTGGCAGGCCCTCTGCCTTACGCAATTCGTTTGCAGTCCTTAGACCGGCTGCGATTTGCTTAACCTGCACGTCTACCGCGCCTGCGGTGTCCATGCGAAGCAACTTGGATTCGTCAAAGCGGACTTCTTGGCCCCTAGGCAATAGGGATGCAAGTGCCTCTTCGATTTCATTCATGTACTTGACCAATGTGGTCTGGGTGAACTGCAACCAAAGTTCTTGGGAGTTCGTGTATGTGGTGGACTGACCTTCAAGACCAGAACCAAGTAGGAATGCAGGGATACCGAACAGACGGGCAATAGCAATTGTCTGTGCCTGCTGAACTTCCAGCATTTGTGCCTCTGCTGGCTTTAGGTTCAGGTGTTCGTATCGCATGCCCTGAGACATAACGGCAGTACCGTTGTTCTTGACGAACGTGTTCCAAGCCTCGGCAAACGCCTGTGCCTCTTCACCGTTAAGAACTTGGTCGGTGGTTAGGATGCCCTGCGGGATACCGCTGATTCCGAACCAGTTGTCTGCGAAGTTCCTCATACGGATAGCGGCAAGGATTTCACTCTGTCCGTGTTGGATTGGGCCATAACCCAATACCGCCCCCGGCTTACGCATCAACTTCAAGTGCTTGATTCGATTGGCAGGTAGTTCCTCAGTGCCCGCCCAATACTTGACCCTGCCGTTCTCACGCAGGGTTGTAATAGACGTTGGGTCTAGAACCTCCAAGTTGGCTACATTGCCTGAACCGTCGCGGTAGACCTTCCAGTACGCATTGCCGTGTGTGGCTAGAGACCAGACGGTTTCCTCTACAAAGCCGGTTACGGTGTCATTGACGTTTGGCTGACGCACCAATGCTGGTGTCTTGATAAGGGTGTTGTCCCTGTAGACCGCCATAGGCATTTGAGAGACAGAAGTCGTGATAATGGATACAGCCCTGTACACAGCACCCACATTGAGTGCCACGTCAGGGCTGATGGAAGAGAAGTCAGAACGGGCGGGAGGCATAACGCCTGCGGACATACCATTAACATCACGCTTGGTGATTTCGGTTGGGGCAATAAACCCAAGTGCTTGTCCGGTTCTCTTTAGAAACCCATTCTTCTCGTTATCCATGTATGTAACTATTATTTCATGGGTTGTTGCAAATCGTTCTCTTTATGCACCCACGTACAGCATTGGCCCTTGGGCCTTAGAAGTCTCTGCACCATAAATGCCGGTAATGGTGGCAATGACTGAGTCCACTTCGCCTGATGAGTCACGTCTACTAATGCGCCAGCCTTCTCCAAAGTTCTTGGAAACTGCCTTTGTCATTTGCTTGCGTAGCAACTCGTCATTGGCGTGAATGACTCGGCGTTCAGCAATCATTGAGTATGCGGTGGCACATACGTTGTTCATTTGATTACTGGTTAGGTACTCAACCTTTACCCCGCGTTCCCTCAGCCTCATGGCTAGGTCACGCAGGTTGGATGCCTCCATGTACCAGACACCGCGTAGAACCTTGTTCAAGTCCATACACATTGCCTCTAGGGACTCCAAGGTTGGGTTTGTCAGGCTTGCCACAACCTCTGTGTAGACCTTGCCGTTGTGCTTGGCATTGGCGGTAATGGTGGCGAAGGCCCAATTCTCTGCCCTGTCCACCGCATAGACGATGTTCTTGGCTTCCTTGGGGATGCGTCCCTTGTCCAGTGCGTTCCACAGGTTCATAGGCAGCCATGACGCCTCTGATGAGACGAACTGGTTAAGCCTGTAGCGGCGTGCCTGCTGTTCAGGCATGTTCTTGACCTGTTGCACCGCGTCGTTAACGTCCAGACGACCACAGGCGTATGAGGGGTTAGCCGCAATGATTGCCTCTGGGTCTGTCACGTCTAGGTGGTCTGGTGCCTCCCACAAGAAGAATCCAAAGCGTTCATCGGAGTCTTCTTCACCAGCCGCCGCTGCCTTGCCGGTCTTGTACAGACGCTTCAAAAGGTCTGACTTATCGTCACCAGCAGTCGTGATACCTAGAACCATTGCGTCCTTGCGGGCACTGGTTCCGAACAGAACCGCGTCCCACGTATTCGACTTGGTTAGGTGAACCTCGTCATACAGACACATGGTGATGGTGATGCCCTGTAGTGATTCCTCACTCTTGGACTTCATTACATAGGTGGCAGGCTTGGCATCGTTTCGTGAACGAATACCTCTTGTACCGGTCGCCTTGTAACGCTTGGCAAGGATAGGGGATTGGCTGATAACAAACTTCACACGGTTGTAAATAATGTCGGCCTGTTCCTTGGTGTAGGCCAGACCTACGACCATTGGGCCTTGGGTGTGAAGAAGTAGTCCATACAGTGCAAAGACTGCACCTAGGACTGATTTACCGTTCTGTCTGCCGACACTGATAAGTGCCTGCTTGTACCTCAGTTCACCGGGGTACTGCGGGTGGTCTAGGGGATACCTTTCAAGTACCGCCCTGATTAGCCAACGTTGCCATTCATCCAATTCAAACTTGTCTGATTCCTCAGACTTCCATGCTAGGTCAATAACCTCCAAGAGTTTGTCACCATCAGTAATGAAGTCCTCTGATAGTGGAGGGGTGTGCATCGTTGGCAGCCACTTGGCTGCCTCTGTCATTCGTCTACGTCAGTCCTTTCTTCCTTAATTTCTGTTGCGTCAGTAGTCACTAGTTCAACAGCGTCTACCTTCTTCTTGCGAGTCCTACGCTTTGGCTGTACCGGCGCGAACTCTTCCTTTAGGTGTGCTAGGCATAGTCCGTAATCGAACTCATGCCTCTCGCACTTCTCCTTCTTGCACATCGTCAATCACCTCCTTCGGTGTTTCCCACGTTCCCCACTTCTCCTTCTTGGAACCACAACACTGTGTATTGATGGTGTCGTGAACGTGGCAGTACAAAATGTCCTTAACGTTACTCACGGTCAAGCAACGCCTCTAGCGGGTCTTTGATACCCTCGCTTTCAGGTGCCCTCTTTGCTAGGAACCTGTATGCCAGTCCAAATTGGGCCATAGTGGCTGCGCTGAACCTGCTGTCCAACTTCTTAGCCATGATTACAAGGCTTGCGACCATTGGTGCATCGGCATCGTCAAGCCATGTAGCGTCTGCCAAGAATGCGTTGACCGCATCCTCAAACGTTTCAATACTATTCAAGCGAATCCTTCCTTTCTGTGGACAATTGTCCATGTTTTCGTTCGTTTCTCACCCAAATTGCATTGGGGGCGGGGTGAGGAACCTTCATCAAAAAAACACTCATTCACGATGATTCGTGTTTATTCACAATGTTTTGTGTTGCGTTTATACTTTTGCCATTT
>Ga0209640_10001737_pt1 | contig 18699 bp, 23 predicted proteins | sample RifCSP10_1_FD_184018 | JGI IMG/M metagenome (GOLD analysis project Ga0209640, IMG submission 184018) | Soil microbial communities from Rifle, Colorado - Rifle CSP2_sed 10_1 (SPAdes) (version 2) | ecosystem: Environmental > Terrestrial > Deep subsurface > Rock core/Sediment | place: Rifle... | reverse complement strand
CTGACGCCGACCGGCTTCTGGTTCACATCGACGCGCTCGAAGCCCAACTCGCCCGCGTCGCCAGCCACTTGGGGATCAACGGGGCCGACGCGGACGGGATCATCGCGGAGTTGAAGCGGATCACGGAGATTCGCAACGCGAGCTACGCCGCCGTGAAGCGCGAGCGGGATGAGGCGATCAGAGGACTCCTCGACATTATCCATGACGATCTCACCTACGCGCGGCAACGTGACCACGCGGTAGCAATCGGCAAGGCACGCGAACTTATCAAGGGAGCATGACTATGAGCCACGACATGAATCCGCGCGACGAAGACCCGCATGGGGAATGTGCCGCCGAGATCGAACGCCTCACGCGCGAGCGGGACGAGTGGCGCGGGCTGGCGGAGAGGGCGAAAACGATTATCGGTAGACCTACTACGCCCGGCATAGTATACCAATGGCTCGCCGACTACGCCCTCGCCGCGAAGGGGGCGACAAGCCATGAGTGACCCGCTCGACTACATGAAGGGCGACGCCAAGCTCGAAGCGCGCTTCCGCGCCAGCAACCCTCCGCGCCGCCACCGCCCCTCGATGGGCGTGGTGGAGGGGGAGGCGCGGGCGACACCCGCGCGGCTCGACGCCGTGCTGCGCGTGGCGAAGCGGGCGGACGCGCCGGAGATACACCCGCTCTTTCGCGCGATGCTTCTCGACGCGGGCCTCACGATTCCGGAGCGTGAGTTCAAGTTCCACCCCAATCGCAAGTGGAGGTTCGATTATTCGTGGGTAGAGCAGAAGGTTGCGCTGGAGGTCGAGGGCGGGGTCTGGACGGGCGGGCGGCACACGCGCGGGAGCGGGTTCATGGGGGATATGTCCAAATACAACGAAGCGACGTGCGCCGGTTGGCGCGTGCTTCGCTGCACCCCCGACACGCTGGCGACGGAGGCGACAATCGGGATGATCTGGGCGTGCATGGGATCGGCTGGCGAGGGCGGGGCGAAGTAAGGAGGCAAGTGATGGGCAAGAATGATCCGTACCGTGATCGCAAGATTTACCACAAGGCCCACATGTGGGGACCGAACGGCCAAGTCTCTGCGCTTTGCTTTCCGAATCCGAGGCCGATCAATCTCAATCGCGCGTCGTGGACGATTACGGATAAAACCGTGACCTGTCCCAAGTGTCTAAAGATTATGGAAAGGGAGATTGCACAAGGAGCGACGGCATGAAGAAGCGGGCGAAGAAGGTTGTGGCGGTGCGGGCGTGGGCGGTCTACTTCCCCATCTTCAGGACGATGTCCTTATATGCACTACCAAGCAGGGGCGACGTGGCGAATAAACTAAAGCGGAATGGCGGTGGAATGTTCGACGAACGGATCGTCCCCGTCTGGATCGTCCCGCGCAAGGGCTACAAGATTATACCTTGCAATGCAAAGAAGGATCGGTTATGATCGACCCCGTGCTGACAACCCAAACGATTGCACTTTACCCCAACCGGGCGCAGTCCGCGCGGATGGAGCATTTCCTGTTCGTCGGGCGCGTCGCGTTCAACCGCGCACTGTCGGCTCATAGGTTTTGGTATGCGAAGTCGGGCAAGGGATTGAACTACTACGACCACTACGCCGATCTGACGGCACTTCGCCAAGCCGATCCATTCTGGCGAGATGTGCCGGTGCGGATCACGCGAGACGCGGTACGCCGGTGTCACGACGCATTCCAGAACTTCTTCCGCCGAGTCAAGGCAAAGATCGGGCCACCCGGCTACCCTCGCTTTAAGGGCCGCAGCCGCTGGCGCAGTTTCAGCATCGGTGAGCCGGGGACTTGCGTTCACGAGAATCGAATCCGTGTGTCTGGCGTAGATGGATTGATCCACGCCCGCAACATCCGCCCGGTTGAAGGCAAGATCAAGCTGCTCCGAGTTCTCCGCAAAGCGGGTCGTTGGTTCTGCCAGCTTGTGATTGACGACGGGAAGGAATCCCCGCCCCCCGTGGCGATCAAGTCCGCCGTGGGGATCGACGTGGGCCTGACGACGTTTGCCGCACTAAGCAATGGCGAGAAGATCGACAGCCCGCGCTTCGGCAAGTCAATGGCCGCGAAGGTCCGGGCCGCTCACAAGTCCGTCAGCCGGAAGGCCAAGGGGAGCAACCGTAGAAAGCGGGCCGTCGGGAAGTTGCAGCGCGTGTATGCCCAACTCGACAATCTCCGCTCCAATTTTGTTCACCACGCGAGCAAGCGGATCGTTACGGCGCATCAGTTCATTGCGGTGGAGGACTTGAAGATCAGGAACATGGCTCGCGGGAGATTCGCCAAGAGCATCTATGATGCGTGCTGGGGCAAGTTCCTCTGGTGTCTGCGCTACAAGGCCGAAAGAGCCGGTTGCGCATTCATCAAGGTGAACCCCGCCGGAACAAGTCAGGATTGCTCCAAGTGCGGCGAGAAGGTTCAGAAGGATTTGGGTGTTCGGGTTCATTCGTGTCCCCATTGCGGACTCAAACTAGATCGAGACGAAAACGCGGCGCGCAACGTGCTGAAGCGCGCCGTGCAAGGTTCAGCACCGGCATCCGGTAGGGATGTCGTGAGACGTGGAGAGTCGGTAAGTCCAGAGCGTTGTTCATCTGGCGGACTCGTTGAAGCGTCAGGGTTCGATCAAAGCGAACTACTACCCTACAAGATCGTGCGGGTGAAGGGAGCGAAGCGATGAAGAGGCCAACGATTTGCGACAAGGTGAATGACTACTTGCCGCCGTCTGAATACCGAGATCACGGAAGCCGCCTGCTCCGCGCCTTTGTGCAATGGCTTGAACTCAACGATTGTGTGACGTACCGGGACGCCATCAACTTGCTGGAATCCTCGAACGACAACCCCAACATCCGCCCACTGAAGGAGTCCGCATGAAGAATCCCGACGACATAGAGCGGCTGGCGGGGGGGATGATAGATGAGTTGAAAACTCACGGTGGGTACTTGCGCCTGCGAGACTCAATCGACGAGAAGATACTCGCCAGCATCATCGCCGCCTACCTGCGCGGTCGCGTGCGGGTGGTGAAGAAGAAAGCGAGGAACAAGCGATGAGCAATCACAATCTCCTCAAAGACGAGTGGGCAAAAGCTGTAGCAGCAAAAGACGATGCGATCAGGTCCGCCCGCGCCGCCCTCACCGCCGCCGAGCGCGCGGTGCTGGACGCGGCGGAGCGGTGGTACGACGATCCCGACGACGTAGGCACACTCGATAGCGTGTCGATGGCGGTGCAGGCGCGACGCGACGCCCGCGCGCGACTCGCGGAACTGGAGGCACGATGACAAGTGACCCCGCACAACTCACTGACAACGCACTCGAACGGCTCGTGTTCGTCGAGCGGATGGGGTGCAGGTACGACATTCTCGTTGAAGGATGGTTTATCGCTCCGGGTGGTTTCACGTTCGAAAAAGTCGACATCTACACCAGCCGCAACATGATCGCGCTCGTCGAGGACTGGCTGTGGGAGGAGCCGAGGAGGGTACGGCTGCATATCTTATGGGTGGATGATGGGGTCGTAAAAGTTGGCTCGGTAGTCGCGCGAGATGGCCTATATCTAAACATGAATTGGACATCATCCATCCCCCACGACGACACACCCTCTGGCAAGACGCACGCGCTCGCCCGCGCGGTGCTGGAAGTCGCGGCGCGGGTGGGGGAGGAAAAGCAGCCATGAAAACCGCGAAGGAATGGGCGGACGATCCGGCCCGTCGAGAAATCACGATGGAAGCATACGTCCGCGCGATCCAGTCAGACGCGCTGGAGGAGGCGGCGAAGGTGGCGGATACGCTTTCCTTTCAGCAACTAACGGAGATAGACGAGCAGAAGTATCTCGACATACATTGCTCTGGACACGAAATCCCAATGGCTTTTCATGCGGATCGTATCGCCGGAGCTACCCGCGCCCTCATCAAGGAGCAGCTATGACCCGCGAGGATCGCATCGCGTTCGGTGGCGTACTCATCTGCACGGCTGCGCTTGCTGTTGCGCTAGGCACGGTGTTACTCGCACACAACGACCCGCTCTACCGCCCCATGCCCGCCTACGAGGAGCGGGGGCGCGACGAGTGGTGGCTCGCGGTCCACCCCTACTACCGCGGCGAGCCGTTCGGCCTCACCCCCCGCGAGGTCGAGTTGATGAACCGCGCGGCACTGGCCGAGTGGCACAGGATCGAGCGGGCGATTGCGGAGGAGGTGCGGGATGAAGATTGAAGGCGACAACCTGATCTTCTCGACGGGGCGCAAGGTGTACGCCAACAGCGGCATCATCGGGATTGGCTTCGGCGGCGGCATCACCGAGGGCTACGACGGCGGGTTGAACGACCGCGACTGGACGCCCGCCGAGCGCGTCGAACTGGCGGAATACATGATCGAGCAATGGAAGCGGTACGCAACGGAGGACGCGCGATGAGTGACCGAATCACCGACAAGGAACTGGACGAGTTGGAGCGGCGCGCGGATCGCTACTGTGACCGTGGCCTGTCAGATTTGATTCGACGCCTCTTCGCCGAACTGCGCGAGCGGCGCGCGGGGGACGCTACCGCGCCTCCAGCAGCAGGTCCATGATCTTGTCGAGGCGGTGCATGATGTAACCCATCATCGCGAGCAGGAGCGGCGCGACGACGATCCCCACACCAAGCGTCGTGCGAGTCCAAGCGCGGTGACGGTCCAGGCGGCGCAGCGATTCCGCCTGCTCGGACACGCTCACGTCTAACTCGTGATGCCGCTCGTAGATCATCTGCTCGACGCAGCCGGTCAACTCGCTCTCGTTTGCGATTGTGACGCCGCGTCCGGCGTGGCCCCAATCCTCCGCCTCCGCCCGCGTCGATACGATTGTCACGGCGTCCATCGGAACCCCCCACACCGCGAGGCGGTTGAGCCAGCGCGCTGCCTTGCCCGTGTCTCTGGCGAGTAGCAGGATCGGCCTGTGGTGAACGTCGCGGTTCGACACATTGGGTCACTCCTCGACGCGCTCACGCACACGCCCCCAGCGGATCGCGTGCGCCGCCTTGCGGTAAGACTCCCGCGCCGTGTCGGGCGCGCCGAAGCCCTCACCAGAGGAGGCGACGTTCAAGCCGTTGCGGGCTTTGAGCCGCCACCGCCAGTCCCCTTTCTTGGACCGCTCCTTGTAATACTCGACGGTGTGCGTCGGGTGCGCCTTGATCCACCACCACGCCACGCCCAGCGCGCCCACGATGCCGAGCCCCAGCGCGATCCATTGTTCTGTCGTCATGCGGATGCTCCTTTGTTGCCGTCGCCCGTGCCGCTGTTCGCAATCGCCTTCGCCTCCATGCGGTTGCCGGTTCGCACCATGTGAACCGCGCCCGCCGCCCGCTTGTCGCCGTCGATGAGCAGGTCGCGCTCCCTCTCCTTCATTTCCTCTTGCCACTTCCGCTCGTCATTCTTCGCCTTGTCGTTCCTGTAGCCGAGCCACCACACAACAGCGAACCCGATCCCGCCCAGCACGATCAACGGCATGGCTTTCTGAATCCCCAGCCCCACCCACGGAAGGATGCAGATGCCCGCGCCCACCCCCATCGCCGCGAACCCGGCCCACACGGGCAAGAACGCGAGGAACGCGCCCCACGGTGTCAGGCGAACCACGGTGATGATGAGGCCGAGCAGGATGAACCCGCCGCCGATCCAGAACAGCGGCTCGCCGGAGATCGCAGACAAGTCGAACGGTGTCGAGCCGCCGGTGTTCACGCTCATCCCGTCGAGCGTCGCCGACATCGGCTCTTTGGGGTTCTCGTCGTTCACGAGTTTCACCGTCCGCTCCCGCGCGCCGTCGGGCGTGACGACCTCGGTGAGTGTCGCCGTCCCCGGCTTGTTGGGGCGCGCGCCCCAGCACCCGCCCAGCGCGAGGACCGCGCAGAGGAGGAATCCGTTCCATCGTCCGTAAGTTCTCTGCGCGGTCATTCGTCGTCCTCCTCGTGTTCTTCGCGTGCGTTGATCGCAACCTCCTCCGCCTCTCCCTCGTCCTCGCGCAAGAGCCACGACGACACCGCGCCCTTGCGAGCGTAGTAGTTGCCGTTGCCGTAGCCGCGCATGACGGTCCCGCCGTCGCTGTTCCGCCAAGTCACAACAACCTGCACGGCATCGAAATGCTCTTGCAGGATCGACACCGCCTGATCCAGAATCTTTGTGCTTTCTTCGTGTGTCATAGGTCGGGAATCTCCACGCGGTATCCGTCGTACCCCGGCTTAGCGACCTGCGACTCGGTGATCGCAAGGTCGAACGCCTCCGACTTGCTCCCCGCGCTCACCGTGCCGCCCACGGTATCCTCCGCGAGTTGGCCCGTCGAGTCGGTGCAGGTCGTCGTGTAGTCGTAGTTCGGCATGGTCAGAGTTCCAGTTCGTACATATTGTTGAGCAGGTCGAGGACGCTTACGCGGGTCGGCGCGCCGGAGAAGAAGAGCGCATCGGCGAGTCCGCCGCGCCAAGAGTCTGCGCTGGTGTGGTTGAATATTCTTTCAAGGGCGAAAGTTCCGACTTGCGCAACGTCCGCAAACAGCCGAGTGAACGCGCCGCCATTGAACGCCGCATCCACCTTGTTTGAGCCGTCCCGCTTGACCTCCAGCAGCCCCCACTCGTTGTCGGTGATGCCCCAAGCTATGTCCGCACTGCTAATACTGCCTGCCGCAACCACCCTCATATTGAGGAATCCACCCGATACGCCAATGTGGGCTTTGGTCAGCGTGTCGTGGCTAAATATCGACTGCGCGGCAATCAATGATGCCGTGCGAAGCACAATGAATATGTGAAAGCTGCCCGTCAAACTTATTTGGCTGCTTGATTCAAGAAAATCATTCACCCCGTCCGCCATCAGCACGCTGCGCCCGCCCGGCCCACCGGCGCGGTAGAGCGGCCTGTTCGTCGCCGTCGCCTGCTGGAAGTTGATCCCGCCGACCGTCGCGTTGAGCCGAGCCACCGCGTCACCGTCCGCCGTAACCTCCGTCGTACCGCCCGTGTCGGTAAAGACGTTCGCGGGCAGGTCGGGTGTGATACGGTAGAGCAGCGTACCCATCAGCGCAGGGTCGGGGAAGCTCGTCGCGCCGCCCTCGGTGTTGTTGTGCAGGTTCTTGAGCCAGTTCGTCGTCCCGTTGCGTTGGCCCCCGGTGAGCAGCGGGGCGAATATCCCAAGCGCGCTCTGCCGCCCATCGAAGCGCATGATCGCAAACTTGCCGAGGTCCACGCCGGTCGTGCCGGGGTTGCCCGCGACACCCACCGACACCCCGTTCTTGCGCATGACGGAGTTTGCGCCGTCAAACACCGCGTTCCACACATGGGGCGTGGCTTGCGGCACGGTTAGCGTCGAGAGCGCGGTGTTGCCGCAGAGCGTGGCGGACGCGGAGAACCCGATCTTCGTGTCGTCCATGCCCTCCTCCGGCCCGCTGCCCACGCCGGGGTCGTTCACCGCCGGGATATCGAGCGAGCCGGTCGAGTCGTTCGCGGCACTCGCCGCGCTTGCTTCGTCGAGGTCGTAGGTGGCCACGGGGTTCCAATCCGTCACCTGCTGCGCGGAGTACGCCCCCCGCTTGAGTCCCGCGCCGAAGTTGTAGAGCGCGCAGGACATCTCCGGGATGAAACTCGCGGCGGTCGGCCTGAACACCGCCATCTTGGAGATCGAGCCGTTGAAGTGGTTGCCAGCCGCAGCGAGCGAGCCGCCAATCGTCAGCTTGTCGGACACGTTCGGGAACGCACCACCGGCAGCGGTCGAGTAGATCGCCCCGTCGTTCACGCGCAGGTTCACCGTGTCCGCAACCGGATCGTACCAGCCGAGCAGGAACGCCCACGCGCCCGCAACGGGTGTCCCGGCTGGCGTTGCGGCACTCGTGCCTGTCCCCACGTCCGGCCCCATGTTGAAGTTGTAGGCCGAGTTCGCCGACGTTGTGCCGGAGTGCTGAAAGTTCCAGTCGTATGTCGCCGTCGCGTCGAGGTGTTGAGACGTGATGAAGTCGTTGTTGTACCCCGTCGGCTTGACCCATAGCGCAACCGCGTACAGCGCGTCGGTCGTGTTGCGGATCGCGTCCGTGATCGCGCCAAAGTGCCGCCTCAACCCCGCCGCGTCATACACCCGCGCACCCACCGCGTCGCACCCGCCGCCCGCGAGGAACGCGGCGCGTGGAACGGAGCGGTCAATCGAGTCCGTCACGCCCTGCCACTTACCCGACCCGTCGAACGCCGTCGCCGCGATGAACTCGAAGGGCTGCGCCGTCGTGCCCTGCGTGTCGTCGATCACCAACTCCGTGCAACTCGCCTTATCGCCCTCGACGTACGCGCGGACGCGCCCGTTCTCCAGCACGTCCACAAACAGCGGCTTCTCGCCGTGCGTGTCCTGCTTGGCCACGACAAACGGCGCGACCTGCGTGTACCAGCGCGCGATCCTCATGCCGGGGAGCGGGAACGTCTCGACGTGGCCGTGCACCCCCACGGGCGCGTTAGTCGCCGTGAGCGTCAAGCCGTTGCGCAAGTCACGCGCCGACCCGCTCTCCTCGTCGAGCGGCCACGACGCGACGTAGACCGTGTTCGAGTCGTCCCGGATCGTCGCGGGCAACTGCTCCTCCCGCACACCCGCGCCGGAGTTGTAAACCGCCGTGGCCTCGCCCGCCGTGAGGTCGCGTTTGAGGAGCCGCACCTGCGAGATAACCGAGTCGGACCACAAATCCGTTGCGGACGATCCGCCGACTTCAAAGTCATTCGTCCCGTCGTTCACGTCCTGCGGCGCGCCGAGGATCGTGTGCAGCGCGGTCGATTCCGCCGCATCGTTCACCGAGATGAACACCGTCCCCGTAGCGGTCCTGAACCCGCACCGGATGTGGTACGTCGTGCCGATCGCGGGCGGCGCGGGGGTTGCGGCGACGATAAGGGTTGTCAGTGTGTTAGCCGAGTTCGTCACGCGGAACTCGAAGCGGTCGTTCACATTGTTCCACAAAAGCCGATATTCGGCAATCGGGTCTAGCCCCACCAGGTTCCGCTTGCCCACGAGCATCACCACGTTCGCAGGCTTGGCCGTGATCTTCAAGACGCAGAGGATCGTGAAGTCCGTCCCGTTCATCGAAAGCAACGCTTCGTCCGCGCGGAACAACCGCTGCTGCGAGGCCCGAACAAACTCACGCGCGGTCATGGCGAACGGGCCGTTCCACGCCGGGAGGTACATGGCGAGTGACGCGAACTCCATCGGCGGTTCGGGGGGGACGGTGTTGGCCGCGCCGCTGCGCGGGAGGCGCAGGAGCGATTGCGCCGTGCGCTGCCGCTGCCGAAGTGTGAAACCGTAGGCCATTAGACCTCATTCCCATAGACCACGATGAACACGAACGAGAACTCCGCCGCGCTCCCGTCCTGCTTCACCGTCACCGCTTGAAACTGCGTCGTCGTCTTGGTGAACGACGCCGAATCACGCTCGTCCACGTAGCCGTCCACGTTGGTATTCGTGCGCCGGATCGACCCGGCGATCCCGTAGTTGGTGTCCGTCATCGCGTTCGCAAGCGTGATCGTGTACGCCGCCGTCGTCGGGCTGTCGATAGTCCCGCTGATCCCATACGACGCGAGCGGCGTGATCGGCGGGGTGTCGGTCCCGTTGAACGCGACCCACGCCTTCGCCACGCCGGGGTGATGCCGAAGCACGTTGAGCGCGGCCACACGCGCCGCGTCCGTCGCGGCCTTGACCTCCGCCGACGTTCCCAACTCGACAAGCCCAGCAAGCGAAGCGGTCGCCGAGGCCGTACCGATCAAGGGAACCTGCCCCGAACCCGTGCCCGTCGTTGCCGTCGCCGCCGTGCCGAGTCCGAGCGTCGTGCGCGCCGCCGCCGCCGTGGTGTCGTCGAGCAGGGTGAGCATGAAGGCGGATGTAACAATCTCCTCGATCACGCCCGCGCCCGCAGAGGAGCGGCCCAGGAGCCGGTACTGCGCCGATACGTCCTGAATCTTCGCGTAGGTCACGAACTTGTCGGCGAACTTGAGGCGAGCCGCCGCGCTGTCCGTGAACACCCCGTCGGGCATCTTCAAGAGCGTCACCGTGCCGTCCGTCGGGACGCCGATGCTCACGGCGGTTGTGGCAAGGTTGACGAAGCCGGTCCCCAGCGAGTTGTAGCCGATCACGGTATCCGCCACGGGGCGGGGCATGGCGTTGTTGAAGCCGACGAGCGTTGCCGGGAGGAAGGGAACGCGGTCGAGCAGTTCGCCGTGCGTTTGCAGGGCCATGACCACCTTGTCGTGCGCCTTCTCGTGGTTCACCGGGAAGAACCCGGACTGGTTGAGGAACCCCGCCGATTGAAGCAACGGCTGCGCCCGCACAATGGTCAGGTGCGTGCCGGTAGGCAGAACGCCCGCGACCCGCGTGACCGTGCCCGCCGTGTCGCCCACGCCCGTAACGGTGTAGTCGGCTGGGATGGACTTCTCCGTCTCGGTGTCCGTCGCCGCGACGTACTCGTAGATGCGGATGTCGGACTGCGTGTAGATGCGCCAAGTGAAGGCGAAGGTATCGACGAGTCCGGTCCCGTCGTAGTCCGCGCGGAAGATTTCAGCAGATACGCTCATAGGGTTGCTCCCATTATAACCGCTCTCCGGGCCGTTTTGTACGGGGTCGCCGCCCGCCGCCCGACGGCGGCTCGATCCGCTTCTGTATCTTTCGGATTTCGTTGATGAGTCCGTTGACCGGGAGGCCGGTGAGTATCCCAAATCCGCGCCCCGCGTCGAGCATGGCGTCCCACGTCCGGTCGTCCCATCGGCCCTCCACAAGCGACTGTCCGAGCCGCCAAATCCCGCTCGTGGCGTCCCCGATTGCCTGATGGAACGGCTGCGTGGTATCGAACACGAAGCGGTCCGGGAAAAGTATCTTGCTCACGGCTGGGCCGAGAACGTCGCCGTAAAACAGCGGCAAGCCCGCGACAAGGTACGTCGTCCTCTGCGCCAACCGCTTGAGTTCTTCTTCCATGTCCTCCGGCCCACGGATGAGGATGTCCCACAACTGCCGGATAATGTTGTAGAGGATGATCCCGCCGATCACGCGCGCAAAGGCGCGCAAAAACGCAGGGATTCCGGCGAGGCCAAGCGTCCGCACCCCGGACGCGCTCTCCAGCAGGTAGGAGTAGTCCTTTTGTACCTGCGAGCGGAACAGAACCAAGAGCCGTAGCGCGGGCGATATCCGCGCCTCGATCCCCACGCCGGATGAGTAGAACGGGTCGGCGGTCGCCTGCGTCTCCATCACCGCTTGGCGCGTCATCTTCTTGATAAAGACCGCGCGGTCGCCGCCCTTGAGTCCGCGCGAGTCCGCCCAACGCTCCACCGCGACACGGATCGCGCGGATGATGAGGTGGTCCGTGTAGCGGATCGCGCCAAACACCACATCCTTGCCAGCACGCAGGCCGGGGATTCCCTTGAGCGGATGACCGCCCAAAGAGATCAGGCCCGCACCGGTGGAAACGGAGCGGTCCCAGATCAGCGGGTCGTCCGCGAACATCCGGTCGTCCACGGAGCGGTCCAGCGCGGAGGGGAGCGCGGACAACAAGTGGTGCATGGGGACGTACCGCGACGCGGGGATGATCGCGGCCAACTGTCCGAGGATGATGCCCGGATGAAAACCAAGCACCGACGCCTGCATCCGCGTGATGAACGAGCCGATCCCGCGCTGCGAGATTCCGCCCGCCTGCGTCGCGCCGAGAACCATGCGCGCCACGGAGTCCATGTACGATTGGAACATGCCCCGCACGCGCCCGCCGTCTTTCGAGTTCTCGAACGCGGCGGAAACCTCGCTCATCCCGAACACCGCCCGGATCGCCGCAATCGGCTCGTGCATGTTCGTAAGGCCGTGGACCTGGTGCGAGTAGTTGACAAACAACTGGAAAATGTCCTCGATCACGAACGGAGAAACCGCGTCCTCCGTTCGCTCCTGATTCACGCCCACGGAGTCCACGGAACGCTCGATCCAGTTATCCGCCGTGAGCGAGTCGTCCTCCTCCGGCGGCCTCGTCCCCGCACGCCGACGCTTGATCGGAACATGCACGCCCCCACGCGAGCGGTCCTCGTTGTAGGCGCGGATTGAGAAGGCGGCGTACGCGCGCTTGAGCGGACCGTTGATTCGGTCCAACACCCACTGGACAATCGCCGCCTCCATCGTCGTCAAGCGCGACTCGAACCTATCCACGTCTTTCGGGGTGACGCGGTAGTTGTCACCGACCTTGTAGCGGTCCACCGTGACCTCTGCCTTGCCGAGCGCGGTTCTATCGTACATGTGGCTATCCTTCCACCGAAGGACGGCCCCCATGATCTCGCCGCGCGTCATCTTCATCACCTGCCCCGACTCCAACCGAACATCCTCGATCTTGCTTTTGATGTCCTTGCCGGTGAACATACGGGCGAGCCAGTTGTTCTCGCCGCCTAGCGCGGCGGACATATTCATCGCCTCCGACCCCTCCGGGTCGATCCCAACGTGCCGCATGAACGCCGCCAACTCCTCGCGGTCCGCGCGAATGCCCCTGACCCACTCCTCCCGCCCGGCAACCATGTTTTGATGGATGAGTTGGTAGGCGGTGGACAACTCCCCGCCCCCGACCATCCGGGCCAATGCGGGCATGACGAGGTTGATGACCGGATCGTAGCCGGACTTGATGATGTTGCCCGCCGTGAGTCTCCCCGCCGATTGGGTCGTCGCAATCACCCCCCGCGCACGAAGCGACACGGATAGCTCGAAGGCGAGCGACTTCGCAACGTCTTTCGCCTTGAACGTCTTGATCCCAATGGAGATACGCTCGACGATCTTGCCCGTCACTTGCGCAAGGGCGAGTCGGCCCGCCAACTCCTCAAGCTGCTCGGTGGTGAGTTCCTCCAGCGGTTTCTTCTTGAGTTGGTCGAGTTCCTTCCGCTCTTTCTCGGATATGCGGATGCCACTGGCGGCAACCTCGTCGCGTCGGGCCATGAGTTTGGCGAGCTTCTTCTTCGACAACACCTTGTCGATGAACGCCGCCTGTATCTTCTCGACCTCGGATCGGTGCGGCTCGGGCAGCGTCTTTGGATCGACGCTCTTGTAAAGCGACTTCGCTCTTTCGAGTGCGTGCGCCCTCCGCAGTTGAATCTCGTACTCCCGCGTCACCGCTTCCGCCTTCACGATCCCCTTGATAAGCTGGTCCGTCGTCTCGACGCGCGCCAAGTCGCCGATCAATCTCTGTTGAACCGCCTGCGGCATCGCCCGGATCGCACGGCGCATGGACTCGCGGCGGGCGCGGAGCAAGCGTTTCTCGAACCGAGCCGCCTGCTTCTGGTCCTTGACCTCCCGCTTGATCCGACCGATTTCGGCGCGGGAGGCGCGCATGGCTTCCCGGAACTTTACGGCCTGATCCCGCAACTCCTTGCGGGCAAGCTCCTGCTTTTCGACAGACTCCCGCTCGGCGACGCGCTGCGCGTACTTGAGGGCGTGCTTGAGTATCCGCACCTTCTCGCTCGGGCTTTTCCCCCTCGTCGCCTGCAACCCAAGCGAGCGGAGAACCTCGTTGGCTTGCGGCGTCGCCTGCTCCTGCGCCGCCTCCTGCTGCGCAACCTCGTTGCCCCGGTTGATGAGCGCGATCCGCTCGTCAATCTGTTGGCGGATGAGGATGGCCGAGGCGCGCTCCTCGGGCGATAGAAGTTCCTTGCCCGGCTCAACGCCGACGTGCGGCTCCGCCTCTTGCGGGGTTACTGGCTGCTCGATGATCTCGCCCAAGACCGCCGACGCCTCCTGCAAGTCCTGCGCCGTGGCATCGACAATCGCCTGACTCAACTCAACGGGCTGGTTCGGCGTAACGACCTGCTCGACCGCCTGCGCGATCCCTACCGGAGTCGTGTCGATCTGCTCGACAACCTGATCCGTGAACTGCTGATCGAACCCCATCTCCAGCATGGCTTTGCGCACCCCCGCCTGATCCCTAGTGTCCACGGCGGCGCGGAAGGCGCGGCGTGCGCGGGGTGAGGCAAGACCGGCGGGCACGAGTACGGCCCCGACAAGGCCCGCCGCACCGCCCGTGAAGGCGAAGCTCTCCGTCACCCTTTTCCGCGTGTCCGCCCACGACTGCGCGCCGGTAGCCCATCGGACCAACTCGCTGCCGATCAACGCGGCCTCCTCCTCGGCGACCTCGATCCCCGTGCCGACGAGCATCCCAGTTGCGATCTTGGCTGCGCCCCGGTAGTTGCTCCGCATGACCATCGACCCGAGTTGGCCCGCCGTTCGCTCGACGCCACGGCCCAGCGCGCTCGTGCCGATTCGCTCGGAAATGAACTCGATGAACCCGACGCCGACGGCGGATGCGATATTGCCCGTTTCTTTGTACGTCTCCTCCGCGCTGGTCAAGCCCTTGACGGCGAAGATGCCGCTGCTGATCCGCACCCCGGCGGCTCCCGGAATGAACAAGCTCGGGAGAAGCGTGATCGCCTCACTCGCCACTACGCCCGCCAGGGCCGAGCCGGTCGTCACGGGGATCGCGCCGAGTTCCTCTTGGAACGCCTTAGAGCGTTCGATAATCGGCGACCCGAGCGTTCGGAGCGGCACGTTCGTCAGGCGCAGCAAGCTATGCAGCGCGACCGCCGAAGCTGGCCCAACCCCGCCGCGCTCCTCCCTCGACGGGCTAAACACGCCCGTACCGCCGCGCTCGCTGGACCACTTCTGCTCCGCGATCACGCGCGCTAGTTCCTCGTCGCTGTCCTTCCCCCAAAAGAAGGAGCGCATCGCGCCGAGGTTGTATTCGCGCTCCGCGCGCAGGGATTCGATCTCCTTCTGCGTCACGCCCGACTTGATCTGGTCGATCTGTAACTGAATCTCGTCGGATGCGGAAAGCGGTTGCTGGAGATTTGGCGACATCCGAACCACGTCCCGCATCGATTCGACGTACTCCGAATCCTCCGGCGGCGCGGCGTTGCCGGTCCCGAACACGCCCGACAGCGACTCGTCGTACTCCTCCGAAAGCGTCTTTTCTTTGGGTATGTCCTCAAGGAGCGGCATTTTACTCCGGACTCCTTTCGAGTGAGATTCCTAGACCGCCCTCCCACGCTCCCACGTCGCGCGCGATCCGATCCGCCATGTCCATGAAGTCTTTTTTGACCGCCGGGTTGGACATGTCCGGTCCGCGGTCGTCGTGAAACTTTTTCCATGTCTCTAGAGCCGCAAGGTTGAATCCGTCGTAAAGACCCTTGCGCGTCTCCTTCATCGTCACATCGGAAACGCGCTTGATGTTGGGGAACCGGGTGGGAGTCCAGACAAGATTCGAGTCGATCCGAAGCATCCTTTTGTCCGTACCACGGTCGAATATGTCCTTGAGTAATCCGAACCTGCCGGGGTTGCTCTTGGGGCCGACGGGGACCGCCTCCCCGGTTGCCGGGTTCCATTGAACGAACCCGATTGCCTGCGTGTCCCGGATATTGGGGATGAACACGCCGTCGATTCCCGGCACGGTGATCGGGAAGTCGGGCCGGTATTCGCCAACCACGCTCCGCGCCGAAAGACCCTCCGTACCTTCCTCAATCGTTTGCAACCCGAACTCCGGGCTGATCGGAAGATTCAACTTTTCTTGGAGAGCGCGGATGTTCTCGTCGGAGCCGTAGAACCTTCGATCTACGCGATACGCCTTTGGGCTACCAAAGAACAGGAACGACCTCTCGAACTTTCCCGTAACCGGGCTGATCGTCCCCACGTTCTCATTGATCTTCCTCACCGCCTCCGCCGTCGCCGAGGCAATCGCGTTCTCAATCTTCGGCTCGCCCTGACTCATCAACCTCAAGGCGTTGTATAGCACATAGCCCTTGAACCGCTCGTGCGTGTCGGGGTTCGGCATGTACCCCAACACCTTTGCGGCATCGACACCGGCGATCCCCTTTTGCGTAGACGTTGCCTCTACGCCGTCGATGTGCGACTGGACCTCGGGTGCGTGCTTGAGGAATCCGACGTTCTTCGCGTCACGATAGACCTGATCCCGCTCCACCAAACCCATGTCGCGGGTGATGTTCCAGATCGCGTATTGGACCGGCCCCGCCGAAAACGCGATCCGGCTCGCATCCACGTTCGGCAACGCCTCCAAGATGGCGACGCCGCGACCCGGATCGTATGTGGTCTTGTTGAAGTCAAGCGTCTCTCGTATCTCCTCCTCGACGCGTGATGTGATCGGCAAGCCGCGATCCACAAGTTGCGAGACGCTCCACGACATCGGAACGCCCGCCTGCTCTCGACGCTTGAGGAGTTCGTTGATCGTTTCCTCGTCGCGGGGAAGATCGCCCTCGACCTCTTGACCGGCAAGGGCGCGTTCGAGTTTCGTGACACCCTCCTCCAGCCGGTCGCGCTGCGACATGATGCTTGAGAACCGGCCCTCCGACTCCGCCCGGAACGTCCGCGCGATGTTTGTGTTGGGCAACCATTGCGCCGCCGTGTCGAACTTGTGCCTGTTCTGCTCCGCGATTGCCTCGATGACCAGCGGGGCGGCGAGCGAATACCGCACGTCATTCTCGGTAAGAGCCGTATCGGAGAAGCCGGGGTGGGTTACGATATCCTGCACCGCCGCCTCAAACTGCCCGTTGAAATACGACGGCGGGAACAGGTCGGCGCGCCCGAACTCCTCGCCCAACGCCTCCTGCACGCGGTTGAGCGACGCCTGATAGTCCCTCCGGTTCTCCTCGCGTATCCTCGACTCCAACTGCTCCACGACCTCCGGCTCCAACTCCGCGCTGTGTTTGTCGAGCAGTTCCTTCGCGCGCCCGCCGAAGCCGTCGGCCAACGCGCGCTGGATCGCGCCCTGATACAACTCCGCGTCCTTCGCCTTGAGCGCGAGTTCGATCTGCTCCGGCGACCAGTCGTTGCTCTGGGCGAACGACGCCAAGTTGCCACGCAACGCCTCGCGGTCGATTTCGAGCGCGGCGTCGTCGGTGTAGTGAGTCTGCGACCGCAGCTGGATGAGCCGGTCCCGCGTCTGCGTCTGCTGCGCGTCGAACTCGCGCCGCTTCTTGCCGGTTGCGATATCGACCTCGCCCCGCGCGCGGACCGCGTGCGAATCGGACCATTGCCCGAACGCCGCACGCTGCCGCTCCGTCGTGAGCCGGTCGAGGATCGCCCCGCGCTGCTTGCTGAACCGCTCCGGGTACTTCGACGCCTCCGAGAGATACGCCTGCCCGTCCTTGAAGAAAAGGCCCGTGTCCGGGTTCCACTTCTCGTTTTGATCCCAGCCCTCTAGCTCGTTCTGCGCCGTCGTGAGGACAACCCGGTCCTCCTTCTCCTGCTCCTCGTGCGCGATCTGCTGGAACGCCGCGCCGATGTTCGACAAGCCCTGCGCCACCGCGTCGCCGCCCTGCGGGATGCTCGGAAACGACGGCGCACGCGGGATGTCCGGCGCGACCGACGGCCCCTCTGGAATCGGAACGATAGGCATTAGGCAAACGCTCCTTGATACTTGTAGATGTCAAGCCCGGCCTGCGCGCCGGTTGTCAACGCCCCACCCACCGCCTGCTGGATGCCCTGCTGCATGGCGATCCCGCCCTGCAACTTGAACCCTTCGGCCTCTACCTCGTAGCCCCACGCGGCGAGCGCGGCGTTGTTGCGGATGCGCCGCGCGTCCTGCGCCGCTAAACCCGCGATGTCCTCCTGAATCTGTAACGCGGTCCCTGATTCGAGGTCTTGCCCGCGTGCGGCGAGAACGGCGCGTGCCGTCCCGATATCGCGCTGCCCCGCCCTCAACCGCTGGCCCGACTCAAACCGCCCGCGCCGGATCGCAAACCGCCCCTGGATGCGCGCAATCTCCGCGTTCATCTCCGCGATCTTCTCGTTGAACTTCGCGTCCCGGATCGCGTTGAACGCCGCGCCGAGGCCGGAGCCGAGTTGCAGGCCGATCCCGGCAGCGGCCAACTCCTTCATCCCGAAGCCGCCACCCGCCGCCGGGCCGCCGCCTTGCGAGATCGACGATGCTCGATTGAATGGGCCTGACATTGCGCCTGCCATAGCTTTACCCTGCCCCCCCCACCGTGATCCTCGGTATCGCGGCGAGGATTGTGATCGGCAAAGGTTCGCTCTGCCGCACGAAGAGCCGCCCGTGGTTGTTCCACTTAGCCGTGGTGATGATATACGGTTTCCCGGTCAAGAGGCGGGGAACGTCGCCCATTGGCTCGTCGGTGCGCTGCTTGAACTCCCGGAGATGGTCCGCGTCCGGCCCCGCGAAGATGCCCCGCGTGGCGTCAACGAGCAGGGTAACGCCGCTCACGACCTTCCTCTTATCCATCGGCGTTTCGATGCCCGTGGCGTCGAGGTCGAGCGTCTCAAAGTCGGCGGTGATCGGCAACCCGATCTGCGCCTTCACGAAGGTATCGTCGTAGGACACCGCGCCGCTTACCACGGTCTTTTGGTCGAGGACCGCGCCGTCGCCAAGCGCGGCGACCGTCTCGCTCTCCAAGTGTTCCAAGCCGGAGAACTCGTCCACGGCCTTGCCCCACACCGCCGTCGCCGCGCCTTGGAGCGAAGCGGGAACGTCCTTGCGGGCCTTGACCGTAACCGTCGTGCCGTTTGTGAACACCGTGATGTCCACCTTCACGGTGTCGTCGCCGCTCTCCAAGACGATGGAGTTGCCCACGTCGCCGGAAACGAAGTAGGAGGCTGAAGATGTGAGCGTCAAAGATTCGTCGGTGTCCCAAGTAACCCCGCCCGTGAGCGTCATCGTGAGCGTCGCGTCCGTGTTCGTCCCGTCGTAGGTCAAGGCGGAATCGACGAATAGGTG
>Ga0209640_10001736_pt1 | contig 18704 bp, 14 predicted proteins | sample RifCSP10_1_FD_184018 | JGI IMG/M metagenome (GOLD analysis project Ga0209640, IMG submission 184018) | Soil microbial communities from Rifle, Colorado - Rifle CSP2_sed 10_1 (SPAdes) (version 2) | ecosystem: Environmental > Terrestrial > Deep subsurface > Rock core/Sediment | place: Rifle... | reverse complement strand
GCGTGAAGGATGATGGCGGTCCTTGAACGGTTCAGCTTTGCGAGCAGATACGCGGGACCGCGCATGCGATACTCTGCGCGCAGAATGCGCTCCTCCCGCGGTGTCCACCGGGGGCGGAGTTTCGTGAGGCCAAACGCCTTGGCGCGAGAATAGACTTGATACTCTGTTTTCTTCAGTTGGGATGCGATGTCGCGTGGCGCTTTCCTGCCATACCACTTCCTGATGAACACATCCTCTTCCGGCGTCCATGCGAACCGGCGCAAGTGTAACGCCCGAAGACGCGTGACGGCGCCGGCCGTGGAGCGACCCAACACTGCGCCGATCTCTGCCGCCGAATGGTCTTTGTACATTCTGCGCAACCGCGCGTCTTCCTCACCCGTCCAGGCGCGCCGCCGGATGGCCAGGTTCAGCAGGCCTGCCCGCATTTTGACCGCCCCCTCACTTCGCCCCAACCTCTCCGCAATCTGACGGGCCGTCATCTCCCGATACCATCGTTGCACAAATGCGTCGCCGTCAGATGTCCAGTATGGAGGATGCTTCGGTTTCTTTTTTGGTTCCATGGTCCTTCAGTGGTATGTTTTCAAGATGCCCACGCGGCCCAGCTCCTTTTTCAGGGTGTCGATAATCCTCTTCGGCAACTCCACATCCCGCGGGTTCACGTGCCTTGACTCCAGCCAGGTGATCTTCTTCGGTTCCCGTGCAGCGTTGTAGAACAGCTCGGCATTGGCACGTGGTATCTGCTCGTCGTGTGTTCCATTGATCATGATCAGAGGAGTCGGTGAAATGAGGTCGGCATACCGCAATGGTTCCAACGGACGGAGCAACAGGCTGCTAAGTTGCGCGACCAGTTCGGCAATAGTATTGCTTTCGTAACGGCGGACGTTGTGCCTGATCAGAGATGTCAGATCTCCCCCACCGTACACCATTGCGGCGGCGGCAGCCCGCCTATCGCCGGCAATGATAGCGGGAACCAGCGGGGCGCCGAAGCTGTAGCCCAGCAACACGACCTTGGTCGTGTCAACGTCGCTTCGCCGAAAAAGATAATCCGTCAGAAGCATCACGGACGGCACCATATCGAGAAGCGCCTGCCGCATCGCCGGTACATCGGCAAGGAATTCTCCAACCGTGTACGACGCTTTCGGCTCGTACGGATAATCAGGGGCAACAATGATGCAATCGTCAACATCAAGAGCGTAGTCCACCGCATACTTTCCCGTTGCCTTCCCTCCCATAAGTATGATGGCAGGATACTGCTTTCCTTTTCGTACCGGCACGAGCATGCCACAATGAACGGTGAACCCTTCGTTGTTGCGGAGCGTGAGCCAGTATTTCTTCATCCCTTGTCTGGAGCCAGCCCCTTCCAGAGTGGTTTCCGCAAGCGCCCCTTTTCGTTTGCGGAAGTCATCCGCGTAGTCCTTTTGGTGCAGGTACAGGACCATGAGAACTGCACATGCCGTCAACCCAGCCAGCGCCCAGAGTGTTATTTTCAGTAGCCGTCGTCCCATTCTCCTCTTGAAGCCCTTCTCAGACAACATTTCCTCACTCGAATGAACCGCCATGGCGCCAAGAACGCCAAGTTTGTTGAGAACACTTTTATCTCCTTTTGAGTGTCCTTGGCGGTTTTCCTTTCATTCTTCTTGCTAGTGTTTCAGACCTTCAGTATGGACTTCGTCATGTTGATGCACTGGCTCGAGGTGGCTCGTGACATGCGCCCCGCCCGGTAATGAGCTTGTCAAGGCCGCCTCAATCTCGGTGGCACAACGGTGGGCGCTTTCCAACGTCGTTTCCGCCGGAAACAGAAGATGGTACTCCACCCACACTGTATTCCCCGCCTCGCGATAGCGGAGTTCGTGGTACTCCAGTTTCCGCCGTGTCGTTTCTGCGTCAAGCACAGTCCGGATGGATCGCTCCAGTTGCGGATTGCTTTCGTCCATCAAGCCACCCACAGACTGACGTATCAGTTTTCCGCCAGACCAGAGAATATTGATGGCAACTGCGATCGCGATCAGGGGATCGAATGGAAGCCAGCCAGTCCAGAGCGTCAGCAGTAATCCCACCACCACCCCAAAACTCGTCCATGAGTCGGTGAGCACATGCTTGCCGTTCGCAATCAGGATCAGTGACTTCCCCCGTCTTCCCTGCCATACCAGATAGGCACCAAGTGCAAGATTGACAACCGATGCAGCGAACACGATGGATGTCCCTGTGTCGAGATTCTCCAGCGTGATCTCACCGAGCAGCTTCCGGACAGCTTCGTAGATGATGAATGCCGCAGCGAGAACAATGAGAAACCCTTCCGACCCCGCGGAGAAGTAGGAGATCTTGTCGTGTCCGTACGGGTGACTCTTGTCCGCCGGCTGAAAACTGAACCACATGCTGAACGCGGCAAACGCAACAGCAATGATATGTACGACCGATTCGGCCGCATCGGAGAGAATCGCCGCTGAATCAGTGATGAGGTAGGCGTACCATTTGCCTGCCAGCATGATGGCACCAACAGCGAGAGAGAGACGAATGGCGAAGAGTTGGGTGGATCGTTCATGCGTATTCATACGCGGCCGGTTTCAATTGTGGGAGAGACTATCTCAATAATAAGCACCTCGCCGGAGAATGTCGAGTGCCCGGAATGAAGAACCACGCCCTCAGCGGATATGGAGCCTTGCAGCCCTACCTCTTCATATCATTCTTGGCAAGAACAAGAGGTATGGTTGCCATGTTTGAGAATTCGACTCTCGGAACCCTGCAAGAACAAGGCAACAGGGCTGGCATGATACGTGCCGATTCAAAGGCAATCAAGTTGATGTATTCAACACTTTTTTGTACCATGGAGTGGCCAATTCCATCGCCCGCAGCATCGAACCACTCAGTGCAGCAGCCGCTCTACTCTCAAACGCAAGGAAATCCCCTATGGCACGAATAGCTGTCCCAAAAGAAACATCCGCCGGCGAAACACGCGTCGCACTCATCCCTTCCCTCGTTCCATTACTCATCAAGGACAAGCACGACATACTTATCGAGCACGGTGCCGGTCTGGCCGCTTCTCACCCCGATGAAGCGTACGTGAAGGCAGGTGCGCGCATCGTAACGGATGCTGCGGTTCTTTACAATGAAGCAGACATCGTCTTCAAAGTCCAGCCTCCAAAACACGATGCTGACCGCTTGCGGGAGGGCTCTACCTACATCGGGTTCTTTGCGCCGCTGAGCAACCCGGATCTTGTACAGATCTTTCTGCAACGCAAGATCACAGCTTTCTCCATGGAGTACATCCCGCGCATCACCCGTGCGCAGAGCATGGACGCGCTCAGCTCCATGGCAACGGTTGCAGGATACAAGTCCGTTCTGCTCGCAACAGAGAAGCTCGGTAAGATGTTTCCCCTTCTCATGACGGCGGCCGGGACCGTTCCCCCCGCAACTGTGTTGGTCCTCGGCGCGGGTGTGGCAGGCCTCCAGGCGATCGCAACGGCAAAGCGGCTCGGCGCGAAAGTGGAAGCGTTTGATGTCCGTGCGGCAGTGAAGGAGCAGGTGAAAAGTCTCGGCGCAGCGTTTCTCGAGATGGAGATCACCGAGAACCTCGAGACCGCAGGGGGCTACGCCAAGGAGCAATCGGCGGAATTCTTGAAGAGACAGAAGGAGGTGCTCAGCGCTCGGATGCCGAAGGTGGATGTTGCGATTTCCACTGCACAGGTCTTCGGCAAGAAAGCACCCATCCTCATCACCGAAGAAATGGTAAAACTCATGAGACCGGGTTCCGTGATCGTCGATCTTGCGGCCGAGCATGGAGGGAACTGTGAACTCACCGAACCGGGTAAGACTGTTGTGAAGCACGGCGTCATCATCATCGGCGCAGTAAACCTCCCGGCCACCATCCCGGTGGATGCGAGCCTCATGTATGCAAAGAACGTCTCCAATCTGTTCAAACACCTGTACCCCAACGCGGGCGCCACACCGGACTTTGCCGATGAGATCGCAAAGGGCGCATGCATTACCCGCAATGGGGAGGTGGTCAATGAAGCCGTTAAGAACGCACTGCAAGGAGGTTCAAGGTTATGACTGAAACTTTGATGGTCTCGATCTACATTTTTGTGCTGGCAACGTTCGTGGGAGTGGAGGTGATCAGCAAAGTACCGCCGCTGCTCCATACGCCGCTCATGTCCGGGTCGAATGCGATCTCGGGCATCACCATCGTCGGTTCGCTCATCGCGGCCGGGGAAGGACACGGGGGACTGAGTGTCATCCTCGGCATGGTGGCCGTGGTTTTTGCAATGATTAACGTGGTCGGCGGGTTTATGGTGACCGATCGGATGTTGAAGATGTTCAAGAAACAATCCCCAAAGCCACCGGACTCCAATAAGTAGGATCTTCCACTCATGAATGTAATAACCGCGCTTGCCTATTTGCTCGCTTCGGTGCTGTTCATCGTCAGCTTGAAGATGCTCAGCTCCCCGAAAACCGCCCGGCAGGGAAATCTGCTCGGCGCACTCGCCATGCTGATTGCCATCGTAGTAACGCTTCTGGACCAGCGAATCCTCGACTTTACCTACATCCTGATCGGATTGTTGATTGGTTCTGCACTCGGTCTGATTATGGCAAAGAACGTACAGATGACGGGAATGCCTCAGATGGTCGGTGTCCTGAATGGGTTTGGCGGCGGCGCCTCGACGCTGGTCGCGTTCTCCGAGTACCTCCGGCTCTCCGGTGACACGAGCCTGACGGTCTGGACCAACACCTCAGTAACCATGGATGTCCTCATCACCATTGTTCTCAGCCTCTTGATCGGGACGGTGACGTTTGTGGGCAGCATGGTTGCCTCATCGAAGCTGCAGGGGATCATGAAGAGCGCCCCCATCCTCTATCCGATGCAGAAGCAGACCAACACGGCAATGCTGTTGGCCGTCATCGTGATGGGTGTGTTCTTCGTGCTCGACCCATCCAAATGGTTTCTCCTTGTTCTCATTATTGGCGTTTCGATCATCCTCGGTGTCACCAGCGTCATCCCCATCGGCGGTGCGGATATGCCCGTCGTAATTTCCCTCATGAACTCGTACTCCGGTCTGGCCGGTGCCATGACCGGGTTCGTTATCTCCAACAATGTCCTGATCATCGCGGGGACACTCGTAGGCACGTCGGGAATCATCCTCACCAAAATCATGTGCAAGGCAATGAACCGCTCGCTGGCAAACGTCCTCTTTGCCGGCGTCGGGGCGGACTATGCTGCCGGGACAACAACCTCGGAAACACGGACAGTCATCCGTTATACGCCGGATGACGCAGCCTACATGCTGGAGAATGCCCAATCGGTGATCATCGTTCCGGGGTACGGACTTGCAGTGGCGCAGGCCCAGCACGTGCTGCAGGAACTTGCCAGCATGTTGGCGAGCCAAGGCGCGTTGGTCCGCTATGCCATCCATCCCGTTGCCGGACGCATGCCGGGCCACATGAATGTCCTTCTTGCCGAGGCGAACGAGCCGTACGATCTCCTCATGGAGATGGACCAGATCAACGACGATTTCCAGAACACCGATGTGGCACTCGTTATCGGCGCAAACGACGTGGTGAACCCTGCCGCACGCACCAAGAAAGAGAGCCCCCTCTACGGCATGCCGATCCTGAATGTCGACCAGGCGCGAACCGTGATGGTGGTGAAACGCAGCCTCAACCCCGGCTTCGCAGGCGAGGACAACGACCTCTTTTATGACAAGAAGACAATGATGGTCTTCGGCGATGCGAAGACCGTCGTGACAGGCATTGTGCAGTTGCTGAAGAAGTGATCCTGAATCATGGGTACTTTTCTAAATTGGGGTCACCCATCTCCCCTTGAATTTCATCGCCAGACTCAATACGTTGTTATCCCCCGCCTCTCAAAACGTATCGGCGGGCGCCCACTCACCATCCGCGGCGGCTCCGTTCTTCCCGTACCTCAATCCCGAAAGGACTCATCATGCTTCTGTTACGCTCCTTTGTTGTTGTCGTATTGGCTCTCGGCTTTCATTCGCTCCTCACAGCACAGGAAGCCCCCCTGCGGGCGGAAACGCCCTCCGTGGGGCAGGCCCGGCTCCTGCGATTTCCAACCATTCATAGTGACCAGGTAGTGTTCTCGTACGCCGGCGACCTGTATACTGTTGCTGCAACCGGCGGCGTTGCGCGCAAGCTGACAAACGACACCGGCTACGAGATGTTCGCCCGCTTCTCCCCCGATGGCAAGTCCATTGCCTTCACAGGGCAGTATGACGGCAATACCGAGGTCTACCTGATGCCCTCCGGAGGAGGCATCCCGCAGCGACTTACCTATACCGCAACACTCGGGAGGGATGACGTCTCCGACCGGATGGGACCTAACAACATTGTGATGGCATGGCGGGACAACAAGACCATTGCCTTCCGTTCGCGCATGATCGAACGGAATGATTTCATCGGCCAGCTCTTTACGGTGTCGGCGGAGGGTGGTCCTTCGGAACAACTCCCCCTGCCGCGCGGCGGGTTCTGTTCCTTTTCGCCCGACGGAAAGAAGATGGCATACAACCGTGTCTTCCGCGAGTTCCGCACCTGGAAGCGCTACCGCGGTGGCCAGGCGGATGAGGTCTGGATTTACGACTTCAACACCAAATCCCTCACCAACATCACCAACAACCCGGCACAAGACATCATCCCGATGTGGAGCGGCCTGCCCGACGGTCAGGCGGGCAATAAGATCTACTTTGCCTCCGACCGGGATGCGAAGATGAACCTCTATGTGTACGATCTTGGCACAAAGCAGACGAAAAAGCTGACCACGTTTACCGAGTTTGACGTGAAGTTCCCATCGCTGGGGGATAACGCCATCGTGTTTGAGAACGGCGGCTTTCTTTACAGGTTTGACCTCGCCACGGAACAGAGCCAGAAGATTCCGGTGACGATCCAGGAGGACTTCGCCATTGGACGCGGAGGCATCAGAGACGTTAGCAAAGAAATCACCAATTACGAGATCGCTCCTGACGGCAACCGGGCGCTCTTTGGGGCGCGCGGCGACATCTTCACCGTCCCTGCAAAGAACGGTAACACCAGGAACCTCACCAACACCTCCGGCGTCCACGAACGGAATTCCAAATGGTCACCGGACGGCAAGTGGATCGCCTACGTCGGCGATGCGAGCGGTGATAATGAGATCTACATGATGCCGCAAGACGGGAATGGTCCCGCTGTCCAACTGACGCGGAACGCCGACACATACAAGTACGAGGTGTATTGGTCGCCGGATAGCAAGAAGCTCCTCTGGTCCGACAAGAAGCTCCGCCTGCAGTATGTGGATGTGGAATCGAAAGCCGTCACACTTGTTGCACAGGCCACCGCGTGGGAGATCACGCAGTACAACTGGTCACCCGACAGCAAGTGGATCGTCTATGCGCTTCCTGAAGAGAAGGTGATGATGACCGTGCAACTCTATTCGGTGGAGAAGAAGGAGACTTACCCGGTCACCGATGGCTGGTTCGAGTCGTACAGTCCGGCTTTCAGCTCTGATGGCAAGTACCTTTTCTTCGTCTCGGACCGTACATTCAGTCCCACTTACAGCGCCACAGAATGGAACCATTCCTACAGCGACTTGGCGAGCATCTATCTCGTCACTCTCTCAAAGGACACCAAGTCGCCATTTGCACCCAAGAGCGATGAAGTAAAAGTAAAAGAGGGAGAGAAGGAAACTCCGAAGAAAGAGGACGAAAAGAAGGACAAGAAGGGGGATGCCGACTCGAAGGTGACCGTGAAGGTGGACGTGCAGGGACTGCAGCAACGGATCACTACACTGCCAATCTCGAATGCGAGTTACCGGAATCTGCAATCGGTCGGAGATAAGCTCTATTATGTGCGTAATGGAAGCAAGGACGAGAAAGCAAAGATCTTCCTGTATGACCTGGACAAGCAGAAGGAGACCGAGCTGGGTGAGTTCAACGGGTTTGAGATTTCCGCTGATGGCAAGAAGATGATCGTCGGATCGAACGGGTCGTTCTCCATCATCGACCTGCCGACAGGAAAGATCGACGCCAAGGAGAAGCTCAGCCTTGGCGACATGAAGATGAACCTCGACCGCCGCGCCGAATGGAACCAGATTTACAACGAATGCTGGCGGCAGATGCGGGATTTCTTTTTCGATCCCAATATGCATGGCGTGGACTGGCCGAAGATGCGCGAGCGATACAGTCCACTCCTTTCGTCTGTCAACCATCGTGCCGACCTCACGTACGTTATTGGTGAGATGATCGGCGAGCTGAACGTCGGCCATACATACGTTGGTGGCGGCGATTACCCGAAACCCGAGCGCATCCAGCTTGGGCTGCTTGGCGCAAAGATCGAGCGGGACCCGGCCACGAAGTATTTCCGGATCAAGAAAATCCTGAAGGGACAGAACTGGGACAAAGGCGTCCGCTCTCCCCTCACGGACATTGGTGTCGATGCGCGTGAAGGCGATTACATCATTGCCGTAAACGGCAAGCCGACGAACCAGATGAAGGACATCTACGAAACGCTCGTCGCTACGGCGGGGAAGCAGGTGACATTGAAACTGAACAGCGAGCCGAAGGAAGCAGGAGGCCGCGAGACTGTTGTAGTTCCGACCGCCGATGAGCGCCCCCTCTATTATTACAACTGGGTGCAGAACAATATCGACAAGGTGACAAAGGCAACAGACGGCAAAGTAGGATATGTTCATGTCCCTGATATGGGTACGGGAGGACTGAATGAGTTCGTGAAGTACTACTACCCGCAGCTCCGCAAGGAGGCGCTGATCCTTGACGTGCGCGGCAATGGGGGTGGCAACGTCTCTCCTCAGATCATCGAGCGGCTCCGCCGTGAGATCACAATGATTGGTGTTGCCCGGAACGCAGCCATCAACCTCGATCCGGGTGGGATGATTCTCGGACCGAAGGTCTGCCTGTTGGATGAGTTCTCCGCCTCCGACGGCGACATCGTTGCCTACCGGTTCAAGAAGCACAAACTCGGCCCGGTCATCGGCAAGCGCTCGTGGGGTGGCGTGGTCGGCATTCGCGGAACGCTCCCGCTGCTCGACGGCGGTTTCCTCAACCGGCCGGAGTTCTCGCGCTACGATGTGGAAGGGAAGGAATGGATTATGGAAGGCCGCGGCGTGGAGCCGGACATTTACGTTGACAATGACCCGGCGAAGGAGTTCTCCGGCATCGATGAGCAGCTCAACAAAGCGATCGATGTGATCAAGGAGGAGATGAAGAAAAACCCCGTGAAGCTTCCTCCTCCGCCTCCGTCACCGGATAAGAGAAAGTAGACGATTGCACCACATGACGAGCCAAAGCCCTGTCCCGCGACCGGGCTTTGTTGTGTTCAGCGGAACGGACTTACCATCGATCGGTGCGAGGAAGTACAGCCTTGACGGAAAACCCAGGTGTGATGCATAGAGGCCCACTGTCGAGTTTCTCATCACAATTTTTATTTCCCTCCCAATAACCATCTCCCAGATTCAATAATCACTGCTGCCTGTTTTTCATCCGCAGGAACCTCCTCTTCCGTCCGCTCCTAAAAATCTGTCAATTGACCCGTTTTTCGCATGGCATGGAATCTGCATTTATGAATGGCAGATTTCCAGGAGACAACCATGCGATCCGCACAGCCATTAGAACCCTCTCCTTCTCCCGTCATGTTCTACACCATCGGTGAGGCAGCCGATATTCTCGGCGTTGCCATCCCCACGATCAGGATGTACGAACGGGAAGGACTGATCATCCCGAACCGGAAGCGCTCCAAGCACCGCCGCTTCCTGGTGGCCGACATAGAGCGCATTCGCTGCATGAGAAACATGATCAACAAAGAGAAGGTGAGTATCGCCGGAATCCGTCATATGCTCTCCCTTATTCCGTGTTGGAAGGTCAAGAACTGTCCTCCTGACGCACGCATGAAGTGTCCAGCGTTTACGTCCACTGAGAAGCCGTGCTGGATGTTGAGCGGGAAATCATGGGAGTGTCGTAGTGCCGATTGCCGCCTTTGCCCGGTGTACACAGATATCGCGAACTGTGCCACACTGAAGCAAACAATCGCACATTACACGGCAACGTCCGAACCACTCCCGAAATCACAATCAGTAGTTCTGAATCAGGACTTGAGCAGCCTATGAACTCCGTTTCACGAAGAAAGTTCTTGAAGATCAGTGGAGCAACGATTGGCGTTGCTGCTGCAGGAACCGCTCTGTTCAAAACCACCACTGCTCTCGGTAACAAAGCAGTGAAAGGTGTTCACACTGTTCCGACCTTCTGTGACATATGCTTCTGGAAATGTGGCGCGATTGCGTACGTCAACGATGGCAAGTTGTGGAAGGTGGAAGGTAATCCTCTTGACCCATTGAGCAACGGCCGGCTGTGCCCGCGCGGAACGGGAGGAATCGGAGCGCATTATGATCCGGATCGACTCAAGGCACCCTTGATCCGCAAGAATAGCCGCGGCGAAGAGCAGTGGGTAGAAGTGACCTGGGACGAGGCGATGAGCTACATCGCCGAGAAGATGCAGAAGATCAAGGCGAGTTATGGTCCGGAAGCAGTTGCTCTCTTCAGTCATGGCATTGGTGGCAACTTCTTCAAGCACACGCTGAAAGCATTCGGAACACCGAACATTGCAGCACCATCGTTTGCACAATGTCGCGGACCGCGGGATGTCGGGTTCCGGCTCACGTTCGGTGAAGATGTGAGCTCGCCCGAGCGGACGGATATTCGCAACTCACAATGTCTGGTGCTCATCGGCAGCCATCTCGGCGAAAACATGCACAACACACAGGTGCAGGAATTTGCCGAAGCGGTCGGAAACGGGGCGACGATTATTGTGGTCGATCCTCGATTCTCGGTTGCGGCAAGCAAGGCGAAGTACTATCTTCCCATCAAACCCGGCACCGACCTTGCACTGTTGCTTGCGTGGATGAATGTTGTCGTCAACGAAGGTTCGTACGACAAAGAGTATGTCACAAAATACGGCTTCGGGTTCGAACAGTTTGCCGCCTCCATTCAACAGTACACACCCGAGTGGGCATACCCTGAAACCGGCATCGAGCCGGAGATCATTCGGCAGACAGCTCGCGAGATGGCGCGCTACAAGCCTGCAACCCTTGTGCATCCTGGACGCCACGCGACATGGTATGGTGATGACACACAGCGCAGTCGTGCAATCGCATTACTGAACGCGCTTCTGGGAAGTTGGGGTCGCAAAGGCGGCTTCTACACACCGGTCAGCATGGATGTTCCAGCTTATCCGTATCCTCCCTATCCCAAATCGGAAAGGGGAAAAGTAGACAACCCCGACCATAAGTATCCGTTTGCGCACGAAACGATCACCACTGGTATTCGCGAAGCCACCATCACGGGAAAGCCTTATCCCATTAAAGGCTGGTTCGTGTACGCGACCAATCTGTTGCATGCATTACCGAACGAGAATGAGACAATCAAAGCAATTCAGAACCTCGACCTGATGGTGGTTGTCGATGTGATTCCGAGTGAGATCGCGGGCTGGGCCGACGTCGTGTTGCCGGAGTCGGTTTATCTTGAACGGTTCGACGATCTCAATGTCGAGTGGTTCCGCGACCCGTTTGTTGCATTGCGCCAACCCGTCGTCGAATCGCCTGACGAACAGAAACCGAACTGGTGGATGGCAAAGAAGCTTGCGGAGCACCTCGGCCTGGGACATTTCTATCCCTGGAAAGATATTGAAGAGTATTTTGACCATCGACTGAGCGCTGCTGGTCTGAGCTACAAGGAGCTGAAGAAGAAGGGCATCGTTAGAGGGGCAAAACAACCGAACTACTTCCATGAGGATGTGCCGGCAGAATTTCCGACGCCATCAGGCAAGATCGAATTCTATTCCCTGCAATTGGAACAAGCAGGGTTTGATCCTGTCCCAGAGTACAAACGTCCCACGAGCGGACCGCCGGGATCGTTCCGACTGCTTTATGGTCGCGCACCCGTACACTCGTTCAGCCGGACGCAATCGAACCATATTCTCATGGACATGATGAGTGAGAATGAAGTCTGGGTGAATGCCGATGTTGCAGCACGGTTTGGAATGAAGAGCGGTGACTATGTCCGTCTGAAAAATCAGGATGGTGTGGTAAGCAACAGAGTCAAGGTGAAGGCAACCGAACGGATTCGTCCCGATTGTGTCTACATGGTGCATGGCTTCGGCCACAATGCGAAGATGCTGAAGTACGCTTATGGAAAAGGTGCGAGCGACGCGCAATTGCTGACGCGTTATGTAATCGATCCTCTCATGGGCGGAACCGCAATGAACATGAACTTCGTCACCATTGAACAGGAGGTGGCGTAGTCATGGCACGATTCGGTATGGTGATCGACACAGCGAAGTGCGTCGGTTGTATGGACTGCGTTGTTGCGTGCAAGACAGAGAACAATGTCCCGGAAGGGTACAATCGGGATTGGATTGTGCAGGATGTCAAAGGATCCTTTCCGACCCTCACAATGGAGATTCGTACGGAGCGCTGCAATCAATGCAGCAACCCGCCGTGTGTCAGTTGCTGCCCCACGGGCGCGAGTCATGTTCACGAGATTGGTGGTGTGGTATTGGTGACCAAGAACGAATGTATCGGTTGCAAGGCATGTGTTGCTTCATGTCCGTACGATGCGCGCTTCATTCATCCGGACGGCTACGCTGACAAGTGCACGTTTTGTATTCACCGCGTCGAGAAGGGACTTGATCCCGCGTGCGTTTCCGTCTGCCCGACGCATTGCATGTACTTTGGGGATTTTGACGACCCGAATAGCCACGTCAGCAGACTGCTGAATTCCCGCAAACATCACTCGTTGATACCTGAGGCAGGAACGCAGCCCAACATCTTCTACCTGACGTGAGAACCGGAATTGGATAAGGAATTGAGAGTATGAACGAACTTACAACAACCCGCACCAACCCGCAGATCGATCCGTCGCTCCATATCTGGGGCTGGGAGATTCCAGTCTATCTTTTCCTGGGTGGACTCGTCGCGGGAATCATGATTATTTCCGGTTACTTTATCTTCAAAGGACGACATAAGCACAGTTACTTCTCGTGCTTTTACTTGCCACACATCAGCCTCGTCTTGTTGAGTGCCGGCATGTTTGCGCTGTTCCTGGATCTGGAACATAAGCTGTACGTGTGGCGGCTCTTCACGACGTTTAAGATCTCCTCACCGATGTCATGGGGCTCATGGATACTGATCCTCGTGTATCCGACACTGCTTGCCACAACGCTCACGAGAATTCCCCCTGCATTCCAAAACCGGATCAAGATCTTCGACAAGATCTCTACTTTCATCAACCAACATCCCACTGCCGTAAAGAATGTCGGCGTGCTAAGCATGATTGTTGGCGCAATCCTTGGGATGTATACCGGGGTATTGCTAAGCGCGCTCGGCGCTCGACCACTCTGGAGCAGCTCTGTGTTGTGGGTATTGTTCCTGACATCGGGACTTTCGGCAGCAGCGGCGTTCGTTCACATGATTACCGACGATGTGTACGAGCGTGAGCTTCTGGCCAAAGCAGACAACGGGTTCTTAATTTTTGAGCTTATTGTCCTTGCACAATTCATCGTCGGTTTGCTCAGCTCAACGCAAATGCATCAGAACGCCGCACATCTGATCCTGACGGGCCCTTACGCCGCAGTATTCTGGGTGTTTGTCGTCGGGCTTGGCATAGTAATTCCTCTTGTCGTCCAGTTATTGGCGGTGAATCACAAGGTTCAACACACTCCGGTTGCTCCCATCCTTGTCGTTGCTGGAGGGTTGATCCTGCGATTCGTCATCGTGTATGCCGGTCAATACAGTCACTGGACAAGCACGGGACTGTAATGCAACTACCTAAAGCATAAGGAGACATGTTGTATGAGCACGTTATCGGAAGCTATAGAAGTAAACGAAGTCGAGGAACAGACACTACCCAAGGTTGAACAGAACGCGCAGCCCTTCTGGAATCCCTACCTCGCGGGGACCGGGTTGGGACTTGTGCTGCTTGCGGCGTTCGTGATCATGGGCCGCGGACTTGGCGCTTCGGGCGCATTCAGCTCGTTGGTCTCAGTTGGCATGCAAGCCGTGGCTCCCGAACATACATCAGCAAACGGATTTTTTACCGAATACCTCGGCGACGGCACACACAATCCGCTGAAAGACTGGCTGGTGTTTGAGGTGATCGGCGTAATCGTCGGCGGTTTCATTTCAGGAATACTAGCGCACCGTGTCAAAGGCTCCATTGAGAAAGGACCACGGATATCGTCAGGCAGACGCTTGCTCCTCGCGTTTCTCGGGGGCGGCATCATGGGATTTGGAGCAAAACTTGCACGCGGCTGCACGAGCGGTCAGGCATTGACCGGCGGAGCGTTGCTGGGTGTTGGCAGCTGGGCATTCATGCTCGCGGTATTCGCCGGAGGCTACGCAGTTGCATACTTCTTCAGGAGACAATGGACATGAACGCGCCATTCTTCAAATTCGGATACTTCGGTGAAGAGACAAGTCTCATTGTTGCATTCATCATCGGCATCGGGTTCGGATTCTTCCTCGAACGCGCTGGCTTTGGGAGCGGACGCAAACTCGCCGCGCAATTCTATCTTACCGATTTGACTGTTTTCAAGGTGATGTTCACCGCGATCGTTACTGCCATGGTTGGGCTATTTTGGCTCTCGGTGTTCGGCATCGTTGACCTTTCGCTCGTCTACGTGAGTCAGACCTATCTCGTTCCACAAATCGTTGGCGGGCTTATTCTCGGAGTCGGCTTCGTCGTCGGCGGATACTGCCCTGGAACATCCTGCGTTGCCGCTTCAACAGGAAAGTACGACGGGATGATGTATCTTGTCGGAATCATCACCGGCATCGTTGTTTTTGGTGAAGCGTTTCCTCTCCTGAAGGACTTCTACTCCGCCACTCCAATGGGAAAAATAACCATACCCGAACTCGTTGGTGTGTCGTACGGACTCGTTGTGTTCCTCGCTATCCTGATGGCCCTAGGGGGATTTGTCGGGGCGGAATGGGTGGAGAAGAAATTTGCCACGAAGGTCAAAGGAGTTGGTCAATGAAGAAGATACAACTGTCACTCAATCAAAAGCTCGCGCTTATTCTGGGCATCCTCGGCTTCCTTGCTGCCTTTGCCGGAAGTCCCTACACAGGGAACACAGCCACGATGAATGTAAAAGAGCTCGCCCTCCTCGTCGAGAAGCAGACGGACCATGTTTCTGTTGAGGAACTTGCAGATTGGATCATCAAGGGCAGAGCAGACCACCGACTTATCGATGTCCGTAGTGTGAAGGAATACGAAGAGTACTACATCCCGACCGCCGAGAACATCCCTGTTGCTTCGCTGTTCGATGCCGGACTGCAACGCAACGAAAAGCTCATTCTCTATTCCGAAGGGGGCATTCACGCAGCGCAGGCATGGTTCCTGTTGAAAGCCCAACGCTACAACAACTCCTACATTTTGAAAGATGGACTTGCGGAATGGAAAGACAGAATCCTCTTTCCCTCGCCTGCCGAGAATGCATCGCCGGAAGAAAGGTCTGCCTTTGAGAAGCGAAAAACTGTGAGCGCTTTCTTTGGGGGAACGCCTCAGACCGGGACTGCTGATACAAAAACAACTGCACAGATTGCGATGCCGAAGTTGGACATGCCATCAGCATCTGCCGCTTCTGGCAGTGCACCGAAAAAGAAAAAGAAAGAAGGCTGTTAGCCCGTAGCGGATTGTATCAGTTGCACATCCTCTCCATTGCTCAAGGGACGAAAGCTGTCATCACTCTCATTCAAAACTATCGTGTAGGAGCAAACAATGGCAAAGCAAGCAATCCCAAAACGCTTTCTTGATTTCACCGCCAAGTACCCAGAGGTGGCCGACGCTTACGAACGACTTGGCAAGAAAATCCATGCTGCAGGACCGCTCAGCGAGAAGGAACGCGCCCTGGTGAAGCTTGCAATTTCCATCGGTGCGCGGCTCGAAGGAGGCGCGCATTCTCACGCCCGCAAAGCTCTCGCCGGCGGCGTGTCAAAAGATGAGATGTATCATGTTGCTTTGCTTGCAATGCAAACCATCGGCTTTCCTTCGTCCATGGCGGCCATGAGTTGGATTGACGATGTGATCAAAGGGAAAAAAAAGAGAAAATGACGCGAGAAGGTACTTCGTGTTCAGGCAAAAGACATTCAGATCACCGGGACGCCGCCGCAAACAAGATACAATGCGGCACCCTTATAGTGGGAGAACATACGATGCCCAAGTGGTTTCGCACTTTCATACCCGTGATTTTAGGCCTTGTTATTATCACACAGACAAACCTTGGCCGGGCTTCGGAGAGGGAGTACGGTGTCTATGAATACGTTGTGAGAAACGCACAAGGCGCGTACGATCAGATCACCGCGGATCTCCGGCTAGCAGCGGAGAAAGCCGGCTGGCAAGTCGTTGCTGTAAGTGATGCGGGCCAAATGGAGGACTGTCCCTACAAAGCCCGCGTGTTTGTTCTGTATTATCCCGCGTACGGGAAAACAATCATGGAAGCCAATGGAAAGACCGGCCCGTTTGCCGCCCTTGATCGGATCAACATCTTTCAGGATGAAGACGGTTGTCACGTGTCCGTTGTGAATCCACACTCTATTACTCGCACCGTGTTGATGGATGATGACAGGTACGAGAACCTGGCCGAGGATCATCTGCAGTCGTTGCGCACTATGATTCTCTCCGCAGTGAAAGGAGAAGAGGGCAGAAGGCAGTACGGTGAGATGCGGGAGGAAGGCTACATTGGTAAGACGATGGGCGTCGTTGCAGGCGGAAGGTTCGACGACAAAGTTGAGGATGAGTTTGTCATTGCTGCTGGCGATCTCCAGGATGTCGCTGAGAAAGTAGAAAAGGCACTGAAGAGAAAAGGAAATGAATGGGGCACGCAGCTTGTGTTCACTCTTCCGTTGCCGGAATTTGCAACAGTAGTCTTTGGTACTACCGGTACGCCACTGGACACGAAGTCTTTTGAAATCGTCGGGTCGGGTGATGATGACGCGCGTGACGACTTCAAGTGCCCCGGTCTGGCCCATGCAGGGGCATATCCGATTGAAGTTGTTGTGACGAAGGAAGGCAACGACGTCAAAGTTCGCATGGTGCACGCCATGTTTAGGATGAAGATGTATTTTGAGGATGCGGGCAAGTGGGCTTTTATGAAACATATGGGAATGCCCGGGTCGATCGCAGGGGAGATTACAGACCATATTCGGTCTGAACTGAAAACAGAATAAGCAGTTTGCCATCGGCACAGGCATGTACATATGTGCCGCTCTTGACTCATGAAACTCACACAACCAAAGGAGGACTCTTATGATACAACGATCTCTTCTCATTCTGACCATGTCGATGTTGGCTGTTGCGTCCACATTTGCAACGCACGGCACACGGATGGTTGGCTTTAGCGCCAGGACTGTTGGACGCGGCGGAACGAGCATCGGCATGTTCGACAGCCCAACACTTATGATGACCAACCCCGCCGGCATCGCGTTCCTGAGTGGCTCGGTCATCGATGCGAACTTCTCCCTCATGGTTCCTCATACCCATTTTAGTAACGGCCTGAACGACACCAAGGGTGAGACGAACTACTTCCCGCTTCCGGGACTTTCGTACGTCAACCACCATTCTGAAAACCCGCTGACCTGGGGGATTGGCGTATTCACACAGGGAGGCATGGGAGCCGACTTCACTCTTAACCACAACTTGTTCCGTGACCAGAATGGCTCCTTCATTCCCCAAGAGTATCATTCAAAGCTTGCGGTAATGCAGGGCGGGCCCAGCATTGCATACAAGTTCTCAGAGAAATTCTCCGTCGGTGCTTCTGCACATCTGGTCTACAGCCAGCTTGAGTTCAAGATGCCGTACAGTCTCTCTCCATCAATCATGGCAGGCGTCATCAACCCGCAGACCGGCATGACGTTCGGAAACTTGTTCGCAGCGCCACCGGCACAAGGAGGCTTCGGTTACACCGAGGTCACCGCAGCAGCAAACATGAAGGAGTTAACTGCTTTTGGTTTTGGCGCAAAGATCGGCCTTGCTTACGCCATGAACGATCAACTTACATTCGGACTGAGCTATTCCTCGCCGACGCCATTGACGTACAAGAAGGGAAAAGCGTCAATGGATATGACTGCGCAATTGAATGACGCGTTCGGAAAGGCCGTCCAGGGCTATCTGATACAGAACCCGGGCGCCACGCAACAAGAAGCGCAGGCAGCAGTGATGCAGCAATTCGGGCAGATGGGAATCGACCTGTCACAGGGTGTTATCGCACAGTACAACCTTGAGACGAAGCTGAAGCTCCCTCAATCCATTGGCATTGGCACTGCATTCAAAGCAACAACTGCGTTGCGCTTTGCGATGGAAATGGAATGGGTGAACTGGAAAACTGCGTTCGACAAAATGTCACTGAATCTATCGAGCGGGAGCAGTAGCAATATCAACCGCATGCTTGGCAATAGCGGAAGTTTCAGCATCGACTTCCCGATGGAATGGAAGAATGCAATTACACTTCGCGTTGGTGGCGAGTACGATTTCAACAGCGACTTTACTCTGCGTGCCGGCTATGCCTATGGGAGCAACCCTGTCCCCGAGACGACCGTATTCCCGGTGTTTCCGGCCATCGTGGAGAACCACGTGATGCTTGGCGCAAGCTACCAGGTGTCGCAGCCGTTCGTAATCAATGCAGCGTACGAGCTTGCGCTCAACCAGAAAGGC